>Ga0209012_1000013_pt1 | contig 314468 bp, 234 predicted proteins | sample RS3BMetagenome_FD_184735 | JGI IMG/M metagenome (GOLD analysis project Ga0209012, IMG submission 184735) | Ferric oxide microbial mat and aquatic microbial communities from Rainbow Spring, Yellowstone National Park, USA - RS3B (SPAdes) (version 3) ... | reverse complement strand
ATGCGGGCTGCCCCCACGTTATCGTCACACCGCATGATACTTTACAGGGCGGATGCGCGGCATGAAATACCGGCGGTTGATATGGCCGGGCGCCCAGCGGCGGCGAACCACCGGCACCGGTGGATATTTGCGGTCGGCGTCGCACAATCGGGCAGGTCAACTGCACACCTTGCCCGGAGGTACCATTTTCGGAATTTGTTAGGTACTCATATGTCGGCTACAATGTCGGTGCACCGCTGAGGCAAGGATGTCTTGAGTGGATATCAGTATAAAGCTTGCCATATTGGCCGACGCCGCCAAGTATGACGCTTCCTGCGCCAGTTCCGGCGTCAGAAGAAAAGGGAACGGTAAATTGGGCAATGCGACCGGCGTGGGCATTTGCCATTCGTACACGCCGGATGGGCGTTGCGTATCACTGCTGAAGATATTGCTGACTAATTTTTGTATTTTCGACTGCCTCTACTGCGTCAACCGCATTTCATCCAATACGCCACGGGCCAGATTCACGCCCGAGGAAGTCGCTGATTTAACCATTCAGTTTTACAAACGGAATTATATCGAGGGGCTGTTTTTGTCGTCGGGGATCATTCAGTCGCCGGATTACACGATGGAGCAGCTTGTTCGGTCGGCCAAGTTGCTGCGCGAGGTGCACCAATTCAATGGATACATTCATCTGAAGGCAGTGCCCGGCGCGTCGGCGGAGCTTATTGAACTTGCTGGGCGATATGCGGATCGCCTGTCTGCCAACATTGAACTGCCCACGGTAGATGACCTGACACAACTGGCACCGGAAAAGGATTTTAATCAAATCAAGGCGACGATGGAGGAGATGTCGAAAAAAATTAATTTTTCGCGCCGGTCAACGCCGGTCATCCGTAATCCGGAAAAGCCATTGTCATTGCAGATCGATCCAACGTCACCGGAGAAAACGCAGAATGCAAAATCTTTTGCGCCCGCCGGCCAAAGCACGCAGATGATTGTCGGGGCGACCGCATCGACTGATGTGACCATATTGCAAACTGCGAGCGAATTGTATCAACGATACCAATTGCGCCGAGTTTACTATTCAGCTTATTCCCTCATTCCACATCATGACCCACGGCTGCCGGGTGTCGCCCCTCCCCTGCTGCGTGAACACCGCCTTTATCAGGCAGACTGGCTGTTGCGGTTTTATGGCTTTCAACTGGACGAAATTGCCTCCGCCACCGACGGAGGCCAACTTCATGCTCATGTTGACCCCAAACTGGCGTGGGCATTAAGTCATCGCGAGCGCTTTCCGATTGATGTCAACAAGGCATCGCGCCATCAATTACTGAGAATACCGGGGCTGGGCGTGCGAAATGTTGACCGCATCATCCGTATGCGCCGCGTCGGTCGGCTGCGGCTGGATGATCTGATGCGACTTCAGGTGCCGCTGAACCGATCACGGCCATTTATCATCACTGCCGATTATCACCCGTCCATTTCAGAATTGGACCGCATTACGGTCGGCACTCGTGGGCCATCTCAACCTACGCTGTTTGACCTCAGGCCCGCGGTCGCTGGACCGGATCAAACCCGCCAAATGCCCAATCACCCGGCAAGGACCCTAACAAGAAGTATTCACTCATGACAAAGACGGTAGAGTTTGATGGTACCTTCATTGGGTGGAGACGGGCCGCCGGCGAATTGCTTAGGAAATCGATCCCGCCAGACCAACTATATTGGCCAGATCCATATTCACAACATATGGGACTTTTTGAAAGTGTCCCCACTCAACCATCCCAAAATACGGGTGTGCGACCCCGGAACAGCTCCGTCTCTTCAGCCCGAGCTGACGCAGGAGTGGTCGAGAAGCGTACACAGCCAACCGTACCCAAAAAGGCCTGGCAACAACTGCTGTTACTTGCTGGCCGGGTATGCTACGCCCGCCATGCTGATCGATACAACTTGCTGTATCGCATTGCCTGGCGGATGCGGCATGGTGAGCCACACTTGACAGATGCCCTGACGGATCGCGATATGCTTGAGGCCCGGAAGTGGGACGCGGCCGTTCGGCGCGATGCCCACAAGACCAAAGCGTTTGTTCGATTCAGGCTGATTTACACCGATTCAGGCACTGGCTTGGAGCACTTTGCAGCGTGGCATCGCCCAACTCAATATCCGCTAAGAATCGTCGGCAGTTTTTTCGCAGATCGGTTTGCTGCCGTTCGATGGACGATTTTTACTCCGAATGAAATTGCATTCTGGGATGGGCGGCAGGTGCACTACCAATTAAATGACCTAAACGTGTCATTTAAAAAATGGGACAATATAGAATCGCTTTGGCAGACCTATTATGCCCACATTTTTAATCCGGCAAGGCTAAACGTACGGGCTATGCAGCGAGAAATGCCCAAACAGCACTGGGATACGCTTCCCGAGGCAGCGATATTGCCTGATCTAATAAGTACCGCACATCAGAGGGCGACGGAGATGCAAAATCACATCGATGATATCGGGAGTCTGAACATGGCCCGGCGTTCTCGGGCTGGCCAGATGGCGACGGGCCCTACCACCTCTGCCGGGCAGTCATGAGAGTTTATCAGCCGAGCTTACTGAGGTAGTGCATATGAGTCGAGCCGGTGCGTGGATACTGGAAGATCAATGCTGGCACGAGGGAAGCGCATTGACGGGCCTGCGACCTAATTCGCCTGTGCTTTTGATCGAGGATGTTCCCTACCTGACGCGATTGCCTCATCATTGGCAAAAGCTGGTTTTATGGGTTTCAGCGATGCGGCACTTTGCCCAGGAACTTCACCAGCGAGGTTTTGATGTTGTGTACCATAGGTTATGCACGCAACCATCGCTGGCGGTTGAGGAGTTTGTCCGCCGGTTTAAGCTTTCTGAATTGCGAATCATGGAGCCTAATGACTACCCCCGCGCGGTGGCAATCAGGCAAATGAAGCTGGCCTGCCAGTTACAGCTTACAGAGAACAATCTATTTCTAAACTCAAATGCCGAATTTGCTCGCTATGCCAATGGTAAAAAGCAACTGGTTATGGAATTCTTTTATCGGCAAATGCGCAAGAAGCTTGGCCTGCTGATGGAGAAAGATGGCGAGCCTGCTGGTGGGAAGTGGAATTTCGATACGGAGAACCGGATAGGGAAGATCCCGCCTTTACTCACCGTGCCAGAGCCGTATCGGCCTCCGCTGGATGCAATCACTCGCGAGGCATTTGCCGATGTTAAGACTTTTTTCAAAGAGCGATATTTTGGGCAGATGCCCAGCCAACCTGACGGAAAGTTCATCTGGCCCGTAACCCACGAGCAGGCAACAGTGCAATTGGAGCATTTCTTGCAGCTTAAGCTGATGAACTTTGGCCCCTACGAAGATGCCATGAGCCTGCGGTCGTGGTCGCTATTTCATTCAATGCTGTCGCCAGCCATGAATTGCGGCCTGCTGCACCCGGCTGTCATTGTAGAGTGGATCAGGAAAATCAGCGGAGAGAGGCCGCTGCGTGTACCGATGAACTCCGTGGAAGGTTTCACGCGGCAAATTATTGGCTGGCGAGAGTTCATTCGCGGCGTCTATTGGCTTGAAATGTCGAAACCGCATTCCACAGCATATACGCATCGCAATGAATTGGCCGCGAATTACCCTTTACCTGCGTTCTATTGGACTGGCCAAACGGAAATGGTTTGTATGCGTGAATCGCTTAAACCCGTCATCGACGTGGCTTATTCGCATCATATCCCGCGATTGATGGTGCTGGCCAACTTCGCCTTGTTGCACGGTATCAACCCGCAAGGGGTCAATGACTGGTTTACCTATGCCTATGCCGACGGGTACGAATGGGTCACCACGCCCAATGTTGTCGGTATGGCGTTGTATGCGGACGGTGGGATTGTGGCAACCAAGCCGTACGCAGCAGGCGGCGCGTACATCAATCGCATGTCCGATTATTGTGATGAATGTCCGTATGATCCCGCTGTCTCTGTTGGCCCCAAAGCGTGCCCATTTACGCGGGCATATTGGCCATTTATTGCCAGACATGCCAAGCGCCTATCGGCCAACTCGCGCGCAAGTATGGCTGTGCGAGGTGTGAATCGGCTTGATCCAAAAGATTTACAGCAGCGATCCGAGGAAATGGATCGCTGGCTGGTAAGTTTACCCATTTACAACCCTTGAGGCCCATAGGAGGGCATGTGATCATGCGCCCATCTAGAATTTGTGTCGTCTGCCAACGTCCCATGCTATGGCGAAAAAAATGGGCCAAGAGTTGGGACAACGTTAAATATTGCTCCGACGCATGCCGCCGCAGATCGCGACGGCAGACCGATACGTTGTCATAAAATCAGCGTCGGTCAAGTCAAGCATTTTGCCACGACCAGCTCCATCAGCCTTGAACCGAAGATTTTGCCTCTATGCATGGCAATGGGGCACTGCCGGCATAAAGCCCGAGCGAGTCACCGTGCGTAAACTCCTTCAGGGCGTGAATGCAGGGCCGACAAAAGTATTTTCCATCCGGTGTTTTGGTTCGCCACTCCTGTCCCACATCGCGATGACAGACGCAGCACTGCTTTAACGGAACCGCATGCCGAGCAAGGTGTGAAATGAGACTGCGCTTTGCGTTCATGACTCTCTCCCAAAAATGTAATGCGTACCGATCAACACGATCGGTGAGACTTGTGTCTGTTGATAATACGAGGGAACGCGGCGATGGTGAAGCAAAATCCGAGCATATTTGCGGTATGGGACGTGGAGTGTGCGTCTGGTAAATTGTGGACCGAAAATATCGCCGGCGCAGGAATATTAGAACCGGTGGATCATGGTGTCGATGCTGGTGGAGGCGGCCGACTGTATCCAGGTGCTTAACTGGATGGGATGATTCGAGTTTTATTGCGGTTAGTCATTTCATAGCATACGCCACGCCATGTGATGGTTCTACCCCATCCGGCCAGCAACAGGTAAGCCAGATTAAATCCCATGACCAGAGGAAACAGTACGGTGAACCATAACCAGCAACTCTGCAGGGCAGAAGCGTGATCGGGCAAAAGCATTTTTCCCGCTTGAAGCAAAAACCAGCCACGCAGGGCACTACCGCCCCACACCAGCAGCCACACGCCCAGCGGAAGCCATCGGTAAATGCCATGCGTCCACCAGCCAATTGGAAATAAGCTGAAAAATGCGGAGGAAAGAAATGCTGCGGCATATACCACGCCACCCAGCACCCCCGTCAGCCACAAGCGTGCAGCGCAGCGGCGTGTGATGCGATATTGCCGCACGGCGAATTCCAGCAGTGTCGCCCATGACATATCAGCTGGCGAGGCCACCATGCATTGGGGCACAAAATGGATGCGCTCGCCAGCATGCTTTTTCACCTGATGGCTTAATACATAATCATCACTGAGCGCATTTTGCCAGGCGGTGTACACGCCCAGAGAAAAAAACTTTTCCCGCGATATGGCCATGGATCCCCCCCACGCGACGGTGCGCCGGTAAGGGCCAAGCATGACGGCGATGATGGCATTGCTGACGGAAAGCAGAGCGTTCGGTGCCGATCGTTGCATGGGAATATAAAACCGGTAACCCGTGGTAGCAGATATGTGCGGGTAGGTAAGCGGGATCAGTAATGCATGGAGCCAATGCGGAGATGGTGCAGCATCGGCATCGATAAACGCAAGAAAGCGGTCCTCGGCAGTGGTTTGATCAACCGCAGCAAGCTGATTATGAATTTTTTGCGAACGTTCAGACGCCACACCCGCGGTTACAAGGCTGATCTGTTTGTCCTTGTATTGCTCGATTAAGGATCGTATGAGGGGACACACAGGATCCTCCTCTGACTGCACGGAAAATATAAATCGCGCCCGTGCATATTCCTGGTTGAGCAGCTTTTCGATATTCGCCCGTGTGTCGGCTTCAACTCCCTTCACCGGCAGAATGACAGCCACCGGCACATCTATTGGTACAAGTGGATCGCGCAGCACCCGACCCATTCGATAGACGAAAAACTGGGCGACCCGCAACGACCAGAACACCATCAGCAGTTCCAGTGCCCACAGTAAACCCACGATCCAACTCAGTACCGTCATTGATACGCCCGCATCCATGGCGAAGAATCATATTTCATTTAACACATTCCGGCAGCCTGATTTCAATTCAGGTTGAAAATGCCTCAACAATTTGCGCCTGAATGTCGGCCAACGTTTTGTCACTGCAAACGGGGGTAGATCCATGGATAGCAATGGCTTGCGGCAATGGAACCCAGCTTTTACAACCTGCAAATTCGATGGCATTGGCAATTTGGGGCCGATGTTCAAACTTCCAGGTGCGCAACAGTATCAGATAAAGTGGGTACTGCGGGCGATAATTAAATCGCATGTCGATAAGTGGAGTATCCCAGACATGCAGGTGGTATAAGCGATCCATTGGGTGTCGGCCAGGCACGCGAAAAATTTTTTCCACGCTCGCCCAACCAGGAAAATGGATGGTTTCTGGCTCGGTGCGGATGTCTGAAACTGCAGTGCGACAAGGCGGTTTAAGGCTCGCGGGGTCTTGATGAATAAAGGTGGGGTAAAGAAGAAATTGCTTTTCCTCTAATTCAAATTCACCGCCCGATTCCAGAATGCCGCCCTTCCGAAGCAAAATATGCTGCTCACCGCGACACAGGGCATCACACACAACGTCCCACTCTTTCAACGCCACCTTCAAAGCTGTCTCAATCATGCCGACATTATCACCGGAAGCTTAAAAATTTTCCTCTGGATGACAAACCGACTATTTCAAAGATCGAATATAGTTATTCAGCGCCCTTCGATCCGCGCGTTCTCGACGCTGCACGGACCGCAAGGACTGCTGTGCTGCCGCAATTTGCTTATCCAGACTGACCAGTTCCTTTGCAAAAATCTGTGCTTGTTTTGGAACGGATTTCGCGGCCGCCAGATTCTGCCTGATGCGGCTTTCATTGGCATTGAGGTTATCCATATGTTTGATTATTTCAGCCCTCTTCCCAGCGGCGGCGATCATCGCTTTCTTCAGTGATACGATGTGCTTAAGTTGATCGGCTGTTGCGGCAGCCATTCCTTTGGTGTGCGCCAGCGCCGAGATTTGTTCCGGGCTGGCTGTGTATAAATTCACGTTCGAGGTCTGCGGGAAAATCTGCCCCACGCGATAAGTTTTGTTTATCATGGGGGAAGCGGTTAACACTATGGCAACACCGGACACCAAGTGCAATACCTGGTAATGAGTTTTGGCCAGATGCCAGCCTACGGCATGCCCGAGCGAGACAATGACATCCGTCGAGTGCCGATGGCGATTGCGTAATTTGAGGTGGATGTATTTGGTAACAGCATCCTTCAGTACCAGGTTTCCATTTGAAAATGTGGCATTTGAAAACATATTGGATTGACTAAAGGTGAGATGAGCTGCCATGGAAAGATCAGTGGCAAACGATAACGCTTGTTTGGAATTCACCGCTATCGCAGGCGAGTTGATCTCGCCGACGTACCGGCCGCCCGCGAATACGGTAATGGGGCCGGCGGGTAGATAATGTCCGGAATTGTTAACCAGTAGAACCGCTCGGCGCGGATGATTATGCCAATTACCGATGTCGATGGTCGATACAATGCGGGCAGAAATGGAATGTGAAAGTATGGCAAATGAGGCAGAATGCTCGCTGCGAATGGAAACATCCCGCGCCACGTAATTGAATGCCGGATTTGATTTTTGCGGTACCGCCATGGTTCCAGAATTGATTCGCACTCGCCTTTGAGCTCCATTGAACGTCATTGCCATTCTCGGCAACATTCTGGGGGGCGCAAAAGTCGCAGCTTTGCCGAGGAGGTGGGCATGATAAGCTGTAACTCTGCCCGCAAAACCACCTTCCGCCGTTGCGCCACGCAAATAAAACAGGCCATTTTGTGGAATGAGAGATGTATCGGCTGGTGCCGGAATAACCGGCCGCCGCCCATACAGCGGATGGCGCAAATCTTCGATAAAAGAGTGCGGCCATGACCCATTGATATGCAGCGTTATGTGCTGCCACGATGCAGATGTCGTGTTATGAACGATGGCATCTGCCAGCACAATGGCACTGTTCGATGCCTGATTGGCGGTCTGGGACGCGGGCAGTAAAAGCCGGTAAGTGATGCGCCATAGAGGTGCCTGCGTCGCGTAGCCAAATTGCACACTTCGCTGGCTGCGCCCACGAAAACGAATGGTGATTGTTGCAGCACCTTTATGACGATTGGCCGCCATGTAACGCAACGCCTTGCGCAGACTGGCCCGGAGCTGATGGTTGACCACGTCAAAGCTGATCAGATGCGCGAGGGACACACGCCTCACTTTGCCATCGCGATAAATATCTGCAAAGCGTGGCGGCCATGGAAAAATGGCTCTCTGAGCATTATTTTCGGGTTGTGGTTTGCCCTTCATTTGCGGAAAAACAGGCCACTGCGATCGTATACCCATTAGCCTGCCGGTGACGCACTTGCCATGCTTAAATTGCAGCTTCACCTGACGGCCTTTTAATTCAGATAGCAGGCTGATCCATGAACCATTTTCACTCGGTGAAAGCGGTAAACCTGCAAGTTTTACTGAAAGGGGAATCGGTGTGGCAAAATTAACTTCCGGCGGCCGATTGGAAGGATCGAAAAACACAATTGTCTTCAGCAGATCATTAACCTGATTGGGGTTAATCGCCAGACGCACGGTCTGACTGCGCTTTACGTTAGCCTGATATCCAATGTATCCAACGCCATTGGGAAATAAATCCACATCCGTTACCTTAGGGTGGCTGCCGACAGCGTGGTTAGAAGACGACATGCCCCAAGGCTCTCCAACCGACTGACATCCTGCTATTGCCAGCGTCGCCACGCACGCCAAAGAACAAAATAATTTTTGCTTTTGCACCGTTGTATCTCCTTACCGCCACGATCCAAGAAAGCCCCGCCCGCACGACCGGACAGGTTCATATGTAGGTTGTTGCCACCGGGGCTAAATGCCTTGCAATCTGTTATCGCTTGCCACGCAGCGTATATCAAGCGACAATTCTTGGCTGGCCGGAATGATGGATGCCGGTCGGCGGATAAAACAGGCAAAGGGAAGGCCCTTAATCGGTTGATACTACTGAAAGCTGAAAATCTGATCAAGCGTTACGGCGGACGGACAGTTGTCGACCATGTGTCATTTGAAGTTGGGGCCCGCGAGGTAATCGGTTTGCTGGGACGCAATGGCGCCGGTAAAACCACCACCTTCCGCATGACCATTGGCATGGTGCGGCCGGATGGCGGTTCTGTGCTGTTTAATGGGGCAGATATAACCCGCCTACCCATGTACAAGCGGGCTCGCCGGGGCATGGGATATCTGTCACAGGAACCATCGGTTTTTTTACGATTGACCGTCGAACAAAATCTAATGGCCATTCTTGAATACACACGTCGATCCCGAACGGAGAGGCGCGCGGAGGCAGAAAAGCTTTTACACCAATTTGGTTTGCTGCGTAATCGCAAGCAGAAAGCCTATTCGCTTTCGGGCGGGGAACGCCGAAAGCTGGAAATTGCCCGGGCGCTGGTTACCAACCCATCGCTGATCCTGCTAGACGAACCGTTCAGCGGCGTTGATCCCATTGCCGTGGAGGATTTGCAGGGAGAAATTCGCCAATTGCGCGAACAAATGGGTAAAGCAATTCTCATAACCGACCACAACGTGCAGCGTACGCTGGAAGTTTGCGATCGAGCACTGATCATTTCCGACGGAAAGGTACTCGCCCAAGGGACGCCCAAGGAATTGATTAACAACGAACTGGTGCGAAAGACCTATCTGGGGCATACATTCCGTGGCAATGAGTTTGATTAACCTGCTTAGTGCATCACCTCAGCCGCACCGGGCTAGATCACACGTTCAATATGTTCCAATATAAGGTGCAAAATAACCTCGTGCGCCTCTTGAATACTGGCGGTGCGTTTGGAATTAACCACGAGCGATAAATCGGCAATCTGCTGCACGCGCCCGCCACCTCGACCCAGAAGGGCCAGCGATATGCCGTCATACTTTTTCATGCTTTCGCAGGCCCGCACAATATTTTCGCTGTTGCCACTGGATGAAAACACCACCAGCACATCGCCGGGCTTACAATACGCCTCAACCTGCCTTGAAAAGACACTGGCAAAGTCCCAATCATTGGCAATGCAGGTAATGGCTGTGGTGTCGGCCGCCAGACAGATGGCGGGTAGCGCGCGGCGGTCACTGCGGTCGTATTTGCCCGTAAGTTCTTCGGCCAGGTGCAACGCCGCCGCAGCTGAACCACCATTTCCGGCGGTGAGGATTTTATTCCCTGCCATGAGTTGATCGGTGATTTTTCGACATAACGCATCAATTTCAGGCAGTTGGTATTTAAGTCCCTCAATGACCGATGAAGAATCTTTTATCAGATCCAGCATCCACGCCGGATTAACGGATGCGCGTTGTAAATGCCCTGAATTCAAAAGCCTTAACCCCCATGGTAAACAAGCAAATCAAAATTGGTTACGCGGCCTCATCACCAAGAGCCTCGAACTCTTCAAGCTTAAATGGGACGTGGATGGCGGCTGCCGAATTGACAACCGATTCCTTCCGGCTTGCACCCGGTATGGGGATAATGTGCGGTGCAAGAAGAAGCATCCACTTTAGCACCACCTGCTGCGGACTTACGCGGTGGTGTGCAGCGATGGTTTCCAACATGGGCTCGGCGGCGGCAATACCTTTGGCCGATTTAATACCGCCCAGAGGGCTCCACGGCAAAAACGCCATGTTATGTTTCTGCGTGAAGTCCAGCACTCCATCATGCTGAGCCTTTCGATTCTTGCGGGAAAATTCATTTTGCACACTTACGATTTTGGCGATTGACTGCGCCAACTCTATTTCCAGCACCGATACATTGCTTAACCCAATGTGCTTGACTTTGCCCGCATCCTGTAATTCCTTAAAGGCCCCAACGCTATCAGCAAATGGTACATGGGGATCGGGGCGGTGAAACTGATAAAGGTCAATTGCATCGACGCCCAGATTTTTCAGCGCCTCATCACAGCGAGCTTTGATATGGGCGGGCTTTCCATTGGGTTCCCACCGGCCATCGGGACGCACCAGACCGGCCTTGGTTGCAACCACCATCCGACTGCGGGTTGCACGGTCAAGTTGAGACAGCGCCTTGCCTAACAGACGCTCGTTGTGACCTATTTCACTCTGATCGCGGCAATAGGCGTCAGCCGTGTCGAAAAAACTAATTCCAACCTCGACCGCCTTCAGAATGACATCAATGGCATCGGGTTCCGCAGGTCGATTTTCCGGCACCGACAGGGGCATGCATCCCATTCCGATCGCACTTACCATCAGACCGGATGTACCTAATTTACGCATTTCCATTTTTTCTCCATACCAATTACCGCCAGAATCTATTCTTTGGTGGCGACAGAGCGATCACGACGATCTCCAATCGCTAATAATCCACTCTTAAAAACACACCCAGCACGGTTGCATCGCTGTGCGTGCCAGCAGGCTGCGCGTAGCGTGTACCCGCAAAAATGGTGTTGGCTGAGAATCCAATCGTGTACTGTCCGGCCGATGGCCGAATGCCAAGCAGATGGTTAAGCGGGTAGGTGATGGTGGTGCCAACATATGCTCCCAAATAACCATCGCGATAACTGATGCGGTTGACATCGAGCCGTTTTTCACCATTGATGAAAGAGACCGAGAATGGTGAATAAATAGTCAAGCCGCCGGTGTGCGGCACGCGAAATACCGGGTCCATGCCCGCCTCAAAATACTGGCCCGCACCCTGCGTGTAATAGGCACCGGCGTAATCAAATCCCACCATTACAAAAGGATGAAACGCGAATTGATGCAGATATCGGTCATCATTGAGCGAGACTCGGAAAAAAATCTCCGGACTGTTGGTTTGACCATGCGCCAGCCCGACTTTACCCAGCGGATTTAAGTCAGGCACAAAATACTGTGTGTTGGGCGTAATTTGATCGGTAAAGCCCGTTTCCAAATGGATTAATCGGCCGGCATCGTATGCGTAACCGAGCGTCAGGTCTGCCTCCGAAAAATTGCTGTCCGGCACATTGCCTTCCGATCCGCCCGAAACTGCCCTACCGGCAATACCCTGCGACAACGAATTGAGATAGGGATTTTTAATATCGTAAGACCAATTGGTAAAACTACGGAAATAAATTGTGCCCAACTTTTTCAGATTGAGCGAAATACGAGTGATATTTTCCAAGTTTGGTCGGTTCGGAGAAATATCCAGATACCGATACCAATAGTCATTGTAGTAACCAAATTGTGTCGCCACATGAATCGATGCATTGTGGTGGTGTACGGCGCTCCACCAAGGTGTTTGCACCTTGCTGGTGGAGGGCGATTTCTGTAATGGGAGTAAATAAGATTGATTGGACGCCCCCGAATCGTTACCCCAGGCGGTTATAGTGAACAATCCGACGGTAATCGCAGCTGCCACGGCCAGCCATCCTGCTTTGAAGATGGACACACCGCAACGCAGCTTGTTTATAGGCTTTAAACCCGCTGGGGTCATTTTCATCATCACCTACTCAAACCGCTCCGTGCCAAATTAACCGCAATCTGTGCGCTACCCAGCGCCCAGCTGTTCAAAAGCATACAGGCAATGCCGGTATTGCGTAAATAGCGGATGGAAGTCAAACGGATATGGGAGATGGCCCCAGCGCATCTAGCTGTTGCCGCGCAAAGATGCCGGCGCAATATGCAAGCGCAAAGTCTGCAATCGGGGCTTGAAGTCGGCAAAATCAAAGGCCATTACGTGGAAACGTATGGCTGCGTGACATGTTTTGCGGTGGGCTGCTTCGCAACTGCAGACGATCTATCGCGTGCCCGGCGACAGCGTGCATCCCATGAGGCCCAGCCACCGGTTGACCGCCACTCGATTATGCATGCCGCGGAGTTGCCTTGTCGCCATTCAGTTAACCACGAGCCACTGCTACGCCGCCCCGCCGGGCCGATGAACTGCCCGACCTTCAGTTGGCAGAGCCAAGCATTAGTAAGCCTTGCATTCCTTGCCGCCTACTTTGAGGTTGCAGGGCACAGACCGTCAGACAATCATTACCTGGGGACGCACAGGTTCTGCATGCTTTCGCGCCAAGGCCCGATCCATGCCGGGAAGGACGTAATCACGGGCCACCACTTCCCAACTCATCTGACTGGCCAAACGATAACCTTCCTTCACCATCGCATCGATGGCGGCATCCGTGGTTGGCAGACCGGCCATAATTTTATCTGCCACTTGTGCCGCCACCGCCGACTCAATCTTATTACGGTGGAGCTTGTCAACAGCCAAGCACGCTTCTATGGAATTGAATTGTGCATGAGGACCGCTGGTATAATCCACCTCAATAACGTTGGGAGTGCCGCCCTTCCCTGCGGCCTTCCGAGCGAAACCCGCACAACCGCAGAGCGAAGTAAATACGCAAAGGCCGCCAAAGGAGATAGGCTCGACCTGGGCGATCCCAAAAGGTTCATAAACCGACTGCCCAAACTCGACATCCGAGCCTTGTCGAATATCCATAAAATCCATGTCGGATGGCATACGCAAGCCGCACGTCCGCTGATCGAATCCAAATTGATTGATATAGATCACCTTGCAGTTTCGGCTGCGGGCGTTGAATTCCTGCACTCCGGTATAGAACGCGGCCTCCCCACCGGTGAGGTCTGGGTAGCCTTCTCGGTGGGCGACGGGCCAACGGTAATTGGCTTCCATATTGATCACGTCATCCGTACCCCGTGCGGATGTCTCGGTTGAGAGAACAATAAGCACAGCGGTCTGTTTTTTTTCTGCCATCCGCTTCTCTATATGTTCCATTACGCGTATGTCGCGCCAAAGTCCCTTGGAGAGTACCATTCGCGTTACATGAGCAAAGACATAATCTGGCTTAAAACCAAGCAAGGTTTCACAGTAATGCTGAAGGCGGCGACGCGATGCTGTCTTCTCATCCATGGAGATATGAAATGATGGCACACCGTTGTACGCGAGATCAATGTGACGACTCTCGAAGACCTGATTTAAAAACCGGAATTCATCAATGATATAATCCCCCACGGCAAAAATATTATCGCAATACCGGGCGGCATCGACCAGTGGATATTTGTAAAAAAACGATTGCGATCCAAACACATCATCCACAGACATCCGCTGCTGATGTCCCAGGCGCATGGCATTGTAGAATGCGATATCGTACCCTGGATGCGCCTCGATAATTCGCCGCATTGGTGCTACTTCGTGGGCATAAAATATGGTACGAAAACGTTCGGGGCTGTTGAGTTTGGCTGCCAGTGCTGTCGGCATACCCATATACTCATGCGAGAAAATAATAGCTGGGTGTGCGGGTGAACCAACCCCTATGGCAACAAGTGCGTCGATAGCCGGTTCGGCCAGCCGAACGTATTGCTCGTAATCCCATATCCATTCGTAGCGATTGGATTCAATGTGAAATTTGTCATACAGCTCCCACTTAAAGGCCGCTATCCTCTCCGCCGAATAGTGATTAAGATTAAAGAGCAGGACCTCCGGGTGGGACGTCACCTGTGTGAATTTGTCATAAAACGTCTTACGCCCATAAACAATACTGACATGGTATTTGCGTTCCACAGCCCCCAGCGCTTCGGCATGAGGATGTCGGACAATCCCGTCCATGGAGCTGTATAGCACCTCACCGCCCACGCCCAGCCGAGTTTGTGACGGTCCGTCGGTGCTAAATAGCGGCCCAACAAGAATATCGCGATCCACATGTTCGTTATAGTGCCTGGATGTGAGCAGGCCATGAAGTACCGCTCCAATGCCGCCAATTTTTTGAACTGCCTCATGCGTCACATGAACTGCTGTTTTCATATTCAGTACCAATCCTTAGAACATATCCTGCACATGCAGCTTAACCGCATCGGAAAAATCATGCGATAAGATGCAGCCAAGCCTCTTTTAACACATTGGTTTTATCAATTGCAACGAGGTGGGCCATTTGGCACCCAGCGGCCGTTAAGGAATCGGAATATTTTCCCCTGCGGTGGACGCCCAACAATAAACCCCCTCGTTATACGGGCAAGTTTACAGATCATCTGCCGCCTGCGTAAACGACGCGCAGGCCATTGCATTATCGGCAAGTTCCGTGCCAATCTGCAATTAACCTTCCATTCCATCGTTATGATGAAACAGGTTTAGAGCCGGGCGTCTGCCGCCGACGAATGGTTTCGCTAACCCTTCGCGCAAGGTGCCTCTTCCGATGGCGGCCCCTGACCAGCCCTGGTGTCGGGCGGCTTATTTTTCTCATTACGCGCTTTTGTTCTGCAGGCATAGCGGCTATAACCGAAGAAGGTGGAATGCTTTAGCTGTGCGAGTGGCGCTTCCATTTGAGTTGTACGGCTTTTGTCCGGCTGATCTGTAACTGTGCGAGTGTTAATGCAAGATGGATGATCGAGAAGCCTATTTGCTTAATGGGATCGTCCAGCGCGACTTTCGTGTTGGCCGAATTATCCGGTTCAGGAAGCTCAGACGAGGCATTCAAAGTGAGGCTATTGAAATACTCACTTCAGAGCGCCAGTCATTTTTAGTACTGATTTATCCGCAGACTTATCTGCGGAAGCAACTTAATACGGGGGCAAAAAAATCCACCAGCCTGGCGCGGGCAACGTTTCCCAGCCTGCATTTCATTGAACCCGTCGGTAACGACGGCTGGGTTGTTGATGGCCCGCAGGGCACACATCTGATGGTGGCCAAATTTCCTGCCGGTCAGGCTGTACCGTGCGAACAATGGAACGGGCAGGATTTAAGCCAGCTTGGCGTCCGGCTTGCATGGATGCATCGTATGACAACCGATGCTGATCGCACGCAGATCGGTAAGCCGTTGTATGCTGAATTTATCCGCCTGCTCAGCGAGCCTTCGCCTCGACGCAATGCCCTGCTTAATTTGCTTGATGCCGCCATGCTGCAAAAATTTGTTGACGCCCAAAAAGGTGAGCCATCGCCCCAGGGATGGCTTCACGGAGGAATCAATCAGTCATCGGTGCTGATGGACGATGACCGGCAAATTACTGCTTTAATCGATTGGGGGCTCGCTGGCGGCGGCAGCAGTTATGAGGATGCAGTGGATGTGTTCGTGGGCTGGTGCATTGATGCTGAGGGGCAGGTTCGCGCTGCCGAAGCGCGGGCTTTTTTGGAGGCCTTTTTATCATTGACGCCTGAGCCTCAGGCCCCAGACTGGCAGGAAGTCGTCAATTATTGGTGCATGCGTCAAATCCACAATGCCCTGCTTGGCTTCCACCCACTTCCACGAGGATTTGCATCCATCCTTCGCAATCCCGCCTTTCTCTCCACCGCCATCGCCCTTTGTCAGAACAAGAACCATTGAACGGACGCATCCTCTTCAGATGTAATTAATGGCCGGGAGGTTACACTACAGGCGCGATCAGGCGATAGAAGGAGAAGATTTGTGCCAAATAAAATTTCAAGCCCTCAGGGCGGCAGCGATGAGATGGAAGGGGCGCTGATTACTGAATCTGATCCATGGCTTAAGCCGCACAAAGAGGCCATTCTTGGCCGGTACAGATACTACCAGCAACTGATCCGTCAATATGCGCCTCATGGTGGCTTGCTGGGGCAGATCAGCCAGGGACACCATTATTTTGGATTTAATAAAGGCACGCACAATGGCACCGATGGTCTGTGGTACCGGGAATGGGCACCCGCCGCCAAAGCCCTTTTTCTGACGGGTGATTTTTGCGGCTGGGATCGAGGCCGCCATCCATTAAGCCGTAATGAATTCGGCATATGGGAGATATTTCTGCCCGAGAACCCATTTGCGGAACTCCTCACACACGGCAGTTGCGTCAAGGTGCATGTTGTGACAAACAGCGGATCGAGCGATCGCATTCCGGCTTACATCCGTCGAACCGTACAAGATCCCAATACCCACGGCTATTTAGGCCAGTATTGGGATCCGCCGCAACCGTATGTGTTCAAACATCCATCCCCGGTGCGAACGCATCGCTGCGGCATCAGAATTTATGAATCGCATGTCGGCATGGCAACCGAGGAACCAAAAGTAGGTTCTTTTGCTGAATTCAGAATAAATGTGCTGCCCTACATTGCACAACTAGGCTACAACGCAGTGCAGTTGATGGCCATCATGGAACACCCATATTACGCATCATTCGGCTACCACGTCAGCAATCTCTTTGCGGTCAGTTCTCGATTCGGTACACCGGAGGATTTGAAAGAACTCATCGACGCTGCACACGGCATGGGATTAACCGTACTACTTGATGTGGTACACAGCCATGCAATTAAAAATATTAATGAGGGTTTAAACCTTTTTGACGGAACAGATTACCAGTATTTCCATGCCGGTGCTCGTGGCCAGCACGTCGCGTGGGATTCACTGTGCTTTAATTACGCAGTGTATGAGGTACAACGGCTTTTACTTAGCAACCTGCGATACTGGCTGGAGGAATTTAAATTTGATGGCTTCCGTTTTGACGGCGTCACCAGCATGCTTTATCTGGACCATGGACTGGGTGCGAAATTTACCAGTTATGACTCTTATTTCGGATCGAATGTTGATGGCGAGGCTCTGGCCTACCTCCAGTTGGCCAATACCCTGACGCACGAAGTTAATCCCCACGCGATTACCATTGCGGAAGATGTATCTGGATTGCCAGGCATGGCCCGCCCGGTTGTCGAGGGCGGTCTGGGATTTGACTATCGACTGGCCATGGGCGTGCCCGATTTCTGGATTAAGTTGCTCAAGGAACGGCGGGATGAGGACTGGAATCTTAGCGAGCTTTTTCACACCCTGCTGAACCGACGCCATGATGAATTACATGTGGGGTATGCCGAGAGCCACGATCAGGCTTTGGTGGGGGATAAAACCATTGCCTTCTGGCTGATGGACAAGGATATGTACAGCCACATGAGCAAATTTGCCCAAAGCACGATCATTGACCGCGGGTTGGCTTTGCACAAAATGATCCGTCTTATAACCTTTTCGCTTGCAGGAGAAGGCTATCTGAATTTTATGGGCAATGAGTTTGGACACCCGGAATGGATTGATTTTCCCCGCCCCGGCAACCAGTATTCCTATCACTACGCACGGCGGCTTTGGTCGCTGGCGCATCAGGATCACCTTCACTATCAGGGGTTGTGGCGTTTCGATCAGGCGATGAACCAGTTGGATCAGACTTATGACTCGCTTTGCGACCTGTTTATTGAGCAACTGCTTGTGCACGAAGATACCAAGCAATTGGTTTATCGCAGGGGCCCTCTGGTCTTCATTTTCAATTTTCACCCTACCGAATCTTATGCCAACCTGCGACTTCCCGTGCCCGACCATACCGACTACAGGATCGTTCTTTCAACAGATGAAACTCGGTTTGATGGGCATGGACGTGCCACTGAGGGCACGTTATATCCGATTCAGACTGTCCCCATGTACGGCCGTGAGCAATCCATACAGATATATTTGCCATCCCGATCCAGTCAGGTCATATGTCCGGTGGGGTTGGTAAGGTAAATGGTGGCAATTTGGATCGGGTACGGGTTGATTGGCGCCAGCGATCCCCTGAAAATAGGTGCCACTAGGATACAATAGGTGATCGGGAACTGGGTAAGGGTTTCAAGACGCAGGATTTAGTTGATGGCACATGAGAAGCTACGAAACACGGCCGTCGGGCTGACTATTATAGTTGCCGTTGTTTTGCTCACTTGGGGGGCATTTCTGCTGGGGCGGCTTCCCTACATAGGCCCCAACGCACCATATGTGGTAACGTTGCGATGCAGTTCAGCCATGGGGCTTACCACTGGCGACCTCGTCTCGCTTAATGGCGTGGTGGTGGGCAGTGTTGATTCAGTCACACTTACCGCCAACATGCAGCAGGCCAAAATTGTATTGATGATTTATCGCTCGATTAAGTTGCCAGACAACACGGTAGCTTTGATCGGCAGCAAAACAATCGGCACGCCATACGTATCGCTTTATGTCTCCCCAAAAAAGTCAACAGGCTATCTGCCCACAAATGGATCGGCGCATTTAGAGGCCACAGTGGCACAATCCAGCCTGATTCCCCATTCGGTGGTCAAAGATATCTCGTCGCTCAAAACGGATTTCACCACACTCAGTATGAAGTTAGATCGAGTGGCGGATGATCTGCATTCGTTACTTAAACCCGTCACGCTGACAACGGCGCAAGCATCAGGTGAATCAAATGAACCGGGGGACCTCAACAATGTCAGTGCCTTGATCCAGAGGTTAAATGTTACCATTGACTCGATTAACCGGCTGGTGGCAAATCAGAATCTTCATCGTCAAGTGCATGCGATTGTCGCTAATATATCTCATGCGTCTGAGCAACTGCAGACTATCCTGCAGCAGGTGCACCATCTGGTAACGCGGGCTGGCGGATTTATCTCCAAGGCCAATCACACCGCATCTGACGTAGATACGACGGTAGTCGCTGCCCATCAGCAGATTGTCGCACTGAGCCTCAAATTGACGCACGTGCTGGAAAACGCCAATCGTATTCTCGCTTCAATTGCCAATGGCCACGGCACGGCGGGCCGCTTTGTTAAAGACCCGCGTTTATACAACTCACTGCTGGTGATAACACATCGGCTCAGAGACGCCATCAACGGGGTTAACGCACTCGTTAAGCAGATTAAAGCAGAGGGATTTGACGTAAAGGTTGGTTTTTGATCATAAAACGCAGATGGGTATTCCGTGATGCAGGTACCGCATTGTTTCAACGACTGATCTTTAGTCAAGAGCTGCTATGATGCGCCATATGGCAGACGGCGATGACGCTATGGCTACCTCGATTCGGCAGCGCGATCAGGCTATTATTGACCAACGTGCCGCAGCATGGAATACCCGTCCCCTGCTGCGAGATGTTTACGCAGAATATTTTAACCGCATGCGCGCGTACTTTGCCGCCGGTGCCTCACCCGCCAATCCGCACGGCACTATTGTTGAACTCGGTGGCGGTGCCGGGCACTTTCGAACTTTCCTTCCCAATATGATAGTGACTGACATCCTGCCGACACCTCATATCGATCTCGCAGCCGACGCCATGCACCTGCCATTCCGCAATTCATCCATCAACAATATTGTCATGCAGGATGTGCTGCACCACATACCTTTACCACTGAGATTTTTCTCGGAGGCGCAGCGAGTACTTAAAGCGGGTGGCCGGGTGATTATGACTGAACCATTCATCTCTCCGGTTTCCGGACTGTGCTATCGGCTCTCGCATCCGGAGCCTGTTGATATGACTGCCCCGCTGTTTCGATCTCAGTCTAATCCTATCAGTGAAGATCCGGTTGCAGTCATAGGCTCAGGCGCATTTGCAAGTAATCAAGCCATTCCAACGCTGCTGTTTTACCGTTATTACCATCTCTTCGAGCGCCGTTTCCCGCAATTGAGGGTCATACATCGGGAGGTGAATTCCACCATGGTGTATCCGCTCTCCGGCGGTTTTTCCAAGCCGGTGCTATTGCCACGGTTCGCCGCCCCTGCTGCTAAAATGGTTGAGCGAATGCTTTCGCCATTGGCGCGATGGATGGCGTTCAGGACGTTGATCGTGGTAGAGAAACGCTCTTAAGCATCAACCCACAACCTATGCCCCACAGTTACTGGAGTACATCAATATGCATCAATCCATCCAACCATCCAACTTGACGACGCCGGCTGCCCCTGTGCGCGATGGTGGTGCTGGGACTCCGATTCCCATGTTTGATCTCACACGACAATACCGACAAATTGGGCGTGAACTGGAGGCGGCTGTATTGGCCGTCCTTTCCCGCACCGAATATGTCGGCGGTACAGCGGTGGCTGAATTTGAAAAGCTTCTGGGTGACTTTTGCAAGGCTCAGGCCATTGCGATTTCAAGCGGTACCGATGCCATTTTGGCCTCGCTTATGGCGTTGCATATTGGCCCGGGAGATTTGGTCATTACCACCCCATTTACATTTTTTGCAACTGGCGGCTGCATCGCCCGCACAGGAGCCAAGCCGGTATTTGTTGATATCCATCCTGATACTTTTTTATTAAATCAGGACGCCGTCGAGCAAGCCCTTAAACCGGCTGTACGATGTGTGATTCCGGTGCATTTGTTCGGCCAGATGATGCCAATGAAGGCCTTGGTCAAGTGGGCCTGTGACCACGGCATCAGTGTCTTGGAAGATGCCGCGCAGTGTATCGGTGCCCACGACCCGGATGGAATTGTCCCAGGCGAATTGTCGGCCGCAGCAGCGCTGTCGTTCTATCCTACCAAAAATCTCGGGGCGGCTGGTGACGCCGGTGCGGTCCTAACCCGTATGGATGCGTTTGCCGCCCGCATTCGGCAAACGCGGCAGCATGGCGAAGTGTCGCGTTATGTGCATGATTTTGTCGGGGGTAATTTTCGGCTTGACGCCATGCAATGCGCAATTCTCACAGCAAAATTAACTCATCTACCGCAATGGAACCTTCGCCGCAATGAAATCGCCACCTTTTACGATGCGGCATTGGCTGAAACCGACGTCATCCCCCCCACGCGGATCCCGCATGCACGGCATGTATTCCATCAGTACGTTATTCGCACCCCGAAACGGGATGAACTGAAAGAATACCTGGCCAGACAGGGCATCGGCTCGATGGTCTACTATCCAAAGCCACTTCATTTGCAGCAGTGCTTTGCGGATCTAGGCTACAGACCGGGTTCATTACCGGTAGCTGAAGCAGCCTGTCGCGAGGTGCTTGCGCTGCCGATCTTTCCCGAGTTGACGGAACAGGAATTGAACCGCGTAGCAAATGCGATTCGAGGTTTTTTTGGCAAGAGAGCGATGGCCTGATTTATTTATCAGGACACTTGCATTATTTTATTGCCAGTTTGACCTAGAGGACGAACCAACTTGGGTAAATTATTTCAAGAGCTTACACCTCGTCAGAAAATAGTCGCCATGCTGCGCCGCCTTTCCGGGCGCGTTCGAAGTGATTTCTGGTTTCCGCATTTACCGATGGCAGTGCTCATTGCATCCCTGGGGATACTTAACTTCGTTTCTGGTCTGGAAAAGCTATTGCCGCAGTACCAGACGATAATAGACATGATTACGGCTCACAAAAATTTTAAGCTGCCGTCCGGCTTATTGACCGCCCTGACCGGGCTACTGGTGGTGATCATGTCGTTGGGTCTGGCCCTGCGCTCGCGCCTGGCCTGGGCCATCAGTTTTCTGCTGATAGGGTGTACCTTGGCCCTCTCTCTGCATCAGCATTGGATCCATTGGAACAGCATGGTCTATTTCAATGCGATTATCTTATTCTGTCTGATCATTTTCTTCCGGTCCTTTTCAAAATCCTCTCTGGCCACCGGGACCTTACTTTCCGCGATCAGTTTAATGCTGCTTATTGGGTATGCCATCATCGGCACCTATGTGCTGGGCAATGACTTTACACCACCGATCAAGACGTGGAGCACAGCACTTTATTTTGTTGTTGTCACCCTTTCGACCGTTGGATACGGCGACATTACACCCAAAACCACCGACGCCCGGATGTTTGTCGTTTCTCTTATTATTTTGGGCATTACCGTATTTGCAACGTCGATATCAACGGTCATTGTGCCACTGGTTGGTAATCGAATGGAAAAATTGCTCGCAGGAGAAAAAAAACGCATGCGCAAAGACCATTACATCATCATTGGTGAAAATCCATTGGCTCAAAATACCTACCGGCAATTGCGCGATCGTAAGTTTGATGTCTCGGTCATCCTGCCCAATCCGCCCACGACCAAGTGGATTGAGGATGCTGATTTGATTATTGGTGATCCCACCGATACACAGGTGTTGCGCTCTGCCGGTGCTGAATATGCGCGGGCCGTTCTGGCACTGCGCAATGACGACAGTGAAAATGCCTTTATAGTCATGGCGGCCAAAGATATCGGTGGCCCCGCCAAGACCGTTGCCTCGGTTAAAAACGCCAATAATCTTCAACGCGTAAAACGTGCCTTGCCGGATCTGATCGTTGCACCAGATATCCTTGGTGGAGAGTTGCTCGCCATGGCGCTCAGCGGAGAAACCGTGGACGGAAATAATATTCTAAAGAGCCTGTTTATCACCAAAGCTCCGTAATGGTATTTCCCTTCTGAGGCCGGCCCTTTCCCGATGCAAACATGAGAATCATCATGCATCGATTGCCGATTGGCACCTTGTCAGCTATTTAGCCTGGCCATAGGTGGCTGTTGGCCCATGCTTTCGATAAAAGTGGCGATCCAGCAGGGCGTCCGATATAGGGGTAATGTCCGGCTTAAGAAGTTTATTCTGCCAGCACATCTTGGAAGCAAATTCCAGCACAATTGCATTTTCCAGAGCCTTGGCCGGTGTTTGTCCCCAGGTAAAAGGGGCATGGCTTCGCACCAATACCCCAGGAACCTCTGACGGATTGATCTTGGATGCATGAAAACATTCGACTATGACCCGCCCGGTGTTTAATTCATAATCGGCGGCAATTTCGCTTTCATTCATTGCACGGGTACACGGAACCGTACCGTGAAAATTATCAGCATGCGTGGTCCCAAGACACGGTATTCCCTCGCCCCACTGGGCAAAAGTGGTGGCAAAATCGGAGTGCGTATGAACAATACCGCCCGCCTGCTCAAAATGGCGGTACAAATGCAGGTGCGTTGCGGTATCCGACGATGGTCTGCGCACGCCGTCGATTTGCTTTCCCGAGTCCAACGATATGATCACAATATCCGTTGGCGTGAGCTGTTCATACGCTACACCGCTGGGCTTAATCGCCATCACACCGGCCGAGCGGTCCACACCGCTGGCATTGCCCCAGGTAAGCACCACCAGTCCGGCTCTGACAAGTTCTCGATTGACCCGGCATACCTCGTCCTTGAGCTTCTCATAGGCCATTATTTTCGCACCTCGTCCCGTATGGCCAGTAATTCCTTCATAACGCCAGACATATCGGCTGCATGTCCCGATATACCGAAAGCGTCATGCATTCGGCGATATATCTTATAGAGTCGATCGTATATGGCCGCATTTTGCTTCATCGGTTTATAAACCTTCTTCTGAATACTGGTCATTGCTCTCACCGCTGAATCAAAATTTGAATAACCGCCGCGTGACGGACCGGCAGCTACTGCCGCACCTATCGCCGCACCCAATGCACAGGTTTGAGAACTGCCCGAGATAGCAATGGGCCGATTCATAACATCCGCGTAAATCTGCATAACAAGGGGATTTTTCGCCGCGATGCCACCGCAATTGATAACCCGATCCACTTTGACTCCGAATTCCTCAAAGCGTTCCATAATCACACGTGCACCGAAGGCGGTGGATTCAATCAGACTGCGATAAACTTCAGCGGGTGTGGAAGAGAGTGTCAGCCCCACGGTCAAACCTGTAAGCCGCTGGTCTACCAAAATGGTTCGATTACCATTGTGCCAGTCAAGTGTGAGCAGACCACTTGATCCTGGGATTAGTTTTTCCGCCCGCTGGGTTAATAACTCGTGCGACCCCAGCTTCGGTCCGCCCGGCTGCATTCCATTAACAAACCAGTTGAACATGTCGCCGACAGCGGACTGCCCAGCCTCAAGACCATAATACTTCGGCAAAACCGATTCCGGCACGATGCCACAAAGCCCTGGAATATCTGCCAGTGCCTCCCCCATCGGTGCCACCATGATATCGCAGGTGGAAGTGCCGATAATTTTGACCAGGGTGTTTGATCTTATTCCAGCACCAATCGCGCCGTAGTGACAGTCAAACGCGCCAATTCCTATGGTGATACCTGCTGGCAATCCCAACTTCGCTGCCCAGGCATCACAGAGGCCTCCGGCAGACTCAGCATTGCTGTAGGCAACCGGCGGAAGGCTGCGCCAGATTCGCTCCAACCGCAGATCCAAAGTATTGAAAAATTCACGGTCACCATATCCTCCCCATTGTGGATTGAAAAATGCCTTATGCCCGGCAGCGCAAACGCCCCGGCGCAGCCGGACGGGGTCTAAATTGTCGGCCAGACATGCCGGTATCCAGTCCGCAATTTCAACCCACGTGTGTGCAGCATCAAAAACTTTCGGCGATGACTTTGCGCATTTTAATATTTTTGCCCAGAACCATTCTGAAGAATACCTGCCCCCGATCTTTGCCATAAATTGAGGCCGCATTTTCAGGCCAATTTCCGTGATCTCCGCGGCTTCCATATGGCTGGTGTGATCCTTCCACAGCCACGCCATAGCCGCCAGATCATTGACAAATCTTTTATCAAATGCCAGCGCCCGCCCCTGTGCGTCGACTGGGAGCGGGGTGGAACCGGTCGTATCTACACCGATACCAATCACATCCGCACGTGAAAAGGCACGTATTTGCTTTTCTGCGTCACGGAGAACCGCCCTGACAGTCTTCTCAATGCCTGTCAGGTAGTCGGCTGGGTGCTGCCTGGCCAAATTGGGCTGTTTAGGATTGAGCAGCACGCCGTGATCACCGTGCGCGTAATTCCAGACGCTGGTCGAGATTTCGCGGCCGTTTTTAACATCTACCAGTAGTGCCCGGACAGAATTGGTGCCAAAATCAAGTCCGATAGCATATTTTCCCCGCATAATCGGCTCCAGTTGAGGTGCACGGCTACAAGCCGAAACCATCAATCCCACAAATATCCGCTATGATGCCTCCGCACCACAGAACCCACTACGGCATCGATCATTTTTTTCCCGGCCATGTGTGCCAAGCCGGCGACGTAGTCCGCCCCGCACCTGATTTAGTCACGGCCGTGGTGATAGGTCTGCCAACCCATGTAATTGCCCAGCGCATCCTGCAACGCATGCGACACGTTTGCTTTGGTGGCGGCTACGTGATGCTCAAAGCCGTTAGCGCAAATGTAGTGCAGCAGTTTTTGGAAGTGCGGCACTTTGATTACGCCGTAACCACCAAATGTCTCAAGTTTATCTTCGGTAAATTCACCCTCACCAAAATAGGCGGTGATGCGTCCGTTCAAATCGTCGGTTGATACGCGGCAATAGGTAAACGGGCCCGCCGCCACGCGCCCTACAATGGTGCCAAACGTGTTGTCTTTACCTACCGTACCGGCAATGATCTCCTGATAGTCCATCTTCTGACTCGTGAAAAAATCCTTCGGCAGATTGGAACAATGGAACACCACGCCCTTGTCAGGATCTGCACCGTAATTGTTGTTCCAGTCCAGCAGTGCCGACGGCTTACCGGATGCTAAAGTTAATGCGTACATACCTATGACGCCGGCGATATCGGTCTCGCATGCGCTGGGCATGAGAGAATTGGACATCATGCTCATCAGCGTGCATGGCACCACTCCATAAAATTCCTCCAGGGATGTCCAGCATTGGATCGCGGTGGCATCCAATGCGTTGGCCGCCACCCAGCGGTCAATCGCCACACCAAGTTTGGCCATTTTGAGCACGGGCAATTGGGGTACTGATCCTGTGTTGGTGTACGCCTGGATCGCTGCCAGCTTAGCCTTTACCTCGGCGTCGTGCTCCGCCATTTTGGCCGTCCAGCCAAGCACCTCTGAGAGGTCAAGTGTCTCCACCGTGATACCCGCATGTTCCAGCAGTTTTTCACTGTAGCGAACGGTATTAAACGCGCCGGGCCGGGCACCGATGGCACCGAGTCGGCATTTTCGTAATTTATTTACAACACGGCAGGTGGCAACAAACCGCCGCAAATCAGCCCGAAAACCATCGGAATCCGGTGCCATGGTATGCCGTGTTGTCAGTGAATAGTTAATGCCATACTGCCGGAGGTTGTTGCAGACAGACATCTTGCCGCAAAAGCTGTCCCTGCGGTCCTTAATGGTCATTTTGCTGCCGTCATCTTCAAATGCATGAATTAAAACAGGCACATTGAGCCCGGACCATCGCAACGTGTTGGCAACCGCCCGCTCATCACCGAAGTTCGGCAGTGTGACCAGTACGCCGTCAATCTTTCCCGCGTGCTTCTTAAATAAGTCCGCACATTTGAGCGCGTCGGCATGACTTTCAATGGCACCGAATTTGGTCTCATCCACCGACATGATGACCGCATCGATTTTTTCATCCGCAAGCACCTTGAGAATGCTTTTGCGTCCAGATTCGCATAAGTGTGCTGGGAAAAAACCCCGATTTCCTACCACTACACCTAAAGTCGCCATCAACTGACTCCACGATAAAAATTGCTCACCGACATCCCGGCCAGCTACGATGCTACGCTAAGGCTATTGAAGCAAAAAGTCAACGTTGTTCAGTAATGTGATGCGTTATAGTTGCAATGGCGAGTCTCCAGGCGCACAACGATTTGTGGTAACGCGTTACGAACTGATATCCAGTTTTACTGCCTTACCCGGAGGCCGGGTCAAATTTCGAACGCTGATCTGCCCCGCCAGCGTCTCAACCATGGCCTGCATCTGCGGCTGCATTTTACCAGTGAAATTGGCAAATGGGTCGCCCCTGTCAGAATTTTTTCGCACCGATATTTCCAGCGGGAGTTGGCCGATAAATGGCAGGCTCATTTCCTGGGCCATCTGCTGGGCGCCGCCACTACCGAATAAATCGTAACGAGTGCCGTGGTCGCACATGAAATAGCTCATATTTTCCACCACGCCAAGAATCCATACACCCAACTGCTGAAACATGCGAACGGCACGACGGGCATCAGCAAGCGCCACTTCCTGCGGCGTGGCCACGATGACTGCACCGGTTAATGGGATACTTTGGGCAAGCGTTAGAGATACGTCGCCGGTGCCCGGAGGCAGATCGACTATAAGATAGTCCAACTCTCCCCATTGCACCTGCTCGAGAAATTGGCGGATAACGCCATGCACCATCGGTCCCCGCCAGATGAGTGCCTTTTCCTTTTGCACAATAAAACCAATTGACATCACTTTAATAGGCTGCGGCGCAGAACCCCACTGAAACGGGATGATCTGGTCGTCAACTACGGACGGCTGCGCTTCAGCCAGACCTGTCATGATGGGTATGGATGGTCCGTAGACGTCGGCGTCCAGCAGGCCAACTTTTGCACCGGCCAACGCCAGCCCGACGGCAATATTAACGGCCACTGTACTTTTCCCCACGCCACCCTTGCCGGCCCCCACAGCGATCACGTTCCGCACGCCCGGCAAAATATTGCGCTGATCATTCGATGGCCGCACACTGGCTCCAAATTTAATGGATACCGATAGCGCCCCGGGAATTTTCAAGACAGCGTCCGTAACGTCTTTTTCTATCTTGGATCGCATGGGGCAGGCGGGCGTCGTCAGGTCAATATCGATACCCACCGCACCATTGCACGCCCTAACATCCTTAACCATTTTCAGGGTTACAAGGTCTTTGAACAGCTCCGGGTCTTGAACCGTCGCAAGCACTGCCCAGACGGCGTCCTTGAGCGATTGATCGCTTTGGGCGTTAGAAGAGTCAGCCATTTCAGTTCCATCCCAACTGTACCGTTAAGCGTAGCTGTGCAGCCCCACCAGGAAAAAGTTCACACCAATCCAGTTAAACATCATGACGCCAAAACCAGCAACAGACAATACCGCCGTCCAGGTTGGTCGGTACTTTGGCGTGACAAACCGCAGGTGCACAATAATGAGGTAAACCAGCCACGTAACCAGAGCGAAGGTTTCTTTAGGGTCCCATCCCCATGGACGACCCCACGCATAATCTGCCCAGACAGCGCCAAAGATGATGCCTGATCCTAAAAACCAAAACGCCATCTGCAAAATGACAATATTGGCTGAATCAAGCTGCTGCAAAAACTTGGTCCGCCGCATCTGGGTATCAACATCGGCGGGTGCCGCAGCCGCCGGTACCGCCATGATAGCCGCACCCCCACCTGCGCTTTGCGGCCCGCCCACCATCGGCCGCAGATCATCATCCGACTGCGGGCTGCCCGGTTCAATGGCATAACTGGATACCGGATTAAGTTTGTAATATCCCTTGATGCCCAAAAACAGCAATCCAAGACAGAAGCTGGCCCCAATCAATGCGTAGCTGCTGATAACTACGTTAACGTGAATCCACAGCCAATAGGTGCTCAGCATCCCGTCCACACGGGATATATTGGCCCCCATGCTGGTGCCCACCACATATGGCATCACAAAACACGCGGTCATGGCCATGAAGCCCACAAAACTCATCGCCAGCCCGTAGAGGCTGTTTTTCTTCCAGTATTCCAATATCAGGCCAATGGTACATCCTACCAGGGCCGCCCCGAGAACACTTTCAAATTCATTTTGAATTGGAATGCGCCCGGCCAACCACCATCGCACGCCCGTAAATGTGGCATGAGTAATCACGGCGACGGTAAAGAATCCGAGGGCAACTTTCCGCACACCCGGTGCCGCCCCAACCGCTGCTATTAAAAACAGCGTCAACGATACGAAGTAAAAGAATACGCCCACAAGGGTGCCGTCAAACAAGCGGTTGTACCAGATTTCAGTGATCCGCTTGGCATAAGACGGGTAAGCAGCCGGGTTCACCTTTGGCAGCGTAGCGCTTAAAATCTTGATTCCTGCGTTTGCCAGTTGGGCGTCGTTATCGCGCCAACCGCCAAAAAGTTCTACAAAACCAAGCACAATGCGCTTGGACATTTGCTTGCTGTAACCCGGGACAGACGGGCCCAAAGGCATCCCCGGCGGCGGCGGAACACCCGTATTGGGAATCAGGTCGACCGGATTTAACCATTTTTTACTTTTGGAGCCCGGTGCCGGTGGTACGATTCGCAATTGTGCCGCCATGCTTTTAAATGCGCTCAAAGCATCACCGATCTGCGCCACCGATGAATTCAACACGCCATCGCGGCTGATGTGCTCAAGTAACCGTCTGACTTCCGGTTGAGCAAGAAAGTTCGGGCTCACCGTACCCTGCTCGAGAATCCGCTTTGCCTCTTTCTTGGAAACCAGTTTACCAAGCTGCTCGCGAATCGGTACCGCCATGATGTAAATGAAATTGCGGTTTTCCCAAGCCTCGGGACGGTACGCCATATCCAGTGCCGTATACAGCGGATCGCGGCCATTGACCGAACCGTAAAATGTAATGGTCTGCAATGTTTGCCGTGCCCATGTATCCAGAGTCTTAACTTCTTCCTGGTTTTGCACCGCCAGTGTTTCCAGCGGCCCCATATTAATTGCGTGCCTGAATGCCGTTCGATTTTGCGCGGCTATCGCCTTGGCTCTTGCCGATTGGAAATGCTTAATTTCTGCCTTCATCACCGATGCGGCATTAATTGCTGATTGCGACGCCGAGGGGAATTTGCTCGGCACTCCTTCTTGCACTTTAATGGCAGCAGCATTGGCCATCGAAACACCGACGGCCGAGACGACGAAAAGGGCCGTCATGATTCCAGCCAATAAGCGAAAACGATTAAATTTATTCATGGCAAAAACACCTTACCTTATGCGGCACCCGCCGGCACCGCGCCGGCCGCTGCTGCTAACTGTTTTTTCTTCACATTTATCAAAATAGGCTTTATATAAAAAGCATAGCCAATCCCTGCGATAATCATGATTACCCCAGCCAGCATGGCATAAAATCCATGCGTGTTTCCCACCCCTAAGACGGTGAACGGCTGGCCATTCTGAAGTTTGCCAAATCGGGCCTGGAAAATGTGCAAGCCATCAATTTGCGCGGGATGGTTCAAGTGAATGGTGACATGCTGCACCTTGCCGGTATGCAAATTTCGTATGACAACTTTGCTGATAAAATCGCGCGGGAATGAATGGCCACCTGGGAAAAAAACCTCTTTGCAACTCAGCAGCTTTATCGAAATGGGCATCGGGCGGCGAAGTTCTGAAAAAATGAAACCCAGCTTGCCGCCGTTGGGCAAACTGGCCATGACCGGGGGAAAATCCCCGTGAAAGCCAAATTGCTGAAACGGCACGTAAAGTTTCTTGCTGTAACCGTCGGGGCCGGTAACTTTGACGAGGATAATGCAGTGCCCCATCGTATTTTCCACTTTGGGACGTCTGTCGCCTTTGGGAATAAGATGCGGCCGCAGCGCAACTTCCGCTTCGCGCACCAAGGTAAATGTAGATTTAATACCCTGCATGCTGATGGGAATGGGCTGTCCAAAACCATTTATCGCCTTTTGCGACACCGACCCACCGGGTCGCCGGTGCACCAGCAGGAATTTGCCGCTTTTCTTTTCCACGATCCAGAACTGATCCCGCGTGGCGTCCAGATAGCGAATGTGCAATTTGCGGTCAAACTTATGAACCAGCAACTTGCGCTGGCCATTTTGGATCACAAAGTCGACCGATTGCGTTGGATACCGGAATAGCGCCACACGCTCAAAATGAACCGTTTTGCCGCCCACCTTCCGCATCACGTGGATCATGCAGGCTTCGCTGATGGCACCATTGTATTTTGAGCTGATCAGCGGCATGGTGATGAGTTGATTGGGAACCAAAGTGTAGGGCGACCCCGCCACCTTTATTTTTTCACCCAGCTTGAAGGGATAAACACGCCGCACATGATCCGCATTCACACGAACAATCAAGGCATGCTTACCTGAAAAGCTTTGCGTAATATCGCGCAGTCGTCTTTTTGAAGGGTGATAAAGGTACTGCACAACAAATGGCGAGTTGACTCCCGTCACACTGCCACGCGGACTTCTGCCAATGAGCCACTCTCCGCCGCTGCCATGATTACCGCCGATATTAAATTCGATAGCTGGACGGCGTGGCTTACTGTATGTGCGGGGCACAGGAAACCCCTCCAGCCTAGAGTACGGGTAATAACCAATTACCTTTACATGATAGCCGGAGAGCGAGTGGCCCAATCCCTTTACAGCTCCCTTTGGAACGATGATATCCAGCGGGTTACCCCCTTGCGGGGTTCGCCGATCAAATATGGGAAGAGATTTCAGCTCTACCATGGCCGTTTTTTTAGTGCTGCCATGGTTGTACTGCAAATAAACTGCCCGGTCACTGGCATCGTAGTAGCTGCGAACAGATGAATTTAAGAAAATGCGGGTAAGCCCTTCATGCTTCAGACCAAAGTAAAAAAAGCAACCAGTAATGAGCGTGATGATACCCACATGCACTGTCCAGACGCCCATCTTGTAAAGCGTCAGCGGAATACGCCGTAGCGTGACCACAATCAAGGTAACCGCCAGCAGAAGAAGCAAGATCACCAGCGGCGGCGCATCAAAAAATTGCATGGTTGAGACATCAAAATAGGCACGCAGTGGCGGCAGACCAGATCCCAAGGCCATGTACACGGCAATCAAGCCCAAATAGATGATACCCAGCGTAACCGAACTGAAAAAGCGGACGGTCAGGCCGATCAAATCACGACGCGCCGCCAGTTTATCAAGAAATTTCCCCGCGGCCTTTGGGACACGCCCCACCCATAGTATTGCCCGCTCGATGGGCCATAGCTGAGCAGCCGCCTTGGCCGGTGCCACGGGAGCAGGAGAAGTTTGAGCTGGTTCTGGACTGACAGTCACCATGAAGTTATTCGACTCACTACACGCACCAGCAGCTCGCCACGCTGCATTTCGCAACATCTTACCGGGTCGCCGCCTAAATATCTTGTGAAATTTATCACAAACTCGCCTACGTTCCAAACTGTCGGGTGGTTCACTTAAATTATCAGGTGCTTTTCCGCATTCTAAAGCCTGCTGATTAAAGCCCTTGTAAATTCATACGTGGTGGCAGTACCGCCTAGGTCACGGGTACGAATTTTGCCCTCTGCCAAGACGCCATCGTAAGCATTTTTTATTCGCAGCGCCGACTCTTGACATGCCCGCGAGTGATGCCTTTCCGCCAAAAAGTTCAGCATCATCACTCCGCTCATCAGGCAGGCCAGCGGATTAGCCACCCCCGTACCCGCAATATCTGGCGCACTGCCATGCACCGCCTCAAACACGGCGCACTGGTGGCCGATATTGGCACCCGGTACAACCCCAAGCCCTCCCACCAACCCTGCGCACAAATCACTTACCAAATCACCGTACAGATTTTCCATCAGCAGCACATCGTAACGGGACGGATCACGGACAAGTTGCATGCAGGCATTATCAATGATGATCTCTTCATAATCAATCTGCGGGTACTTGGCATCATGCACGGCCTTGGCGCAACGCAAAAACAGGCCGTCCGTAAGCTTCATGATGTTCGCTTTATGAAATACACTCACTTTCTTCCGGTTGCGGTGGACGCAGTAATCGAAGGCATATTCTGCGATGCGGGTGCAAGCCGCTTCGGTGGCGACTTTCATGGATGTTACCACGCCCGGTGCCACCTGGTTTTCAATCCCAGTGTAGAGCCCCTCGGTATTCTCGCGAAAAATGACCAGATCTACATTTTCATACCGGGTTTTTACTCCCGGCAAGTTGCGTACTGGCCTCACCGCTGCGTACAAATCCAATGCTTTCCGCAATGTAACATTCACAGATCGAAAGCCACCGCCAATAGGCGTGCCCACCGGTCCCTTCAGCCCAACACCCAGGCGCCTAAGAGCGGCCAGCGTCTCTTCCGGCAGCACATCGCCGTGAGTGGCAACTGCACCAACCCCCGCGGGCATTGGCAGCCATTCGATGGGTGCACCTGCCGCCGCCATCACCTCACAGGCGGCAGCCGTCACCTCAGGACCAATTCCATCGCCAGCAATCAGGACGGCTTGGATGTTTTTCTCCGGCATATTTGAACAGCCCCTTTCCAACAACGAAGGCCGCCACAAATGATAGCGTCTTTTCAGCATCCAATGCCAATGAGCGCAGCACGGTTCGCCTTACGCTACCCCACCCGCGAAGAAAACTGTCCCATTTTCAGTCTTGTATCAGCCGCCGCCATTTTGACTTTGCGCTCCGCCGGAAAAACCTGTAAACTCTATGCGGGCAAGGGCGATCCCCCGCCGCGGCGAGGGCGCATCAACTGGTGTTTGTTAGAAGGCTGCTACAGGAGTTCCATTCCATGATTTATCGTGCCATTCCCGGTACCGACATCAAAGTTTCGACATTGTCCTTTGGCAATTTTATTTACGGCAGCGGCATGTGGGGCAAAACTGTCGCCGATGAACCGGAGGGAGTTGTCCTGCAAAATAAAGCGTTTGATCTGGGTGTCAATTTTTTTGACACCGCCGACGCCTATGACAACGGCCGGGCCGAGCAAATGATGCGCGATACCATCGCCTACGCCGGCCGAGCCAACATCGTGCTTTCAACCAAATTTGGCTACGATTTCTATTCCGACCCCGGCACGGCCGGATCGCACCGCGAAAGAAAGCAGGATTTTTCTCCAAGTTTTCTGGACTTTGCCCTGGAGCAATCACTCAAGCGGCTGGGCACCGACTATATCGACCTGTGGCAGGCGCACAACATTAAATTGCCGCAAATGACTGATGAACTGCGTACCGCATTGGACCGCCTGATTCGTGAGGGTAAAATCCGGTCGTGGGGCATCGCCTTGGGCCCTGCCATCGGCTGGCGCGAGGAAGGTGCGGCCGCCATTGAACAATGGCAGTGCGCCACTGTGCAAACGGTTTTTAATATGCTGGAACAGCACCCTGGACGCGAATTTTGTGTTCGCAGCCAGCGCACCGGCCATACCGGCATTATCAGCCGTGTTCCTCACAGTTCCGGCATCCTGCAGGATATTTACACTGCCGATATGACCTTCACCGACCACCGTAAATTTCGCGACCGCAACTGGCTGGTTTACGGTCTGAAAAAAGTTGAAATGCTTCGTGACATCCAAAAGGTGCACAACTGCACGCTGGGGCAACTGGCCATCAAATGGCTGCTGAGTTTCCCCACGCTGATTTCAGTCCAGCCTAATATCACCACCGAGGCTGAACTGGCTGAATTTGCCACCGCCGCCTCGGACGGTGCTCTGCTTTCGCCCGCTGAGATGAAGCGTATTGAGGAACTGGTCGAAAGCGACTTTGGCTTCGGCCCCGATGCCCATGCATGCGATCTTAAAAGCAGCGTAACCGCCAACGGTATCACACGCAGCGATTATCAACTTGATGCCCCAATTCCACCGTTGAGCGAAAATCGCGCCCCCGCGGCTTTGCAGCGTCAGGGTGGCAAATAACCAACATCTGCGGCTTTTAGCGCAGGGGCTGCGCGCGATTGAATGACGGCAATGCAATGGAGCCATGGTGATTTGGGTATAAAGATGCAATCTTTCCGGCGTTACCACGACACGGTACAACGGCGCAGCGCGGTCAGGCGACTGCATGTTGGCACCGTTGGCTTTTTAGCCATTGGTCCTCGACGGGCGTGACGGCCAGCAAATCGCAGGCCCGCTCGGATTTGCCGTGAACCGGCTGCCCCCGAATTCATTGTCACCTATCTGCGCCGGATGCCGAAACCTTCACAGCATTTGAACATCGGCAAATAATCCTCTACGCTAAACCGTCATTGGCGTTGGCCGATGGTTGATGAGATTTTTTGCAGGGGTGGCGGTGACGTGTCGCTGGTATCTTTAGTCTGGGTTTTGAAAATCGCTTTTATATCTCTGGCGGGTGGTGTGGTTGGGGCCATCAGCGGGCTGGGCGGCGGAATTGTGATTGTGCCGGTGCTGACAATCTTTATGGGATTGCCTATTGAAGATGCCATTGGAGCAAGCATTGTCTCCGTCATTGCGGTGTCATCGGGTGCCGGGTCGGTTTATGTGCGGGACCACATCACCAATGTGCGGATTGCGATGTTCCTGGAATTATCCACTGCGACCGGCGCGATTGTTGGTGCGGCGATACTGGCCAAGTACCTGAATGCCCAGGTGCTTTCGATACTCTTTGGCGTTACGTTGCTGGTTTCGCTTATTCCTGTGATGTTTAAAATTGGGGATGAACTGCCCAAAAACATCAAGAATGACCGCCTCGCGGATTTTCTTAAATTGCGGGGCAGCTATTTCGACAAACGTATGAATCGCGAGATATTTTACAACTCTGCGCATGTACCGCCAGCTATGGGCATTATGTTTGTCGCGGGCCTTATGGCGGGCATTTTGGGCATTGGTGCAGGCGTGCTGAAGGTACTGGCGCAGGAAATTGCCATGAAATTGCCCACCAAGGTATCCACTGCCACCAGCAACTTTATGATTGGCGTAACCGGTGCGGCAGCGGCCGGAGTGTACCTGCGGCGCGGTTTGGTGCTGCCCTATCTGGTTGTGCCGGTGGCAACTTCGGTTTTGCTCGGTGCATTGATTGGTACAAAATTAATGGAAAAAATGTCCAATTCGGGAGTGCGAAAGGTTTTTGCCATCGCACTGGGTATAGTGGGGCTTGAGATGCTTTTACGTGGTTTGAAGGTGCACTTCTGATGACTGACGAAACGAAAACGTTAACCACAGGCAACGCCGCAGATGAGGCCAAAATCCACAACGATGCCATCGTACAGGATGTTTCCGGCTGGGTATTGCGCATCGGTGTGATACTGAGCGTCGTAGTGATGATTTTGGGCTTCGCTCTTAGCTACATCCAGAAAGCACCCAGTGTTAAGTATATGGAACATGCCAGCTTCAAATGGAGCACCCACAAGCTGGTGATTGGCGTACTGCATGGATCAGGCGAATCGATCATCGAATTAGGCCTGCTGATGCTGGTACTTACACCCGTGACGCGTGTGGCTGTCAGCGTGTTTCTTTTCACGTTTGTTGATAAAGATCGCTTCTACGCGTTTGTAACCCTTGGGGTGCTGATCCTTACACTCGCTTCGCTGTTTCTGATACGCTGATAAACCTGACGGTCCATGTGGATGCGCTGCGCGCGACCGTAATAGTTTACGAAGTTACCACCCATCCATCGATCAGAAATCACCCACAAACTGGTGGCGACTTCACGGTCGCAGCCGGTCTGCGCGCCTGTCTTGCTGTTCACCGGGCGATAGAGACGGCCCGCTCGCGTAGAGCTGCAAGTGCCCGTAGAATCTCACCCATGTTGACTGCCCATGTGCGTAAAAAACCATTATCCTCACGGCCCAAATGCATCTGTACCTATTTGTGCGTGCTGATGCTGCTGGCTTCGGCCGAAGTTACCGCCGCTGCAACGAAGTTGATTCCCACTGGAATTCAGGCGGCGGGCGATGGCAAAACTGTCTTTTTATGCCTTCCGGTGTTGGCCAAGGGAAACTCGCCGGAATTTATAATCTGGTATCACCCTGCCAACCGGCGACTGGGAAACGGCGGACTATGGAAAAGTCTGAATTCAACAGCGCTTATTGGACATCCTGCATGCATCACCACAATGCGGCTTGGAAGGGCCAATTCGGGATCGTCCACATTGGTTACTTTTTTCCGCGGTGGAACTGGCTGGCAATACTCGCGCGCCGGCCGAGTTGCCTTGCCGCCCCTGCCGCAGAACTTTGCCCCCAAAAGCGCCTGCGACTGCGCAAATGGATTGGCAGTGTTGGGCACAGAACTGCAAACGCTGCCAGCAGCGCCCGCGGCCGCTGCGCCGCGTGCGAAGCAGCGGCTAACTGTCCATGCAGCAAACACGCGATCAACTCTGTCCGCTGCCACAGCAAAAATGAAAGCCGTCAGCCACGCGCAGATGACCAGAGGAAAACCTTTGGTCGGTCATACAGCCGTTCGCTGGCAACTGTTGCAACTTCGCCATGGGCACTGGCGGGTGATGCCACTACCAGTCGGCTTTGTGCATAGCGTTACACATGGCAACCCGGTGCTGGTTGACCATGACGGATCGATGTGGCTATTTGTCAACCGGTCTGGTCAGCAAGAGTCGATTGATTTTTGGCGTGCCCGATGGCAAACGCTCGCCGACTCGCCTCAACGCGCGCTTGCAACCCCGGCCAAACAGATTGCCCGGACGGGGGCCGAACACGCCATTCAAAAGGCCACTACAAGACCTGCTGTTCAGACTGCCAAGGTGTCTGGGATCCCGTCGATCAAATGGGATCGCACAACGCGGCGTTTGGAATTTTCTACGCCGAACGCTGCCTCGATGGAATTGGCCACCAGCCGTGGAATTGCCATTTTAGTCGCCTTTAAAACCGCTCACGCTTCCATGCAAGTAAGGGGTGGGATCCTCCAGGCACGCGACGGACGGAATTTTTTTAAGGCTTGGAATAGAACATCAACACTTCACCAACTGCCGGCCAACATACCACTGACGGACGTGGCCGCCGCCCAAGATGGGGATGGCATTAATTTGCTATTGCTGGGGCTTAAGGGTACCGTATCGTCAATCACATTGAGCACCACCGGCCAGCAGATTTATGGCTTATCCGATGTGACGGTGCAAAAAACACAACCAGAGCAATCACCGTCTTACCCGCAATTTCTTGTACTGGCGATGGTGACACTGCTGGTTTTTTCTCTGTGGCAGCGGAAGGCGCCGGTAAATACATCGGAAAAAGCGACATTCGCCATCGCCATGCTGCGTTACCGGATTCCTGCTGCACTGATTGACATGGTGCTGGCGGCAGGCGTCGTCGCATTGGTATTCAAGCTGTATGATTACCACGCTTGGCAGCCCATTATCCACGCAGCAGAAAATATCCTCGCACAGCCGGACCTGATATTAAGCACTCCCCCACTTCTTATGTGGATTTGTCTTTACGAATTGCATGTGATCGTGGGAGAAGCACTTGTTGGCCGATCCATCGGCAAGGCGATCATGGGCATTCAGGTGGTGGACATCACTGGCAAGCCTGCCACGCCGCTGGCCATTTTGATTCGGAATCTTATCCGCATTCCGGAAATGATTACCGTGTTTCTTTTGATCTTTATGTTTGTAAGTGAAGAGCGACAGCGCCTCGGCGATCTGATCGCCCGCACGATTGTGGTAAAGCGAAAAAAATAGTGGCCGCCGTCGCTACGCGATATCCTAAGCGAGAATGCTAAATCGCATGATTCATGGAGAAGATAACTTCCACCCTGAAGTGTCCGTACAGATGGCAGACCACCGGTTGGCCGTTGTGCTGGTGCACCCTGAAATGCCTCAAAATACGGGCAATATCATCCGGCTTTGCGCGGCTGCCGGGGCAGCACTGTATCTGATTAAACCGCTGGGATTTATCTGGAATGAAAAGAAAATGCGGCGGGCCGCAATGGATTACATTGAGCACGCCCCCATCAAGATTCACGTCGATATGAGCACCTATCGGCAAAGTACAGAAGAACGCCACTGGCTTTTCAGTGCCAGAGCAGAAAAGAGTCTTTACGATGCGGAATTCCAGCCAGGAGATCGGCTGGTGTTCGGCAGCGAGTCGGCCGGTTTACCGAAAAGTATTAAAGCCTTGTACCCCGATCATCTCGTTCGCATTCCCATGCAAAGCAGCCGACGATGTCTGAACTTGTCGTCAGCGGCGGCCATTGGTCTCTATGAGGCGATTCGGCAGACAGATTTCCATTCAGGAGCAGCCATTGACATCAACCGAACCATTAACCATTAGTGCTTTTCAAAAACATATTTTGGATAAATATGGCGAACATGACAAACAGCGTGGCTCAGCGGCAACCTTCATGTGGTTCGTGGAGGAAGTAGGTGAACTGGCTACCGCGTTGGGGTCAAACGACACAGCCAATCAGCGTGAAGAATTTGCCGATGTGTTCGCCTGGCTTTGCACATTGGCCAACATTAAAGGCGTTGACCTTGCCCGCGCGGTGCATGAAAAATACCTCACCGGTGACGGCCCCGCCGGGCATAAATAATCATCAGCCGGGTATGTTGCCCAAATTAAACCGTCGGCAGGGCCGGCGCTGGTGCGCTGCCTGCCTGTATGCAGGCGGCAAGATAGGCGTCGCAGGCCCGTACAAATGCGGCATCCAACTGAAATGGTATTTCCGTGCAAAGCGGAATTTTTTCGCGGCTGGCACGTAATGGAAAAATGCTGGCTGGCTTGATGGCACCAATAATCAGGTCGGTGAACTGACTCTCCGGTGCCCCATGGTAGACTACGGTCAACAGCGGCACGCTGCGGCCGATACTAGACAGACACAGCGCCGGCCACGCCACTAATGTATCGGCATATTCAGCACTTGATGACAGATCGCCAGACGGCAAACGAACCAATTCTGAAAAATCACAACTGCGATTGCTTATATTCGCTTTCGTGTATTGCAATGATCGTTGCAGCGCGTAGATCAATCGGGCGCGCTGGTGGCTATCCTGTGTTTGACGCAGCAAGTCTGCCACGTGGATACCAGTTAAGGATGGTATTAACTGTTCCATGCTAGGCATTTGACTGGCCGCGGCTGCCAATGCAGCATTGGCCTCATTGACCGCGGCTTTTAAGCCATCCGCCGCAGGCGTGCGTTCGAGGGCAAGGTGAAAGGCATCAAGGATGACTGCGGATGCCTTTGAGGTGGCCTGCGGATCGAGCCCACGGGCAAATACCATCGCAATTAATGGAAAAAGTCTCCGACCTTTTCCATCGCTCGACGCCCAAATGGCACCATGCAAAACCGCATCGGCATGCCAATAAACAAAGCGGTGATTAAATGCCGGTAATAATTCAGGCTCTGGAAGATGCTTCCATGCCCCGGAATTGATATTTCCAGCCAGCGCTTCGACATAAAACCGCTGCTTAAAATCCAGCACCTCAGGACGATCCACCCCAATATCCGGCATGTGATCATCCCACGCCGGATGTTTGCCAATCACATGAAAACTGTATTCCGCCGCACCGACTTTTGGCTGCATCATCCGGGCCGCAATTTTAGAAAAAAAGGCCATCAATCTTCCATAAATGGCACATCCACCCTGAACTGCGTGTCAGGGTGTCTGTGTTCTGGGCCACGCGGCAATTTTGGGCAGCGGCCGCGAAAAGCTGAGGGATAAAACCAGCTTACGAACTTTTTTAAATTGATCATGGGTCTGTATCACCACAGTCCAATGTTTGCCGTCAGAAGATGTGGCGTGGTAAATGTAAAGCCATTCCAGCGGTGCCCACGGACCACTGAACGCAAGGACATGATTGGGTGCGGGGGCGGGTGTTGAATTAGGGTCGGATTCATAAAATTTCAATTTAATCTGCTGCGCTGCAGTTCCTGGAATCGCGATATGCCCGAGCGAATTTGCCGCCGGCGACCGGAAACTTACCACTCCCAGCACACGCCGGGCATCGGTTATCGTCATATAAGGCCAGATCACCTGGGCGGTGTTATCTGCCTCATTGAGTTTGTCTTTGGACGATACCTGTATCCGGCAAATCAGAGGCTTGCCGGACACCCCATGGATCGCAGCGAGTATCTGCCGGATGGTGATAATTTGCGCCCGTGTCAAACCAAATACGGAATAAGACACATCTCCCTGCATCTGTCGGAGCAAATGATTAACGGCTGAATCGGGAGTGCGATCATCGGTCGGCGTCATGCTCACGGGCAAGGCGTCGATATTGGCGGCAAATTGGTTGATTGCAGCAACTGAAAACTGGGTACTGGGGCTGCGATTATTCGCAGGCAGAAACAGTGGGAAGGCCGGCGTTTTCTGCAGCCGTGTCAAGATGGCGTCCGCCCTTGACAACGCGTTATCGGCCAAGGCTCTAAATCCGGCGAGAGTCAACGAGGAAAGGTACAACTGCGCAAAATTTGGTGATTGCCCCGCTCGGATCACATAACGGCGATACAGGCTCATGGGCTTTTCCGCCAGCAATTGAGCCCTTGCCTGCAGCGGATCGGAACTCAACTGCATCCAGCGGCGCAGCACCCGACGCCAGGCTCGCTGCTCGGTGGGATTGTTTAACTGCGCCAGCCCCTTGTTGATGGATGACTGTACATCTCCTAAATAAGCCTTGTTGCCTCCATGTGCCGCTACCGCAGCCAACGCCGTTGCGGCTCGATGGCCCAATTTTATTAAATTGGCATATAGCTGCCCGATTTGCAGCACGGATATGTTGGCGTAAAACTGCTTCCATTTAATAGACCGTATCTGCAGTTGGTCCGACACGGTACCGGACCAATATTGTCGGTAGGCCTGCCGATATGCCTGAAATGCCCCATTCGAAACCTGATAACGCGCTGCAAGACGACGCGCACCGAATACAGCGGGCACTGCCGACCGCGAGCCCGCTGCGGACTGCAAATAGCGGCCCATGGCATCCCATGCGGCAAGCAATCCCCCGCCCATCCGTGCATCAAACGCAGCATTAAACGGCTTGCCGGAATCGCCCACCAGGGCAATATCGGGCCATTTGGGCAATGGCACCCCATTGTGAGTGGCAGCGTTCGCCACGAGGTGTTCCAATTCAGCGGCATCTGTCACCCGGGTGTCTGTGGAAAGCTGGATCACTGAGGCAAGCCGGTACGCCTCGACCACTGATAATCCGATCAGCGAGGCATTCACCGCAGCTTTATTAAATACTTCATCCACGGTTGGCGCCGTGTGCACCCGTTTCAACAGCGCAAAAGCCCTCTGCTGCACAATGCTTACGCCAGATTGAAACCGTGCAAGCCAGGACGGCACGGACATGATATTGCGTGGATTGTGGGGCGAGGCCAAAAGTCGATCCACTGCCTGATAAATGCGCCCTCGCCAGGTGACCAAGCGCCGGGCATCAACGATTACAAGATCGCGATGGTCGATGGTCTGCAATTCAGCGGCAACGCCTGCCAACGGCGATTTGGAAGACGCATCCACCGCCAACAGAAATTTTCGCGCTGCCAACAGATCACTTTTGGCGTGAGGTGGCAGTTTGCCCTTCAAAGCACCAGAGAGCAGTTTGCCAACGGTAGCTTTTCCCAGCCCCAGAGCGTCGATCCATTTTGTTTTTTCAGTCAGCAGATCCAGCGCTTCCCTGCGTCGGCGGATCAGATGCGAGGCAGATGCCTGAAATTGGGCAAGTAAGGTCTGATCACGCGGCAGGTCAGCAAGAGCGATATGAATTTTCTGATACATCGCGTTCAGCGTGGCAAGCAGGTGCGATACACGATGCCACGCCGCTGCCCCAGCCGGCGCTGAGCTGGTGGGCTGATAGTTAACGGACCATTTCATAAGCGTCTGCTCGGTGGCATTAAACGCATCGAGCTGATTCTTAATCCCGAGAATGCGGGCCAGCGATTGATTGCCGGTCTCCGCACGCTGGTTCCACAATTGCACGGTGTGCATTATGCCGATGCGCAGGGCGCGGTACAACTGTGTACGATCGGCCAGTGACAGGTTGGAAGGCGGCCATTGCCGGTGGCTTTTATAAAGCTGTTTCAGCGCTTGCGCAATTGAGGCGGCCTGATAAGTTTTATACGAATGATAATCGTCCGGAGACAACACAAAACGGGCGAGAGCGTTGAGATCCTGGCTTTCTGCGGTGGCGCGAGATGCTGTTAATCCCTCGTAATGTGCGCGGACCAGGTTGATAAGTTCTATAACAGCGCGGGTCTGGGCAGTGGCGGCACCTGCTTCCGGTGATGCCACTGCCGGCGGTGCCAGCAATTTGGCCTCGGTAGCTTTGATCAGCGGTGCCACAATATTGTGATTAAACATCGCGCGATACGCATCAATTCTGCGGGCGTTGACGGTACGGCCCAGTACCGCCACCGGACGGAATATCAGCGGTATCCGGATCGGCTTGCCAACCAGTGAGAGCCCCTGTGCGAAGAATGTCGCCAGTGGCTGGCCGGACACGCGTTCCGACTGGCCTACATATTTGAACTTCAGGCCTGTTAATGAATGGCGGTCGCGTCGGATGATGTTGAGATAATTGCGATTTGGTGATTGGTAAATGATTGCAGCATTGTGCCAGTACTGGCGCTGATTATCCACGCCAGCCTTGAATTGATTAAACCCGTACCAGGTGAGCGCCAGGAGAATAAGCACCGTGGCAAAACCCGCTGCAATGACGGCCATTTTCCGCTGCCGTTGCAGTTTCATGGCATTGGAAGCACGGGTAACAAGCCCTTTTTCACGGAAAATTTTCTGCAGAAAAAGGTCTTTGAGAAAATAGGCTCGGTCGCGACGCCACACTCCGCTGGATGGCAAGGCATCCACCGAAATTCCAAGCGCCTGCGCCAGATCGGCATCGAGCGTTTTGCCGTCCGACATGGAGGAAGTGAAATAAATACCACGTAAAAATAAAGGCTTGGGCGACCATTCCCCCGCAACAAAAATCGTTTCCAGATACTGCCGCAAACGCGGGGCAATTTTCGCGACTGCATCGGGAAGAGCAAACAGGGCATCCACCTGATCCAGACGCCTGGCTCCTGCATCCTCGGTGTTGACCGGATCGCGCAGCAGACGTAGCCGACGTTCAATTAAGCGACGGCGCACTTCCTGCAGGTGAGCATCAACCGCTTCCATTTTGAATGGCTCATCAAGCGGCGCGGGATTGGACCACCCCATAATCTGATGCTGCAGTTGTGGATCAGTGAGATCGTCAAAAAACTGGTTAAAACCCGTCAGGTAATCAGACTTGGTGATCAGCACAAAAACCGGAAACCGAACGCCCAGCGTACGTTGAATCATGTCCAATTGCTGGGCGATCTTACCGGCGTTTTTTGCAATGACATCGGCGGTATCCGTAAGCAAACTTTCCGCCGGGATCACCAACAGCATGCCATTGATGGGACAATTGGGGCGACTGGTACGCAACAGTTTAAGAAATTCTTCCCATTCGCTCGTGGCACCGGGAGCCACCTCTTCAAACATGAGCCGACCAGCGGTGTCAAGAATGATGGCATGATTGGTAAACCACCAGTTCATATTGATGGTGCCACCAGCTCCCTGCAACTGATCCTGCAGACCGGGTGGAAAGCCAATAGCGGAATGGCGAATTGCCTCCGTCTTGCCAGACCCTGGCTGGCCTACCAGCACATACCAAGGGAGGCTGTAAAGGTCTTTACCTGCGGCCTTAAATTTGTCCACACCGGATTGAAATGACCGCCGCAGGCTGTCGAGATCGGCCAGTTTTTTGGCACCACTGACCTGACTGGGTGCTGCCGAAAGATTACCGGCGATGCTTTGCTCCATTGGCTTGGCTTTGCGTCTAGCCAACGCCTTAAACAGCACGCGCACCAGTAGGAAACTGATCACAGCCAGGATGGCCAGGCCGAGTAACAGCAGCAGGAATACCAAATGATGCTGAAACACGATGGCCAGCACGCCAATGACCACGGCAGTGCCCCCTGCGGTAAAGCCCATTTTGGCGTTGGGCGACATATTTTGTAAAAACGCGAATAAATTCATATCAGATCATGATCCTACACGTACGTCCCATGGTTGCAGCTACCGCCACACTTAGTGACTCACATGCGCATGCAAAATCACATTCAGAGATTGATTCAAAGCATCCACGCTCTGGTGATACAGGTAAACGTTGGCGACAAAAAGCCCCACCACGCATACCACCAGCACAACGCCAAACGCCAGCAGTCGTGCACCCGGAGGTTCAATAAGGTTTTCCGTATTGAGGTGCTCATAGGCATCCGGGCAAATTTTGCGACTTTCCGCCTCGGGTGCGACACCGCCAATACGGGCAAAGATTTCCTTCTGTTTTTTTCGTAAAAACTCGGGCTGCCCCACGTACCAGCCCGAAAAGCCCAAACCAAGCAGCTCATAAAAAACCGTCAGTCGTTCATCCGCCGCCGGACCGGTTTCTTTAAGTGTCTCTTCAAGCAGGTCAAAAAACTTCTCATCGCCGCCGAGTTCGTTGTAATCAAAGGCTATTTCTTTCCACTTACGCGAGACGTTGTATTGCCCCTCCTTGATGGTAAAGTCGATGAAAAATACGAGAGGCAGCTCAATTTTGCCAAACTGCTCGGCTAACCCCGCACCACCTGCCTGGGTTCTGGCGTGGCCAATCAAGTTCTTCAGTTCAACCCGCGTCTGATCCGCATCCAGCTGAGCCCCATTGCGGGCAGAACGGTTCAACCGGCACATGTATTGAAGAATCGGTTCAAGGATTTCGGAAAGCGTCATAGATGTCATTCCCCTGATACGCTGACTTAAAGATCACCACTGGACTCGCCTGAACTCAACTCCGCATTGTCATATACAGCGTGATGGCGTAGTCCGTCGTCTCAACGCCAAGCCAGCGGATACCGATGCCTTTTTCCTCTTTTATTTTTTCCCACATCCGTTGACTCTCGCTGCGGTTAATTCGGAAATAACTTAAACCGGCCTGTGCCGGCAATTCCACGGGCGGGTAACGTTCTTCGTTCAATTTAAGCCCAAAGATACGCCGCCCGACCATACTGGGTGCCGCCACCTGAAATTGATCCTGACTTTCCACCAACTTGGCAACGGCAATTGGGTCTTCGTGAGTGCGCACGGCAACAAAATACTCTGTCGGTGCCGCGAGCTGCTCATCCGTAAGGGTTGTGACGAACATCTTCGAAGTCTGGTCAAACTTAAATTCGGCCTTGAGGAATCGGGCCGCCACCGCGCCGCGCAGCAGTGACCGAATTTTATCCATGATCTCGACGATCGCTCCAAACGGCTTATCGTGATTGTATGTGGGGGCCGCAAAAATCTGCGGTTGATCTGGGTAAAGCGATGAAAGTTCTGCCAGCATCTGCCGCGTGTCGGCATAGACTTCAAATGGCGTTAATGTGGGCCGACGCAGCATCAACCCGAATCGTGCTGAATAGGCCGAGAGTGTACGCAGTCGCAATGCCTGTTCAAACTGCGCACCACGCATGGTATCGATCGCAAATCCGCCCCGTCCTAACTGCAAAGCCAGCTCCGCCCGGCTGGCCTCGACCTGATTGGCAAATTCTCGAAAGCTGTCGCGCAGCAACGTAGACCCGCGTACGACAAGGCACGGTGGCACAAAGGCGGGATCCTGCCGCGGCAAACCCACATCATCTCCGGTGCCGTGAACGATCCGCAGCAGCGGCAGTGTTTCCATATCGCTGGTGTCATCCCCGTCAAGAATCAAGCGGGCGTTAATCCGGCGGATGGCAATGGGCTGCGGATTGGCTCCAGAATTTTCGTCTGGCATCTGCAGTTCAGACGCACGATACTGGCTCTTGATGCGATAGTCTGCATCTCCCTCCAGCACGTTGGCGCGGTCAGCGTACCAAAGCGGGACGGCCAGCATGATGGTTATCGGATTGGTTGAACTCTCAAATGCATCTTTAATATTCAGGCTTGGCAGTTCGGTAGTCTGCGGAAAGCGCACCTCCAACCCGCTGGGCATCACCGCCCAAAGGTGATCAAACTTCACCAGCAGATTCTTAAGGCTTTCGGGCGACACCGATGATTCCAACAGTCCGTATGGAAAATCATTGACTGCCGATCGAATATCCGTAATGCGAGCAAGAACATTGCGCTGCAGCAATTGCAGGTGGTGCGGTTGAAGAAACAACCCCTCGCTGAAATAAATGGAATCCATCGGCGGGTATCCCTTCCCAAATAAGCTGCGTCAGATGACGCTTTCCACAAACTGTCGGACTATCTCGCGTATTTCGTGGTCAATGGCGGCTTCATCGATGGCATTGGCTGCCAGTTCGGTGTACTTTTTCCAGCACTGTATTTCAAATCCGGCGAACATTTTCTTCGGACCGGTTCTAACGGCCGCCTCAATCTCCGCCGGGCTGAATTTTGCAGCATAGTGCTGAGCGAATTCACGGCTCGCATGGCCCACTGATGAGAGCAGTGCCGCATTTACCTTTCTCAGCCGCTCCACTTCCTGGCTTACCTGCCCGCGCGGCACGTCGGGGTCATTTGTCAGATATCCGGCAAACAATTTTTGCAGCGGGGCCGAACGCTTAATCGTGCTGTTGGGTGCCATCGCTTTGAACATGTTCCACGCGATCTGTTCCACGCTTAATGAAAATTCGCTAAGTATCCGCAGCAATTCCAGGGCGTTGGCGCTGCTCAGCGGCTGACTTTCGTCAAATTGCAGCCGGCCGGAGAGTTTAGCCAGCGGCTCGGCCGGCCAGTCCGACTTGCCACCGTCGCCAAGCCCCGCGCGCGACAGCATGGCCGTGACGGCGTCACGCTGGCTGGGGGATAGCTGCGATGCCATATCACAAAGGCGTTTGGCCAAAAATGCAGGGTCCTGTAGTTCCTGGCGATCCATCTGCGTCTCCACCTTGGTCGCTTTGGTCTGGGTATCACTGGCCGACACATTCTGTTCCCATGTCGGGAATAACTCGCCCAATTGGGCCAAAAATTCGGCACGCTCGGTGGGTGTCAGATCAGCCAAAGAACGGTGGACTTCGTCCGCCATATATTCCTGACGAGTGTCACTCGGCTGATCAGCCAGATCGGCCTGCATGGCGCGAAGCCGATTGGCAAGAGCGGCAACCTGTTTTGATAAATCCGTCAAACTCATATCAATACGTGCCCGCCCTACTTCTGATTTGGCCCGCGCAAAACATCTATGTCCCCAAAACGCCGCGAGCCGGCCCTGCGCAAATGGGATATTAGACTTAAGCACAGCATTCTACAAGGCATCACAATGGCCCCGTGGATACCGTTGTGTTCGGCATGTCTGGCGACTGGACTTTCCACCGAAATACCTGACGACCCCGTGCGTGCTATGCGGCATCGCTTATCCGATGACTCTCATCCACCTCGCGGCTGCAATCCAATCATCAGCGCGGTGAAACTTCGCAACTGGATTTTGGTGAGTCAGAATTCGGAATGCCATCTCGCCGCGCAACCCGGGAGATGCAGTGATCGGCTCCGCCTGGCACTAACAAGCCCGCTCCACGCGCCCCGCAGGCGATGGAACGCAAAGAAGAACGCCGATTGGCCCGGACGCGTTATGGAGCCATCCGAAATTTGCGTTGCAACACCTGCATAAGAAACATCTGCCGCGTAAAACTCAGTCCGCTTCCAAAGCAAATGCTTACAGGGCCTTCGACGCAAATGCCGTAACTGCCGCCCCCCGGGTAGCGTACGGCGGATGGTTGGTTAAATATTCTCGAATCAGGCGTGATCGGCACCTTTTTTCGTCGCCCCAAGCCCCACACACCCGTAAAGACGGTTAACTCCTCACCCTTAGCAGTCAGAATGACTTTCCCGGCGATCGTCACGGCCGTAAGGCTCCAGAATAAGATGGAACCAAGCACAAAAGGAATGCCGAATAGCGACAAAAACAAATTAAATTTACCATGAATGATCTGCTCGCCATAAATGCCGCCCAACGAAAAGCCGGACCATACACACACAAATGGCACCAGAAAAAATCCTACCGGTGACCGGGTTGTTGCCCCTGCCGTCCAGCCATCCATATCTTCACGAAACCAGCACCCCTTGGGCGGGTCGATAGTTGGATCAAATCGTCCAGACGCATCAGCCGCGGATGCTGGGACAACCAATTCACTAAGTTGATATGCGTGGCCGCATCCCCGGCAAAACGCAACATTATTGGCGACGTTCACGGCATCGCTATCCAGTGGCTGGCCGCAATTAGGGCAAGTCAGCTTCAAGACCATGACTCCCACGATAAACGCGCAAAGCACATCACCCGAAAAGCCAATCCGCTCGCGACCCTAAATGGATAGCTAGCTGGCATGCCAAACCTTGTCCGCCCCATTTTAATCCAATTGGACGATTTGGGGGTGAATAAGTGTTTGATGGTATGAGTGTGCCGACACATCAACATGCCGTATGTAATGGAGAAGTTTTTGCCGTCAGCAACAACCGCTCCTCGGTTGACTTGCGATGGATTAAGCCACCCTTGAACCCACCCAACCGCCGCATATTTCGAGAAGGTGCGGAGCGCCTGCCTGATAATTTACAGGGCCGGCGCGGAATCGAGATCGTGGAGGCCGGGGTTGGCCATACTCGTGACCGGAGAAATAAAGTGGTCAGATGCCAGAATACTTTCCAACTTCAACCCGTTACGTTACTCTGTAACAGAGATTATTTTCTGGCGAGGTTTGAAATTATGAAAAATGGGTGCGTTCTTCGCCTCATTATGCCATGCGTTTTGTTGGCATTGAGCCTGCCTCAATGGGCCCCCACCTGCCAAGCTCAGCCCGGCGTTTCGCAGAAACTTATCGTACATGACATTCGGAAGGGTGTTGAGTATCTGCTTTCGAAAGAGCGACCGCACAAACTTTGGGAACGTGGACCCGGCGTTGGCAACTTCAATGACATCGGAGGCAAGACGGCGTTGGTAACCGAGGCGCTGATAGACGTACAACAGACCCTGCACATGCGCCGGTTGAATATCTTCAAGCCCGCGATGAAAAGGGCGATTGACTTTCTCGTTGCCCACCAGTTTCCGACCACCTACTACGCCAGTTTTTCTGCCAATGCACTGGCCCTTTTGCCCCACAAATCCGCTTACCGCCGCGCATTGGTTAGAAATGCCAAATTTTTATTGCAAAGCATCAGCAAGGGCGGCGGCTACACCTACGCGGGCGGACCGCTTAATATCAGAAAAGCCTTTGCGGGCAGCACTTTTAATCAAATTTGGGACAATTCCAATACCCAGTACGGCGTTCTAGGTGTTTGGGCATGCGCCCATTATGGCATTGGCATCCCCGCCAGATATTGGTCACTGGCGGCCAGCCACTGGAGGCGAAAGCAAAATATCAATGGTGGCTGGGGTTACGGCTATTTTTCGGGCAGCGGATTCGCCCATAGGCCTATTCAAACACGTCTTCCAACTTTTACGCCTGCGGGAGTCGCCAGTTTGCTTATTTGTGACGAATTTTTGGGTGCCGGGGTAGTCGGTTCACGCCCTCAAGTTGATCCTGCGGTGCTGCGAGGCTTGGAATGGATCGATAAGAATTTTCCCGCCAACACCAAAGACCAGTATGAGATGTATTGCTACGAGCGCGTCGGGCTTACCAGCGGATTGACCGAGTTTGGTGGACACAACTGGTACGACGACTTTGCGCGCACACTTACTATGGTGGCCAAGCCTAACCCGAAAGGAAGGTGGGGCGCGCAATTTTTTTCTGATCCTGGCATCGGCAATAATATCGATGGCACCGCTTATTCCCTGTTGATACTAGATCGCGGCCTGAACCCTATTTTTATGAGTAAGTTGCAGTACAGCAAGAGTTTTTATGGCCGATGGAATATTCGGCCCCGGGATGTTGCCAATATGACCTCGTATTTGGCCGATCACACCGAGGCACCGCTCAGTTGGCAGGTGGTCAATATTCATTCGCCAGTGGCTCAGTGGCTCAATTCGCCCATCTTATTTATTTCTGGAGACCGCGACCCAAAATTTACCAAAACTGAGATTCATCGATTGCGGGAATATATAGATGCTGGTGGATTGATCTATTGCTCGCCGGTGGAAAATTCCGGTCGGTTCACCCGCGCCATGATTAAATACGCCCGTGAAGTGGTACACAATCGCTACGAGTTCAAATTGCTTTCACCCAAAAGTACACTCATGACCATGCAGCCCTATTATCACATGCATCTGCGAACCATTGCGATGTCCAATGGTGTGAGATATTTGTGGGTGATATCACCTTCAGATGTCAGCGCGGTGTGGCAGAGCCGACGGTTTTCACGCCGAATTTTCTGGCAGTTTCCAATCAATTTGTATCTCTATTGCACTGGCAAGGGATCACTCGGTACGCGACTAAGCTCGCTGGTGGTGCCCGCCCCCCGACAATCGGCCGTGCGGACCGTGAAGGTCGGCCTGTTGAAGTTTCATGGAAATTGGAATCCTGAGCCGGGCGCGTGGAATCGCATGGCGCAGTTGGCTGCAACGGACTTTCAGACTAATGTAAAAATAACCACAGTTACGCCGGAACAGGTTGGCACCGGTGGATGCAAAGTGTTGGTATTAACAGGTACAGGAAAGGTAACCTTCTCCGGAAGTGAGATGGCAGATATTCGGCAATTTCTGAACTCTGGGGGAATGCTCTACGCCAATGCCGCTGGCGGCAACCTCGCCTTCGCCGACTCTGTTCAAGGCCTGATTCGCAAGCTTTATCCGCACTCACCGCTGGTGAATTTGCCTGAAAACAGCAAGATATACACGGGAAATATTCCGGGCGGCATCAATGCGGCGCACGCCTTTTATCGACCCTATTACATCCAACAGATGGGGTTCAAAAAGACGCCTCAACTTTTGGGTGTTAAGAAGAATGGCCGCTGGGTGGTAGTTTTTTCGCCACAGGATATTACCTCGGGCCTGCTGGGTACCAACACATGGGGCATTGCAGGCTACGCGCCGGTCTCGGCCATCAATCTGACACGCAATGTGCTCTGCTATGCGGCAGCCAACTGACCTGAATCCGTGCGGGGCAGGCAGTCAATTTGTAAACTGAAAAGGCCTCGTAGCATCCAAGCTTGCTGCGAGGCCTCAATGTTGGATTCGCCTGAGTGTTTGCTCAGGTCAACGCCGCATCGATCGCAGCTTTGAAATCTTTCTTAGGGGTAAGGCCAACAAATTTTTTTACTGCCTGTCCATTCTTGAAGAGCATGATGGTGGGAATCGCGCTGATCTGAAACTTCATGGCCGTGTTGCGATTGGCATCGGTATCCACTTTACCTACCTTAACCCGCCCTTTGTATTCTGATGCCAAATCATCAATGGTGGGGGCCAGCATTCTGCAAGGTCCACACCACTCAGCCCAAAAGTCCACCAGCACAGGTTCGGAACTGGTCAAAACTTCTTCCTGAAAATTGGCATCCGTAAACTGTTTGACATTGTCGCCAGCCATCGCTGACCTCCTCAAATATACACCCTGCGGGTTTACCATCTCCGCAGTTCGTTAGGGATAGTAGACACGGTTCTCTGACCTGTCAATTCATGTAATAGTTTACGAACCATGGACCTCCGCTATACGCGATTGTGCCGCTTGGCAGGCATTTTGGGTGTAAAGATCATCGTAGTGGTGTCAAACTAAGCTCGCGGCCGTCGACCGGATGCTTAGTGGCCAAGTGCAATGAGCATATCATCCCCACGTTTTGCACAAGCGCTTAGTGCTGGCTGCGCGAAGTTCGGCTGCGTTCAAGTTCGGCTACCATGCGACGCCCGGCAAATCCGCCGCTTGTTTCATGCCAGTATTCGATGGATGGTTCGCCCAGTTGCCAGCAGAGCAGTACCTCACGATTTTCATACATGGCGGGGAAATCCACCAGTCCTCTCGCCGGATCTTTAAGTTCCACTCCGATGGCAGTTAATTCATCCACCAGCGATGAAAGTCGTTCTGTCATCAGATCAAATTCCTGCTCCATGGCCACGATCTCTTCAGCCGGCGCATCCTGCCGCTGAGCTGCATCAATTTCGTGGATAATTGACCGCCGCATGGACTCAAGTCGCTGAATGTCAAGAGCGATTTTTTCAACCAGCACCAAGGCTCGGCGGGCTTCTGCCAGTGTGAAATATTTTCTCTCCGATGCGACCTTAGCTTTTTTTGTCACCACCATGGTCATGGATCAATTACCTCTCTGATCGCCAGCCGCCGAGTGTTCCGCCATTCGACGGCTTGAACGATGCCGATAAACATCATAGCCTTGGCATCGGCAGTTTCATTCAGAAACTTCAACTTTCCTCAAGGGCCTGTAACCATGCCTCCACATGCGCCCGAAGGCCGAATAGCCGGCGGCAGAGCATCGCGGCAGGCTGGCCATCAGCGAAAGTGAAAAAAATACAAATTGCAAATAAAAGCAGGCCCAGGCAAACACAAGAGCGCCGCAGCTGACGAACTCACGCGGGCTTATACGCTTCGGCATCTGGCTCTTTGACAGACGCGATCAGCTTTTCTATTACGGCGTCGGTGTCAATACCCTCTGCGTCCGCATTGAAATTGGTGATAATGCGATGGCGAAGCACTGGCTTTGCCATCTGGCGAATGTCGTCGCAGCTTACATTCAGCCGGCCACGCAGCAGGGCCCGCGCTTTAGCGCCAAGCACCAAGTTTTGCGCTGCCCTGGGCCCCGCACCCCAGGTCAGATAATTATTGATGTAATCGGGCGAATCTTTCTCACCTGGCCGGGTGGCACGCACCAGCGATACCGCGTAATCGATGACATGATCGCTGACTGGCAGACGCCGAACCATTTTTTGAATTGATAAAATGTCAGAGGCGGATAATACAGGCTGCGGCTCGTCGCGCCCATCTACCGTGGTAGCTTTAACAATACGGCGTTCGTCATCTTTCTGCGGATATCCCACTTTGACCATGAACATGAAACGATCCAACTGGGCCTCAGGCAGAGGATAGGTCCCTTCCTGCTCGACCGGGTTTTGCGTGGCAAGAACAAAAAACGGCGGGTCAAGTGGATAAGTTTGTCCACCGGCCGTTACCTGATATTCCTGCATGGCCTGTAATAAGGCGGCCTGCGTTTTCGGAGGCGTGCGGTTTATTTCGTCGGCGAGCAGCATATTGGTGAAGACTGGCCCACGGACAAAGTTAAACACGCGCTTTCCGGATTGCGGGTCCTCTTGGATGATATCGGTTCCTGTAATATCAGACGGCATTAAGTCGGGCGTGAATTGAATGCGATTAAAATCAAGGCTAAGCACCTTCGCCAGTGTGCTGATCATGAGCGTTTTGGCCAGCCCCGGTAGACCCACCAGAAGGCAGTGCCCCCTGGAAAACAGGGCCAGCATGAGCAATTCCATAACGTCGGCTTGACCTACGATCACCTTCCTGACCTCGGTAAGCATCGCCTCGCGCACAAGCTTAAGTTGTTCGACTGGCGGCACTTCGGCGTGGCCATGTCCTTTGGCCGAAACTGAATCGCTGGTCATGAAAATCTCCGTTACGACCACTTACAGGATATCAAACGCTGCCACGCGTCAGTTGTTGCTGCATCTGGCTATAACGCTTGAGTACCCTATCTCAGAGACCCGTCTGAAGGTTTGGTGGGGACCCGAGCCCAGATCTTACCCGCTACACCGATGCTTTCGCCATTTCAGCCTTGGCACCAAAATCCAGCACTTTGGGTGCCAGAAGTCCCCCACTTAAGACAATTTTAATGCCTTGGTCCACGGTCCAGTCGGTATTGCGCACAGCGTCCGCCCGGGCCATTTGAAAAAAGCCGCTTGTAGGGTTTGGCGTCATTGGTATAAACAACGTTACATAATGCGTTCCGCAGGTGGAATCCTGTACCTCGTTGGTGACAAACGCAATTGTCCAAAGGCCAGGCCCCGGAAACTCGACCAGTACCACGCGTTGAAACCCAGATCCACCCCCACCGCGCCGAAAAACACCTATCACCTGCTTGGTGGTGCTGTAAATGCCTTTTAGCAATGGCAAATTTTCTATAAACCGGTCAATCGCGTTGAGTATTTGCCGCCCGAGCACAAACGACCCAAGAATACCCAGAACGTAAATTGCCATGATTGAGAGAATGACGGCAATTATGGGTGCCAGATATTGCACGGTGTGCGCCGGCGCGTGCAGCAGGTGCTGAAACAATTTGGAATCGACGATCCAGGTTGCGGCCGGATATGAAATAAATGTCACAAAGTGATAAACCAGCATAATCACCCAGATAGTGACAATCAGTGGCACCATTGTGATAAGGCCGCCGATAAAAACTGAACGCAAATGCTGGCCAAAAGATGATTTCCGGACCGGCGTTGCCTCATGGGTCGATTTTTGTTCAATCGCGTCACTCATATATAAAACATCTGACCTCCACGAGACTGCTGGTGCACCCGCTCATTGAGCATCGCAAGCGTGGTTTGACGTAGAACACTCTCAAATGCAGTGGTTAAATCATGCTGCAATAAATTGACAGCCAATTCGCCTATCCGCATGTCGTCTGTCACTTCCGTGTTTTCCGATGAGAGTTTCTTTCCTTCCAGTCGGGCAATCAATTCACTTAAATGAATCTCCTCTGGCTTTCGCGCCAATCGGTATCCTCCACTGGCACCGATCTTACTGACGAGAAATTTTCCCCGACAAAGTGTGGCAAGGATGGATTCCAAAAATTTGGTGGGTATTTTTTCCCGGTTTGCCAATTCACGCGTCTGCATAAATCCGTGCGGGTAGGTGGCACACAAACAAATCATGGCACGGATGGCATATTGAGTACGCTTCGATAGCTGCATAGCTTTATCCCGAAAAGGATGATACGCGCGTTACAGATTAGTAGCAATTGACCGCTGCGCCGTTGTGGATGAATACTCTCAATTGGCTGCCATCTTTGCCGATGATATGGATAAAATAGAGTCAGGTAGAGTGCCGACAGCAAAGGGACACAGCGCTTGAATATCCAATCCATGGTTCAACTAATGGATATCGCACCGGAATCCGGAGGCTACACAGACTGTTTCCAAATTGAAAACCTGATTGCATCTGATCGCCTCCGGCATCCCGCAGAGCTGGAAAGACTTCTGATTACCGCTCTGAAGCATGGTATCGGTCCGCTGGACGGTTTTGCCGCCGGCGCGGTGTTTGACGCCAGCCGAAATGGAGATTTTGCCCGTCTTCCTGCATTGGTGGAGGCCATGTGCAGATCCGAAACGCCTTTGAGCCTGCAGCAGGCGTCCCTCGCCACCGGTGAATATATCTGGGAAGTTTCGCGCAGGTGGCCCTGGGCCCAAACTATCCATCAGCAGTTGGACGGTGTAACCAGACAAACCGGCCACTTTCACGCAGTGGCATTCGGGGCGTTAATCAGCGATGCAACGGCACAAAAGGCCAGGGCGGTTGCAGCTTGTTTGATGGCGGCGGCAAAATCGCTGGTGTTCTGCGCGGCAAAATATCTCCCGATGGACCTTAATCAGTCGCAGCGCGTGCTTAACGACGTACAGCCAACCATTACACAATTGGCCATTGAATACACCCAACCGGATGCCGCCGCCTTGCCTCCCCGTGAACCGACGGCCATTATTGCCGAATTTTCCGCTCACCGGCATGATCCCGCTCAGTGAGAAAAAATCAGCCGGATGCGGGCAGCGACCGGCCTTAAGCTTACCGTTCATGCGGCTCTTCGAGATAGGTGTAGCCGGAGAGACCGTTTTCATAAAAACGCAGGAGTAAAGCCGATTCTTCCACCGAGATGGTCTTATCGCGCACGGCCCGTTCAACATCTTTATGCATACGTGCCAGCAGTTCGTCGGCATTAAACTGCACATACTGAAGCACTTCACGTACGGTATCACCGCGGACAATTTCTTCAATATGCAGTTCACCGCTCTCATCGAGCTGCACGTGCACTGCATTGGTATCGCCGAGCAGATTGTGCAGATCGCCCAGAATTTCCTGATACGCTCCCACCAGGAAGGCGCCCAATAAATACTCATCACCCTTGTATTCATGCAGTTCCAGGGTGCGTTTCACATCGCGGCGGTCGATAAAACAATCCACCTTGCCGTCGCTGTCGCAGGTGATATCCGCCAGTACGCCGCGCCGACCCGGCTCTTCGTTAAGCCGGTGAATCGGCATGATGGGGAAGAGCTGCTTGATAGCCCAACTGTCGGGCATGGATTGAAAGAGGGAAAAATTACAGAAATAGGTATCGGAAAGCTGGGCTTCCAGCGATTCAAAATCATCGCCGACGTAATTCATATCGCGAAGCAGTTTAAGCACCTTGCCGCAGATTCCCCAGAAGAGCTTTTCGGTAAGGCTCCGCAGTTCAAGGCTCAGGTAGCCGAGGTTGAATAAATTGAGCGCCTCATCGCGCTGCTGGGCTGCATCGTGGTAGGTTTCCATTACATTTTTAGAATTTATTTCGCGGTAGGCATCGTACAGATCCTTGACGGGCTGGGGGATTTCTTCATTGGTAGGCAATGATTCCGGAATGGTAAAATAATCGAATCCGCTGACACCCAGTACGTTAAAAACCAGCAGGCTATGGTACGCTACCATTGCCCGCCCGCTTTCGCTGATGATGGTCGGATGTTTGACGCCGCACTCATCGCAGACCGATTTAATACGGAACACAACATCACTGGCGTATTCCTGCAGGCTGTAATTGACGGACGATTCAAAATTTGTCTGCGATCCGTCGTAATCCACACCGAGGCCGCCACCAACATCGATGTATTCCATCCCGGCACCGGCACGCACCAGTTCGGCATAAACTCGCGCAGCCTCGTTGAGGGCATTTTTAACAGTGCGGATGTTGGTGATCTGACTGCCCAGATGAAAATGCAGTAGTTTGAGGCAGTCCTGCATGTCGCGCTCTTTCAGATATTCCAGAGCTTTGATAATTTCCGCAACAAAGAGACCAAATTTGCTGCGCACTCCGCCCGACGATTCCCAGCGGCCACTGCCGCGTGCTGACAACTTGACGCGCACACCCATTTTCGGGCGTACACCATGCTTTTGACCATACTTGATCAGCAGTTCAAGTTCGGTAAATTTTTCAACCACCGGGATAATATTTTTGCCGAGTTTTTGCGCCAGCACCACCATCTCGCAGAATTCGTCATCCTTGAAACCATTGCAGATAATCGGCGTATCACGCCCATTGGTCAGTGCCAGCACCACCAATAATTCTGGCTTGCTGCCAGCCTCCAGGCCCCAACCATACTGGGTGCCAATGTTAAGAATTTCTTCTACGACATGTCTTTGCTGATTGACTTTAATCGGATATACGCAGGCATATTTCCCGTTGTATCCGTTTTCTACAATTGCATTCTGAAATGCCGCCTGCATTTCGGCAAGGCGGTGCTTAAGGATATCGCTGAGCCTTATCAGCACCGGCAGTTGAATACCGCGCAGTTGCAGTTGATCGACCAGCTTTTTAAGGTCAATGCATCGATTAGGATCCTTCTCAGGATAGATGGTAACGTTGCCGTCCGTGTTGATTTTGAAATAGTTCTTGCCCCAATGCTCAATACCGTAGGTCTCGGCGGAATCCTGTATTGTCCATGCCGCAGTTGGATTGATGACTTCCATAAGGCCCATTTAATTTTACTCCCCGCTGAATAATCAGTGCCGGTCAACTAAACAGAGTACCATTGCAACTGCTTTTACCCAAATTAACAAGAGGCATCCAGCGAAACATAGGCTGGTAACATCGAACCAAGTTTGCTGACGCCCCGGATGGGTCGACAGCGGGCGGTTAAGGCTGTGTAATAAGAGTGATGAAAATGAATGAAAATAAATCGAGCCCCGTAAACACCGACAACTCATCCCACCTGGACCCCAGAAATCTAACGGGGCAGCATGAGGTCGGCGGAGTACCGCTCCTGCCTCCCCTCGCATGTATCAAAACCCCGTATTTTCATATTTTGGGCTACAGTGTGGCGGGCGAAGAGTCGGTTGTACAAGTTCCAGAACTCAACGTGGTATTTGACATTGGCAAGTGTCCCCGCCCTGTGCTGACCAGCGATTTTTGTCTGCTGACCCACGGCCACATGGATCACTCTGGAGGATTGGCCTATTACCTGTCGCAGCGATTTTTTCAGGGAATGCACCCTGGGACGGTTATTTGCCCGGCATCCATTGCTGGTGCCGTGCGAGCTATGATCGATGCTTTCGGGCGACTGGATGGTAAACCGATTGCACACGAGCTTGTGCCAATGTCCAGCGGTGATGAGTACGAACTGCGCAAAGGGCTGGTGGTGCGGGCATTTCCCACCTGCCACACCGTGCCATCCTTGGGGTACACGCTCATTGATCGTCGTGAGAAACTTAAACCAGAACTCGCTGCGCAACAACTGCCGGGGCATGTTCTTCGCGACCTGAAAGCTCGCGGCGAAAAAATCACCTACACGCTTGATATCCCGCTGGTTGCTTACACCGGTGATACCGCCCTTCCGGAAACATTTTCTCATCCGGATGTACAAAACGCCCGCGTTCTAATTGCGGAATGTACGTTTTTCGATCCGGCGCATCGGCGACGTGCAGACATCGGTAAGCATTTTCATCTTCAAGACCTGCTTGCGGCTTTACCCCACCTGCAGAATGAGTGGTTGATCATTACACATGTGTCGCGACGGACCTATGTCAACTGGGCTGCCAGAACGCTTAAACGTGCGATCGCTGGAATGGCCGTGCGACCACAAATCGAATTTCTGATGGAGTATTCTCAAAAACTTAGCGTTTTGCCCGGATCGGCGGCGGCGTTTGTACCGGCGGAGCCGCCGGACGACAAAGAAACCGGCGCAAAGGGTTAATGCGGTCTACCGGGCCGACTGCCCAGGGTAGCAGGCACTGCGCCCGCCGCCGTTCCGATTGCCTCATTCGGGCGCTCTCCAGAAATTCGATGGCAACCTTTGCAACGACGACTCTAACTGACGATTCCCCGCCGATACGAGGTTTACAGCCAGAACTTTAAGTTGATAATGCGGGCTTGCTTGATCGGCGGCTATGGGGTGCCGCACCCGGATTGTTTAAGGCGGCACCAGCGCTGCAACTGCAGTAAAGATGAAAGAATTATGACAGAGTTAAAAACTGGCAAACCTCGGATACTGACCGGCGACACACCTACAGGCCGCCTGCATTTGGGGCATTGGGTTGGATCCATTGAAAATCGCGTGGCTTTGCAGGATCAATACGAATGCTTTTTCATCATTGCCAACGCCCACGCATTTACCACGCGTGCGGAAAACCCGGCACAAATTCGTGAAAGCGTAATCGAAATTACCACTGACTACCTTGCATCGGGAATTGATCCGCAAAAGAGCACGATTTTTGTTCAGTCAGAAGTGCCGGCTATTGCCGATCTCACATTCTTTTTTTCCATGCTGGTACCGTACAACCGATTGATGCGAAATCCGACGCTGAAGGATGAAATTCGTGATAAAGGATTGGGCGATGGCTACAGCTTCGGGTTTTTGCTTTATCCTGTTGGACAGATTGCAGACATATTGGCTTTCAGGCCGCAGCTTGTTCCGGTTGGCGAGGACCAATTGGCTCATCTTGAGCTGACGCGCGAGGTAGCCCGACGGTTCGATCAACTATACTGCGGAGTGGACCCCAAAACTCCGGATGTCGATTATGTGACGGCCGGCGGGCTGTTTCCCATTATTGAGCCCAAACTGGGACGAGTGCGACGGCTGGTCGGCACGGGAGGACCGGGCAGCAACGGGCAGCTGCTTAAGATGAGTAAATCGCTGAACAACGCAATTTATCTAAGTGATGACAACGATACCATTCAGAAAAAAGTGATGGGGATGTATACCGATCCCAACCGTAAAAAGGCGACGGACCCAGGCACGATTGAAAATAATCCATTATGGATTTTTCATGACATCTTCAATCCAGATCGCCAATGGGTGGCTGAAACACAGGAACTTTACCGGCGAGGGCAGATTGGCGATGTCCCGTGCAAAAAGAAACTGGTGGAAGTGCTAACTGCCCTGATCGCCCCCATCCGGCAGCGACGGATCGAATTGCAGAAAGATCCCGGCCACGTATTGAAAGTTCTTGCCGAGGGTACGCTGCGTGCCCGGGCGGTAGCCGATGAGACGCTGCAACTGGCCAAGAAGTTTCTGCGACAGGATTATCTCTGATCAGCGATGGCGGACCGATGTGACTCAAAAAATATTGGTTTGCCGTCCATGCGTCCGACGAGGTGCATTTCATCGTATTTTCATGCGGTGACATTAGAATCTGAGAAATGTTGCCATTTTTTTGGAGTATGCTGTATTGATGTCTAAAACCGAGCCCAATATCCCTGAGGTTTACTACCAGCCCGCGCCGCAGCATTTTGATTTACGCTGGCCACGGTGGACCAAAATCGCCTTTGTATTGGGATTATTCCTGATCGCGGTGTATTTTGATCTTCCCATTGCCAATTGGTTCTTTGCGCATCCAATTCGATTTAAATCGGACGTGAATCTGGAAATGATCATGCTGATGCAATGGGGGCAGTGGACCTGCTCAGTTCTGGTTATCATCGCGGTGGCGATGCTGGACCGAGAGGGGCGGAAAAAGGCAATATCGATCGCTACTGGGTGCATCTGCGCCGTGGTCCTGTGCTATTTACTCAAGGGGCTCTTTGGTCGCGCAAGACCATGGCTGCTGCACAAGCATATTTACGGTCTTTATGGACCTGCAATGGGATTTCATTCGGCGGCGTATCAATCATTTCCCAGTGCGCACACCAGCGGGGCATTTGCCCTGGCAGCCGGGCTTGCGTGGTTTTACCCCAATGGAAGGGCGCTGTTCTATTTTCTGGCGGGCGATGTGGCTGTCCAGCGAGTGCTGCGCCATGCCCACTATCCTTCGGATGTGGTCGCAGGGGCATTTCTGGCAACGGTGATTGTGCGCTCGGTTTTGTGGATGGGTCTGCCTGGGCGGATTATGGCCAAATTTCCGATCGCCTGGCAGAAATGGATATTCACGCCCAATGCGGAACACCCCACCCAGTAAGGTCGCCGGCCGACAGTTCTCCGCTTTGTCCAATCTTGGTTACATGGTTAGCTTGCCGTTAACTCACCCACCAGCCGTAACCTGATGCAATGCGCCAGAACGCCACATTGCACCTGACATGCTCCGATGATACGGTTGCCGGGGTGTTGAGGCGCGCCGGCAAGAGGTTGATTGCTTTTTGCGTTATCATTCTCGGCTGAGCCAATGATGCGCCTTTAGTGAGTTTCAATTGACGGCATGGACTGGAAGCGAACAAACGCCCCGCATCTGAATCTGAGAGACCGATTGGCTGCGGCCCTTCGATGGGGGAGCCTTGTTGTTTTTGTGTTGGCATTTTTATGGTCGACGCTCGTGGTAGGTCGGTCCTGGCTCAAGTCCATCCATTCGGCAAGTACACTGACGCTACGTGTTATGTTTTGGGGATCGCCCAATGAAGTCCAGGATGTCAAATCAGCCATTGATCAATTTAAACAGATTCATAGTCACATACGCATCGTCCCTATTCCAGTCAGCGGACCGTATTACACAAAACTCGACAGCATGCTGGCGGCTGGCGATCCGCCGGACATTATGTACGTGTCCGACTCGCGGCTTGCTCAATTGGCACATGACCATGTGCTGAAAAATCTCTACCCAATGATTGCGGCAAGATTAAATGCCGGCCGCATGCGATGGTTCAACGAATATTATCCCAAAGTCCTGGGTGCCTTTCGTCTGGGCACCCGCCAGCATCCCGCGTATTACGGGTTGCCAAAAGATTTCAGCACCATGGTGATGTACATCAATGTGCGGCTTTTTCGGCAGGCTAGATTGCCGATACCGTACAACGGGTGGACGTGGCGCACATTCCAGCACGATGTGAAGCTTATCACTATCCGCTGCCAAACCGGGCGGGCCCCCATTTTTGGCGGAGCCCTGGTGACCACCAGCCAGGAACTTAGAAATATCGTCTGGACATTTGGGGGGCATTTTTTTAATCCCATTCATCCCGACGACCTGGATTTAATAAATTATCGCACCATGAGTGCCTTGCATTTTATCCGTCGCCTGCGATTTAAACTCGGTGTGCTTTATAACCATATCGGCGTTGGCTTTACCCAGAGAAGCCTGCGGGCATTTCTGGCTGGTCGGGTAGGAGTAATTGGTCCATGGGGGCGATGGTTTGTGCCTCAATGCCGGGCGGAACGCCATCTTCACTTTGATGTTGTGCCGCTTCCGCATGTTCGCGGAGTTGAGCCTCCCTCGTTGATATTTACAGTGGCGTGGGGCATGGCCGCAAAATGTCAGCATCCGCGAACGGCATTCAAACTGCTTACATATCTTGCCGGGCCGCCGGGTCAGCTTATTACGACGCGCGAGGGATTGTCAGTGCCCTCATTGCAATCATTGGCTCAAGGCCGTCAATTTTTGACCCCACATACACAGCCCAAAAATTCAAAACTGTTCCTTACAGAAGCTTACCGGGGTCGCATTGAACGGGGCATTCGAGAAAATCATACGTTTAACCAACTATTGCAGAACACTATCGGCGAAAGCATCGACCTCAATAATGGCACCCCCGAAGCAGGAGCGGTTACCATGGCTCACCGCTGGCGTGCTGTTATTAATTCGCCACTTTGGAAACGGCCTTTTTCCGCCATGCCCTGGCCGGAGCTTGTCGCCTCGTGCATTGTGCTGATCGGGCTTGGCGGTCTGCTGCTGTCGCTCTGGGCCCTGCGCCAGCGGTGGACGGCCGAAGCGATGAGTGGCCTGATGTTCATAAGCCCATGGCTGGCTGGTTTTCTCGGCCTGACTCTGTTGCCGATGGTGGTGAGCTTTTTTCTTTCGCTGACACGCTGGCGACCAATCACTCCGATATCGGCTGCGCAGTTCGTTGGCGTGATCAACTATCAGCAGATACTTTTCCACGATCCGCACTTTCTACACAGTCTGCTGATCACTTTTATGTATACCGCACTGGCCCTGCCGCTTGGCCAATGCATTGCCCTTGTGCTGGCCATTCTGCTGAACCGTCGTTTGAAGGGTGCGGCGGGATTTCGATTTATCGTGCTGATTCCACTGGCGGTTAGCAGTGTCTGCCTGGGCACACTATGGCTGACCATGTTCAATGCCCAGCACGGTCTTATCAATGAGCTACTCACCCCACCACTTTCATTGGTGGAGTTGCATCCACCGAATTGGTTCGGCAGCGACGCCCGCCTATGGGCCGTTCCCGCTTTCGTAATCATGAGTTTCTGGACGCTGGGTGGCGCGGTTATCATTTACCTGGCGGGTTTATCACGGATATCGGGCAGTCTTTATGAGGCGGCTATTATCGACGGCGCAGGCACTTGGCGTCGGTTTTTTTGCATCACATTGCCGATGCTCTCCCCGATTATATTTTTTAATCTGGTGGTCAGCCTGATTGCCTCACTACAGATTTTTTCTCAGGCACAGGTCATGACGAATGGCCGCCCCGGAGATACATCTTTATTTTACGTTCTGTATATATTCCAGCAGGGTTTTGAATACTTTCATTTCGGGTATGCGGCAGCTCTTTCGTGGCTACTGTTTGTATTTATTCTCGGCTTGACCATTTTGGTATTCCGACTGGCCCGGCGATACGTTTCATATGAGGGAGTCTGGCTATGAGCAATCTGCCGCTGGGAGTCAGTCCACCGCTGGCGGCGGCCTATCGTCCACCTCGGCGGCAAGAGCGCTGGCCGCAAAATTGGGCGGATATAGTCGCATATGGAATATTGCTTGTCGGGTCGATCGGATTTCTGCTGCCGATCCTCTTCCTCATCACCGGGAGTCTGCAGAGTCACGACACCGCCATCAGTGGCCGGTTGCACCTGCTTCCCAACCAATGGGATATCCATAATTATCCTGCCGCCGCTCATCAAATGCACTTTGTTCGGGCGCTGGCCAACACCATATTTGTAACTTCGCTTTGCGTGGCTGGGCAGATTGTAAGCGCATCATTAGTTGGTTTTGGTTTTGCCAAATTCAAATTTCCTGGCCGGGATGCATTGTTTTTAATTATGCTTGCCACACTGATGCTACCGGCACAGATTACGATCGTGCCCCAATACCTTATTTTTCGTGATTTTGGATGGGTCAATACCTATTGGCCTTTGATCGTGCCTGCGTGGCTGGGATCTCCATATTTCATTTTTCTATTTCGCCAGACCTTCATGCAGACGCCAGATGAATTGATCGAGGCAGCACGATTGGACGGAGCTTCCTGGATTCGAATTTATTACCGGTTGATGCTTCCACTCTGCAAGCCAATCATCACGGTCGTTGCCATTTACAGCTTTCTGTCGGCATGGAACGAATACCTTGCACCGCTGGTATATCTCAATAATCCTGCCCGGTACACGCTGTCGCTGGCTCTTGCCAGCTTTAAGGGTGAATACGGTGTAGCTCGACCGGAATATCTGCTGGCCGCCACCACGCTGACTATACTCCCATGTCTTATTATTTTCTCATTTGCACAACGTTTCATTGGCCAGGCTGTGCGAACGGATTAATCATTCTTTGACAGCATCAGGCGGCCATATCCTTACTGAGTGTGTCCGCAGCGATCCAGCCCGACATCAACACCATCGGCATGCCCGGTCCAGGATGCGCTGAGCCACCGGCAAGATACAATCCTCGAATGTCAGGGCTGCGATTGGCAGGCTTAAAGGCACCATTAAGGCGGCCGTGGCTGGCCAATCCGTAAATGGCTCCCTTCCAGACGTGATATCGATCCTGTATCGACTGCGGAGTAAGATAATCTTCCACTGCGATACGGCTCTCGATATCTTCCATACCGGCTGAGGCCAATTTTTTGATGATCGCTTTTCGATATTGTGGATAGAGTGTTTGCCAATTTTGGCCGTCATGCAAATAAGGTGTGTGCACGAGAATGTACAAAGCTTCGCCCCCCGATGGTGCGACGGCCGCTTCAGTTACGGAAGGACAGCACACATAGCAGGTGGGGTCTTTCGCCGGCTCGCCGCGCCGGTAAATATCATGAAATTCAGCTTCTGCACTTTCAGAAAATACAAAATTATGATGGGCAAGATGTTCATAACGCTTGCGCAAGCCAAGATACATAACCACCCCGGAGCACGCGGGTTCATATTTGCGGCGGCTTTCAAACCGCCGCCCGTCGGGGCCCAGTAATTCGCGATGAGTTAAAACCGCGTCTGAATTACTGACAACTGCGTCGGCCTCAAATTCTTCTCCAGAGTCGGTCACGACGGCTTTGGCTTCACCGTTGCGCACCTTTATCTCTCTTATCCCGCAACCGATGACAAATTCAACCCCCAGCTCACGGCCCAGTTTCTCCAGGGCTGTCGGTACCGCCCGCGTACCACCCATCGGATACCAGATGCCTTCCCCAAGCTGCATATCAGCAATGCCCAGCAGCACAGCCGGCGAAAGGGCCGGGGCCGAGCCGACATACTGAGTGAAATGATCCACCATCTGGGCCAGCTGCGGATTGGAAATCCATCTACGAACCGTACTCCCGAGAGTACGCCCGATGCGCATGTCGTGCAAATCTCGTAAAACCGACGGTTGGAAGGTGGTTTTCAGATCAAAGGTGTCAGCCAGGGAGCCTACCGACTTCCAGAAAAAATATTTTTCCGACAGCTTGCTCATTCGAGCCGACTGATTAAGCAGATGACGGTATTCAGAAACGAGCACCTCACCGGCCTTCATCTGCTTGAATTGCTTGTCCATCTCAGCGCGATCTTCATGCAGATTAAGTATATTTCCATTGGAATAAAAGCATCTCCATTGCGGGGACAGGCGCCGAAGATCAAGGTAGTCACTGATATCACGGCCGGCCTCGCCGAATATTCTTCGCAGTACCGACGGCATGAGGAGAATCGTTGGCCCCATATCAAACCGGTAACCATCTCGCTTCAGTTCAGCGGCTTTTCCTCCCATCCAGGCATTGCGTTCAAAAACCCGAACCTTCCAACCGCGGGCTGCCAAAGTGCACGCCGCCGAAAGACCAGCCAATCCGCCACCAACAATTGCTGCAGTGCGCCCTGTGCTCATTATTTTACGATCCTTTCCGGTCCATATACGACCGCGTCTTATTTCGCTGCGGGTTTGCGTCCGCGCCTGATTATACGCAGCAGTGATTCGACTCTTAATTTTGCATCAGCCGCGTGTTTGAGCTTCAAAATATCCTTCAAGGTCTGGTCATCATTAATATTCTCACGAGATAAATGAGGTAAAAATCGGCCAACTCGGCAGACAACGGTCACTGGCGAGGTCATCTCCAGCAAACCTTCAGCCCCGCGCGTCGATCCATAACCACTATCCTTGCGCGGTGAGAGCGAAACGGCTGGATGCCCCGTGGGAGCAAGCAAATCGTTAATGCAAATGCAGCCGGCATCAAGCCGCCTCGCTATCGAAAGTGCTGCAGCCTCAGGGCCGAATACGGACGCGCCCAGTCGCATGGAACTGGCATGGTAGGCTGCCAGCAGGTCATCCATTTGGTCATATCTTTCCCAAATGGATACAGAGCCCAGTTGGTCGGTGTGAGGCAGCTCGCCTAACCCTGACACACCACCAAGCACCAGCGGACCCGTACAGCCATCAGAATTCAATTGTCCGCAGACTATGGTGGCGCCATTTTGCATAGCGGTATTTACCAATGCCTTAATGCCGACGAATTCCGCTGCATCCAGATTGATCGGAGGAACTGACTCAAGCTTTTGCCGCAGTTTCGCTAAAAGCGCATCTGCCATGGTACGCGCCACATATATCCGTCTGGGCAGCATGCACGTTGCACCCGCATTAAAGCTTAATCCAAAGGCGATGGCAGCTGCAGCACGATCCACATCGGCTCCGGGCAGCACGATTGCTGCATCTGCACCAGATAGTTCCATCACACTATCCGTTGGCCGCGACTGACCGATCAGTTTCGCGACGACCTGCCCCGTTTTTTGCGAACCGGTCACCACCACTTTGTCAATTCCTGCGGCAATGATCTGACCGACCCACTGAGTTGAGTCCGAGGTAATGTGCACCAAACCATCGGGTATGCAAGTGGATACCAGTAATTTTTGTAAAAGCATTGCGACTGCCGCTCCCCCGCTGCCCGGTTTCAAAATGACCGCGTTACCTGCGGCCAGTGCCTGAAGCAATTGCACTCCCGGCAGAAAAAGCGGATAGTTGGAGGGCCCAACAATCAATATGCATCCCAGCGGGCGACGTTCCGTAATGATGCGCAAACCCCAGCTTCGATGAGCGGCTGGCTCCAATATCCGTGCCGCATTCCGTACCAGATAACGGGCGGCATCAGCCAAAGGAATAATTTCCGCAGCCAGTGTTTCCCCAGCGCGTCGCTGGGGAAGATATGAGCAGGCAGCGATTAACTGGTCGGCGTGCTGAACCAGTTTATCCGTCAAACGCCGCAGATGGCTTAACCGGGTATTGATCGGTGTTGCCGCCCAGATGTGCGCCGCCGCACGTGCCGATGCAAGCATCTGGGTTATCGCGATCTCTGAATAGGGCGCACCGTCGTTTGTTGAAGGCATGGATTGCTCCGCTTAAGCCGGGATGGCCATGCGATCACATTTCTTGTCAGACAGGCGTACCGCAGGTCTGCTCATCGCCGCCTGCAGATCAAGCCACCTCTCACCACAGTCTAAATCTTCCAAAAGCAATCGACTGCTGATGCGGGCAGATTCAAAAATCACTGGCAGGCCGCTGCCGGGATGGGTACCGCCGCCGACAAGATAGACGCCGCCAAGTTCTGCAAACCGATTGCGCGGGCGCATGTGGAGCATCTGCCGGAAATCGTGCGTAAGGTTGAATGTGGCCCCCCGGTAAACCGAATACTGATTTTGCCAATCGACAGGTGTAATGATTTTTTCATATAGAATACGCTCCTTAAGATCAGTTATGCCAAGCCGGGCAATTTGCCGCAATAAAATCTCTCTGAAGCGTGGGGTTTCGACCGACCAATCGATGTTGCGATGAAGGTGCGATACGGGCGCGAGCGCATAAAGTGTGCTGGCACCACGCGGGGCCAGACTGGGATCCGTCACGCAGGCATTCTGCACATAAAAACTCGGGTTGGCGGACAGTACGTGGCGCGAATCAATATCCGAGAGGTTGTCGCGGTAGTTTTCCGCCAGGAAAATATTATGGTGGGCGAGAGGCGGTGCCGCACCATCGAGACCGAGATAAAGCATGAAGGTGGAACAGGAATAGTGGGCGCGGGCAATTTTTTTATCTTTCCACCGCCGGCGCAGGCCGTCAGGCACCAGATGAGTCATGGCATGGGCGAAATCGGCATTGATCACAACTGCATCGCTACGCAGCCGATGCCCCCCCACTCGAACTCCCACGGCACGGCTTCCACTGAATTCAATTTCGTCAACACCGCAGCCCAGCTTAATTTCAACCCCCATCTCTTCTGCAAGCTCCGCCATGCGGCGTATGATGGCATGGCAACCCCCAAGGGGATGGAATACGCCATGTTCATATTCCAGAAATGATAGTATTGAAAAAAGACCCGGACATCGAAACGGCGACATACCCAGATACTTGGATTGAAAACTGAAGGCCAGCCGCACGCGGGGATCAGAAAAGTAGCGTTTTAGTTCGCGGTCAAGTGAATTCCACGGCCGCAGCATCGGTAACATTCGGATCATTTCAGGTGATGCTGCGTCGCGCCAAGAATTAAAGGCTTTTTGCAAGGTTGGCGTAAAGAGCGCAAGCTTTTGTCGGTTCTCGGACAAATATTGTTCCAGATTCTCCGCATCGGCATGGCACAGGCGAGCAATGGCTTCTTTCATTTTCGCTACATTCGGCGTGGCGGATATCTCGCCCCCGTTTTCAAAAATGATGCGGTACTGCGGATCGAGGCGCTCCATTGGAACCTCGTCCATCAGTTCGTAGCCAGCAGCAGAAAAAATCTGTTCAAGAACCTGGGGATAAAGGAAAAATGTAGGCCCCACATCAAAACGAAAACCTTGGGCGGATATCTGGCCTGTGCGCCCTCCGACCATATCGCGTTTTTCCACAACAGTTACATCTAACCCGGCTTTCCGCAACAGCATGGCAGTTGCCAACCCGCCAGGCCCAGCCCCGATGATGATAACGCGCCTCGGACTTCCCATCACAACATGCCTCCACGGTGCGCGGTCATTATAGGCGAGAGAATTGGCCACTGGCTACGGTTAGATTTCACCGCCATTGGTAATACGCCTGCCGTTTCGATAAAGCCGTGCATGTTGAGAAGGTGGGCGCGAGCTTGGGCCATCACGTCATACGATTCACCGACTGTACCCGCGGCCGCAGTCGCGGCACTCAATAGAATTGGTGGCCTATGCCTTCTGGCACAATACGATGCGTATCTGGTCGTAGGGTACCGTTTCGCCGAGATGCAGAAAAATGCTTTTGACAGATGATATGCCGATGGCCGCGGCGGCAGCTTTTACTCGGGCGACCACGTCATCGGTAACCCAAGGGGCGATAGAACTGCCTGGGTTTTGCTGAATAAATTCCAATAGATACTGGTTGGTTGTGGAGACGGCGCGATTAATGCGGGTGGCGACCTCTTCTACGGGCTTGCCCTGCTGGAAAAGGTTGAACGCTTCGCGTTTGGCAGCGTTTGGCAAAGACCGCGATGACGAATAGGCCGGTGCCGGTTGTGCTGCTAAGGCGTCCGGCACATCCAGAGCTAAGCCGCGATCCGCGCACGCCTGCGCGATGAGTTCCAATACCTTGCCGCCATATTCGGCAATTTTGGCTTTGCCGATACCGTAAACCAGCGAAAGGCGCTCGATGGTTGACGGCCGCTGGCGGGCCAGGTGTCGCAGTGTGGCATCAGAAAAAACGACGTAAGGGGGAATGCTGCGTGCGGTTGCGACCTCCTTCCGCCAAGTGCGCAACTGATCAAAAAGCTGCCCGTCAACACCCTGCCACGATATTTCTCCGCCACGGGTTTTGCGGGCGTCAGCGGTCTGTTTTTTCACGGGTCGGATCAGTCGCACTGTACGAGATCCTTTCAATACTTCCATGGACGCATGGTTGAGTTTATAGATATTTGCCGCGCGCCCCTGCTGAAGTTCGAGTCGCTCCTGTGCCAGCAGGCCTTGGCCGACAAGCTGGCCAATGAAGTCGCGCAGTTCCGGGCCGGAGTAATCCTTCAGCAGACCGAAGACGGAAAGCTCATTATGTTTAAGCTCGTGAAGGCGGGTGGATGTTTCACCGCGAAGCACCTGCACGATGTAACCGGCACCAAAACGCTGTCCGGTGCGAGCTACGGCTGATAATATTTTTTGGGCCAGCACCAGCGCATCCGGTACAGGTTCGATATCACCCAGACAATGATCACACGCGCCGCAAGATGGAGATGCGCCGCCATCATGGACTCTATTATCGCCAGCGGCATCTGCGATTTTAACGTCTTTGGGGTCTGTCGGGGGTTGATAGCGCTGGCCAAAATATTGCACCAGCAGTTTATGGCGACAAACGGCCCCGCGTGCAAAGTTGTCCATATCGTCCAGATGCGAAAGTGCATTTGCCAGATAATGCGGGTCTACCGGGGTGCCGGACGCCTGTGCTTCGGCCACTGAATGCTCCATCAGCGACTTCCACGCCATGGTATCCTGTGCGGAATAAAGGAGTACACATTCAGCCTCAAGGCCATCGCGACCCGCGCGGCCAGTTTCCTGCTGGTAGGCCTCAACCGATTTCGGCATGGCGGTATGCAATACAAAGCGAATATTGGAACGATTAATACCCATTCCAAAAGCCACGGTGGCTACGATGACGTCACATTCTTCACGGGCAAACGCCTCCTGCACACGGTTGCGGGCGTCGGTCGTCATGCCGGCGTGATACGCCATGGCTTTTTGGCCGTCGGCTTCCAGCGCGGCAACGGTATCGTCAACATCGCGGCGGCGCATGCAATAAATAATACCCGCTTCGTTTGGATGCCGCGCGAGAACCTCGCGTATCTGGGTCAGGGGGTTTTGCCGCGGCAATACACGATAGGTGAGGTTAGGCCGGTCAAAATTGCCCACCAGCATTACCGGATCGACAAGCTGAAGCTGGGTAGCGATATCGGTACGCACCTGCGGGGTGGCGGTGGCGGTGAATGCATGCACGGTGCTGTGGGGGAATAAACTCTTAAGCCGTGCCAGTTGTCGAAACTCGGGCCGAAAATCATGCCCCCAACTGCTGATGCAGTGCGCCTCGTCAATGGCAAAAGTTTTTACACCAGCCTGCCGCAGCAATCCAACAAACCGATTCGGAACGTCACGGCCCACAGATGCCACGCCGGTATTCTCAGGCGAATGGTTGGCAGAGGCAGCGTGGCCGATCAGACGTTCGGGCGAAACAAAAAGCATATCAAGCCGCCCGCCGCGCAGGTCCTCCAGCACTTGGCGTTTGGCGTCGGTTGAAAGGGATGAATCGCACTGAGCGGCTGCCACGCCATAGCCGCGCAGGGTGTCCACCTGATCTTTCATTAGAGCGATCAGCGGAGAGACCACGACGGTTGGACCACGCCCTTTTCGGTTGAGCAGCATTGCCGGCGCCTGATAACAAAGCGATTTGCCACCCCCTGTAGGCATGACTACCACCGAGTCGCGCCGGCCAAGAATGGCTTCCATTGCCTGTTGCTGCAATGGTCGAAGCGTGCTGTATCCCCACGTTTGCCGAATTAGTGATTGCAGTTCGGACATATATGGAGCCGCCACAGTGGCAGATGCTGCAGTTGCTCTCGACATCGCAGATTCTCCCGAGGCAGATTAAAAAATAAACCCCCGATACGCAAGTCTACCATGCAAAAAGGGGAAGGGCCAAGTGCGTCGTAAGGCCTCAGAAAAGCAACAGACGGCGTGCAATCCTCCGTTGACTACGGTGACCGGCCGGTTTAACGACGGCGCAGCCAACACCCGCGGGGTGATGGGATCGTCTGATAACCAACCTCCATGCATCGAAGTACTCTGGCTGCATTGGTTGCGAACCAGTTCGAAATAATTACCATCTTTCGGTCAGTCGATAAATACCTGCCGATGCAGAATTATTTATCATTTAATGCGGCGGCGACAGCCGGATTCATCACGCGGCCATCCATGATGTTTACGCCACTGGCCACGAGCGGATTATTGAGTAACGCGGATGGATCTGCAATCGACGCCACTGCGGATACGTATTGGATGGTGGCATTGCACAAGGCGAACGTGCTGGTACGCCCCACCGCACCGGGCATATTAGTTACGCAGTAATGAACAACATCATCCACCACATAGACGGGTGACTGGTGCGTGGTGGGATGCGAAGTCTCAAAGCACCCGCCCTGATCAATGGCAACATCCACCAGGACGCTGCCGGCCTGCATATGGGCCAGCTCAGCCCGGCTGACCAGACGCGGTGCCCGCGCACCGGGGATCAACACCGCACCAATCACCAGATCGGCGGAACCCAGTGCCCATTTGATCGTCTCCTGATCGCTGTACAACGTTGTGACATTAGGCGGCATGACATCAGCCAAATAGCGCAAGCGATTTAGATTGACATCCATCAGTGTGACCTGCGCACCTAAACCGGCTGCCACCCGAGCGGCGTTATGCCCGACAACGCCTGCACCAAGCACCACGACATGCGCTGGCATGACGCCGGTAACCCCGCCCAACAGGATGCCGCGACCCAGCATGGGCTTTTCAAGATATTTTGCACCTTCCTGAATCGACATTTTTCCGGCAATTTCGCTCATGGGCGTCAGGCACGGAAGCGTGCCCTGAGCGTCTCGAATAGTCTCGTAGGCAACGGCAGTCAACTGCGATTCTAAGCAGGCTTCGGCCAGTGCTCGCTCTGCAGCAAAGTGAAAGTAGGTCATCACCCGCAGGTTGTGGCGAAAAAATTGCCACTCTGACGGCTGCGGCTCTTTTACTTTCACAATCATGTCGGAATTTTGCCAAACCTGCGCCGCATCATCTGCAATCCGGGCACCAACCTGCGCATATTGGTCATCGGTAATGCCGCTGCCCGCACCGGCCTTGGATTCGATCCAAACTTCATGCCTCTGGCGTACAAGCTGCGCTGCACCTGCAGGCAATAGTGCGACTCGGTACTCGTCGGGTTTGATTTCGCGGGGTACACCAATGCGCATGATCTCTCCAGCACAGGCGAATATATTCAATGTATCAGGTATGAGAAGAGTTGTTGGCTGCTAAAGCACTGGGCGTTGAAGCGTTGGTGGATATGGATTCAGGCAGCCCATCACACAGGATATCCACATCCCCATTTTCGACCGTCTCAAATCGAGCGCCCAACATGCGCACCATCTCCTTGAGCCACGCGGGAGCTAAATCCTCCTTTTTTCGGAAGTTAAACCAGGATCGTGCACCTGGTGAATCGGTAGGCGTCCAACGAAAATGCAACTTGAATTCCGAACCGCCGCGTCGGTCATTGGGCACAATCTGATACGAGACGTTTAGATGCGACGGCATACCTGCTGCCGCAATATCTTGAGGATAAAAAAAACAGCCAAGGGCTTTTACCATTGGCTCGTGCAGTCGGGAGAATAATTGGGGTGACTGACTCATGCGATGAAACATTTCCTCGACACCTCGGGCTGCCGCCTTCGGTTCGGACGCGTCGAGCTGAAATTCACCTGACGCCGGTGCCATCTTTTGACTGCGTGCCCATTCCATCGCAGCGAAGACGGTCTGAATCACATGCTGCGGATTGTACGGTTTACGTAAAACCTCAAATGCTCCGCAGCGGAAGCAATCTCTGAAACAATTTTCATTTTCTGCACAAGTGACAAACAGAACGGGTATCCCGGCAGTACTGGGTTGAGACTTAAGGCGGGTGCAGACCTCCAAGCCGCTTATATCCGGCAGCATGAGGTCAAGCAGGATCGCATCAGGAGCAACTGATGCAGCCATCGTTACAGCGTCCGAACCACTCGACGAGAGCGAAGGCGTCATTCCGCCGCGTTGCAGAATCTGACACAACAGATCGCCCAAATCGGGGTAGTCTTCTACTACTAAAACTTTGGGAGGCATCCGCGCCTCCTCCACCTGGTACTCTTCAATCATCACAAGCCGCCGGTCCAAGCCAAAGCTCGAACCGCCAGCTCTGCCACAAAAACCAAAGGCGTGGCTGCCTTAGACTATTATCGCCATAGCCTGCCTCGCCCTTAGCCCGACCCTACGAACTATTATAGAGCCAATTACGCCGAATGTCGCTTGCTCGCAAAGCTAATGCCTGACAACGCTTCCTATTGGCATTTTTATCGGTCTTGCCGACATTATTGACAATCACACTCCCTTAGCCAGAAAGCCTCCATCAACGGCGATGGTCTGTCCACTGGTGAAACTGGCGGCATCGCTGGCCAGATAAATTGCCAGTCCGACAATCTCTTCCGCATCGCCAAAGCGTCCTGCAGGGGTATGAGCTTTAATCCATTGACCGCGGGGCGTGCCATCGATCAGAGGCCGATTGAGATCTGTGGGGAATACTCCCGGCGCGATGGCATTCACCCGCACGCCATGCGGTGTCCATTCATTGGCCAGCCCGCGAGTAATTCCGTTGACGCCGGATTTTGATACCGAGTAGGCGATAACTTCAGAAAATGACACGAACGAGGACAGCGACGCAATACTGGTAATAGAGCCGCGGATGCCCCGGTGGTCCGGCGTTTGTTTTAACATCAGCCGACCCGCCGCCTGCGCTACAATAAAATTACCGGTCAGATTTACCTTAATTACCCGCTCAAAATCGGCGATGGATAAATCCTCTGCAGGACATCGCTTCATGATTCCAGCCGCGTGAAGCACGCCATCAATGCGGCCATGCTTATCGGCCACCTGATTGAAAAAGCTTTGCACCTTGTCAGGATCGGTCACATCCAATGCCGCCGCGTGATGGTGCGGGCCCAAAGCGGCCAGCTCACCGGCGATGGCAGCGACCTTGTCCGGATTGGACGAAGCGGCAATGACGATGGCGCCGGCCTGCGCGAAGCCCAACGCAACCGCCCTGCCCAAGCCACTGGTGCCGCCGGTGACAACCATGATCTTATTTTTGATATCCAATGGTGCGTACGACATTATTTCTCCAATACAGGTTTTAAGACACTGCGATCGAAAGCCTCTCCGCACTCGGCCGCCATGGCTGCGAAAGCGTCAATTTCTGCGGCGGTGAACAACAGGCCTCCAAGACGTTCAGACCGTGCCAGCGCCCGGGCTTCCGGCTCGCCAGGCAGCAGGACATTTTCATTACCGTGGCCGCGGATATCAGCGATGACCGCTTTTACATTCTCATCCATATTCCGGCCCAAGGCAAAGTTGTCACATGCCAAGGCTTCGGGACGAATGCACTGAAAATAGAAACAGCAGGTGTGCTTCTCACCTGGGCTGCCCTGCGACGGTCGGCTGCGGATGGTCGGCAAAGAGCCACCGATATATGCGGCAAGGAGCTCATCAATAAGCGAAAGGCCGTATCCCTTATGCCCGGCGAATGGCAATAACGCGGCCACGCGCTGCGGATCGGTGGTTTCCTTTCCTTCGGCATCCACCGCCCATCCCGGTCCCAGGGGCTTTTTCTCGCGTGCAAACTGCTGCACACGTCCCATGGCCACAGTACTTGTTGCCCAGTCGATACAGATGGGAAACCCGACCGAGTTGGTCGTGGGGAATGCCCATGAATGTGGGTTGGTGCCCAGCGTTGGAAACCTGCCTCCGAAGGGCACCACTTCAGCCAGAGCCGCGGTGCAATTGGTGTAGGCAATATATCCCTTACGGGCGGCGTTGATCACATATCCCCCGCCCCACAGGTAATGAAATGCATTATCCACGACCACGGTACCGACGCCGAACTGATCGGCCAATTCCATGGCACGGGCCATCGCCTTTGCCCCGACTGCCTGCCCCAGCTTGCGATTGGCATTCCAGCGGCTCACGGCCGCGAAACGGGTGGGAAGCTCTTCAATCGCCGCCCCCGGTTTGCACCCCCCCACGGCTGAACCAAAAAGTTCATCCAGATGAAGGGCCTTAATCGCATTGTGAGTTTTGACACCATGTCTGGCGGTAAGCTCACTGAACTGCGCCGCCAGTTCAGCTTCATCCGCCGCATAACCGCGGTGCATGTAAACGCCACGAACAATTCGATTATGTTCGCTGGCTGGAAAAATATATTCCTGTGCGACTGCCTCACTCATTGCATTATCCCTTAAAATTTGTTGGCTTGAATGTAATCCGGATTACCGTTCAGGAAGTTAATGGTGTTTTTGGCTGCCCGTACTCCCTGTCGCTCCACGCTTTCAAACGTCCGACTGCCGACATGCGGTGTCAGGAGGACATTGTCAACGGTTTGAAAGACGTGCGGCACCTGCATCGGCTCGTGGGTCAAGGTGTCCGCGCCATAACCAAAAAGTTTACCAGACTTGCAGGCGTCGGCTACATCTTGTTCAACAACAAGACCGCCCCTACCAGTGTTGACCAAAATGGCTCCATCCCGCATCAGTCCAATGCGATGTCGGTTGATCATCCCATGTGTTTCGGGGGTCAAGTTGGTGTGCAGCGAAACCACATCGCATGCCGGCAGCAGGGCTTCAACCGAAGGATAAAGTTGGATATCGTACAGCTGCACTATTTCTGGCGGCCAGAAATGGCCAAAACTGGCAATGCGCATGCCCATCGCCAAAGCCCGTTTGGAAACTTCGCGAGCAATGCGTCCGGAACCGACTAAACCCAATTGCTTTCCAAACAATTCTTTACCGGTCTGGCGTTTCCACAGACCGGCTTTGACCGCGGCAGCATGAACCCAGAGGTTTTTAGCCACCCCTATCATGAGCATGATGGTGTGCTCTGCCACCGTCGTTTCATTAACGCCGGGCGTAAAGAGAACCGGTAACTTCCGGAGGGTTGCAGAGGCAACATCAATCGAATCAAGTCCGATGCCGTATTTGGATATGACGCGTAGCCGCGGCAGCGCCGCATCCATCACCTTGGCGGTGATCTGATCATCACCACACAAAAACGCATCGAAACCGCCATGGTCGGAAATCAATTCCAAAAGTGCGTTTTCGCGGACCGGTCCGCGCACCGTCACGATTTCATGCCCGGAATCAGCTAGAATCGTGTGATGCTGGCCGGGCGTATCAGCAAAACTTGTTGTTGTAAGAAGTATTTTCATGAATGGATAAATCGCTCCGCATTGCCTGCAAATAAAGCCTGAACATCACTTTCAATCTGTGCTTTTGTTACCCGGCGGGCGGGTGATAGGCGGCTGTACATTTCGGTCAGGCAACCGACAATCAGCCGACGACTGTGATCCCACTTGTATATCAACTGGTCCAGAACACGTGCATCGGAATGCTGTGGAATAAAACTGGTACCCAGCAACTCCAGACGCATCATGGTAATTTCATCAATCAGACTGGGCACGTTGACAAACCACCAGCAACCAAAAGGCATCAGGTTACGAAATTTACGAGCCGCCACACAAAGCTCATGCTGATTTTCACGAGCTAGCATCGTGACGAGAAACCTATTCTGGGGGTAGAGACGACACAGATTTACCACCGCATCAACATGCCCGACACCTACCATATCGCCCGCGTCTCGCAGCGAGGGCATGATACGTCGCCTCGCGCCAATCATCAACGCCAAGGGCAGGTTGCGATGGGCACAGATCGGTAGGATAACCTTTTCAAGAATTGTTTGGCCGGGTGGATTTACACCGGCGATCTGGTCGGCGGGAAATTTAAATTCGGGGGGAAGACTCAGGGCGACATAAACGGTTCTGGTCCGATCAAGCCAGTGATTGATGAATCGTTTTACCTCATCTAGCGTCCGGCTATCCGCGAAATCGCTGCAAGGATATCCCCACTCCGTCAACTGTCTGGCAGCCGACGCATAATCGCAGACCAGAGGATCGATTCGCAGCGTGGATTTGAAGCGTGCATCAGGCTGAATGGCACCCGAAAGCCAGCGACGGTTTTCATTGGGGTCAAAGACCGAATTAGTCATTGTGATCGTGGAAACATTTGCTAACCGCATCACATGATCGATGTACAAATCCGGATCCTGTTCAGCAAAGAAGCCTCGGTATGCCTCTAATGATCGCTCATTGGGGTCGAGGCCCAGCTTCTCCAATGTAGTTACTACACCACGGCAGGCCTCGCTGAGCGGTGTGTGGTCTACAAAGAGTGTTTTCCAAATCAGGTCGGCTTGTTCACGTTTGGTCAACTTCCAGAATTGTTCATGCGAAAGCCGGGATTCAGGAATGTAGCGGAAAAGTTCCGCAATGAGATAGTGGTAAGTTACCAGTTCATCGATGCCGAAAAGCATCAGCCCTTGCGAATCCGGATCAGATGAGAAATTTAAATTGGGCGTTCCGAATGAAGGTGGATAGAGGTGGGTATGAATATCCCAAATGGGTTGTTGCTCACATGCCAGCTGCACGCACTTCAACAGGTCGGCCGATGCAACGGACCGCCCTGATGTTCCATCATGTGAAAACTCAATCTGAGCCAGTTCGCGGGCCGGGTCGTAAGGTTTGGCGTTATCCACAGTAAGTACCTCCAGTCAGTCAAACGGCAACAGCATAATCGAATGTGGTATGGCATTAGCAATTCCAATCATCCCTGTGGCTCGGCACCGCCCATTACTGCGCCATATACCGCTTCTTTTCGACAGACTGATCGTATAAGGATGAGAATGGTATGTCATACCTCGTTGTTTTAGTGTAAGCCCTTTAACGTCGAAGCTGGTACGACCACCCATCCCGCGAGATCGACCCGCCGAAACCGCTTGCCGGAATACTTTGGGGTGACAGCGACCTCATGAGGCTGCCAGACCTGGCAGCGCGGTTCCTTCCTCGACCTGGTGGGCTGATTGCCAGCGAGGAAGAAAAACGTGAATAATCAGCAACGCCACGAGGTAGGCGGAACTGGCGATCGCAAAAAGCCCGAAGTACTCATTGTGGCTGACTGTAAGGAACCACCCAACGCCAGCCGAGACACCCGTGCTGATCAGCGAAGCCACAAACCCTCCCAGACCGACCAGTGAACCAACCACCTTACTGGGCATGGTATCGGACGCCATGGTGAAGAGGTTAGCCGAAAAACCCTGATGGCCGGCACATGCCAACCCTATGAAGGCGGCTGCCAACAGATAATTGTGAACCAGCGCCGCAGCAAACACGGGCACAACAAGCAAAGCGCAGATCAACATGGCTGTTTTTCTGCTGGCGTTAAGCGACCAGCCACGGGCAATAAGCCAGCTTGACAAAGATCCGCCAGCAATACTGCCCAAGTCTGCGAGACCGTAAATGATGACCATGGGCAGGATCATATGCTTGATATGTATCTTGAATTTGCCATTAAGGAAACTGGGAATCCAGATAAGCCAGAACCACCAGACAGGGCTGGTAAGCATGGTGGCGATGATAAAAGCCCATGACTGTCTGTATTTAAGCAAAGTAATCCAGCGGATTTTGTGCGGCTTCTCCGGTGCGTCGCTTCGGATATAAGCCAGTTCTTCAGAAGTCAACCGCGGATTTTTATCAGGATCGCGATACCGCCATAACCACCACGCCACCCACAGTATCCCCACCAACCCTGCACTCACAAAGCCTGACTGCCAGCCAAACCGCGCTACCGTAAGGCTAACGAGGACAGGTGCCGCCACCACCCCCAAACTGGTCCCGGCATTGAATATTCCAGTGGTTAACGCCCTCTCCTTTTTGGGAAACCATAGGGCCACCGCCTTGATTGCACCGGGAAAATTGGCCCCTTGGGCAATACCCATGATCCCTTGAATGATGATAAAGCCAAGCACCGTTGTGGTGAATGCCATGCCCATCTCGGCACCGCTAAACAGCGCCACAGTGATTGCAAAACCGAGCCATACGCCCACCGCATCCATAAACCAGCCGCACAGGGCATACCCGATGGCGTAGGTAAAGCTGAAGGCTGCCGCGATATATCCATAGTCGGCGGTAGTGAAATGCAAATATTTGACTAAGTCCGGTTCAAGCAGAGAGATCATAAAACGAGACATGTAGTTAATAGTCGTAACGAGAAATAGCCCGAGGCAAACGGCCCATCTGTAGCCTCCCCACCTGAAGCCACGCGTCGTTGCCTTGGATTGCAATATTTCTGATTGAGCCATCGTTTACTCCGCGAATATACAGTCGCCACCAAAGTCCGTCGGACCAGTTAATGATTCAGTGAATCCTCTAATTTTAGTTCTCAGAGACGAAACGCATGACAGCCGCACTTTCTGGAATGGCGCGCCAAATGGGCGAGAAACAATCTGTCAAATACCAAGTGGTGTCTTCGCCTGTTTGTGCGCAAACAAAGGCCCAATCTCATGCCGGCGCTTTCTCTGCCGGCAGATAGGCCTGATCAGTCGCGCTTGCGGCACGGGCCAGTAGACGCCCCCGGCACTAACTCAACATGAAAGAGTGTGCTTTGCCACGGATCGTTTGGATTAGCCAGCCGGCCATAAAGGCGCCGAATGGCAGCAGTGCCGATCGATGTCAGCGATACCCCCACGCTGGTTAGGTTGATGACGGGATTACGTATGACATCCGAGTTATCAAAGCCTGTAACTGATACATCTTCGGGCACCCGAAGCCCTGCATTGCGAAACGCCTGCACCAAGGCTTGGCCTGCCCACTCGTTTGTGGCCATCCACGCGGTAACACCATTGCGGGCGAATTCAACAGCTCTGGCAGTCACATCCTGAGGTATGTTGCGCTGATCAAAACAATCGCTCGCGATATCGAGAGTCCAGTCGATGTCAATCGGCAATTCGAGCTTGCTCATTGCTTCAACGTACCCGGCATAACGCGCCCTTGACCACGACACCTCACCACAGCGCCCGAAAAATCCGATATTTCGATGGCCCAGCCCGTGCAGATGTTCGGCCAATTTGTTCATCCCTCCGCGGTGATCCATATCGATAAGGTCGATTTGTTGCGACGGGTAAAAATGTACAATTGAAACGCACGGGAAACGTTCGGATAATTCAGCCACAACATTTTCCGGCCAGCGATGCACAAGCACCAAACCGCGCACACGTCCATCGCGCATGGCTGCAGGCTGCTTGTCGGCATTCAAGATGCTGCCGCATTCACTGTAAAGCACATGATGCACGATAAGAGTGACATTCATGCTGGCAGCAGCTTCACTGAGGCTTACCAGGTAGCGTGAGTGCGTTAAGGCACTTTCCGGCGACTGAACCAGCACACCGAGGTAGCAGGCACTTTTATCATTTGTGGCCGCCGCCTTGCCGCGCGGTTTGACCGAATAGCCGAGTTCTGCTGCCAGTTTTAATATTCGCTCGCGTGTTTCAAGTTTAATGCCCGGCTGATGGCGCAAGGCGCGCGAAACGGTACCGGGTGCCAGATTAAGCTGTCGAGCGATAACGGTCTGGTTGGCCTTCTTACTCATCCTCGGCAAGATAAATGACTTGTGTTTGCTTTGCAATGAGGACGATGATGCCGTGGCTTTGGGCTGTGCCGCGGGAACATTCCGATGATAAGGGTACGGCGGCGAGACCGTTCCTCCGCCGAGACTTTGAACTGCATGTGAATCATCCATGAAGTAACTCCTCACCCGCAAGGCGCAAGCCCCGGGAAATTGATCCGGTGACGAAAATACCCAACAAAGGCCGACCGCCGGTGTTATTGGGGTGTCCTAGCGGCCGGCCGGCAAGGTCAGACGGTTTTCCTCATTGAGAAGAAACCCGCATATGGCGTCGGCGGCCGGAGGCGATCAACGGCAGAGACAACACACCCAGCCCGAGCAGACCGAGCGATGCCGGGCCGGTACCACCCTCATTGGTCTTGGTAGCGTTAAAATAGTGAGCTGACGTGTAACCAAAGGTGATGGGCGATGCCGCCCCCGTGCTGTCAAACAGCGCTATGTTGCTGGCGCTGACGCCCTTCAGGCCTTCCTCTCCAACCACATTATTCCAATTTGATTGAGCATAATTGCCGGAGCCACCGTTGGCGACCGTTACTCCAGCCGTACCAGTGAATGTCGGGAAGGTATCACCATCGCCGGTTTCGGCGAACTTGACGCCGATACTCGCGGCTGTGGCCGTAGCCGCTATGGCCCCCAAGCCAATGGCCGCAGCGAGAGCAAACATTTTGACGTGTGAGTCTTGAGACATAACCGCACTCCTTTAAGAGAGAAAGCAAGTCGCAAACATTCCAGCCACCAACGCGATGACCGAAAGCGATCCGTGTTCGACAGAAGTCAGGACACGTGTAGAGCCTATTTTCTAAAACCAACTACGCCCAAATGTACGCGCGCCGGATTACGTCCAACGGCGATAACCATAGAGAACACACAACCTCGATTGGATCGTGATACTCCACTGTGGACAACAGTATTCTAACACATAAATTAAAACATGTCAAGACAATTTTATGTAATTTACAAAAATCATTTTATTTTTGTGCGCACATACTTCGGCGCCATATTCCGCTAACGCGTGCAGATGCATATAACATCGAAAGCGCCAGCAATAAAATTAAACCCGATGATGGCTCTGGTGTTCTGATCTGAGCATCGTAGGTGGTTAAACCTACTGAGACTAGCCGAATTTGTACCGCCTGAGAATGCCACACCTTGCGCATAATAAATATCGAAATTTTGTAATGCAGAAATGGAAACATTGTCAAAAGTAACATCTTGAACCGGGGCTTGGGGTAACCCGTAGATGACGCCTGACTTATCCGCCCCCGTCGCGCTGATATCCTTATACACAATATTTTTCCAGATCGGAGTCGTGGATGTCAGAGGCTCTTCTACGACCGACGCAGGGTTCGCAGGCGACTGGTCACCCCCATTTTGGTAATAACTTGTGATGTAGATCGGGATACTGACATTTTTCATCGTAATATTTGAATACGAAATATTTTCAACCACCCCTCCGTTATCAATTCCAGCTTTCAGACGCAAGCCATTGGTCGTCCCATTAAACGTAACGTTGCTGACCGTCATGCCGTTAAGCCCGGCGTTGGTCTCTCCGCCAACGGATATCCCGTGCCCCGAACCGATATTGAGATTTTGAATCTCAATGTTCGATACCGGCGAATTTTGAGGTTTTACCGCAATATCATCGTCCCCGGTTGAGATATTTGAATTTTCAATCAGATAATTATTTCCAGCCGGATCGATACCGTCTGTGTTGGGCGAATTGGCGGGTGCAGAGATGGTCAAATCATTGACGGTAACATTATTGCTGTTATTAAAGGCAAGGTTCTCCATTGGCGAGTTGACCAGCGAAACACCGGAAAACGTCAGCGTTGATGAATTCTGAAAATCGAGCAGGAACGGCCGTTGCGCAGCAGGATTCCCCCACCACGACGCGCCCTGGCCATTGATCACACCTCCACCGGTGATCTCGGCGTTGGTGATGTTGTTCGCCGATATGAAGGGGGTCGTGCCGGAGGTATAGCTGGCTTTTGTCTGCATTTCCAAAGTTACGCCGCTGTCAACTTCGAGGTCGACATTGCTTTTCATCGTCAGCGCACCGGAAATGTACGTATCATCAGAGCCAGCCGCCGGTGCTAACTCGACAATGCCACCGCCTGGATTTGCAGCTGCTGCATTGATGGCCTCTTGAATTGCAACGGTATCAAGAGCCGAACCGTTGGCCAGTGCACCATAACTGGAAACCGAAAATACCTTACTGGATATGTTCGGCAGAGGCGGCGACGCGGCCGCAAGGCCGACAGAACCAATTGATCCGCCCAGCAACATGGCCGCCATTATCGGCTTACTGAACACCGGCGGAGATACCATTGCCTTGCTCATATTTAGTCTCCAATTAATCTGCGGCGGGGTCCGGCGTCAGTTGCCTCCGACGCCCGTGACCGTGGCGTCTTTAACGTCAAACACCGGCTTATGCCGGACATTCACCTTGGTCTGGATGAATTGGATACCTGCAGCGTTGACAATCATAAACCCCCTGCGCCCGGAAATACTTGAATCAATAATGCGAACATCGAATACAGGCATTTCGGGTAACCCTATTATCATTCCATCAATTCGGGCACCGACGGCTGTAATATGGCGAATCGTAATGTGCCGCCAGATGGGCGTTGTACGCGTAATAGGCTGCGCCTTGTCGCGCTGCGGGTGGCGGGGAATCTTCAAATAGTAGCTGATAATCTGTATTGGTACCTTGACATGATCCATCCTCAGATTCGAATAGTACAAGTCCGACACGGGACCACCTCTATGGCGATTCGATTTCAGACGTATACCAGCGTCCGTATGGTCGAAGGTGCAGTCGGTCACTGTCATATTTCGCAGTCCACCATAGGTAACGCTGCCGACAGACATGCCATGGCCATGATCAAAAACATTATGGCGGATCAGAAAATTTTGGCAGGAGAGATGGATGAACCCGTGTTGCCCGGCGGCCTTAATGGCGATGCAGTCATCTCCCTCATTAAAGAGGCAGTGACTGATGAGGTAATTCCATCCGGATGGATCGATGCCATCGGTATTGGGTGAATTTTTTGGTGCAAGAATGGTAACACCGCGAATAATGACATCGCGGCATTCCTGTGGAAACAAGTGAAAACTGGGGGAATTCTCCAGTGTCACGCCGCTGATAAGTACGTGGCTGCATCGATTAAGCACAATGAGTTGTGGGCGGTGCACCGGCACTGGCGTCGGTACCGCATGTCTGGCGGCGACCTTGTCGCGCCAGGCAATTTCCCACCAGGGACGTCCCTGACCATTTATGACCCCGTCCCCGGTGATGGCAATGTCGGAAGCATTACTGGCCTCAATGCATCCGCCGTAACCGGTAGCAGTCGACACGTAGTCTTGCGGGTTGTTACTCATCAGCAGGACGGCACCGGATGCCAAATGCAGGTTAACATTGCTGCGCAGAGTGAGGGCAGCGGTTAAATAGGTTCCGCGCGGAATAACAACAGTACCACCACCTGCAGCTGCGCACATATCAATCGTGCGCTGAATGGCGTGGGTATCCAGTTTTTCGCCGCCAGCCCTGGCCCCAAATTGTAATATATTAAATGTCTGAGGGGTAAAACGTGGCTGTGCCAGGGTAAGAATTTGTGGAAGCAGTTGCTGTTGAACAACCGCCTGCGGATTCCAGTGATCAGCCCCACCCAGCACCTCAGTGACCGTCAGCTTTTCTGCCTGAGCGGCGGAGAGGTGTTTACTCCAGGGGACTCGACGTCCCAAACCGCCTCCCGGCCCGACATTGTCAAATTCCGAATAGCGTGTGGTGCGCCGGTCGGTCGGGTTATGATGCCATGTAATCCATCCTCTGGCACGAACCGCCTCAGGTATCCAGCAATGCATGAATGTGACATCTGCATACTCACGCCACGGCCGCCCCAGCACCACGCGACCCGTTCGCGACAACGATGTGATTTTGCAATGATTAAAGATGTAACCAAATTTTTGTTGTGCGGGCGTTCGTGCCGCTGTGATAAACCCGTAACCGAGACACTCGATACGACAGTTGTTAAAGTAGCTTGTCGCGCCACCGAAGATAAAATCGGTGGCACCGTAGATGCGGCAGTTTTCAAAATATTGCCGGTGGTGCGTTGTCAGCAGAGTATCCTGCCACGAGAACATACGGCAGTGATAGAAAATGTCACGATCCCCATCAATACGTACTGCAACCGCCTGGCCTGTATTACCAGCGGAATTTACGATGGACAAATTGGCAGCGACGAAGTTGTTGGACCGTACCCACAGCGTCTGGGTTGAAAACGTCCCAATTGGCTTGCCGTCCGGTCCCTTTTGGTTGGCGTTGAGGCTGTACGTAAGGATCGTGCGGCGCGTCTGCCCATCTTCACCCAGCAGAGTGATCGCGGGTGCATGACGCGGTATGACGACCCGCTGATGATATACACCGGGACGCACTACAATCAGCACTCGATGCCGACCGCTTTTTATCGCCGCGTCCACGGCAGATTGAATATTGCGGAAGCCCTGAGACCCACCAGGGCTGACAAATAGTGTCCCAGCGGGCAGTTTAAGCGGTTTCACCCTGCGTGCAGCACCTTTGGCAGGCATCGAGATCAGACCAATACCCGCAAGAGCTGCGATAAATATCAAACATCCCGCTGTACATCTTTGCATGTTATGAACTCCATGGCATTGACATTGCTGCAGTCAGACGTGATGTCTTCGGCAGCACCCGCACCTACCAGCGGCCCGGCCCCAGCACCGCCTTGACCGTGATCAATTTGGCCTGAGCGGAGCTAAGTTGATGGGACCAAGGCACTCTGGCTGACGCATCCGCCCCGGGACCGGTGGAATGAAATTCGTAGAATCGAGCCGTCTTGTAGTAGTTGGTATGATTCCAATTCAGCCAGCCGGCGGGCGCAATCTGCCGCCCCATGTAGCAATCAACAAATGCAGAATATCCGTATTTGCGCCAGGGCCTCCCGAGGTGAACCACCCCCTGGGAGACGCCTTTTCCAGCAATAATTCTGCAGTGCAGGAATACCAAACCATACTTCTGGCGCTTAGGTGTTGCCGGTGCTGTGATGCAGCCTTCACCCAGGCAGCGGATCAGGCAATGATTGAAAACTGCGTATGACTTTCCAAATATAAAATCAATGGCACCTGCGATTATGCAGTGGCCAAAGTATATCCGGGCATGTGGATTGTGCACGTAAACGGTATCCTGCCAGCCCAGAAATCGACAGTGGTGAAAAGCCACCGGGCCATCCCCGGTTCTGACCGCCACTGCTTGCGATCCCTTGCCGAAGGTATTAGCAATGGTCAGATCAGACACTTCTATGTGGCGGCCAAGAATCGTGACCGTCGGCGTGTGAAAGGTTCCTAATTCATGACCGGATTTATTTTTGTCGCGGGCACCAAGATTATAGGTAATGATGGTCTTTCTGATTCCGGCACCCATCAACTCGAGATGCGAGTCCGGTGATGGTACGGTTACCAGTTCTCGATACTTTCCGGGCGCAATCTTGATGATCACCTCCGTTTGACTGTGCTCCGGGGCAGCATTTATGGCCGCCTGGATTGAATGGAATCGGCCGTGAGGTGAAACGTTCAAGGTGATGGCTCCCGTGGGACGAGCATGGGCGGTGGCAGCCGCCAGGCCCCCCAGGCCAATGGTGAACGCGATTAAAGCTCGCAGTAGTTTCATCTGGTACTCCTTCTTCACTTTCAATATTCCAACGCCGCGTGGCAATCATCAACGATGCAACGGCTTGCCGGTGCGCAAATTTATGCCGGCTATACCAGCCGAATATGCAATAATGGCCGGGCCATGCTTTACGGTTATGCCGGAATGGATAAACCGGACATCACGGGCATTCATAATGGTGAACCCCCGATTAGCACTGATATGTACATTTTCAAATGTAATATCAGTGGCGGGATATTGAGGCAACGCCGATATCCGACCGGCATGTGGAGAGTCAACCGACTTTACATTTTCAAACAGGATATGCTTCCAGATGGGCAGCAGATCCGTGCGCTGCAGCGGGGGAATCTGCGAGGGATTTTTGGGCTTTTTAGGATAAAAGCTATTTATAAAAAAGGGGAGACGGACGTTGCGCATTTTCAGATTGCGATACACCAGATATTCCGTCAGGCCGCCATATCCTGGACCGGCTTTAAGGCGTATTCCCCGATGGGTGTGATCGAAAGTGCAATCGCGGACCACGACATACTTGAGACAACCATTGGTCTGACCGCCTACGGACATTCCATGACCATGCTCGAAGGTGCAGTGGGTGATAAGGTAGTTCTCACACGACGGATGCTGTGGCGTGCCATTTTTAGCGCTGGCTTTTATTGCAATGCAGTCGTCTCCTTCGTTAAAGGTGCTGCGCGTGATGTAGAAATTCCACCCCGACGGATCGCAGGCATCGGTATTCGGTGTGTTCATGGGGGCAGTTATCAATACATGGTCAATAATTACATCACGGCAGATGGTCGGCACCAGATGAAACATGGGCGAATTTTCAAGGTGAATATCCTTTACCATTACATGCGTGCAGTGGGAAAGCACCACCAGAAATGGACGATGCGGAAGTTTGGGCGGGTGTTTGTGTCCTGGTTGCTTTCGGTAACGCGGCCACCACGCCTGACCCTGACCATTAATGATGCCATGCCCCGATATCTCGACATCACGCGCATGGAGTGCAACGATGCAGTTGCGGTATCCAGGATGCACAATGTTATGCTGGCCGGGCCCGGGGATATACAGCTGCGGCGAAGTGGCCATCAGTATCTCGCCACCTGATGCTACGTGCAGATTCATGTGCGAGTAAATCGTCAGAGGACCGGTCAGAAAGCGACCGGCGGGAACGAGAATTTCGCCACCGCCGGCTTTTCGGCATGCGGCAATCGCGCGAGTAATCGCTGCGGTATTAAGCGTTTTCCCATTGCCAACAGCCCCATAGTGCGTGATATTGAAAACATGGTTGGGTATTTTGGGCTTGTCCTTGGCAACCATCCGATGCACTCGGTGAATCATTTCACGGGCCCATTGCGGATAGCTTGCACGGGCCTGGCCGATGGCCAATCCACAGGACAACGCCATTGCCATAATTAATCGACGATGCAACATACTTTTGACTCCACTAAACTTAAACAACCACTCCATCTGCCGCGAAGGCACCTTTAGTGTTTTTTTGCCTTTCCTGGTCCATAACCATTTCACTTTATTTCAAGGACCTTTGAATGAACGGGCTTAATACTGCCACCATTCTGCGCCGAAATTTTCACATTTCTAATCGCCACATCACCGTTGACAATTTGCAGCCCCCGCATGGCTGCAATTTGAACATGACTGAGCGTAATTCGGGCCGGCGATTCAGGCCGACCTACAATAAATCCTGCGGTGCGCGCTCTAACGGCCTGGATGTGGGAAATATAAATGTGCCGCCATCGGGGGGTATACGGATTTATCGATTCGTGGTTCGATAAATGAAGTGCCCGCGCGGGAATTTGATACACCCATGGCGATGTATTGTTGTAATAACTGCTGATGAGAATGGGAATATCGACATTTTTCATGGAAAGCCTGTTGTAAAACAGATTCTCCACCAGACCGCCGTGGCCTTCTGACGCCTTGAGCCGAATTCCCGCCTGAGTACCATTAAACGTGCAGTGTTCCGCCAGAACATTAATAAGCCCGCCACTGGTACCGCTGCCGACCGACAGGCCGTGGCCATGGTAGAAATGGCAATTTTGGATGATGAAGTTTTCAGAAGTTGGATGGATCAACCGTGGGCGACCGCCGGCTTTTATGGCGATGCAGTCATCTCCCTCATCGAAAGTTGAGTTCTCAATAAGCATGTTATGCCCTTCCAGATCCATGCCATCGGTATTGGGCGAATGAACAGGCGCGGTCACCGTGATGTGGTCCACCAATACGTCGGTGCAGCCACCGACGACAAGATTGCACATGGGAGAATTTTTCAGCTTGACGCCACGGACAAGCACATGACGGCAGCCGCCAAGAAATATCAGGTATGGTCGATGGGGTAATTTGTCGGCAGCCAGAGACGGGGCACCGCCCGGTTTTGATTTTTTATAAAGTGCCCACCACATTGCCCCATGCCCATTAATCTCCCCATGACCAGTTATCGCGATGTGGCTGCAGTCGACGCCGGTGATGCAATTTTGGTAGCGGTGCCGCCGCAAAGGAAACAATGCAAACTTATTGGTCATCAACAGTTCCGCACCACGTTTAAGATGCAGGTTGATATTGCTGCGAAGCACGATAGGCCCGGTAAGAAATTCTCCCTTTGGAATCAGCACAACACCGCCCCCTTCACTGCTGCACTGGTCAATTGCTTTTTGTATGGCCGCCGTGCATAAGGTTTTACCGCCGCTGATTGCACCGGTTGCGGTAATCTTAATTTGACGACGCGGGAAGCGTGGCCTACTTAACTCAATAAAGGGCTGGATCAATCGCCGCAGAAGGTCTTTCTGCGGAAACCAGCGGTCGCCGGGTTGAGAGAGGACATATTGTGCGCTGATTCGCACCGCCTGTCGGGTAGAGAGAGTCCTCTCCCATTTTACCCGGTAAGCACGAGCGGCACCGGGTCCGGAGCAATCATACTCGGAAAATCGTGTGGTCTTGTGATCGATGGGATTATCGTGCCAGGTTATCCAACCTCTGGGCTTAATGGCGTCGGGCAGATAGCAGTGAATAAATAGTACGCTGGCGTATTTACCCCATGGCCGACCGAGAAGCACTCGGTCCGGGCCGGTGCTGGATATAACTCGACAGCGGCTGAATACGACACCAAACGGTCGATGTGCCGGTGTTTTGGCGGCTGTGATGAAACCCGCACCCAGAGTGTGGATGACGCAACGACTGAAATATCCGATGCCCGGACCAAAGATAAAATCGGTAGTTCCGACGATGTGGCAGTTTTGGAAGTAGTTCCGTCCTCGATTCAGCAGCAAGGTATCCTGCCAGCTTTTGAAGCGGCAGTTGTAGAAGATGCAGTGCGTGGCATCAATCCGCATGGCCAACGCCTGGCCATTCAAGCGGGTGTATCCCGCCCCCCCCCTGTCCGCCATCATTCACAAACGAGATATTTGCCGCCGCAAAGCGGTTCTGCTTCACCCAAACTGCCGCTGTGTTCCACATTCCCAAGGGCTTGCCATTGGGCCCCTTGTTGTAGGCAATAAGTGAATATTCAATGATCGTATTATCCGGATTCTGCCCGATGAGCGTAATGGGCGGTTTATTAGCGGGAATAATCAGGCGCTCGTGGTAGATGCCGGGATGAATCCATATGATAACGGGCCGCTTTGCTCCAACGGGTATGGAGTCAATGGCGGCCCCAATGGTCATGTAATCATGCGCATTATTGGGCGACACCACCAATACTTCAGGCCGGGGTACCGCTCCGAACGCCAGATCACCCGCCCATGTAATCAGTACTGCAACACAGGCAAGCAATTTTATTGCCGAAACCAACAGTCTATCTTTCATACATCTGAATCCAAAAGTGAATGCGTAAAGGGCCGTTAAGACGCAGAACAAGCAGTATCGTGCGAATGGCGGAATCGCCCTGAGACGCCTTAACTACGGTGCGCGTGCCACCTTGTGCCTCTTCTGCCTTGCCAGCGAACTCACAACTTTCAGCGGCTGCCAATCATCTTGCCCACCAAGCACTGCGGGTACGGATATTTTGGCGGCAGAGTGGGCAGAAATTCGCTTAATCCACGCAGGCGGTTTCCAACCGTGCGGAGCGTGGCAGTTGTAGAGGCCAAAACGGGCGGTCTCTGGCGATTTCTTATCCATCCAATGCTGGAAAAAATCAGCATTAAGTGCGGCCGGAAGCCGACAGTTCAAGAACAAGGATGATGCGTAAGGACTCCATGGGCGCCCAAGCCAAGTGTCGCCGGGCTTGGCAAATGAACTGATGCGGCACCGATCAAAGACAAACCCGAAGGGATTCGCGGGCGAAGTGCGGGGCGCAGTCACGCATCCATAGCCGAGACACACAATATGACAATGCTGAAAATAGGCCGTAGCATTGCCAAAAATGAAGTCAACAGTACCAAGAATACGGCAATGATCAAAAAATTGTCTATTCTTGTTCAGCAGCATGGTGTCCTGCCACCCAATAAACCGGCAGTGGTAAAAAACGCAGCGGTCACCATCAACTCGAATAGCCAGTGCTTGACCGTCATATCCATTGCCGGAAATGCCGCGACCGTTAACAAAGGTTATATTAGCGGCCGAGAAATTATTGGATCGCACCCACACAGTGGCTGTTCGAAATGTACCAATGGGTTTGCCATTTTTGCCCTTCTGGTAGGCGATCCGCGAATCGATCAGTATGGTATCGGCTGGGTTGGTGCCCACGAGTGCAATGGGAGGCTCGTGAGGTGGAATGACGACGCGTTGGTGGTATATGCCCGGCCGAACCATGATCACCACCGGCCTTTTGCTCCCCGCGGCGATAGACCTGATAGCAGCATTAATGGTATGAATGTGGCTCTGAGCCCGATCCGGTGACACCACGATAATACGAGGACTGGCTGCCGCGCAGATGCCTGCGGAGAGTACAGCGATCAGCCACAGAACGGTCAATAGTGCCACGGTGCTGCCAAGGCCGGCAATTTTGCAAGTGTGGCGATTCGATTTGAAGCGATATCGGATTAAAGCACGTTCCAAAATTGCCGCAGAGCTCTTCATGAATAAATATTTCCTCGCGTTCACGGGTGTGAGATTAAGTACTGACTTTCACATCGGCCCGCAAAATAAACGGGCGATAACTGGAACCGATTACGGTAAAAAAAGGGGAGGAATTTCTTCCTCCCCTCGCAAATTCCCATGTCATCTCGCAAGAGGCGGCAAATTACCAGTGAGGCTCACCCGGTTTGGAAATTTCCAGGCGAGGTACCATTACAATGTCATAGGGTGGATTCAGCGGGGCGGTACCGGCCTGAGCATAAGGCCCCGGATGATCTCCACCATAACCGGTAAGTTCCTGCGCCTGGAAGGTCAGACCGTCGCGCCCAATGTCCGCTTGGCTGTCATAGCACCAGATGTTGTCATGGGCTTGGCCAACATACGGATTTGTTTCCCAACTGACGTGGCCATCGCCAAAGCCGACGTTTTGTCCATCGCCGGCGTGGTTGGGGGTGTTATATATGTAAGGCCCGTAGGTGTTGGCGGATGGCAGGATATTGGTAATGCGCTGCATTTCGGTACCCTGGCCATTGCCACCTTCGGGTACGGGGGCGATGTCAGATGCCACCGGAACCGAAGCACCGGCTTTGGAAGTCCACCATGGCCCCACCTGTCCGTCAGCCAACCAAGGATAGGCTATGGAGTAGCTCTCGCCTTGGCCGCCGCTGGCGACGGCCGTCTGAGTGTCGCTTAAAAAACCAAAGCATACATAAGCGGCGGGACCAGTACTGTTAGTCGCCGCCTTGCTGTAATACTCCAGCGACGGCGCCTGCGCATACGGATCGGATGGGCATATGAAGTTCTTGGGCTTCATAAGCCCCTGCAAAACCATGAGCCACATACATTGCATTGGATCAGCCACGGGATTTTGGAGTGCGGCCTGGGTGTAGTAGTACTGCATACCGAGGGACCGGAATTACCGGGTGCCGTTAAACCCACCCCGGCAACCCCTGTCGGTGCATTGTAGTAATCCCCATTGGGATTGCCCGGTGTGGCCGGAAAAACGCCTTTATTGCTCTGGGCGTAGATTAAAAACCCCTGGCACATGCTACGAACATTAGAGGAGCAGACTGTGCGATTGGCCAGTTCTTTAGCCTTTGCCAACGCCGGCAGCAAAATCGCAATCAGCAATGCGATGATGGATATGACGACCAGAAGTTCGATTAGGGTAAAACCAGCGCCATCGCGGCGTCGGTAGCCGATAAGGGAAGCTGACATGGAAGTATCCTCCGCGTATGCAACAGGACGGTGCGTATAGTGCCAAAAAATGTGCAAGCGCACCGGAACACCTTTACGCCATCGGGCGACGCACCCGGTGACTGAGATTGCAATACCACACTGCCACATGGCGCACTGATGCAGACACCGATAAAGAACGCTTGGTGATTTGACGCACCAGCAAACACCGCCCAAGGGCAGCCCCGACACCTGTTATCATAATCTATCAAAATAATTTGTCAAGTCATTTTAAAAAAATTTTAGAAATAATAAAAACACATTCGTATGATATTTTGCGCACATTTTAATCGATGTCCAACTATGCCGCCGAGCTGGAGATGACCCAATAGAATCATTCGGACGGCCATATACGCTATTTCCGGCGACTGATTCACACGCTCATCACCCAAGTTTTTGAGTTCGATAACCAAGAACCAGAACCCAAAACACGATAAATTGATAAAATATATTTGATTTTCGAGATTCGTGTTATTATAATTTACCGTGCTCACATTTGCTTATGTGCGCACTTTTGTAGTTCAAGGTTGCCTTTTAGCAAAGGGAAATAATCATGACACCGGTGCCAACGGACGTGAGTGCAAGAACTTCATCACCGGCATCTGATTTAATTGTGGAGTCCGAGGCCGTTGCTGCCGCAGTCCTTGACTCTGTGCGCTCACAAAAAATTTGTGACATTCACACACACCTCTATCCGCCAACTTTTGGTACACCCGTCGCCAATCGCACCGGCCGAACGGATACAAACGGCTTGATGTTGTGGGGCATCGATGAACTGGTCACCTATCATTACCTGATCGCGGAAGTTTTCCGCGTAGTGCCTGATTCTGAACTCCCTTACGAGACATTCTGGAGCTGGCCCAAACAGCGTCAGGCAGATCATATTTGGCAATATTTATTCGTTGAAAATACACCGCTGAGCGAAGCGTGCCGCGGAATTCTCACCACCCTGTGCCGCCTGGGGCTGGACCCGAATGAGAAATCTCTGTCGGCTTACCGCTTTTTCTTTAATCGCATGGACCCCAGCGAATACATCGATCGAGTCATGGAGATATCCAATGTGTCCTCCATCACGATGACAAATGCCGTCTTCGATGATAACGAGCGCTCTCGATGGTTGTCGGATCCATCGATCGGGAATGACCAAAGGTTCCGCAGTGTTTTACGCATTGACCCGCTGGTGCGCAATTACCCCATGGCGTCTGCCAGGCTGCAGCAGTGGGGTTATCACGCCAGCACCGATCTGACAGCCTCCACCATGGCTGAAATCAGGCGATTTCTGAACGATTGGGTAGCCCGCCAGAATGCCATTTACATTGCTATGAGCCTGCCACCAGAATATCTGTACCCCGCTCCGGACAACGATCCTGTGGCCAAGGCTGGCCAGCATGTACTCGAGGAGGCAATTCTGCCCGTATGCGCCGAGCAGCATTTGCCATTGGCGTTGATGATCGGCTCAAGCCTGCAAACCAATCCAGCCCTGCGCGATGCCGGTGACACTGTGGGCAAGGCGGATGTATCGAGTGTTGCGCGGCTATGCCGGCAATTTCCCAGTAATAAATTTCTGGTCACTATGCTGTCACGAGAAAATCAGCATGAACTTTGCGTCGTCGCCCGCAAATTTGGTAACCTGATGCCCTTTGGCTGCTGGTGGTTTCTTAACAACCCCAGTTTGATTGAAGAAATAACAGAAATGCGGCTCGAGTTGCTTGGCAAAAGCTTTGTGCCGCAACATTCCGATGCCCGGATTCTCGATCAATTGATTTACAAGTGGGACCACAGCCGCGAAATTATTGCCCGGGTGCTGATCGATAACTACCAGCGTATCGCACGGACGGGGCGACACATTCATCGGCGTGATATTCAACGTGATGTGGAGGCTCTATTCGGCGGGAATTTTCATCGGTTCCTGGCAAAATAAGTTATCCGGTCCTGCTAAAATTGAGACGGACCGGGTGTCTCGGGGAGCCAGCCGCCCAGGCAGTCGGGAAGCCCGGCGGTTGGCTTAATTTTCAGGCCGGTAAACGCGCTCGCCAGAGCTGGGATCATAGTACACACGCATGGTCTTGCCAGTATCCTCGTCGAAGTATTTTTCGTCGGTGGGAACAAAACTTTCACCGGGTGGCTGATGCCGATGATATTTCCAGTTTTCCAATGCGGTAAGAATCACGAGGCCGACGCCAAAAATGAGCAGATACACGGCCACTGGAATCAGAACCACGGTCAACGCGCAGACTATACCACCCAGAATGAGCGCCCAACCGATCGTGTAACAGAATGCCCGCATGGACACACCATCCTCACTGTTGCCTGGTAGATTTCGGCTCAATGAATACTGCGGTCCCATAGGAAACGATTTCACACATCGTCTGGCCCATCTCAGACGAATCGAAGCGCATCATCACCACAGCGTTGGCTCCCATGACAGAAGCATTTTTCACCATTCGATCCACAGCGTGGCGACGAGCCTCCTCAAGCATGCTGGAATATTCCTTAATTTCTCCGCCCACGATTGTACGAAGGCCCGCCATAAAATTTCCGGCTACTCCCCGGCTTCGAACAACCACTCCAAACACCTGGCCGAAAACCTTGGTCACCTGATATCCTGAAACGTTTTCTGTTGTTACGACAAGCATAATTCAACCCCGCCAAGCGACAAGAAACTACCCGATAATGCGTTCTGGCTGTGATGATATCCGCGCGCGACAAAATCGCAACGGACGTGGGACGGGCTCAAAACAGCCGCTGGCATGCTGGCGTCCCGCTGAGGCAAGCGCTTGCGATCTTACTGAGGATGCCGATAGTTGTTAATTTTGCATTTTTGCAGCTTGCTGGGCAGCCTCTTCCACCGTTCCAACATACATGAATGCGGACTCGGGAAGATGATCCCATTTGCCTTCGGCAATCTCTTTGCAACTGCGGATGGTGTCGCTGAGTTTTACGTTTGAACCCGACTTACCGGTGAATATTTCAGCCACAAAGAATGGCTGGCTGAAGAAACGCTCCAATCGGCGGGCGCGGGCAACAATCAGCTTGTCTTCTTCGCTTAATTCATCCACGCCCAGAATGGCGATAATGTCCTGCAGGTCCTTGTGGCGTTGCAGGATTCGTTTAACGCTTTGCGAGACGGTGTAGTGCTCCTCGCCAAGGAAGTTGACATCCATAATCCGGCTAGAGCTTTCCAATGGGTCAACCGCGGGATAAATACCCTTTTCAGCAATACTGCGGCTAAGCACGGTAAACGCATCAAGGTGTGTGAAGGTGGCAGCAGGAGCCGGATCGGTTAAATCGTCGGCAGGCACATAAATGGCCTGGACAGATGTGACAGCCCCCTTATCCGTGGATGTGATACGTTCTTGGAGATCACCCATTTCGGTATTCAGGGTGGGCTGGTAGCCTACCGCTGATGGCATACGACCAAGCAAGGCGGAAACTTCAGAACCCGCCTGAGTGAAACGGAATATGTTGTCGATAAATAAAAGCACGTCAGAACCGGTTTCATCACGGAAATATTCCGCCATGGTGAGGGCGGAGAGTGCCACACGCAGACGGGCACCGGGTGGTTCGTTCATCTGACCGAACACCATGACGGTCTGGTCAATAACGCTTTTGCCGGTATCGCCAATTTTGGCCTCCTGCATTTCAAGCCAGAGGTCATTACCTTCACGCGTACGTTCACCCACACCGGCAAAACAAGAAAAGCCACTGTGAAAGCGGGCCAGACGGGCGATGAGTTCCTGAATGATTACGGTCTTGCCGACGCCCGCCCCGCCAAGCAGGCCGGTTTTTCCACCACGGACATACGGTGCCAGCAAGTCAATAACCTTGATACCGGTTTCAAATATTTTGGTTTTTGGCTCCAGATTGCGAAATTCCGGCGGGGGTTGATGAATGGAACGGGTTTGCTTGGCATTGACCGGGCCGCGTTTGTCGATTGGCTCTCCCAGCAGATTGAACACGCGCCCAAGAGTTTCCATGCCAACCGGTACACACACGGGTGACCCGGTGTCAAGAACCTGCATACCGCGCACCAGGCCATCGGTGCTGCCCAAGGCAACCGCCCGAACCCTTCCGCCGCCAAGATGCTGCTGCACCTCACCGGTAAGATGAATCGACACTCCATCGGCTCCGCCATCATGATCGATGCGAATAGCGTTGTAGATTGCCGGAAGTTGATCTTCGGGAAACTCGGCGTCAAAAGTTGAACCGATCACCTGGGAAATTTTACCTACCGTTGCCATGGGGATAACTCCAATGTCCAGTCCGCCAGCCGGCTGCTGCCGGCGCGGAATAATCCATAACCATTAAAACTTGCTATTTCATTGCCTCAACGCCGCCCATCAGCTCGGCCAGTTCAGATGTAATCTGCGATTGCCGGGCGCGGTTGTAGTCGCGCGTAAGTACTTTTGACATGCTTTCTGCGTTTTCAGTTGCGGCAGCCATGGCCAGCATCCGGGCGATCTGCTCAGACACCGCTGAGTCAATAAACGCCTGAAACGCCGCACTTCGTACCATCGTGGGCAAAAGTCCGGCAAGCAGAACCGGTGCATCTGGGCTGAATTCAATATCTGCTTTGATCGCAGGCGTACCGGCAACTGAAGCGGATGCAAGATTGAGCGGGAGGACATCCTGCATCGTGGGCTTCTGCTGGCCCACACTTATAAATTTGACATACGCAATTTTAATGGCGTCAATATGCCCACTGACAAAATCATCCATCAGGTTTTGAGCTATTTCTGCAACCTCTTCAACCCGAGGATTATCACCGATGCTGGTATAGGCATGGCGAACCGCGCGGCGGGCAAACCGAAAATAGGCCGCACCTTTCCGGCCGCCGACATAAATTTCGACCTGTTTACCGGCAGATTCCCACTCGCGCATCTGGGCTGTTGCCAAGCGAAGGATATTACCATTAAATGCCCCTGCCAGGCCGCGATTGCTGGTCACCACCAACAGGCCAATGCGTTTGATCTGACGCTGAGCTAAAAGTGGATGGCTGATCGACTGCGGCTGGTTACCAACGGACTGCGCTACCGTATGCACCAGATCGGTCAGATGCTCGACATATGGGCGGGTAGCCTTGGCTCGTTTCAGCGATTTTTGAAAGCGCGACGTGGCCACCATCTGCATGACCCTTGTGATCTTGCGGATGTTACGGACCGCTTTGCGGCGCTTAATAATTTCCCGTGCCTTTGCCATAGGTTGCAGCCGTCAGCGGGCAGCCTCCGCAGTTTTTGGCTCCCCGACGTTCGCCGCCGACGGCTTGGCCAGGAGGCCGTCAAGTTTTTTCCGGTTCAGCGGCGTCACATTGCTGAAATTTTTAATTACCTCAATCAGGCGACGCTCGATATCGTCGGTGAGTTCACGCTTGGCCATCAGGTCTTTACGCACAGATTCTCCCGACGTTTTCCAATAGTCGACAAAACCTGCCTCCCACTGCTGCACATCTTTAACCGCCACATTATCAATATAACCCTGCGTGGCCGCGTAAATGACCGCGATCTGGTCCACCACCTCCATCGGATGGTATTGCGGCTGCTTGAGCACTTCCACCATACGGGCACCGCGATCCAGTTGCTTTTGCGTGGCGGCGTCCAGATCAGTACCAATCTGGGTAAATGCTTCAAGTGCACGGTAGGATGCCAGGTCCAATCGCAGAGAGGCAGCTACTTTTTTGTGCTTCATTGCTTTGATCTGGGCCGATCCACCTACACGGCTGACTGAAATACCAACGTTGATAGCTGGGCGAACACCGGCATAAAACAGATCAGGCTCGAGATAAATCTGACCGTCGGTGATACTGATCACATTGGTAGGAATGTAGGCAGATACCTCGCCTTCCTGAGTTTCAATAACTGGCAGTGCCGTGAGCGAACCGCCACCATTTTCTTTTGATAATTTACAGGCACGCTCAAGCAGGCGGCTGTGCAGGTAGAACACGTCGCCGGGGTAGGCTTCGCGGCCCGGCGGACGGCGTAAAAGCAGCGACAACTGACGGTAAGCCTGAGCCTGCTTGGAAAGATCGTCATACACACATAATGTTGCCTTGCCTTTCCACATGAAGTACTCGGCCATGGCGCAGGCAGCGTAAGGTGCGATGTATTGCAACGGCGCACTGTAAGCGGCGCTGGCATTTACAACGATGGTGTAGTCCATTGCCCCATTGCGACGCAGCATATCAACCACACCTGCGACGGTGGATTCTTTCTGGCCGATCGCCACATACACGCAGATGACTTCATCGGGAGTGCCGAAGAATTTTTTCTGATTAATAATGGTATCGACCGCAATAGCCGTTTTTCCGGTTTTGCGATCACCAATAATCAATTCGCGTTGACCTCGGCCGATGGGGATCATAGCATCGATGGCTTTGATACCAGTCTGCAACGGTTCTTTAACCGGTTGGCGGTCCGCGATCCCGGGGGCGATGATATCAACCAGACGCCGCTCGTCGCTTTCAATGGCGGCACCTCCGTCAATGGGCTCTCCCAAGGGATTAACCACCCGGCCCAAAAGTGCAGGGCCGACTGGCACCGAAAGCAGTCGGCCGGTCGCTTTTACAACGTCACCTTCTTTAATGTCGGCATAGTCGCCGAAAATAACGGCCCCGACTGTTTCCTCCTCCAGATTGAAGACCTGGCCAAATATGCCATTGGGAAATTCCAACATCTCGCCGGCCATGGCCTGGTTCAGGCCATAAATGTGCGCAATACCATCGCCAACATCGATTACACGACCAGTTTGAGATACATCCAATTTGTCCTGATAATTTGAAATTTCGCGCTGGATGACCGCAGATATTTCATCAACTTTGAACTTCATTTATTATCACCTTCCGTCGTTTCAAACATCATGCCGGGCAACGGCAGCTGCTACGTCAACACCATCCGCTGCGAATCAGCCGCCACATCCGTCAGCACGCGGTGCCGGATGAGCCGACCCATGTCAAAAAGCTTCTGGCGAACGGAACCGTCTACAAACGTATCGCCAATTTTCAGCTGTATGCCACCAATAAGATTAGGGTGAACAACCACATTAAGGGTTACCTGAGATTTATATTTTTCACTTAATGCCTGTTCAATACTCCGCACCTGATCTGCCGACAGAGGCACGGGCGAGCGAGCCTCGACCGGCATGTGTCCACGACGATTACGATGCAGCGATTCCATTTGTGCGATGAATTCGGAAAACAGGTCCAAACGGTCGCGGTGCGCCATCGACCGCAGCGTTGAAAGCGTCAGTGCGTTGAGATAACCGCCAAAGGAAGACTCCAGTACTCGCAATTTTTGCTCGCTGCCAATCGAAGGTGAACGCAAAAATTCAACCACGGCCGGGCTGTTTCGCGATAAATCCAGCAGAGCCGCGATATCGCTTACAACATCGTCGATTACGCCGGCATTGACAGCTGCATCGTAAAGCGCGACAGCATATACCGCTGCAACGGCTGCATTTTTTGTGGGTTCCTGACTCATACCGACATTCCAGTCCAACAATCGATCGGGCAGATTAAAACGTTAAGGCCTTTACTGCCGCCGCGGCGAAATTAACTGCGCACCAACTCCGAAACCGTCTGCTCCACGAGGCGCTGCTGATCTTCAACAGTGAGATTTCGCGCCAGGATTTTGCTCGCCATCCGTAAGCTTAATTCCACAGATTGCTGAGCAATATCTGATAGCGCCTGCTGCTTGGCGTTCTGGATATCTCGCAGAGCCTGGTCTTTGATGGCTCGCGATTCTGCCTCCGCATGCTGGCGGATTAATTCTGCTGCCTTGGCAGCGTCCGCTTTGGCCTGCTGAAGCTGCATGGCCGCCTGCCGCTGAACCTCGGCAATTTTTTCTTCGAGATTTTTGCGCGTCTGTTCAACTTGCGCCTCGGCCTCGGCAGCAGCACGTATGCTTTCTCGGATGGCGTCTTCACGACGTTTCAGACCCGTGATCAGTGGCCGCCACGCGAATTTACCCAGCAGCACGATCAGAAGCACAAAGATAACGAGGGTTATGGCCGCCATGCCGACCTGGATCGACATCAGCGATGCGCCCTCTTGTGATGATTTGCCGCCACCGGACGCATAGGCCATCGACGCACCAGACAGCGACACAACCGCCACAGCCATTGGAAGCGACCACCTGGCCGCTGCCACTCTTTGAAGACTGCATTTGAATAAACTACGCATACCGATATCCAAATTAGTACAATTTTGACGCGATTGGCACCATTATCTGATGCTGGCGCGGAAACTCCACCGCAGGCATCGCCGGGGGTTTACAGTCCGCCGTTCTTGATGAGCACAATCATTGCCAGAACAAGCAGCAGAAAGGTGAACCCTTCAATAATGGCCGCAGCGAGAAAAAACTGCGTACGGATCATGTTGATCAATTCAGGCTGACGGGCGCTGGCTTCGCACATGCCCTGACCGATGGCACCGACACCGGCACCAGCACCTGCAACACCTGCGCCCGCGCCAATCAAGGCACCGGCAATCTCGATGGACTTCACAAGCGAGTCCATTGATGCAGACGTATGCACAATGACATGAGAAACCTGATTCGCCGCTGCGGCATCCATATACAACTCCTTAGGGGGTCAAAAAAATCCTTCGACGGCACCACGCCTCGTCGGTGTTAATGTTCGGTCGCCACCGCTTCCGCTATGTAAGCAGCGCTGAGCAGCGTAAAAATATATGCTTGGAGAAACGCCTCCAGCAGATGCAACGTTTCAAATGCTGTTCCAAAGAGGATGACCGGCAGGCCGGCAATACCACGCACGAGGATTCCACCGATGGCAAAAACAATGCTTACCAGCACGGCGATTACCAATGGTCCGGACATCATCACAGCAAACAAACGCATGCAAAGCGCCAGCGGCTTTACAAAGGTACCCAATAACTCGAGCACGAACATCAGCGGCCAGAGTATCCATGGCACACCCGGTGGCACAATATGCGCCAGGTAACCCCACACGCCCGCGATCAAAGCTACGGGCCACGCACGGGTCGAACTTACCCCGGCGGTCACATGCCCTGCACCTGCCCCATGCGTATGATCGTGCGCATGAACTGACGGGGGATGACGGGCATTTCTAATAAATTCTCCCAGGCCGGTTACATGCACGGTCAAGAATGTGCACACGGCAAGGGTTGCTGTTACGTTCAAATCGCCCGTTGCGCCCCCCCAGAATTCCGGAATGTGGCTGCCGGAGGCGCTGTTGACAATCTGAATCAATTCATCCACAGGCAGCATGCCAAGCAGATTGGCAAAGAGTATGAAGAAAAAAGCCGTCCAGAGATACGGCGTAAATACATCCGACCATTTGCCCAGCATGGGATCAAATGTTTCCCGCTTGAGGAACACCAGCATAGCTTCAAAAAAATTGCGCGCGCCAGTTGGCACAGGATCGGTTTCTAATTTCCGTGCCATGGCCGGAAATATTGCCAGCATCAAGCCCGCTGATATCAATAACATCAGGATGTGGCTGGTGAAATATATTTTCTGTCCGAACAGGGAAAAAATCGGGTGCGAAAAAATGTTATGAGGCACGGTTCCGTTGAGGACATCAACCGCCACCAAGGGCATACTAAAGGTTTTGATAAAACCGCCGGAAATCATAGCAACTCGAATTTCTGTTTCCCCCGCGTATGCACCGGCCCGCCAGAACCGCGCCCAAACACGCAGGGTTTGAGGTTTTAACCCAACAATGGCCAAGCGTCAAATATGGTACGCGATAATCAGGGATCGAAGCACAATCAAAAACGAGACTGCTTCATCACCCACGACGACACAATGCTTTCCCCGATCAACAGGAGAAAGTAGAACGCCACCAGCCAAATGATGAGCGCCATTTTGTGGGCATCCTTCGGCAGGAACACCACCGCCAGCAGGCCGCCAATCATGATACCCACCAGCCGCGCCATGTTGGCGACCGTAGCGCATCGAAGCAGCACAACGCCACTGCCACCAAGCATGATCACCATCGGCAAGACGGCGAAAATCCCCACGACGATACTGATCGCAGCAGCCACTGTCATTTCCAGAGGGTGGACGGAATGGCGTAATGCCGCAGACACCGCCGCCCCCAGCGCCGCGCCCGCCAAGACCAATACCACTGGACAAAACAGCAGGCTTAGACGCATACGCGCCAGAGAGACAGCTTTTGTTTTATTCGCTTGCACCACGTTTTTGGCCTACTTTTTCCCGTTTTGCAGAAGAGTTCGGATTTGCAAGTAGGTACCGCCCACCACGCCAATCACGATACCTCCCAGTGCACCCATACCGCCCAGTTTGAATTTATCGTCCAGCCACATCCCAACCAGCACACAAACCAGCACGACGCCGAAAAATTCAAATCCGGCACCCACCAGCTTTCTCCATCCCGTGAAACCACGCTCATAACTTTTGCGATCGACATGCTCTTCCAGACGCCCAATCGCCCCGCCCCCATCGAGCTTATCGCCAGTGTTGGAACTGGCCACCGGGCCAGCCAAATCCTTCGCACCACCATGCCCCGCACTCTCACCGCCAGAGTTTGTACTATTTTTCACAATGTTTGTCAAGCGATACTGCCTCTGTCACGACAAATGCCCGCTGCCGCGTTTACAGGCCTCCCTTCAGTGGTCTCTGCTGCTGGGCTGACGCACCCTTGGCGGCTGGCCCGGAGGGTACCTCGGATTTAAATGCATCAGCAGGAACGCCTGCCACGGAGGCCGCCGCGGGAACTGCAACCGGAGCACTGGCCTGGCTTATTGAGAGACTGATGCGTTTTTTATCGCGGTCAACGGTCAAAACTCTGGCCCGAATGCGGTCGCCTGGTGCCACTGCCTCACGAGCGCGACCGACGCGACGGTTGGAAAGCTCAGAGATGTGCACAAGCCCCTCCACGCCGGGTTCCAGTTCCACAAAGGCCCCAAAGTCAACTACACGAGTGACGACACCATCCACCGTGCTGCCAGTTGAATACCGATTTGGCACCTCTTCCCAAGGATCAGCAATTCGGTACCGCAAATCAAGTGCAATGCGCTGTTTTTCTGGATCAAGTGACGAAATCATCACTTGGACCGTGTCGCCAACTTTCACGATTTTACCGGGATCCGTCACCCGACCATGGCTCATCGCGGAAACGTGGATCAAGCCTTCAGCACCGCCCAAATCTACAAACGCCCCGAAAGGCATTATCCGCGTTACGGTGCCCGATACAATTTGCCCGGTCGCCAGACGCGACCATAACTCGGCACGTTTTACAGCAAGTTCCGCCTCGACTATGTTCCGGCGGCTTACAATTAGACGCTTGTCGATGCGGTCTACTTCAACTACTTCACACTTGAGGCGTTCGCCCACAAAAATGGCCAGATCGGGCGTAAATTTCAGATCCACCTGACCGGCCGGCATGAAGCCGCGAAGATTATTAATTTTAATCTCCAAGCCGCCTTTATTGGCACCAGTCACCTGCCCTTCCACCACATCGCCGGGATGCAGATCATCCCAGCCACCATGGTTGACTGAGCCCCGCAAGGAAAGCAGCACCAATCCCTCAGCGGCGTTATAGCCGGCGTAGACAAACTCGTGTTCCTGGCCAATCTGCACCGATTGTTCAGGCAGGTTGATGTCAGCGGGTGCGAATTGCTCCAGTGGGCAGACACCCTGCGACTTGCCGCCAAGTTCAACAAATACGTTACCGCCACGAATGGCGGCAATAATTCCTCGACGGATACGACTCTCACCGGAATCAGACGACGGCCCATCGTTGGGGCGACCACCGCGCACGGGACGCGTCTGGTCGGGCTGAACCGATGGGGCAGGCTGACTGACGCGCGACAACAGGTCATCCATCGTCAAGCCGGCCATCGCATCGTTTACCGCCTGATCAATATCGAACGGCTCAGATTGCACACCTTCGCGGGAAATGGCATTTAATAAATTGCGATCAGTCATCAGTTGTTTTCCTCCTGTCTTGTGCAGTCAATTCAGGTCTTGCGCATCGAATTGATATCGACCTTCCACTTCTCACACCAACGCACATATTCCGATGGCACAAATTCGCTTGGCTTTATTTCGCTGCGGCCGCCCCAGAATACGTTGGTATAAGAGACTGCAAACCCCGAATTGCGCAGGTGCGTGTCGATGGCTTTTTTGTGGTCCAGCAGCAGCTGCCGGTCGGTGCCATGAGCCACACCCATGATATTGACATTACCAAATTCCGGCCCGCCTTCACGCCAATAGGCGTGAGTCATAATGTGAAACCGCCCCACCTGCCGCCCCGCTTCGATTTCGCGACCCGATTCGACCGCCCAATGGTACAGGGCGTTGTACTGCGTCACTTTCTCGCCAGTCTGAAGTGGTTTGACATGCTCAAGAAAGGTGGAGAACCGACCAATGACACCTTTGGCGGAAAGTTCGGATGCAATCCGTAAAAAGGCTGCCATCGAAAATCCCGCGTCGGCCGCGCGGCGCGCCCAGATGTCGCGCTGTAATTCTTCGGGGCCAAATTCTTTTTTAATAACCACCAGTGCGGCCCACTGCTCGGGCGTAAGCTCCAATACCTCTGTGGATGTTACGACGGCGGGCTCGTCGGCCATGCTGCCGGGCCGAATGTGCCTGCGCCGCACATGCCCGACGCCGAGCGTAAATAGACATTTGGCCGGCATTACATGAAAAGCTTCTGCCCCCACCAGACGGGACAGCAGTTCGCAGTGCCGTAAAATCGAAAAGCCCTGCGGCACCTTCAGCGTTGTCCAAAGTCTGAAACGGGAACCCGCGGTGGCACCGTCGGTGGAACGAATCACGACATGGCCCGAGAACGGGTCCTGCTGAAACATAAAATCGAATGCAGCGTTGAGTTTTTCCGCCGGCACTTGCCACGCCACCAGCGCACCATCTGCCAGACTTGTCGCCAGAAGTGTCTGACGCACACGCCGAATGACGCCAGCTTTCAGCATAGCGGCGATCCGTTCCACGACGGTGTCTGCATCCACGCCGGAGAGCCGAGCTATATCACCAATAGGATCGGCTGAAAAACCGGTGATGCGATCTTCCGAGACTGCCAGTATACGGGCGTTAACGGGATCGGCGATGGCAACCGGTACGGCATCTGGTATCGTCTGCGTTTCCATACCCAAGAGTATATCCGATTATTTCCCAGATTCCTGTTAGCCTGTACAATAAGGCTATCGGCCCCGATGCTATGGTGGCCGGAAATCCTCCAAAAGTGATAGCGATATTCTCTTATTTGCGTCGGAAAACTGCTGCGGGTAATCCCAACTGTAAATACTTCAATAGTGAGTACGGTATCCTCCAGCTCAATCGAACTCGGTATTTTGTGGCTGTAACTTTCAACCGGAATACGGCCCCAGCTATCGCCATCTGCCGGTCTGTTGCATTAGCACCGGAATTGGCACGGTACGCCATCTTTTTTAATTCTTTTAGTCGCGCTGCCGATCGTTTGGCTGCTGCGGCTGAAAGCATCTGAAGATATCCACTTATTTTAATGGCCTTCGGAAGGGAAAGCACTGCCAGATGAATGGCCTTGACCGCCCGAATTTGCGGTGGCACCATCAGGGGATTCTGCGCCTGGTTAATCGCACGCTGAACATGCACAAGTGAAAAATACAACATCTCGTGGCCTGTGTACCCCTGCAGAAGTTGACTTTTCGTGGAGACGTGCTTTTGAACCCCCATGTGACAATCAAGCGAATGCTCCAGAGATTTTTCGGACAGCGACCCGATAATCAATCCTGGTTTAAAGACCGCAACAAATATTGGCCCCATCCTAGGCCCCGGACGATGTCGTGCCGGAGGCGCAATGCGATAGATGGTCACACCATCGTAAAAATCAGGGGCAGATGTGACATGGCGTTTAAGCTGATTGATGATGACGCCAGTATTAACGCTTGTGCGCAGAATGGACGTGCCGGATTTAGGACCATGAGTTGCACCAAACATCCACCAGCGTTTAATTTGCGTTCCGATGTCTATACCCAATATGTCTCTCATTTGCCGTTGAAGGCGACGAAACCCAGGGCGGCGTTCCACGGTGGCACTGAAGAAGTTGTCTCCATTTGTTGCCTTGCCGACCGCTGGATTAAACTGCAATGTCAGCAACCATGTTGTCTCCTTGGGAATAAAGTCAGTGTAGGGTTTCCATCGTGAATCTGACGTTGGAACCGCGGCGGCAGCGCTGCCGCAGATAGTAAGGAGAAACACCAGAGCCAGCCGACCACCCCGAGGCGGCAAACTGATAGAAGAGCGGGCGGACTGTTCAGGCATCGATGACTCCTTCCTTAGCCACCAGTAATTATAGCATGATGGGCAGCGCGGCTCTATCACGGCATCAGGCATACCTGAGTTTCGCTGATCACATGATGCTGTACTTGCCTTACACGGCGATACCGTCCATACCACGCCAGCCTTTTTGACTTTATAATCGCGATTTTTAGGGGGTATCGGCACCCGGAATGAAGAATCAATATGCCAAAATCATTGACGGCAAAAGCCTGGCAGCAGGTATAAGAGAACGAGTTAAAGAGGGCGTTAAAGCGCTGAAAAGCCAGAACAAAGCCGTCAGCTTGACGGCCGTGCTGGTGGGTGGTGCCGAGGCGGCCAGAGTATATGCGGCCAACCAAGCCAAAACGTGCGAAGCAGCGGACATCGACTACCGCCTGCTGGATTTGCCCGCTGATACCAGCCAGCATGAACTTCAGCGCCAGCTTGAAGCTTTGGCGCGGGACCCCAGCGCGACGGGAATCATGCTACACCTGCCGCTACCGCCGGGATTAAATGCCCAGCAGGCGCAGTTTGGCATTGACGTCATCAAAGACGTGGAGGGAGTTAATCCCGCAAACATTGGACATGTGTTATACGGGCATCCGATTATCGCACCGTGCACCGCCTCTGCCGCGCTGGCATTGATTGAAAGCACCGGCGTGCCAATGCGCGGTGCCGAGGTGACGGTGGTGGGTGCCAGCCGCATTGCCGGACGCCCCACCGCGCTGCTTTTGACCGAACGGGGCGCGACAGTGACTGTTTGCCACATTGACACGCGTGATGTCGCTGCTCATTGCCGACGGGCGGACATTCTGGTGGTGGCCGTGGGTAAAGAATCTCTCATCTCCGGGCAGGATATCAAGCCTGGCGCAGTTGTCATTGATGTGGGAATCAATCGCCGGACTGAAACTGCGGCCGATGGCACATTAACCAGCCGCATTGTGGGCGATGTCGATTTTGAATCCGCCCGAAGGGTTGCCGGGTGGATTACGCCCGTGCCGGGTGGTGTAGGGCCTGTGACGGTAGCCATGCTTTTAAGCAATACACTTCGCGCTGCCCGGTTGGCGCACGGGCTGGACAATATCTGGTGAACACGACGTTGAATACACTTCTTACTCATGCCGAGACGCAAATTGACCGGACTATCCTTGATTTCGAGCAGGTATGCTACATTCGCGCGGCCAGGCGCATTTTGTACAACATCACATGGTCGCTGCCATTGGCAGGCATTGGAGCAATACTTGGGCCCAACGGTTCAGGAAAGTCAACGCTCTTGCGCATCGCGGCCGGATATCTCTGGCCATCCAGCGGATATTGCCGCTTTAACGGGCAACGGCTTGGGACCTTTGCCATCGCTGAATTGCGGAAGCATGTTGCCGTTGTCGAGGCCGCACCGGTTCTGCCTTTATCACCGGAAATGACCACACTCGATGTGGTCTGCAGTGGCCTGCTGGGAAAGCTTACGACCGCGTACGATCACATCTCGCCGGCACAATATCAGCGTGCCGCGTGGGCGGCCGAACTGGTCGGGTTGCAAGATCACCTGAAGCAGATGTATGAAACACTGTCAACCGGCGAAAAGATGCGAGCGATGCTGGCCCGGGGATTGGTTGCCGCTCCGCAACTTTTAATACTGGACGAATGCACCAATGGCCTTGATATTCCCAGCCGCGAAACCTATCTGGCAACGGTCGATCGCATTTGTCAAATGCCGGACCGGCCGGCGATTCTTGTCGTCACACATTACCCGGAAGAGCTGCCCCTGACGACTGATCGCCTTCTGCTGCTCAACAGTCGAGGGGAAATTCAGGCGGCAGGCCGGGCGGATGACGTGATGACCACCGAGCACTTCAGCGCGGCATTCAACTGGCCAGTAACGATCCGCCGACGCAATGGCCGATACATCAGCGAGGCTCATGCAGAGGGCTGGAATTTGCGAGGTTCAACTCCCGAAACGGCATGACATCAGGTCTGATCGGTATCCGGGTTGGCCAGCACGATGGCATTTTTACCCATGGATTTGGCTTTCATCAGTTCAGCATCGGCAACAGCCATTAGATCATTAATATTTTGTGCGTCCCACGGGAACGTCGCCAGGCCACCCGATATGCTCAGCCGCCCGGCAATAGGCCCGCCCTGTGTGTTCCATGGATGTTCAGCCACGGCCTTGCGAAAACGCTGAGCCATGGCAAACACCGTCCTTGGGTGCTGGCTGTCGGGCTGTCGCTGCGACGCATCATCGCCAAAAACCACTGCGAACTCATCGCCACCAATTCGGGCCACTAGATCATTGCTGCGCGTGCACCGGCGCAGCAGGTGAATCACCTCACGAATGATGGCGTCACCGGCCGCATGACCGTAATTGTCGTTGTAATGCTTGAAATCATCGATATCGAAAAGCAGCAGCGACACGCAAAAACGTTTGCGCCGGGCTCGTTCAATAATCTCCGGCACGGTTTGCAGGAAATAGCGCCGATTGTAAGCACCTGATAATTCATCGGTATCGGCCAGCTTGCGAAGATGCTCCATCTGCCTTGCCATCGAAACGATTGAGGACAGCCAGAGAGCAGCCTGACGAAATTGCTGAGTCAATCGGCTGCTTTGACTCGATGCGTCAAGAGTCAAATGGTGAGTCACCCGCCCTTTGGACGTTTTGCCGTCAAATGAATTATCGACGATTTCTGCAGTCATCCGGCCAGCACCGGGCGGTACGACGTCCGATTCAGCCGTGTCCAGCCTGAGGACGCCGTTCCATCGAAAGTTATTCTGCAGTATTTGTAAAGCGGCATGCATGACGTTGGGCTTCCCAGACCGCAGCATGTCGAATATATCGATTTGTGACTGTAACGACATTTTCAGGCTGGCACCTTCTGCCCCAGCCGACGTGCCGCCAAGTGTCGCCTCGCCCTCGCTATGCAGCCGCTCGACTACCGGTTCGCCTTCCTCCAATGTGTGCCCAGATTCCGCCTCCGTCAAGCCGCGATCGCGACTGGCGTCGGCTTCTTTTCCACTCTGTCGCTTGAATACCTGCTCAGCGGGAGCAGGTTTGTCCCGCGGATCGAGCGGATCAAAACTGGACATATCACACCTCTCTCTCACCACCCGATCGTCCTCAGGCGTTAACCTGGGCACTTGGGTGGACGGGTTTTCTTTGGCCACATCCATGAACCGAATCGACGAAGGCTTCATCCCTGACCTCTCTATGCGCAGGCACCCGAGTTTGCCGACGCGAAGAAACAATGTTTTCTCTTTAGCCGCAACGCTTCCAACACCGGCGTCATAGTCAGCCATCTTCTTAAATGGCCGTCAGCCTACCATAGTGTAATTGATGAGAGTCACCGAGGCAAAGATATTGTGAGGTGAAATATAATTTCGGACTGGCTACGTCCTTTTTTAGATATTTTTATTCTGTACCGTTACGAATTCTCGGCTCGTGCTGCCTGATACCAGCATCCATTTGACCATTGCCACCTGAAGGCAGCGTCCTAAAATCTTGCCACCAATTGCACGGATTCGATGGCTTTGAAGCCGAGACATCACGTTGTAACCTATCTGCAATGCAACGGCATGGCCGCACGGGATTCTGAAAATGCAACTTGCGGAATGTGGCCCACGGTGCATCAGACAAATTATCGGCCGTGGAGAGCATCCTGCACAACTTTACTTGGGAACGATGGGGCACGATTCATTGATCTGCTTGCCCGCAGATTGAAACAGCAATCGCAATTCGCGAACTCGCTGCAGGCCTTCATCGGAAAATTGACGGAATGTTTCTGCGACCCGGCGGTGCTGCGCCTTGGGTAGATAGCGGGTGTAAAAACTGATGGATCGCTTTTCGCTGGCAATGGTAAGACGCATGGCTTCATCAAAACGGGCATCATCGCGTGCATCAAGCAGACGTGGGCCGACGCATACCATCGCCTTATCCTGGTTCGTCAGGTAAAAACACGCCGACGGAAATAATTCGGCAAGCAGTTTCTGCAGGGTGTCGCGCTGAGAGTACTCTGCCTGAACCATCTTCTGAAACGAAAATTTAAGCTGCTGCGAATGGGCTTTTTCTCCCAGTACGATGTAGCGATATGCGGCAACTGCTTCGCCGTAAGCAGCAATGGCCAATGCCTTATCATCCGTTACGCCAGATAAATCAAATTGATTCAGCTTTTTGCCCATTACCTTATTTTAACAGAAACGATCAGCAGCGTTGACTGAAACGTGGTTGGGGTCACTGAAGCGCTATGGGCACCGCATGACCATCCAGAACGGAGCAGGTACAAGGCGACCAGTAGTAATGTACCCTGGCATGGTCAGGCTACAGCGCCAAACTCTGGCAAGGTTAAAAGCAAAAAGGCCACATGAGTGGGCTATATAAACTCAGCCGCGATCGGTTGCCGGGATGGGTGGTGCCTTTTGCAACACATCCTCCCAAAGGGCACGAATAACTTCTGCCACCGACCAAGCCTGCGCGATGCACCCCCTGGGTTGGTGCGGGGGGTCGCCGTCGGCAATTTCAGCCAGCGAGCCGATCCCGTAAACGTTCATCCGGTCTCCCAGCGGTCGGATAAATGCGAATCGTTGTTCATGTGATGATTGAGGAAAAGCACGGGTGAACGCCGATACAAACGGCCCTATCAGCCAAGGCCAAGCCGTGCCTTGGTGGTAGGCGTGATCACGAGATGTTTGATCGCCTTGATAGCGGCCACAATAACCCGGGCTGCCTGGCGCAAGGGTGCGCAGCCCCATGGGGGTAAACAATTTTGCCTGGGCAGCCTTCACAATCGAAACCAGATGTTCTCGCGGGACAGCCGAAAATGGCAAAGCGGCGGCAATAAGCTGGTTGGGTCGCAATAATTCGTCCGGCGCATCGCCATGCCCCAGGACGTCGGCGTAATAACCCAATTTTTCAAGCCAGAATTTGGCAGGCAGGTTCTTTTCAATCAAAGCCGCGATGAGATGCATTTCATTGGCGCGAGCCAGATCCTTTTTATGTCGAGCCACTGTTTCCGTAATACGCACAGCGTTGTACCACAAGCCGCTGATCTCAATAGGTTTTCCATAACGCGGTGTTACAACATAATCGCCGATTTTTGCATCCATCCATGTCAGATTTGCGCCGGGCACACCACAACACATTAAACCATCGCTGTCCATATGAATGCCAAACGATGTTCCATGCTGGTAGTGATCGATAATCTGGCAGATAGGGTTAAAGAGATAATCGGTTAAAAAGGCGAGGTCGCCGGTATAACGCCAGTACGCAAACGCCGCATTCACAAACCAGAGTGACGCATCAACGGTATTGTAGTCAGGCTGGTCGGCATCGTCGGGAAATCGATTGGGCACCAATCCATTCTGAATATGATCGGCGAATGTGGCGAGAATATCCCGGGCAGCGTCGGCGCGATTGGGAACCAACGTAAGGCCCGGCAGACTGATGAATGTGTCTCGACCCCAATCCTCAAACCACGGGTAACCGGCAATGACTGACATTTTATGACGTTGCTTTTTATCGGCAGCACGCTGAACCACAAACTGGTCGGCGGCTACAAAGAGCGCCTGCAGCAGATTTGTATACGGTTCCTCGAGACGAGGGATATCCGCGATCTGCTGCCAGCGAGCCCGCTCTTTCAGCACCAGGGATGAATGCTCCACACGATTGATGGGCTTGGTGGATGCAATGATGAATGCTGCACGTCCCGGCTTGAGTAAAAATTCCAAGGCCCCCGGCGTCCAGAGATCATCGCGATCCGGGTAGCCACGCTGAGCCTCCTGTGAAAGCACAAAGTTGTACCACCAGCAAGGGCCCTGGTGAAAATCTGCGGCATTGTGAGTGAAATAAATTTCAAATGGGCATCCGACCGCATGAAACCCCATGGTCTGGGCATCGCTTTGATCATTGATGCAAGTCCAATTAAGCCGATTTTCACTGGTTGTAGTGTTATGAAAATGGCGACCCGAGAGCATGTTAAGAATCATGAGCCGAATTTCCTGCCGCTTGGCAGGTGGCTCAACGAGTTCGTATCGCAGGATACTTACCTGCTGCTGGTACGGCATAATCAGCGATTTACGGATGAGTACGTCGCCGCAGCGAAAATCCCACACCGGGCCAGCTTCCTGAGAAAAGTTCACCAGATTACGGTAACCGGTGGGCTCAACAGTGCCGGGAAAATCGTTGGTGGACAGGGCATAGCCCTTCTCGCCAATGACCACTCGGTCTTCCACTCTTGACCAGAGCACATAACGATCAATTGGAGGCCGCAATGATGCCGCCAGATAGGCGTGGTATTTACGCGAATTAATGCCCGCAATCGTTCCGGAGGCATACCCGCCGAGCCCGTTGGTACAAAGCCATTCAAGGCTGCGAGCTTTGTCAAGATTGCGGCAAACACTCTGGTCAAAACCATATGGCTTCATTAAGTTGCTCCATTTTGATGTCCTGACCGGTCGCAAATCATGCGGGATATGGTGGCTTTCAGACAGATCAGGCACCGAGCCAGGCAGCCAGTAAGTCGCGTGCGGCATGCAGATCGTCACGGTGCACCATTTCGTTTACCGTGTGAATGTAGCGCGTGGGAACGCTCAGTGTGATGGTGCGTACACCCGCACGGCTGCGTTGCATGGCACCAGCATCGGTGCCACCGGCGGGAAGAATTTCCAACTGGTGTGGGATTTTTTTCTTTTCGGCCAATTGAATAAATTGATCCACCAGTGACCTGTCGCTGATCGAGGCACCATCCATCACCTTAATTCCGACCCCGCCGCCCGCTTTAGTTATGGACTGCTCGGGGGGAATACCGGGCGTATCACATGCCAGTGTGGTATCCAGGGCAATACATATTTCCGGGTCCAGGCCGAAGGTTGCCGGTCCTGCACCCCGCAAACCCACCTCTTCCTGAACCGTGAATACCGCGTGAATCTCGTAGGGCGTCTTTTTAACACGCTGCATTGCCCGAACCGCCACCCATACTGCCGCGCGGTTATCCATGGCCTGACCGGATACAAAATTACCCAATTCGCAAAAATCCCTTACCAGGGTTACGGGGTCGCCTATGCGGACACACTCATTGACTTTTTTGACACTCAGGCCGGTATCAATGAAAAAATCATATATTTGAAACTGCTTTTTCCGGTCTTCTTCGGAAGCGACATGAGTGGGTTTGCCAGCGGGGTTTAGCACACCAAAAATTTCTTTTTTGCCGCCGATGCGCACTTTCTGCGCCGTCAGATTGCGCGGATCAAAACCGCCGACATTGTGGATGCGGATAAAACCCTTATCGTCAATATAACGTACGTAAAACCCGATTTGATCCATATGCGCCGCCAGCATGACGCGCGCAGTCGGTGCCTTTCCGGTGGTGGCCTTTTTTGTGCATATCAGCGAGCCGAGCGGATCGACTTTTACCTCGTCAAATACGCCCTGAATTTCGCGCAAGATCACGGAACGCACAAGTTCCTCGCGTCCCGGCAGTCCGGGTGTTTCACTCAATAGTTTCAAAAATTCCATCTCTGAGCAACTCCTGCCAAGATTACCAGTCACTGGATTATGCGTGGAAATAGACATCATGGCAAATAAACACCCGTCGAAAGCCGATCTCGGTGAGTCCATTTTCTGAATTCATCAGCCCATTGCGCCAAAGTAAATCATGCGTTGCCACATCAGATTCCACCTATTGAATCAGGTGCAAAGATTCCATTGCGTAGCCCCGCCGTCATGCGAGCGATATACTTCCAGGCAATTGGTGTCGGTGAATGAGGCATCGATTCCGCAAGCGCTCGTAGCTCAGTTGGATAGAGCGGCGGTTTCCTAAACCGCAGGTCACAGGTTCGATCCCTGTCGGGCGCATCAGATTCGCGGGGCGCTTGTGCAATCTTTCGCTTTACTGCGGGCTTCCCCTTGAGTTAAGCTCCGCAGCGGCTTGAGCCCTGTGCCAGACTTGGAGGCTGGTGCCCCCTTGCTGAACAGCCTTAATAAACCAGCAAGTTGATTAGCTGCAGGTTCGCACCGCAAGAGCATGTTCTACTGTGGTTGGATTGGTTCGGATGTTGTGACTAGGTAAAAGCCTCAACGGCATTTGCGGGATTCAGTTGATCCCCAGGTGTGCCAGCGCCCGAATGGTGGGGGAAAGCGGATCAATAATCAGCCACATGGGAAATAGTCCCAGTGCAAGATTAAAAGTCACCAGCGGTATCAATACAAGACGTTCCATCCGGCTTAGTTTTTGAAAATGTGAATACTCTGGCCGCGGGCTGCCAAAAAACACACGTTCAATAGTCCACAGCAGCGTGGCAATCATTAAAAATAACCCCAATATGACGGTTACGCCCAACACCGCCTGCCAGTGGGCAAACGAGGAAAACCCAAGCGATGAACCCTTGCCAGGATGCAGCCCGAAAACTGATCTGGTAACCAGAAATTCACCCGCGAAAAGACAGAACCCCGGCACCGCCATCGCCGCGATGAACCCTGGCAGCGAAAGCCCGAAGAGCCCCGGCATTAATTGCGAAATACCCCCCAGGCGGCTCAGGTCGCGATGATGCGCTCGTAACTGAAGTATGTGGCAGACCCACAGCATGCTTGCGAGCGTTATGACGGCACCAATCGTCTCGAGCATAGCCCCTTCGAGTGAACCGGAAGTGAATGCCAGCACACCCAGAGAGATAAGCCCGGCCTGCAGGCTGGTCCAGCAGGCCAGCAATCGGCCCAAATCATTTTGAGCCAGTCCTGAGAGCGCTATAAGTATGACACCAATCCCTATTACCCACGCCAGGCACACGCGAATGTGGGTGGACTGCAGGTGCAATAAGGGACCGGCAATGCGCTCTACCGAGTATGCTGCCAGCAGAAAATTGCCGCCCAGCACGAGCATTGCTGATGCGCCGGTATTTTCGCAGCAATAATCCGGAAGCCAGATGTGCAAACCAGGAATGCCCAGACGCAGGCCAAATCCAATGACGATAAGCCACAGAAACCATTGAGCCGTCGATGTGCGCCCGGCTGCCACGATAGCCAGGTCACGACTCATGACCCAGTGTGAAAGGCCTGTCGGCCTTGATGAAGCCCCCGCAAGCGGATGAAGCGCGTGCGGCGCAAGAAAGGCGGCTGCAAAAAGCAGTCCGGCTGACACCAGCGCCAGCAGACCGAATTTGAGAGCTGCGGATTGCCTGCGTTCGCCTCCCCAGAGCCCGGTGATAAAGTACATGGGAAAAATGGAGAGCATAAAAAACAGTGCGAAAAGGAAGATATTTTCCGCGGCCAGTGCGCCAATTAAAAAGCCCGTGAGCAACATAATGGATATATAATACGCCCGCAGCTGGTGGCCGACTCCGTAGCTTCCAACAGCCGTCAACAAGCCCAGTGCAGTGGTGAAGAGGATCAAATAAAGTGACAACGCATCGACACCCACAAAATAAGTGGCGTGCAGCGGCGGTATCCATGGCAATATCTGCATAAGCTGGTAGTGCCCCGCAACCGACGGTGCCCAATTAAAGAGTCGAACAGCGACCGCAGCCAACACTACCATGCCGGCCAATGCAGAGATCGCCGTATTCCGAATCAGCCTGACCCGCGTCGGGGGAAGCAGTGCCACAATGGCCGAGCCTGCCAGAGGAAGAACAATCAGCCATGTGAGAATGGTGCTGTAATCGAATGACGCCAAACGGTGCTCCATAAAAACAGCCTAAGAGGCAGACTCGGTACGGTTCTTGCCCGGTGTATCGGGGTCGAGCGGCGGCATGCGGCGCCCATGCGGTGGCCACCAGCGAAGTGTCCAAAAGCCATCAACCATCGCAACCAGTAAACCAAGTGTGCCAACGGCCAGCGCCAGCATAACGGCCAGCCACCCCGAAATCCATTCGTCCAAAACGGCTATCGCGATCGAGATGATCCGCACCGGACGCCCCAGTAGAAAGCTGTATAGTTCGGCCACATACATATTGGCATTTAACCAGCGGGTTATCAGATTGGGGCCGGGCAATTTGGATATCTGGCGTGTGATCTGATCGCCACGACTGTAGGCCAATCCAACCAGCAGCAGCGCGCCAAACACCATCCACGGAATATCGGTCGCAGCCAGGCCAACCAAACCGCGCGGATGGATGGTTTGAGGCGGGTTGTGATGAGAAAGGGCCCGGTGAATCAACATTGGCAGATCCAGAAACGATGTCCCCGCGAGCCATGCACCAACCAGCAGGATCAGAGGAGGGAATGTGTGGAGCGGAGATTCCCGCAAGGTTGTTGGCTGCGATGTGGAGGGCTTGAAAACAAAAATCCGCCACCACCAGCGGACCAGTGAGATAGCGGTAAACACCAGTGCGAGAATCGGTGCCCAGCACAACAAGCCGCCCCACACACCCAGTGCCGTAGCGTAGGCATGCAGGCCGATGAAACCAAGTTGCAGTGTTCCTGCCGCGCCAAGATGTACTCCGCCCGAGATGGCAACGATCAGCAGCAGGGAAAAGATCGCGGATAATGGAAGCTGCCGCCAAAGTCCCCCCATGCGCCGGATATCTGCTTCCCGGTCGGTGACGTGGACCACGGTACCGGCAATCATCATCAGACCGGTCATAACCATTAGAGCAATCAGGGCCAGCGTCAGGCCGGCGGCACTTGAACCGGTCATGATGAAAACCTGCGACAGGCCCGCAATAGCGCTGGTTAAACCGGCCAGTATCTGCCGTATATCATTCTGCTTCAATGTGCTCAGTGCAGTCATCAGTGATGTAGCCGCTGCGGCTACCGCAATAAACAGGCGAGCATCCAGATCAAAAAATGGTAGCAGTCGCTGGGCCAGAAATGGCGCTGCGCCCAGGATCAGATTGATCATCAACAAATAACTGGTTGAAGGCGCGGATTTCGCGTATTCATGGGGCCAAATCTGGAATGGAATTTGCGCGCCAAATCCAAGTACCCCCAAGCCGACCAATATCCCCGTCACAGCACCATTGGAAAATCCGACCCCATGATGCCCGGCAGCCAAGGCACCCGATTTGGGCCAGGCAGCGCCCCCGGCAAGCCAATGCAAACCGCCGATGGCAGAGCCTGCAGTCACCAGCGCCAAACTCGCTCCAGCCAGACCTATGGGTATTAACAAGGGTCCGGCCGCCAGCAGACCCGGCCCGGACACCGGCTCATCCCGACTTTGCATCAGCATCAGCCAACCCATCAGTGCCGCAAGGAGTATCAACGCCAAAAGCTGCAGCACGCTGACTGCCAAAAATGCACACCCTAAAGCCGCCAATGCCCATGCCGAAAACGCGTAATAGGCACCTTGTGGCTCGTCTTTTCTTATCGATGCACTTAGATGAATTTGCCCCAACATGCAGATCAGCAGCACCGTAATGAAAAATGCCACGCCCAAGGTGTCACTGCGGATGCCAACATCGATCCACACAGGGTTATCGACCACCCCGCCGCTGGGGATCTGCAACCAATGGAGCAAAAGGCCCGAACTTATGGGGGAGATCGGACGTCCGATGTGGCCCAGCTTCCAAGTTACACCTCCGATGGCCAACCCCACCGCCATGGCGAAAGCGGTAATTGAAATAATCGAAGGCGCAAATCCTTTTCGATCGGGGCGAAAGTAGTTGATAAATCCTGAGACGACCAATATCCCCAAGGCGAGCAGAAATATAAAGCTAGGATGATGGATCATAAATGTTTCCGTTGCTGACTGCCGTCTTGGATTTTACCGCTAACTGGCATAATTGGCCTGCTTCCGGTGCGATTGACAATCGGGGCATATCACAGTGGACCGCTGAGCTATGACCAAGCCACGCAGTGTGGTGCCGCATCTTCGGCAAGGGGTTCCCGCTTTACCATAAACCGCTAAACTTCCGGCGAATTCACCGCGATTTGATCTAGCGTCACGATAGTCGCGCAAGGTCGTGCCGCCGCAGCGCAGAGATGCCCGCAGCACTGCGCCAATTGCATCGACCAATCGTGCCCGATCTTCCATGGTAAGTCTCCGCACTTTCCGCATGGGGTGCAGTCGCGCCATCCACAGCGCCTCGTCTACATAGATGTTCCCCAACCCTGCAACGGTTTTCTGACTTAACAACTCTGCCTTCAATGCTGTGCGTTTTCGTGACCAGGCATTCAAATCGTCCGAACGGAGATTCAGTGCGTCAACCCCCATCTTGCCGAACACATGATGTGCCAAGGCATCGGTCGCATTCTCGTAAAGCCATACGCCTCCAAAACGTCGTGGGTCGCTGAAGTGCAGGTAAAATCCCCCTTCCATTGCCATGACCATGTGCGTATGCTCAAGCGACATCATCGACGACGGGCGAATGGTAATTCTACCCGACATACCCAGATGGGAGACCATACAGGCAGTGGGTTCGAAATGCCAGAATAGTCGCTTGCCGTGCCGCTCAAGGGAGCGCAACACCCTTCTTGAGAGGCGCTCCATTCGAAAAGCTTCGTACCGGATGTAATCTCGCCTGAATACCGACACGCCAGTAACGCGGCGGTGGCCGATGGCGTCGATAAGACTTCGGCGAACCGCTTCTACTTCAGGCAACTCTGGCATAGTTCAATTAACGCATTGCTTAGTCGGTTTGCGGTGTCAGCAGCTTTTCCATTGACCCCATCAGGCGATCTATACGGAACGGTTTATTGATATAGTCGTCTACGCCCAGAGACTCGGCGTAGGTTTTGTGGCGCGTGCCCAGATTACCCGTAATCATAATCACGCGGGGCTTGCTGCCCTTGGGCTTGCGCCCTTTGATGCGCTCCAAGACCAAAAACCCGCTACGGCCCGGCAACATCATATCAAGCACGATGAGGTCGGGATTTTCCTTCTCAGCAACTTCAACAGCGGTCTTACCGTCCGCGGCCGAAACCAGCTTGGCACCGGTACTGGACAGCGCTGCCATAATGGTTGTGAGCACATCGGCATCGTCGTCGACAACCATGATTGTCTGACCTTTAAATTGTTCGCCCATCGAACAACCTCACTTTCTTGAATAAAAATTCCGGTGACCGCTCATATCAAAGACGTCACATGTTCTCAATCATCGCGGTGGCAAATTCACTGCACTTCACCTCGTGCGCACCAGACATCAACCGGGCAAAGTCGTAGGTAACCACCTTATTGCCGATGGTCTTTTCCAGCGACCGAATGATCATATCGGCCGCAGCCTGCCAGCCCAAGTGCTCCAGCATCATGACCCCCGAGAGAATCACACTTCCGGGATTCACTTTATCCTGATTGGCATACTTGGGTGCAGTACCGTGCGTAGCCTCAAACACGGCGTGGCCTGTGTGATAATTCACGTTACCACCGGGAGCGATGCCAATACCCCCCACCTGGGCCGCCAACGCATCGCTTAAATAGTCTCCATTGAGATTAAGCGTGGCGATAACATCAAAATCCTCCGGCCGGGTCAGAACTTGTTGAAGGGTAATGTCGGCTATGGCGTCCTTGATGACTACTCCATTGGGAAGCTTGCACCATGGGCCACCATCAATCTCTACGGCCCCGTACTTTTCCTTCGCCAGTTGATAGCCCCAATCGCGAAACCCACCTTCCGTGAATTTCATAATGTTACCTTTATGCACCAAGGTGACACTTTTGCGTTTATGTTTTATGGCATATTCAATAGCAGCATCGACCAGACGGTGGGTGCCTTCCCGGCTCACTGGCTTAATACCGATACCTGCCGAATCAGGAAACCTAATTTTGGCATGAGCTTTTGGAAATTCCTTTTTCAGGTAATCGATTATTTTACGGGCCTCATCGCTCCCCGCCGCCCATTCAATACCCGCGTAAATGTCTTCGGTATTTTCCCGGAAAATTACCATGTCCACGGCCTCAGGTCGCTTAACCGGGCTTGGCACCCCCTTAAAATAGCGAACTGGACGTAAGCAAACGTATAAATCCAGCATCTGGCGGAGCGCAACATTCAAAGACCGAATGCCACCACCCACAGGAGTGGTCAACGGGCCTTTGATGCCCACCAAAAAATGCCGGAATGCCTCGACGGTTTCGTTTGGTAACCAGGCTGCTGCATCACCAACAGGCTCCCCAGTTTTAAATTTGTTGAAGGCTTTCTCGCCGGCATAAACCTCCATCCAGGCAATTTTCTTTTTGCCGCCGAAAGCTTTGGCCACCGCCGCATCAAACACTCTTACGCTGGCGCGCCAGATGTCCGCACCCGTGCCATCCCCCTCGATAAACGGAATAATCGGATGATCTGGAACTTGTAGTTTCTCATGAGAATCGATGGTGATGGCTTGGCCATGGGCAGGAACGGTTACGTGCTTGAATACCGGTTGAGTCATGACGATGGTTTCCTCCGCACCTTCCGAAACAGGTGACTAAATTTTTCCCTTCCGGCACGCGCCGGAAAAGGTATAAATTACGCGAGCTTGGTATTCCTAACAAGGTGCAGAAAAATCCACCGACGCGGGACAATATCGGCCAGAATGCAGATAAGAGAAATCGCGCAATTTTCCACGCGCATAGAGGCCAGCGGCGTATGCATCTAAGGCATACACCTTATGGAGCCCATACCGCCGCGGCTCTTAGTTTTTGGCCCCGTGCAGCCATCGAACTAAAACTCCGGCAATGGCCGCGCCGATCACGGGTGCCACCCAGAAAAGCCAAAGCTGTTGCAGGTAGTGCCCGCCTGCAATCAAGGCAGGCCCTGTGCTTCGGGCCGGGTTAACTGAGGTGTTGTCAACCGGAATCATGATCAAATGAATAAGCGTGAGACACAAGCCAATGGCCACACCTGCAAAACCGGCTGGTGCATTCGCGGAGGTGGCTCCCAAAATGACATACAAAAAGAAAAATGTGCAGACCACTTCACCGATAAAACATGCTGCCAGACTGTAATGTCCCGGGCTAAGCGCACCGTACCCGTTGGATGCAAAACCACCCGTAACAAAGTGCGGCTGTCCATGCAGGATGACATAGAGTGTACCAGCGGCTGCAATGGCACCGGCAACTTGCGCGATGATATAACCCGGTATGTCCGACGTTGGTATTCTGCCGGCGGCCCATACCCCGATGGTTACCGCTGGGTTGAAGTGCCCCCCGGATATATACCCAACGGCATAAATGCCGGTCATTACGGTCAAACCGAAAGCAAAGGCAACGCCCAAAAATCCAATGCCGAGATGTGGAAATGCCGCCGCGATGAGCGCGCTGCCGCATCCACCGAAAACCAGCCAAAATGTCCCAATAAACTCTGCCACCAGTTTACGCACCATAGTCCATCCTCCGAAAGATCGGCACTTCGCCAGCCAACTGCTATCCGCGACCATCATCAAACAATCAGAACCGAGGAATCAAAAGGGCCCCTACCGCCCCAGCGATCAAGATGACGTTATTATACTCGGCCCACCCATAATTGCCATACCTCGACCAAAATTGCGGGTCATTCCTTGCATCTGAGGCGTTCGCACGGAACTATCCCGTCAACTACGCGCCAGGGCTGGCTGCGGGTAGGATGGCTAGGCTCGGAAGGTATTACTGGAGTAGACAGGCAACATGACTTCAAACGAGATCAGGCAAGCATTTATCGATTACTTTGTTCGGCAGCACGGACATGCGTTCGTGCCATCAAGCCCTGTCGTGCCACACGACGATCCAACATTGCTTTTCGCCAACGCTGGCATGAACCAATTCAAACCTTATTTCCTCGGGCTGGCCAAACCGATTCACGCCCGGGTAGCAAATTCGCAAAAGTGCATCCGCGCGGGGGGTAAGCACAACGATCTGGATGATGTGGGGCGATCGCGACGCCACCATACATTTTTCGAAATGCTGGGCAATTGGAGCTTTGGCGACTATTTCAAAGCCGGAGCCATTGAAATGGCTTGGGAATTGCTCACCGACCATTGGAAATTAGACCCCAAACGGCTGCACGTAACCGTTTATGGCGGGAACCCGGCGGACGGCGTTCCCGCCGACGACGAGGCTGCAGATTTATGGCGAAAAATTGCCGGTCTGCCTGAGTCGCATATCCACCGATTTGTGGAAGACAATTTCTGGGAAATGGGCGAAACCGGGCCATGTGGACCGTGCACCGAAATTTTTATTGATCGCACTCCCAATGCGGACGGTGGCTCGCAGGTCAATGGGTCCGATCCGCGGGTGATGGAAATTTGGAATCTGGTTTTTATTCAATACAACCGCGCAGCCGATCGCACACTTACGCCACTGCCTGCACAGCATGTGGATACCGGCATGGGCCTTGAGCGTATATGTCAGGTACTGCAGGGAAAAGAAGACAACTACGCGACGGATTTATTTGCGCCGCTGTTTGGTGCCATCAGTCAGATGTCCGGCACTAGGTACGGCGGAACTTTTCCTGATGAGCAAGCCGGAAATGCAAACGTGGCGGCTGGCGATCAACTGTCGCGAGACATCGCATACCGCGTTATTGCCGACCACATTCGATGCCTCACTTTTGCACTGACCGACGGTGCCATCGCCAGCAACGAAGGTCGCGGCTACGTACTGCGGCGCATCTTGCGCCGTGCCGTGCGTTTCGGCCGTCAGTATCTGGGCTTCAAGCAGGCCTTTTTACATGAATTAAGCGAAGTGGTGGTGAGATCAATGGGCCATGCCTTTCCGGAACTTAAAATCAATCCGTCAGGCGTTGCCGAGCAAATTCGTGATGAAGAAGAGAGTTTCAGCCGCACGCTGGATCGTGGATTGGAACTTTTTGGCGACGCCGCAAGAGAGGCCAAAGCGACAAAACCCGGCCGCCCCACCATCTCCGCAGAACACGCGTTTAAACTGCATGATACCTACGGGTTTCCAATTGATTTAACCGAGGTGATTGCCAAGGAAAAAAATCTTGCGGTAGATATTGTCGGCTACAACCGATTGATGGAGGAGGCTCGAGAAAAGGCGCGTCGGGGCGGCAGAACAGTTGAGAGGCATTTAGCGCAACTTCCACCGGATGCCATCAAGCAACTGGAAACACTTAGAGTGCATCACACCGATGACCGGCACAAGTACGAGTCGAAGCCGCTGCGCGCCACCATCACCGCCATCTGGAACGGCAAGGCGTGGCAGCAGCAAGCCGTCAGCGGGGAAGACGATCAAATCGCGGTCGTAACCGATAAGACGAATTTTTACAGCCAGATGGGCGGCCAAGTTGGTGACGCTGGCGTCATTGAAAGTGATGATCACGGTATTTTTGAAGTGCATGAAACTCATATGGTCAGCGGCTGGGTTCTGCATATTGGTTTTTTAAAGTCGGGGCGCTTGCATGTTGGACATGATGCAACACTGCGACTGGACGAAAGACGATCAAGCACCCAGCGCAATCACACCTCTACGCACTTGACCAATTGGGCGCTGCGGGAGGTGCTTGGAGAACATGTCGAGCAGAAGGGATCATTGGTGGATCCGGATAAATTCCGCTTTGACTTCCTCCAACCGCAACCACTGACGACCGAAGCTTTAGAGCGAATTCAGCAATTGGTTCGCGATGGCGTTCGGCAAAGTTTACCGGTACATGCCGAAGAAGTCCCGCTTGAAAAAGGCCGAGAAATTTACGGCCTGCGTGCCGTGTTTGGCGAAAAGTATCCAGCTCTGGTGCGCGTGGTCAGCATCGGTGCAGACGTGCACGATTTACTCAACGATCCCGGCAATCACAATTGGCACCGTTATTCTGTCGAATTCTGCGGTGGCACGCATGTCTCAAACACTGGCGACATACAGGACGTTGTTATTTATGGCGAAGAATCCGTCAGCAAGGGCATTCGCCGCGTGGCTGGTGCCACAGGCTTGTCTGCTCGCAACGCATGGATGCAGGCGGATGCAATCGAACGGCTGATTGCAGAAAGCCAATCGGCGGCAGGATCGCAGATTGATGTCTTAATTTCGGCGTTGCAGCAGGCTCTTAAAGAAGCCATTTTACCAATCACGTCACGTCGCCGGGCCAACGACGCCATCGCCCGCATGCAGGATGTTAAAAAAGCTGAAAGCAAAAAGAATGCAGTTAAGACCGGAACTCTCAGAGCAGACCAAATTCAATCCATATTGGGCCAGGCGGTAAAGATGGGGTCGTCGACGCTTATCGTCAGCCACCTGGGACACGGCGACAATCAAGCACTGCGTGATGCTGCGGATGCCATTAATAAAGCCGCCGGGCATAAATCGCTGGCGATTCTGCTGGCCGCCCAAAGCCAGGATGTGGACAAAAACGGTGATTTGCAGGCGCCTAAAATCAACTTTTTGGCCATGGTCTCTGATGACCTGACTGGCAAACTGCGCGCTGGTGATTGGGTGAAACAAGTTGCAAAAATTGCCGACGGGGCCGGGGGCGGCAGACCGCAAATGGCCATGGCCGGAGGTAAAAATGTCGCCGCCGCCGAAGATGCGCTTCGGCATGGCCGCGAAATAGCTTCAAAGTTGATCAGTTAGTCTTGGAGTAAAGCTCAAATTGAGGTTGCTGTAGGCCACCCCGGCGGACACCAAACACCTCGCCAAGTACGGCATCGGCAAGGGCCACCTCGGGCGGACCAGCAATGACCACTTGGCCATTTTTCAACATAACAATATTGTCGGCAGTTCGCAGCGCCATGTGCAAATCGTGGGTAATCCAAATGACACATCCCCCTTTTTGCCGGATGGCCTGCACCATGGCTACCAATTCCAATTGATGTTCGATATCCAATGCCGATGTTGGCTCATCCAGCACCGTAATGGGCGTATCCTGGGCCAGCATGCGGGCAATGGCCACTCTTTGCTGTTCGCCGGCGGAAAGCTCATTAAAGGGCCGCCCGATGAGATGAACCACGCCAGTTGTTTGCAAGGCTTGCTGAAGCACTTTGTCGCCGGAGATAGATTCGACCCCCTGCATGTCAAGCCACGACTGGTGCCGCGCCATACGCACAAATTCCAGGACAGAGTAATCAAAGGGGCACAGAATCCGCTGCGGGGTCAGTGCGACGAGCCGGGAGCGCTGATGATGGGAAATGGTCGGCAGGGACTGTCCGTTAATTTGAACATCTCCCGACTGCGGTGAAAGCATACCGATTAGCAGCCCCGCCAGTGTGGACTTTCCACTGCCATTGGGCCCGACGATACAGTGAATGCATCCGGCGCCAAAATCCATGTTTACATCGTGCAGCACCGGTGCCGTGTGATACCGGAAACTGACGTTGGTAAACCGCACGGGAATGTGGGATTTATGCGAGGTTTGGTCCGTCATCTATCGCCACCCCGTTCTGCTTCGCATCATGTATAGGAAAAGTGGGCCGCCGATCAAGGCCGTCATAACACCAACCGGTATCGGCTCGTTGAGCAGAACCCCTGAGAGGCGTGCGACAAAGTCTGCCCCGATTAACAAACTTGCACCTAGGATAGGGGCAACTAGCAGCAGGCGTTGGTGGCTGGGGCCAAGGAGCCGTCGTGTTATGTGAGGGCATATGAGCCCGACAAAACCAATCGGCCCGGCGATGGCCACAGACGCAGCCGTAAGCAAACTGGATAGCACAAAATTAATCAGGCGAAGTCGTGACATGGACACACCCAATGCTGCCGCCTCAATATCTGATAGCGACGCAATATCCAATTGACGACTGTACCGTAATCCGATCATCCACGATGCACCCAATACCCCCCCCCCACCGATCAAAAGCCAATGCGGTGTGATTTCACTGATGTAACCGAAAAGATAAAAATACACGTGGTTCTGCTGATAAGGTGGCAAGAAACTATTGACAAGCAGCATGCATGCACCGGTGATGGTACTGATGATGACCCCGGCCAAGATTAAACGCACAGGATCCATAAAACCTGATCGGCGGCTGGTACCCAACCAGAAACAGGCCGCCATGGCTATTGCCGCACCGATAAACGATGGAATCGTGTGACCCAAGCTTAGTAAATCAACTGCCCATACTGGCAGGTGGGCGGGCTGTGAACACATCGATACAACAAAAATCCATAATACCACTCCCAGCGACGCTCCACCGGAAAGCCCCAGCACGTAAGGATCTGCCAGAGGATTCCGCAGCAGATTTTGCAGGTAAACACCCGAGAGGCTCAGCGAGGCCCCGACAATAGCCGCTGCGGCAATTCGTGCCAGGCGCAGCCCAAACGTAGACCCATGTGGAATTGCCAATTGGATGGCCAAACCATGTTGCAGCGTTGGACCGGTGCATAGGCTTAGCAGGGCCACGCCCAAAAAGAGCACCAGTGATAAAGGAAGCCACCACTTCACTGCGACCGTCGCTTTCTCGCGGGCGTTGACGCGGCTTGGGCAGGGTCGGTTGAGGGATGAATGAGTGCTCGAATGCGTCGAATTTTTTGCACCACATTGAGTGTAAGCAAATCAGCATCTGGCCAACGGATGCGGCAAAGCTTGTTGCCATAGTGACGCATCAACCATTGGTACCCCTGCTGAAATACTTTCTCCGGGTGCCAAATAAGAATTTTCTTTACATGCAGTTGAAGCAGCTCAGCATGTGTGATCTTGGGAAAGCCGTTACCAAAAAGTCGTCCCACATTTTTGCCGCCCGCGAGATGAATTTCATCATTCATAAAATTCCCGCCACCCACGATTCGCAGCGGGTTGCTGGAGAGGCAGTAAACCACAGGTATAGCCGGCCAATTGGCCAAATGACGCTCCATCGAGGCAATCTGGCATCTAAGCCTGTTGACCGCCTCCCGCGCCCGCCCAGCGCTGCCCGACGCTGAGCCAAGCCGCAGCGTGGTACTTTCCAGATCCCTTAGCGAGTTGAGCTTAATATCGATGATCTGGCAATCAAGGTGGTGACATAAATTGCGTATGCCGGCCGGAATGAGCGATGGGGCCATTTGCATAACCAAGCCGGTGGGATGAATTTGCACCATCAGTTCGGTATTTAGCCTGATGTAATTGCCGATGACCGGAAGTTTACGCCACCGGCCCGTGAGTAACGGCTTGTCGTAGGTTGATACGGCCGCGAGTGCGTCCCCAGCCTTCAATTGAAGCAATATCTGTGTGGCCGCCGGAACCGTGCTTACGATTTGCGGAGATCGCCGAGTCGGCATGTCGGCATCCTTAGGCGATCGCGACTTGGCATGGCAGCCTGGCAAGACGGTTACTACCAAAATCACAACCGCCAAAACCGCTACACGAGAAGCATACAAGCGGTGATTTACAACAGCAGAGCCGGTGGCTTTAAACATCTGGGACAGTTTACCGGGAGTCGGACCAATCTGATGCCAGCGAACAAACTGCCAAAGAGGATGGAGACGACCGGGTTCGAACCGGTAACCTCTGCCTTGCAAAGGCAGCGCTCTACCAGTTGAGCTACGCCCCCTTCGGCCCACGTTATGGTAAATTCGCTCGTTCATATTGACAAGAGATCGTTGCTTGACGGCCCAGGCATCTTCCGCAGCGTGTCTGTTACTCTGACGAAAGATACAGAGGCACATCTACCGATTGAGCGTTATAATCGCGATTGAATGAAACCGCTGATGAATGCCGAACAAATCGCTGGAGCACTTGCGAAGATCAGCGGGCAAATTACGTCCCATATAAGAGCCGAATCGGTTGATGCGTCGAAGCTGGCACTGGTGGGAATACGTCGCCACGGCGAGATATTGGCCAGCCGCCTGAGCGATCTGCTGGCGGCTGAACTTAAATTCAAGCCGCCCGTGGGTGCTTTGGACATCACACTTTACCGCGATGACGTTTTGCGGGCTCCGCTGACGATTCCTCTGGGAACAGAAATGGATTTTCGGCTCGATGATCGTCCCGTGATTTTGGTGGATGACGTGCTGTTTACCGGGCGATCGGTGCGGGCGGCGTTGGACGCCATGGTAGATTTCGGCCGCCCGCAGTTCATTCGTCTGGCGGTCCTCTTTGATCGGATCGGCCGGGAATATCCGATCGCCGCCGATTTTGTCGGGCAGACCGTTGAGGTGGACCGCGATACGGTCATCATTGTGAATCTATATCCAATGGATGCGCGCGATCAGGTACTGCTCATGCCGACTGCCAAGAAGGAGAGGCTTGCACCGTGACACTTACGCAGCAAAATTGGAAGCGCCCCCATCTGATTACTCTTGAGCAGCTCTCTGCATCTGAAATATCAGCCATACTGGATACGGCCCGGGCTCTTCAGGAAGTGTCCACCCGAAGTATTAAGAAGGTACCAGCCCTGCGCGGCAAGGTGGTGGTGAACCTGTTTTTTGAGGATTCCACCCGTACGCGTACCAGTTTTCGCCTGGCGGCTCAGCGTATGAGCGCCGATGTGGTGGATTTCGCAGTTTCCACCAGCAGTGTCAGCAAAGGTGAAACCCTCGCCGATACAGCCCGCAATCTTGAAGCCATGGGTGTGGATGCCATCGTCATCCGCCATCGCAGCAGTGGCACACCGGAGGTACTGAGCCGACAGGTCTCGTGCAGCGTCATCAATGCCGGCGACGGCTCGCACGAGCATCCAACCCAAGGCCTTCTGGATGTGTTTACGATTCAGGAATCCCTCCGCAAGTCCGGTCGAAAACTCTCTGACATCCACGTTGCGATTGTTGGAGATATCATCCATTCTCGCGTTGCTCGCAGCAACCTCTGGGCGCTGACTAAACTTGGGGCCAGAGTGACTTTGGTTGGTCCAAATACCATGTGCCCACAATCAATGGAAAAACTTGGAGTAAACGTCAGCCATGATCTTGACTCAGTATTGCCTCATGTTGATGTGATAAACATGCTTCGTGTTCAGTTTGAACGGCTGACATCCGCCGCGTTTCCATCCATCAGGGAATACCACCATCTTTTTGGACTTACTGCCGCGCGGCTCGACCGCTGCAAATCGGACGTCCTGGTGCTGCACCCGGGGCCGATGAATCGCGGTCTGGAGATCAGCTCTGCCGTGGCGGATGGATCGAAATCGGCCATACTCCGACAGGTGGCCAATGGTTTGGCCGTTAGAATGGCGGTTTTGTATCTGTGCGTGGGTGCTTGCGCCACATCCCATGAAAATTAACTACATCAGCCTGGCGTCCGCCCAAGAAGGGTTTTCGACGCAATGCCTGCAATCCAGCATCAGCCATGTTTTTAACGCCTGCGCGGGAATGTTGAAGTGATAACACGCAGGTGCCAGCAAGGGCGACACAGCGGTAGAAATCGCTCGCAAAAGCCACGACGCGGATTTTAATCCGAATCTTGCGATAATTGACTTATGCTTAAATTCCTGATATCCTGACTGTTCTATACCCATGGGTGGGAAATCCTACCCACATGGCGCGGTTGCCGTCTGCAGCGACCGACTTGACCATCTCTTTAAGCGGTGGTCTGGTGGTTTGTTCAGACCGTGCGGCGGCATGCGAAGTCTGTACCTTTGGAGTGTCCATGGCCTCAAAAAAAACTCTGATCAAAAATAGCAAGGCTGAAAAAAAGACGCAAAAAAAGCCTGCCAAAAAAGCTGTGGTGGGAAAAGCTAAAGCCAGTGGTAATTTGAAGAAGGGAAAACCAAAATCCTCCAGCCGTAAAATTGTTGCCGCGCAATCTGCCAAAAAGAAAAGTCTCTCTAAGGTTAAGGCGAAAAATTCGGCAGCCGTGAAAAAGCATCGAAGTGTTGGTAAGGGCAACCGGACGCTGGCCATGGTTCGTCGAGCAGCATCAGCGCCGATATCTGGCCGTAAAAAAGCGTCTCGAACCGCTGCTGATGTAATGAAGAAGGCTGTTTCTTTAACGTCGCCTAAGAAGGTGTCAGCCGCTCCTGATTTACCTGCGGCGGAGCCAAAACTGACGGCAGCGGACTTGGAGTACTTCCGAGCGCTTTTGGTTGAAAAGCGTCGTGAGTTGATCGGTGACATGGGATCAATGGAGAATACGGCGTTTAATTCGGACGGCCATTCAGCCAGCCCTATTCATATGGCGGATGTTGGCACGGATAATTTTGAGCAGGAATTCACCTTGGGGCTTCTGGAGAGTGAACGCCAGACTCTTCGCGAGATTCACGAGGCCATTGAACGCATCGACAATGGCACATTTGGCATATGCGTAGCAACTGGAAAGCCGATCGGCCGAGCCCGCCTGGAGGCCAAACCATGGGCCAAATACTGCATCGAATACGCGCGGCAGTTGGAGCAAGGACGCACACCGCGTACGGGTGAAACCAATCATCAGCAGGATGATGGCGAAGATGATGACGACTGAAGCATAGGATTCTAATTTCCAGTTCAAGATATATTCCCTGATTTCTGCACCAGCCGGCCCCACAGTTAGAGGCCCCGAAAAACCGTCGAATTGGCGAAAAGAAACGCTACGTCCGGCTGAAGCCAAACTTCGCGGACCTCGACAAACTGATGGTGCCTATGCCATAATTAATTTTCATTTGCCATTGCCTAAATGTTTATGTACAATCCGCATTGCTGGCATGTGTTAGCTTTTTATGAAGGAGTACCGAATGCCAAAGATCAATCAACACGGTCAAGTCACAATCCCGATTTGGATGCGGCGTAAGCTGGAAATTGAATCCGGCGAATATGTGGATATTGAGGAAGGCAAAGGCTGTGTCGTTATCAAGCCTCGCCGTGGAAAGCTCAAGCATATTTCTCCGTACAAAAAGAAATAGTTTCCATCACGCAACCATTGATGACTCATTGAGGTTGGCGGAATCGCATCGGCTGTGGTCCATATTAGTCATGGCCGGTGCTGTTCCGGCTTCCACGTTCGGTGAGTAATTTATTCCAGCCGACCGCCTCTGGGTGGCGGGGTTGGGTCTGCGCTGCACATCCGTCACTGGTACACCGTGGGCCAAGATTTGCTGTTTCTGCAGCTGCAAGCGGAAACGTCTTCGACTTTACTGTAGCTTTTAGCTTTCGGGCCGTGCGCCCGGTTAGTGGCGTATCGTCCCAACGCCGTGCAGGCAGTTTGCCAAGGAAATGATCTCCACGGCGGAAGCTACGACTAGGCATGCGTCGTCTTGGCACAGTAAGGCACCAGGCAAATGCCGCGGCGACGTTAGCTGATCGGGCGCTGAACGCGAAAAACCTTAAAGCAATTCGGCGTTTAACTGCAGCTTGTCATCGGCGCATGATGCCCCGACATACACACTGAAGGTTCCGGGCGGCGAAACAAAATCGCGATTGGATTCATCCCAGTAGTAAAAGGCCTGCTGCGTGCGAGTAAGCTCAAACTTCACCTCTACTTTTTTACCTGCGGGCACGTGTACACGCTGAAATGCCACAAGCTGCCGATTGGGCCGCTTGATTCCCACTACTGCCGGAGGCGTGATGTAGCATTGAACGATTTCATCGCCATCAACCTGGCCGATATTTTCGACGTCCACCGAAATATACATGGGCCGTTTCGCGAGCAACCGCCGGGTGCTAAGCTGCAGATTGCTGTACTTGAACCGGGTGTAACTCAATCCGTAGCCGAACGGGTAAAGAACCGGCCCGCTGTAGTACATATAAGTGTGCGAAGTAATGTCAAAATTATGGAAAAGTGGCAGATCATCTGTGTCGCGATACCAAGTGGTCGCGGTTTTGCCTGACGGGTTAAAGTCGCCAAAGAGTACATTCGCGATGGCGGTCCCTTGAGCCTGTCCCGCAAAAATCGCACCGATGATGGCCGGCAGATGATCGTTTTCCCAGTTGACGGCAACGGGGCAATTTGACGAGATAACCAAGATCGTTTTTGGGTTGGCCTCAAATACCGCTTTGGCCAATTCGTGCTGCGCTCCGGGCAAGTGAATGTAGTCCCGATCATGTTGTTCCGCATCAATTGACTCGTTGGCACCCAGCACCAAGACGGTGACATCTGCTTCTTTGGCAGCCTTGGCTGCTGCCGCGATTTGCGATGGTTCGGCGGTGCCAAGAATGGAGCAACCCAACTCGTAGGTAACGGTCACGGGTGCCCGTGGGTGATGTCGTTTATGCACGATGGGCGTGAATTCCAACCATTGAATGTTGACCAGCGGCCCGCTCCCGCCACTAAAGGTGAGAAACAGCTTGTGCCGGCCATCGGTCGGCTTCACGTTGGTGTGCAAAGATGTCCAGTGCTGCCAGCCTCCGGTGTTTTTCGCCTCAAAGGAAGCAATCACTGGCCCGTGACGGGAATCGATATGAACCTGAATGCTACCGCCCGTCGATGCACTGGCAACCCGCATGATCAAGCCCGTCTTACCAGTTACATCAACAGATGGCAATTCCAGCCATGAGCCGTTGCTAATCCATCCGACGTTCAGCCCACCCTCACTGCAAGACTGCGATTGTACTCCAGCAGAAGCCGCGATATAGTCCGAAGCACGAATCCCCGGACTAGGCGGCATCTTCACTCCCAAGGCAGCGGCGATACCTTGCAACGGTGAGACACGACTGGCAGGTGCACCGCTGTAACCACCAAGATGGGCTTCACCGGCCAAGGGTCCAATAACCGCGACATGCTTCATATTCTGTTTTTGCAGAGGCAAGAGCCCGTCATTTTTCAAAAGCACGATGGACTGCTGCGCAGCTTTGAGCGCCAGGGCCTGATGGTTGGGCGAAGCAACCACGTCAAATCCAATTTTGTCGTATGGGCATTGGCCGGGTGGATCAAACTCACCAAACAGGAATCGCCCGGTCAATACTCGTGCCACCGCGCGATCGATGGTTTCCAGCGACACCAACTCCTCTGCCAAGGCTCTGGCAGCATAACTTTGATAGGTGCCACCACAATTAGAATCGCATCCGGCCTCCAGCGCCAACGCGGCGGCCTCCTGGAATGTAGGTACAAAGTGATGTGAACCACAAATATCCCACACCGCATCGCAATCGGAGACAACATACCCTCTAAAGCCCCACCGGTGCCGCAAAATATCGGTCAGCAAAACGCGATTGCAAGTATTGGGTATACCGTTGACGGCGTTGTAGGATGACATGAGGGTAAAAGCTTTGCCTTGGCGTACACATGCCTCAAATGGCCGGGTGTAATATTCCCAAAAGCTGCGCGGATCGACCGTTTCGGACACATAGTGCCGATCATCGTCCGTGCCGTTGCAAATAAAATGTTTGATACAGGCGGTCATCTTCAGATATTTTTTGCTCGGACCCTGGATACCGCGAATAACTTGGACAGCCAATGTGGATACCAGCAGGGGATCCTCTCCAAGAGTTTCCTCGATCCGGCCCCACCGCGGATCGCGTGCCATGTTAAGTGTTTGCGGTGAATAATATGCCAAACCACGATTGTATTTTTTGTTGTAGGCCCGGGCTTCATCTGACACTGCTGTATATATCTGGTGTTGCAATTCCGGATTCCAAGCGTTCGCCAGGGCCAGCGGCAAAGGGAATGCCGTAACTGGGGGACCTGCACAAACACCATGCAGCGCTTCACCCGAATAATAGTTGTACGCCGGCAGGCCCAAGCGGGGAATCGCCGGTGCATTGTTACCAAGCTGACTGATCTTTTCAGCCACTGTCATTTTCGCCACCAGGGCGGCTGCGCGGCGGCGAGCACCTTCTATGGCCGCAGCGGAGAGGCCATAGTCACCTCCTTTTTCTTCGGCCCACTGTGTCAACGCCCGTTTATGCTCCTTGCGTTTGGGTTTGCGAACCAGCAGAGAGGCAGCACCGGCCGCCAAGACGGATCTCCGGCTCAGTTCCACCGTAGACAGACTCGCAGACTGGGCATTGTTCCATTGCCCTCCAGTTCGGATTAATGATTTCGATTGTTTTGTTAGTTTTGTGGGGTTGGTCATCGCTTCAAGCTCCTCAAAATCAACCTGGGTGACAGAATAACTTCACTGTTAGCCATCTGCCAACGATTTTTATTGCAGATCTGATCTTAAAACTGGCAACACGGTCGATTAAATTGCGCATGATCCTTGCCTGAGTCGCTCCAGCAAAGACTGTTTGGAGCCAATTCGTATCCGCTGGCAAAACGTGTACCCTGTCCTCTACGTGCATCAGCGGCTTGAGGCGCCATGGACCGATCGGCGCAAATACGCCTCTAATATCGCGGCACCGACGGATCCACCCAGAGGCTCCAACCATCGATCCCTCCCGCCATTGATTTAGCATGTTGAACCCCGATCTGCCGCAACCACTGAACGGCCCTCAGCGATCGCATTCCGTGATGACAGTGAACAACAATTGGTTTTTCAGGTTGTGATTTGATCTCATCAATCCGAGTGGTAAGTTCCGCCAGTGGAATCAGTTTGGCACCCATTATCCGGGCGGTTTCCCACTCGCCTGGGGTGCGTACGTCAACGAGGACCACATTACCATCATCAAGCAGGCGTTTCACATCAGCCGGGTGAATTTCCCAGTCCGTATCGACTGAGACCCCGTTTACACCGGCCTGCATTTCAGGTTTATTCGAACGGTCTGCATGCTCTGCCATTGGACGCCGTCTCCAAGTGCCACTCCCCACGCAAGCGGAGCATAATCGACCGCCAGCGCTTTGCCAATATGGCGCGTTCGCCCGGTTGCTTTAATCACAAACAATAAAATGCGGGTAGACTAGGTGCAGCGATGACGTGTGAGTGGACATTATTGTTAGACGCCGACACCACAGAAAAAGTCGACGGGATCTGCATGAGCGATCTCTCAGGCGGAGAGCATCGTGAGGCGTGTGGATTTCTGGCTGGGCGCGTGCAAGATCGTCAATACGTGGTGCAATTTCCCATCCCGGCCGCAAACATCAGCGATCATGATCAGGCAACGCATTACAAAATATCGGCATCAGCTTTCCGCCATGCCGAACAGTATCTGCAGCGGCAGGGCGTGGAAATTGTGGGCATATACCACAGCCACCCGAATGGTCGAGCAGACCCCAGCCAGATGGACATTGACTTTTTCTTTCCGGGTTGGGTTTATTTGATTATCGGGGTATCGGCGGCGGGCGTGATCGAACGCAAAGCTTTTCGCATCTCCGACGACACTCAACGCAAGGTGCTACCGGTTGATCTCCAATATCACGGATAGCGCTTCTCAATCAGGCCACATGCGCCATGACTAACCCGCCCGAAGCATTGTCGCCATCTTAAGCACCAAGCCGGATGGCAATTAACGCGCCGCTGGCTATTAACAGCCACAATAAAATCCCCTGAAGCATGGGCTTAAACCCTACCGCCTTAAGGGTCTCTTTCGATAGTCCCAGCCCGATCATCAATAAGGTTAAGGCAATGCCAATGGCGCTGATATGGTCGATATCTCCGCTGAAGGGGTGAATCGCCGGCACAAATGTTCGCACCACACTGGCAATCAGAAATATCCCGATGAACCATGGGATGTGGTGCATTTTGATGGCACTCTTTTTCACCTCTTTACCGGTGGCTTCCGCCTTGCCGCTGTCGAATTTCATGGCCACAACGATCGTGATTGGGATGATCCATAGTGCTCGTGACAGCTTAACGGCCGTAGCGACGGTCAGGGCGTGCGGCCCGTAGCGTGCACCGGCGGCCACCACCGAAGAAATATCATGGATTGCGATTCCAGCCCAGGTACCAAATTGGGTCTGGCTCATCCCCAAGGCGTGGCCAATTGGCACAAAAACACACAACGCCACCGCGTTGAGTATGAACACCGTACCCATGGCGACGCTTAAGGCCGCTTGGTCGGCATCGACGACCGACGCAACGGCCGCGATGGCCGATCCACCGCAGATCGCGGTACCAACCGATATCAGCAACGACTCCTTGCGCTCCACACCAAATCTTTTGCCCAGCCAGATTCCAGCACCCAAGGTTACGGCGATTGAAATGGCCGCGAAGATCGCCCCGTCTGCACCCGCGGTCAGCACCGTGCGGAGATTCATCGTAAGGCCCAGCAGCACTACACACGCTTGAAGCAACCATTTAGCGGCCACATGAGTCTGGGTTCGCCACGGGTTATGCAGTGCCAGGGCAATGGTAATACCCATTCCCAAAGCAATAGGTGGCGAGGCTACTCCCAAAATGCAAAGGGCACCGGCAGTCAACATTGCGATGACCGGCCAGACATAATTCTGACTTTTTAGCTTGACGACAGAGGAAGCGTCAATTTCACTGCTAAACTCTTCCAAGGGACTGGCGATTTCTTCTTGCGACACGAATTGAATTCCTTTCCACAAAATTCACCCAGCGGAGGATAGCAGCGAGCAATATATCTATCAAATCGATATTTTATATCATATTGATTCTTTTTACTGATATTAGGATGCCGTAAATGCCAGCCCTGCAGCGTCTCTAATATTTATGATGAATAGAAGCAACCATGATATTGAATTGATGCTGAGTCCGGTAAGATACTGCGATTGGATGGTGCTGAGGGTGCGCTCACGCCGATGATTTTAGAATAGATCGTCGCATGGTGCGTTAGCATGGGTATGAAGACGGCGAAGAAAAGAGTTCGATTGACAGATAGAAGCAGAACGGAGTGGTGTGACAGTCTCTAAATTGATAACTCGCTCGAATCCAACGATCCGACCACGACGAACCGCGCTTTACCGGGACGGCGGCAGCACCTTGGCTGCTGCGCTGGCATTGGCCGGGGTAGTTGCCATTTATGGCCCCAACGAGTTGGCTTTTGCTGCGAGCGGCGCCACCTCTCAACCTGCCGCCACGCAACCAAGTCAAGGGGGTCAGGCATCCGATACACTGCCGTCGCTGCCAGAGGATACCCGACTGCCGGTGCCACCGAACCATGAACTAAGACGCGACAATCAGCAATTGCGGGCCTATTTTCGCGATAAGTATCCACTCGATACCAACTTGGCGGAATTTCGCTTCTATTCCACACTGTTCAATCACTACGTCATTGCCGCGAAGGGTACAAACCATCCGGCCATGCGCTATGCGGCCTTAATGCTCATCGTTCGATTGGCCACTCTGCAACAGGATTATTTCCGGACATTTCAGGCGATCTCGGCGTTGGCCCAGGGTTATAAGGTCAACAAGTATAAATTGATCGTTAAGGCCGGCCGTGCCATGGTGGACCGAGGAGGGATGAGTCCGTTAACGGCCGGACAACTCGCTGATCAGTTGACCAGCTTTACGCTCATGGCAATCGAACATGTTCATTTTAAATCAGCGGAGCAACTCGCTCGAATCGCTTTGACTTTAGCCAACGCAGTCGGCAGGCAGCAGGACGTCAAGTTACTCATCCCAATGCTGGTCAAGGCGCGAATGGCGGCTCCACTAGAAGGCGAATATCAAAGTGCCATGCGGCATCTTAAACACCATCCGCATTCAGTTGGGGCTAATACAACAGTTGGTTTGTTTTTGGCGTGTTTTACGAAGCACCGTGCAAAAGCGGATTCGCATTTGATGAAAAGCGGAGACCCAAACCTTGCGGCCATAGCCAAGCGGGACGAGCAGTGGGCGTCAAAAAAAAGTGTACCCGGGTCCGCCCTGATCACATTGGCACATGGCTGGCTTGAGATATCGAAGAATCGATCTTACCGGCGCTTTCGACGACCGATTCAGAATTTGGCTGAAGGAACCGCGACTACGGCACTTGAAACAATTGACCAGGATATTCTCACAGCATTAAAAGCAGCTCAATATCATCATGCCCAATCTATGCTCCAAGACGCCACGCAAATTGCTTCAGAATTGAATCTGACCGAGTTCAAACCTCAAATTCGCAATTGGCGGCGTACCAGCGCAAAATTAGCCGCACTGCGATCCGCCTATCATCAGGCCATCCGAAATATGAATATCGGGACAGGCAGTGCCGACTCATGTCAGGCCATTGGCGGATATCTCTGCTTTGCATGCGGGAGATGGAAAGATGGGCTGGCATACCTGAGACACTCAAAAAATCAGCGCATAAAACATGCTGCCATAGCTGATCTGCGCAAGCCGAAGTCCTCGGTCACACAAAAATCCTTGGGTGACATGTGGTGGAATGTGTCCGAAAAATATCATGGTTTGGAACGTTATAACATCCGTTTGCGAGCGATCCACTGGTACAAATTATGCCAGAAAAAGCTGCGTGGCTCCGCCCTGTCTGAGGTGATTTACCGAGAAATATCTGTCAATCGCGAGCAATTTTAGACCAGACTATATTTGCCGAACGTATGGATGATCGGCGACGTTACCGCGACGCGGCCATCGACGAGTCGTTTGCCTCGCATCCATGGCCTCTGCTTCCATGGACGAGCGGCATCGAATGCCCTACGATTTGCCGCAGTTTGAGGTTTGCTTGAGAACGATGAATGTTTAAGTGGCGTCTGCTGTATGGACTACTTTTTGGCATTGCCCTGCTCGCCATGTTCTATTTTGACCAGACTCAGTCTGTGGGCTGGCCGGGACGGGATGATTCGTTTCCGCCCGGAATCCTGTTTGCCGGCACGATGACACTCATCATTCCGCTGGCTATTGTAGAAATGCAGCGGCTACTGGCCAGTGAAAACGTCACAATCTCATTGCGGGTATGCATACCATCGGCAATTTTGTGTATGCTTTGGCCATGGTTGGAACAACTGGCGGTTATTCTGCTGCACCATCCACAAGGCGCGGCCCCAATCGCGATAACGGTGGCTCACTGGTTTTACACCGTTAAGCCGCACTATCTCGTGCCAACGGTACTTGCGCTGGCACTGGTGGGTGCGTTCGTGATGTACTCCCGCCACCAGCGCGTGGATGGGGCTATGGCTTCAGCCGGAGCATCGCTTTTGGCCATCGTGTATTTGGGGGTGCTGCCAGGATTTCTCATGCCCATACGGTTGACCCACTCCAGCGGTATGATTGTGTCGATTTTACTGATGGTAAAAGGGGCGGATATAGGTGCGTACACTTTTGGGCGTCTCTTAGGACGACACAAATTGATCCCATGGGTATCCCCCGGCAAGACGTGGGAAGGTTTTATCGGGGGGTTGTGCCTCGCGGCCCTTATCGGCGGACTTTTGACTCTTTGCTCTTCGGAATTCTATTGGTGGGAAGGGGCGGTGGCAGGCATAATTCTTGGTGCCGCCGGGCAGTTGGGCGACCTGCTTGAAAGCGTACTCAAACGCGATGCCGGCGTGAAAGACTCCGGCGTTTTACCGGGGTTTGGAGGTGTGCTTGATTTAATCGATTCCCCCCTGCTGGCGGCACCTTTAGCCTATTGGATGCTGAAATTAGTACATGGATGACATATGACGATTGAATATCTGAAACACTTGGCACCCTTGAACCTTAAGCGTCGGCAAAACGTTCACCACACTTTTGCAGGCGGCCGCGGAACGGCAGCCCGCCAGTACCAGTGGCGTAAATGCGTCTCTCCTCTGATGGCAGGATTGGTGGTCTTTGCGACATGGGCCTCTCAAGTGACGGCAGCAAATCAGCCAGCCACCCAGAAATCGATACCTTCCAGACCAACGGCCGACCCTGCCGTGCTCACCAAACTTGAATCCCTTATGGATCGGGCGTTGGACGGGCAATCGGGGACGGCAACCGTTATTGCAGATCTGCGCGGCACTGAAGACCCAAAACTGGTGCCTTACTTTATGAAAATGGCTCACAGTTCAAATATCGAATTGAAGTTTGGAGGTTTGCTGGCTGCCAATTACATAAGCCGCAATCCCAAATTGATCGATATTCCGCGATTATTGAAAGTTCAGGCTACCAGCGCTTTAACCCTGGCTATTGCCGTTCTGGTCAGGCATGGATTCATCACCAACCGCCAATTGGAACAAATTACGCAGTTGGCACCTCGATCAAGCCAGCGGCTGATGGCTGCCGCCGCGCTTGTCGACCGGCATCAAGGACAACTGGCAGCATCGGCACTGCGAATGCTGACACGAAGTTCGCAGGCGTCTGTACGTTATTTTGCCGCTTTGAAAATGGTGCAGGCCGATATTTCAGATGCGGATACGAAGGCTGGGCTGTCGATTCTCAATACGATCGCCAATCGGCCGGAACTCCGATTAAAGCCCTTAAAAAACGCGCTTATCGAGCGTGTTGGGGCTGAAAAACTGCGCATTTGCGGCCCATGGATAGAGGCAATGGGGAAATCCAAACAATCAGGGTTCTCCACGCGCTTGCAGGCTTCACTGGTGTTGCTTTCGCTTCACAATCACGATGGCGTAACCATCTGGAGGGCGTTGGCAGCCAAACATAAAAGTGATATTTCGCGCATTGAATTGGGCTTGACGGCTATCGAATACGCATCCCAATTAAGCCCGACGGACATTGCAGCGCTTCGGCAATCACAATCGCCCCTGCTTAAGGGTGTCATACAAACGGCCCTATTGGCGACTGAACATCGTAATTTTTGGGCACCGATCAAAAAGCTCATTATTGATGGGCAACCTCTGTTTTTAAACTGGTGTCTTCAATATGCAAATATGCCTCACTGCCCCTACCGATCTGCATTGATGCGAGCCATTATCGGATATGCGACCATAACGGACGGCCAAACCGGGCAGGATTATCGCCGGGCGGTTTCAGCCGCTTTAACAGTCGTCAGTCTTAAGCATCATTTTGACCGGGCGCTCGTCGCGCGATGCCTCAAGGCTTTTAACCCCGGAGTGCCAGCCGCGATGCTGGCGGCGATGCTTTCGCCCAAGAGCAAAAATTTCTCAAGCCTGGTAGCGGCACACTGGCAGAATTATTTGCACCGCCGCCACCGCCGAGTCCGCCTGCTGGCGGCATTGGTTCTGGGCAAATTTCATAATCCAATTGCGCTGCAGGAACTCAGACATGTGGTGCTCTATGATGGCACTTTGAGTGACGGGTTGCAGGCGCAGGCGGGCTGGTACTACGCTGAGATGACCGGCACCGCCGACGAGGTGCTGCAGGCCGTTATGGCGTATCATCCAAAACATTTGATATCGCAATGAAAGCCCGACATTCGGCCGAGGCCGACATCCGATGTTATAAGGCATGTGCAAGCGCCGTTGATGATCCGCAAAATTATTCTGGCTGGTTGGGCCAATAAAAATACCAACCGGTCCAGATTGCATTCCAATCGTTGGCCCAGGCACGTGGATCACCTTTGGGAAAGTGCACCTCGCCGATGCCGTTGGGGCTGGGCGATGGAACGTGAGCCTCGGCCCAATTTGCATTGGTAAGCGTATTGGACGCCTGTCCATCCTGTGTGTAGAAGACTGGATCGTCAATGCCCTCAACCGAACCATCGGCATGAAGAACGTTTTCAAATGCCGGAGAGTTCGGATTACCGTAATGTGGATGGTTAATCAGGTACAAATTACCCTGCATGCTGCCGCCACCCCACGCGACAGCATCCATGCAGAGAATGTCTGCGGGGTTGCCGCTGGTTGTGACGGCTGGCTTGTTGACGCGGTTTCCCCATGTTGGGTAAATGCTGCCATTAAACCCGCTGCTGACGCTGATGCCATTGGGAAATCCACCGCCGCCAAATTCGGTAAATGAATTAAGGGTGCGCTGCGAAGCGCATCCCACGTAGGCATAGGAGGTCATGATAAAATACCCCCACTGGTAAAGTTGCTCGCCTGCAAATAAATCGTTGGTAAAAGGACAGCTTGGGCAGATCATCCAAGGTGCCAACCGCACCTGCTGATTGCCGGAAAACGCCTTGGGCACCATCTGGTAAACACCAAGTTGCGTTGGGTCCCACGAATATTCATAAGGCAATAACATGCCGGAGTCCGCACTGGAAATGGGCGTACCGTCTGAAGCATACTGTAGCTGCGAGCCAGTGCCGCCATATTCTAAAAAATCAGCATATGGGGTGCCGAAGCGCTCCCACCGCGCCCCGTAATCCATATTTATGTTATTAAAATTGTCATTGCTTAACAATAATGGAAACTGGGTGCCGGTCTCACCGTTGTCATACGGTGGGCTGGCGTACTTGCTGTAATTGGCTTGCCCGGGATTGGCATTATTCTGAGCAAGTATCTGTTTGTACCAACCCGCGTCCTGCTGCATCAAGCCGGTCGCAACTTGCGCTCCATCCGCTGTCTGAGAGGCTTCACCAAACCCATAAGCTGCAGGAAAATGTCCCTTGTGATTGACAGCAAACCCAAGGCACGCCGCACCCCAGGTTTTCAGATTGGCGGAACACTGAATTCGATTGGCTAATTCACGCACCATGCGAAGTGACGGAAGCAGGATGGCGATAAGAATCACGAGCACTGCCGTTACGGTGATCATTTCCACCAGCGTAAACGCTTTTCTGACCTGATGGTCCATGCCAATACTCCAGGCATCTGCCGCTCGCAGCTTCCACGCTCCGCCCCTCTGACGAGTACCATCAGTCAGACGACAGGCACGTGATTATGAATAAACTAAAAATGGACGCGCTGAATATTTTTGAGACGCCGACATGCCGCGTGGACACGTTATATATGCTGTGAGTAGCGGCGGCATTACGGTGAGCGTTCCGGCAAGTTTCGACGGCGGCTGATTATTGGCCGAGGGCAGCGGCAGCGGCAAGGTAGTTCCGATAATTATTCTGCATTTCGGTCATGGAATCACCCCCAAATTTCTCGACCATGCTGCGGGCAATTTCAAATGCGATTACATTTTCCACCACTACCGCGGCGGCGGGCACCGCGCATACATCGCTGCGTTCATAGTCAGCTTTATCCGCATGCTTGGTGATTAAATCAACACTGGGCATTGGCTGTTTTAAAAGCGTGCTTATGGGCTTCATGGCGGCGCGCACCACCACCGGCTGCCCATTGGTCATGCCACCTTCCAATCCCCCGGCATTATTTGTAGGCCGCGTGAAACCGAGATTGGGTGAGTGGCGCAATTCGCGGTTGAATTCAATGGGATCATGCACCTTTGATCCCGGTAACATCGCCACCTGAAAACCCAGGCCGATCTCCACACCTTTGATGGCTTGTATTCCCATGACTTCAGCCGCAATGCGACTGTCAAGTTTCATATCCCAGTGGGCGCAGCTACCCAACCCAATGGGGCATCCATATACCCGCGTCTCAACGATTCCGCCCAGCGTATCGCCCTGAACCTTGGCTGCGTGAATCGCGTCAATCATCTGCTGGCTGGCCGCTTCGTCGGGGCAATATACTTCGCTTTTCAAAATGCCATTCCGTAAATCGTCCGGTTTTGCAGTTGGGCTGACGTTTGCGGCGGCCATCTCAATGCGGGTGACGAATCCCACCACCTGAATTTCAAATTTGCGAAGCAGACATTTCGCGATGGCCCCTACCGCTACGCGATTGGCGGTTTCGCGAGCACTGGCCCGCTCAAGCGTCTCGCGGCAATCGGTACTTAGCCATTTGGCGGCACCCGCCAGATCGGCATGGCCGGGGCGAGGCTTGACCAATGCAGGTGTATCGTCCAGCCGAGAATCCCGATTTTTTATTTCGATGGTCAATGGCGATCCAATGGTCATGCCACGGCGCACACCTGTAAGAAAGGTAACCGTATCGGTTTCAATTTTCTGCCTGCCGCCGCGGCCATATCCCCCCTGCCGCCGCTTCAATTCGCCGTTAATCAGGTCGACATCCAAAGGCAGGCCAGCCGGCAGCCCTTCGATGATGCTCACAAGTGCAGGCCCATGCGATTCTCCTGCGGTTCGATATGAAAGTGTCGCCATCTTTTTCCTTAATCATTACCAGGTCATCGGCATGCAGCATCTCAACAGAATGCCGCATGCCATTGAACTTCACACACGGTTGGAGTGATCTACCGTTATCGGTTACACTCACAACATCAGGCTGCGGTCATGGTCGGGCCCGATGCACGGGTCGGGCTGTGAACCTGGTCAGGTCCGGAAGGAAGCAGCCATAAGCTTGCTCGATCCGGTGCCGTCGGTAGCCCGACCATGACCGCAGCTTGCCCGGCAGTTGGTGACCCGAAATGGCCCAAAGCCGTCGCCGGACCTTCTGCGAACGGGTCGAGACATTACGCCCCAACGCTAAACACACTCTCCGTTATCGGCGCATCCTCCGATGGTGCCATCATGATGACCTTGCGATCGGGGTTGGCTGCCAGATGACGCAGAATGTGAAATACGGTTTCCGCCCTGCTGCCTTCGCCAATGGCGGCGGCAATCTGTTCGGCATTGCCGCTTTGGCCTGCCTGAAGATGCGCTATCACCTTGTGCTGCAGCGCTATCACCGCTGAGGCTGCCTTCTTACCCGCTTCCACACCCGGCTGGTGATACGCGTTGATGTTGATAAGTTCGGCGTACAATCCTACCGCACGCTCAAAAACTGCAATCAGCACGCCTATCGCCCGCGGTGTAACTTCGTCGATGGTAAGGGTGACACTTTCCCGACCATTTTCGTGGAGTGCACTGCGAGTCCCTTGGTAAAAGCCGGAAAGATAGTCGCCACAGCGAACCCCCGGCTCCACCTCGATGGCCTCAGCGGCCGACGCAGTTTCCTCCATGGTTGAAGATTTAAGAACTTCAATAAATGTTACAAAAAAGTTATTTACACCTTCACGCAATTGCTGAACATACGCATGCTGATCGGTGGAGCCTTTGTTGCCATATACCGCAATACCCTGATTAACGACTTGGCCCTTGCGATCGAATTGCTTGCCGAGAGATTCCATCACCAATTGCTGCAGGTACCGGCTGAACAAACCGAGGCGATCTTTATACGGAAGGATTACCATGTCCTTGAGACCTTTTCCACCGCCTATGTGATACCACATCAGAGCCAGCATGGCCGCGGGATTTTCGCGTAAATCGGTTTTGCGGGTGATGTTGTCGGCATCCTTGGCACCTTTGAGCATGTCATCGATGTCGATGCCCTGCAGCGCGGCGGGCAATAGTCCGACGGCTGAGAGTTCACTTGTGCGTCCACCGACCCAATCCCACATCGGAAAGCGTGCAAGCCAATGATGAGATTCTGCGTATCGATCCAGTTCACTTCCGCTGCCGGTAACCGCCACCGCATGCCGCCCAAAATCCATACCCCGGGCACTGTATGCGGCCTGTGCCACCAACATGCCATTACGGCTTTCTTTGGTGCCTCCCGATTTGCTGATCACAACGGTCAGTGTGCGAGATAGTGTCTTGCCCAGAGTTTGCAATACTTGATCCATACCATCCGGATCGGTGTTATCGAAAAAGTGCATTCTCATGCGGTCTTTGGCCGTACCGAGCGCGTGTGATACAAACTGCGGTCCAAGAGCCGATCCACCGATTCCGATGACAAGCACATCGGTGAATTTTTTTTCATTTTGCGCTTTGATCTCTCCACGACGTACTTTTTTCACAAATGCCTTGATGGCGTCAATGGTGGAATCAATCATATCGGTAATTTCTGATGACGGAGCCCGCCGACTGTTGCGCAGCCAGTAATGCCCAACCATTCGATTTTCGTCTGGATTGGCAATAGCTCCGTTTTCAAGCTCTGTCATCGCGGCAAAAGCGTCACGCATGGCGGGCTTCATTTGGGGCAGAAATTCATCCGAAAAATTAACCCGACTGACATCTAGCGTCAGACCGATACGGCGGCAATCAATCAGATGTGTCTTGTATCGAGTCCATAAAGCCTCGGGAGAATGCAGGTTCATGTTCAACTCCTTTACTGGGGAAATTACACTTTTCAAACCTGTCCACTACCAGATCAGACAACGTCATCGCGCAGGTTATGGCACATACCGTTTGATGATCAAAGTGTCATTCTGACCGCCAAAGCCAAAGCTGTTGGACATTACCGCATTTACACGGGCCGCACGGGGCTTGTTGGGCACATAGTCCAAATCGCACTCCGGATCAGGAACCGAGTAATTGGCAGTCGGCGGTAAAATCTGGTCACGCAAAGTCAGCACGCAGGTGATAGCCTCGACCGCTCCCGCCGCAGCTATGAGATGGCCCATCATGCTTTTAATGCTGCTGATGGGCACTTTATCGGCATACTGGCCAAAAGCCGCTTTAATGGCATGCGTTTCGGTAGAGTCGTTTTCTTTAGTGCCTGTGCCGTGAGCGTTGATGTAATCGATGTCCGCCGGGGTGAGTCCCGCATCTTTCAGTGCCTCATTAATGGCCATTACAGCTCCGCGTCCCTCAGGGTGCTGGTCCGTAACGCGATACGCATCGGCCGAACTACCATAACCGACAACTTCCGCCAGAATAGGAACTTTACGCTCCAGAGCATGGCTGAGATTTTCCAGAATTAACACCCCGGCACCTTCACCTATGACAAAGCCGCTGCGCGTTGCGTCAAAGGGGCGGCATGCTCGCTGTGGATCATCATTAAATGTCGATAGCGCGGTCAGCCGATTGAAGCCGGTGACACCAAAGGGATGAATCATGGAATGGGCCCCACCGGAAATCATTATGGTTGCATCGCCACGGCGGATCAGTTCTGTGGCCTCACCCAGAGCCTGTGTGGAGGCAGCGCAGGCGGTAAGGCAATTAAGGGCCGGCCCGCAGGCGTTAAACTCAATACTCAGGTGATTAATCGGCAGGGCAGGCTCCTGTTCAATCTCACGCAGCGCATCAAACGAGGCAAGCGCTTCGCGGCCCCAGCCAACCATATCCAATTGCCCCTGCTCACGATTCCAATTGCGAATGGCGGTTTGCGTGAAGGTGTCAAAATCCAGCGATCCTTCGCCACTGCCAAGATAGATACCAATTTCGTAAGGGCTTAATTTTTGACTCTCTGCCGATCCCGGCGTTGGCAGTTGAGCCTGATTCCACGCCTGGCGGGCGGCATCAAGTACAAAATAAGTCGCACGCGAAATACTTTTGTGCTTCTCCGCATGTGCGGTATCGGTTTCAAACCGATAATCTTTTACTTCTGCGGCAAACGTAGTCGGAAAAGACCGGGCGTCAAAATTGCGCATGGGGGCTACACCACTTTTGCCCGCCAGCAGATGTCGCCATGCCGTCTCGATGTCGTGGCCCAGGGGCGTAACCCAACCCATGCCTGTAATGACCACACGATGCCGCATTTATTCTGTCTCCTGATACCGACTCAGCAGGATGGCCGAATGCTGCCCCGCCAGCGACCGTGCCAATACCAATATATTACGCATATCCACCGCCGGCGCGGCGTGTGTTACGACGGACAGCCCGTCCAGCGGCTGGTCTGAATTCAGCGACGGACAAATCTCACGCCGATCCAACATCTGGGCAGCCAATACCAGATCAATCGCCTGGCTGGCAGCCCCAGCGTCGCCCATGGCACCGCGCGGCGTGGTTAATGGCGGCACACGGCCAAATGCAGATCGAATACCCATCGCATCAGACTGATCAAGGTGCGGCAGTGCACTGGCCGGCGGCATCAGCAAAGATATATCGTCCGGCTTCAGCCCCGCGTCCGCTATGGCCTTAAGCGCTGCGTGTTTCAGTGGCTCGCCCGCCAGATCGGCAGTCCCCAGTGGCAAACCACTTGCGCATGACGAGAGTCCTTTAATTTCGGCGTAGATATGGGCTCCACGCCGACGCGCGTGTTCCAATTCTTCAATTACCAGTACGCCGGCACCTTCAGCTATCACCGTGCCGGCACAATTTTTATCGTAGGGTCGGCATGCTTTTGACGGATCGCCGTTGGCGTGACGGTTCAGCAAATGTAATTTCGTCCAGCGCATGAGCCCCATGGGATGCACCAGGCTTTCCCCTCCCCCAACCAAGGCGACATCTGCCTGATCGCGTTGAATGGTGCGGCACGCTTCTGCCATGGCCAGCCCTGCTGACGCTTGCTGGCAGGTGATGGTATTAGACGGGCCTCGCGTGTCATGGATGATGCTGACATGACATGAAAGCATATTTGGCAGATATTTCAGCAGCCACAAGGGTGCCAGCGCGTCCATGCCACTGGATTCATTTGGATTGTCCGACTTTCCCCATCTGGCCAAATTCAGCGTATTGTCGGGATTGGCCGCCCGGGCCATGGCTTCCGTTAATTCATTAAGGTCGGCACAAATGAGGCCTGCGCCGATGTTGCATCCTACTCTGGATGGATCTGGGGCGTACCACGTGTTGTCGGGCGATGTTCCACCGGTTGATTCCAGTATGCCGCGCGTGGCCAAGCGCGCGTCGCGGACTGCATTATCCGCCGCTACCACGGCCAGTTCGATGTCCCGGGCCATAATTTTTGTCGATTTTCGGTAGCTCTTCGGTACAAACTCGGCCGCTTTGAACGCCGGTACGCTTCCGGCGACGCCACACGGAAATGAGGAGGCATCGAATGCACGGATTACATCCACACCAGAGCGAGCCGATTTGAAACCCTCAAATGATGCTTCCGCTGTCAATCCCAACGGACTCACAGCACCGGTACCAGTGATCACAACGCGGCGCATGGATGTATTTGATACTCCTGAACCAAACTTCCCGGTGCAATATGGCACCGCTGCGTGATTGTATGGCCATTGGTGCCGACTGTCATGCACTGCATCTTAAATGGCGACCCGAAACAAACGAACGGGTCGGCACCAGCTATTGCGGTTGGGTCCGCGGCAATTGGCTATTGGGTGATATCAATTCATTTCTTTTCCGAAGCGGCTGCGTTGCCATCTGCTGCAATTTGTCGGATGCCGGCAACTAAACTCTGGCTGGGTGAAAACACCCACGGGGACGATTGTGATCTGCCTGAAAGCCACTGTGCATAATAGGTCTTTTCAGTTTTGCTGCCCTTGCCCTTTTGTTTGCTTGGGAGCGGTTTGGATGCCGTGGTTGACCAAATTCTAATCGTGGCGCTGCTGATGGAGGCAGTAGCTGGAGATGGTGGCTTACCCTTGCCCTCCGGATGGAAAGTTGCCTGGTAATAAATACGCAACTCAGTCGCGTGGGCTGGCTTGGGTGGATTGGTCAACCATTTGTGGCACCGAATGGGACTCAGTTCCGCCGTGAATGACGCAACATCCACCTGTGATATCGGTTTTGCCCCCGGTTGAATAACCCAACCATTTTTGGTTTTGGCCAATTTCAGAATTTTTCCATTCTGCTGCAACACAAGCCGACGAAGGCCAACGGCGGGAACGTTTGCCACGGTATGTGACCTTAGTGCCGTCGCGCTTGGCAAGATAGTTGCAACTCGGACCGTTGATACCATATAGATGGTTTTCCACCCCTTTACTTTTACCGGTGAAAGACCACCCTTATCGCCCGCACCGAAAGATATGACGACTGGATGAAGCCGATGAGGCAAAGTGATGGACAGGGTTCCGACGGGCTGGAAATGCGCAAGTTTAGGGGGCGGCGCATTGTTGAACGATTTGGCACGGATGGCAGAGAGATTTTTCAGCAATTTAGCCACCGCAGCCTTGCGAGCGGCCAAGAGGGGGCCGCCATCAAAAGATGCCGCGGTAGTACCCATTTTCCATCCGATACCGTGACGGATAAGTTGGAGCGAGGCCGGAGCCAACGGCGGATGCGCCTGGGTGAGGTGGATAAGGATCGACGTGGCGGTTGTAAGCGGAGCCCGGGTGAGCGCACGATCTTGGAAATGCGTAAGGGATCGCTCCAATTGCGAAAAACTTGTTGAACGAACGATCGCCAGGTTCGGATTGGCGTTGCTTAAGGCATGAATAAATTGGTGCGTAAGATCTGTGTAACTGCCAAATGACACAACCAGCGGTGGGGGAATTTTGGCCGCCTTCTGATCGGGCAGTTTTACGACCGATGGCACCTTACGAAATTTCACAATCGCCTGAAAAACCAAGTGTTTGATTGCTCGGTCTTTGGCAGAAGCAAATTTATGGGCTGCCAGTATCTGCAGATTGCTAATCCAATTGGTCACTTTGGTTGGATTAGCCCGCGCCAGCAGCGGCGCGTTGATAACCCACCCCTTGCCGTGACGAATGATGCGCAATTCAGTTTTGCCTCGCTTAAGGGTGATGGACTCAACCGCAGCGGCATGAAACCGAGTGAGTGACTTGGTGGCAAAATGCGATTCGCCCTTAAATAGCTTGCGCAGCCACGTGCGTCGGACGACTGCCGCAAAATGATTGTTAGTGGCCACATATAAACGGCCACCCAAAGTGGAACGCCCAATTTGAAGTGCAAGCTTTTTGCCGTCAGCCCGTGTTAAAATCAGGGATGCCCGAGCCGGTTTAAGGCCCAACTTGGCAAGCGTATATCTTCCGCTTGATGCGATCGGCACTCGGAAATGATATTTCAACGAGCTGATCTGATCACAAAGTTCGCCAATCGCGAAATCGCGTCCCCAAGCTTTTCGCGGAGACAAGATGTACCAGTGCGCACCGCGTTTGACGAAGTGCAGTGTTGGCCGACCTTTGGCGGAAAAAGATAGAGCTGTTACAGGCGACTTGGACACTGAAAACAAGGCACCATGGGTTTGCTGAGGGTGGCTGGAGGATTGGTGTCGCAAAAATATTACCACGGCCAGCAAGGCCAGCATGACTACAAGAATCGATGCCGTAAGCTTAAAGTTCACTTTATAACTCCTTGTGCCGCCCACCTGAAGTCAGCGGCTGATTAAGTGTTGTCAAATGCGGCGACGCATAATTAAAACCAAAATTCCAACCAACGCAGCCGCGAGGGCCGGACCCAGAAAAGTGATAATCCGCACGATATTAAGTTCTGCATTGGACATGGGCGCAATGCGCATCGCAACAGTCGCACGGGGACTGGCAGCTATTAATTTGGATTGCCCGCTGAGCCAATACATGCTGTTCATAAAGAGAGCGGAATTACCCGGAAATTGCAGGACATTCTCAAGTGTATTGCCCGTTTCGATGGTCTGCGCCGATTCCACCAGCCCATTGTAAATGAAGAGCAAATTGCCCAGAGCGACCACCCGACTGTTGCCTTTCACGGCCAGTGCCCCGAGTGGCACTGGACCGCGCACATCCTGCGATGGGATAAAGTGCGGTTTGAAAGGAGCATCCGACGACTGCGCCCAGATGTTGCGCGATGGCGGTGAACGGAGAATTATCTCGCGACGCACACCCTTGCCAACTTTAGGCGTCAGTCCTACCACCGTGGGTCCCATCACCGCGCCAGCGCCCTGGCTGGTAGGTAGCCCGATGAACATGGTGGTAAGTGAATTCATGGGCCCCGTGATAATGTTTTTCTTAAAGTGGCTGATGCGCAGTTGAGGACCGACAACTGCATGGCCCTGGCCATCGCTTTGCCTCGACACCACTACCAGATTTGGGCGATAGCGGATGCCATAGCTGGCCAGAAGCGTTTTGAACGGCGGCACGCCACCCGTGGACATGAGCATCTGCGTCGGCATTGCGCCAAGCAGAAGCATGGCCGATCCACCTTCTGCCAGATGCCGCTTCAATTCCATATCCAATCGGCCCTGGGCCTGCATTTGCATCATTCCCATCTGGCCGCTGGGCGGGACGTTGAGGATTACCCAGACCACGCCCTTTCCGATTGCCGGCGGTGGCCCCGACGCCCCCGGTGCCTGAGGGTTGGAAGAAATGGGAGACCAGTTAAGCACGTCAAAATTATGCCGCTGCAATTTACGTGCAATGGCGGAAAATGGTCCACCTCGCTGCGTAAGATTGCCGGGCTCGGCACTGACAAAGACGACCTTAATCTTGTGAGGATGGATTATGCTCAGCAGCTTGCCATTGACGGCTTCTTCACCGCTGAAAGTGTAATGCAGTTGCGAGGATGACGAGGAGATGCCAACGGCCTGAAACATCTCACTGGAAGTGACAGCTTTGACCGAATGGGGCGCGATGATCAACAGGCGATCAGGGCCGATTTCGGCCAAAGCGCTGGCAGACTTCACCGGCTTGAGCTTCGCGATCGCGCCTGCAAACGTTTTAAGCTGCTGCATCACGCCTTTTATAGTGGGAATTTCATGCTTCAGCCATACCTGATATGCCGCAGCAAGCGCGCTGACGGTATCCGGTTGGATGGCTATGGACAAATTCTTAACCATTCGTTTCAGGCGACTTTGAGCTGTTTTGGCCAGACCGGGCCAGTTGGCCAACTGCCTTTTCGATTCAGATTTAATATCCCGTACCAGGCGGCGCAAATCCGACGGCGCATTTTGCGACAGGTACCCTGCCAGCTCCAGCAATGTTGCCTGCTGATCGGATGTCATCGCTCCCTGCGTTGGAACACTCTCAAGCGAACTTGCGATGGAATGAAACCGCTTTACCAGTTTGTTCATAATTGGAATACCGGCTTTGAGCGTCCTCTGATATGGCCTGAGACTGTTGCCAAATCGTTTTTCAATCATGCGTTCCAACGCATGCCGCGATGTGGGCCGATACTCGTGAATGTTTCGGCTTGCCCGCTCGTACTCGTGCACCAGCTGCTGCACGCGGGTATATTCGGTCAATTCCTGCTCATCAGCCTGCGAACTGGAAGGAAAGGTGTTAACTAATATAATTTTTTTATCCGATTTATCCAGCAACTTCAGAAGCCTGAGCGTCTGTGGGGAGAGCGAATATATCTGCCCGGTGGTCAGATCGGTCACATGGTTGTACCGAAACGTAATCCAGTCCAGCAGGATCACGACTATTAACGCCGCGACCGCAAGAACGACGGCGTTGGAGCCGTAAATCCATTTGTTCCGCGCCGCTGTCGGTTCACGCGATTCCGCTGATTTTGAACTTTTCGGGGAACTCATCTGGCCACACTCCAAGCGTTGTGAGATTAATCATTAAACTCTGATTGATGACATTTAAGCGGACAGTCCTACCGCCATTTGCGGCTTTCGAGAACTAAATAAGTCAGCATGAGGAAGAAAAAAGTGCCGGTAAGGAAATACGCCACATGTGACGTATCCACCAACCCCATTGAAAAATGCTGCATTTGCGGTTCAAACGACATGTACGTCATGACCCGCTGAGCGGTGCTTAGCCAGGCTGGCGGCTGGGTTATGATGCTGCCAAGCAATCCACCAATGGCTTGAAGGAGAATGCCAAAAGTTACCAGTACAGCGCAACTGCTTATTGCAGCCAGTACCTGATGCTGGGTACAGGCTGAAAAAAACAGGCCCACCGACACCATAAGCATGCCCAGAAGCAGAAGGCCAAAGTAACTGGTGATTACAGGCATGAAATCGGGGCGGCCAAACGCCGAGAGAATAAGCACATACACCAGACTGGAACCGATGATGACGCAGTAGAAGGCCAACGCACCCAGAAATTTGCCCAAAACAATTGAAAAATCACTGATTGGACTGGTACGAAGCGTCTCGATTCTTCCTGAGCGATATTCTTCTGAGAATAATGCCATGGTAATAAACGGTACAACGAACATCAGGGCCAGGTGGTTCCATTCAAACATGGGGCCTGGATCTGCCACGGCACCGGGTGCAAATACCAGCAGGGCAAAGAGCAGCCCTACAAAAAGCAGATATACGACCAGCACCACATAGGCAACGGGAGAATAGAACAATCCCATTAGCTCGCGCCGGGCAATTGTTAATGTTTTTGACAATTTTTTACCTCCAAATGCAAGCCCGAAGTTGGTGAGTTGCCTATGCCGCCTGGCTCATAGTGGCACCAGGATCGGTAATCTGTACAAAAAATTCTTCCAAGGACGTACCAGTGGTGCGCATTTCCCGTAATGCCCATCCCCGCCCCACCACGGTGCTTGCGATTAATTCGCGCAAACCACCATCCAGTTTGCCGCTTACCGAGAGCGTGCAAACGGGTCCGTCACTGAGAATTTCGACATTATCAACCGCAGGCATGGCGCCGAGAGCTGTCTTGACCTGTTGAGTAGGCCCGCGAACCTCTACCACAAGCTTTGCGCCCGAGGAATTGCGGCGGGCACATTCCTGTTTGAGTTCATCAGGGGTCCCCTGTGCCAGTATTTTGCCGCGGCCGATGATGATCACCCGCTGACATGTCAACTCAACCTCAGAGAGTATGTGTGTCGAGAGCAGCACCGTATGTTGCCCGGCCAGATCTGCCAGCATTTTTCGTGTTTCGCGAATTTGCTTGGGGTCCAATCCAACCGTCGGCTCGTCCAAAATCAAAACTTGTGGATTATTGAGCAGGGCATCGGCAATTCCAAGCCGCTGACGATAACCCTTAGACAAGGTGCTGATTGGCCAGCGCAGGCGCTCTCCCAACCAGCATTTCTCTGCGACGGATTGGACTCTGCTTTTCAGGGTGGTTCGGTCAATGCCGCGCAGCCGGCCGCGATAAGTTAGATATTCCTCCACACGCATCTCGGTGTATGTTGGGGCGTTTTCAGGCAGGTAGCCAACCCGACTACGAACCTCCATGGACTGTGTAAATACATCAAAACCGGCAACCGATGCTGCCCCAGCTGTCGGCGGCAAAAAGCAGGTCAGCATACGAATCGTGGTTGTCTTTCCCGCTCCATTAGGCCCCAAAAACCCCACAATACTCCCACGGGGTACTTCAAAGCTTATGTTGTCCACCGCTAAAAATCTTCCATAATTTTTAGTCAGATTTTTAACCACGATATCAGCGTTTGAGGACATAGCCTTTGACCTTCCGTAACACTTATTGGCTCGGGCCGCCAAACCAATGAGAACCGCACCGCCGGGCAATCCGGGCCATCACGCCTTGGTGGAAATCACGGTATGCGCATAGAGCGAAATTACCAATGTTACTTCCACCGCCGCGCCAGTAAATAACGGCCTATATACGAATTGTCAATCAAAAGGGTTGGCTTTTTGACACTTGCGGTCAGGATTGATCGCCTGACTGGGATGATTTTACAACACCAATGGCCATGGCTACCAATCCGCAAATGGCTGCGGAAATCCACAACCAATCTGCCAGCGCAAGATGAATTCCAACATTCGGACGCCAGATGAAACTTGCCTTGCGATCAATAATGGTGCTATTCGGCCACACTGGAAGTGACGGGGTGCCTGTTGCAGGGAACCAGGGGCCGGGGACCGCCAGCGGTGATATCCGGCCAATGAGCTTAAACCGATGGGATTTTTCTGTCGGCTGCGGGGCTGACATCAGCGTCACATAGAAGGCGTGGTTTTTGCTTGAGAGGAACGCTTGATAAACCCCGGGCGCTACCATCGGAAGCGATATCACATGCTGGCGACCTCGATCAAACACGATGGCTTTTATTTTTCGCGTCAGGTCATGTGATCGATAGGCCCAGAGGCGCAATCGCCAGCGATATCTGCTTTGCTTGGCTGCCAAGTCAGGCAGCACGGTCTGGGGTAATTCATATATCCGGCGCAGACTCATTCGCCAGTGCTGGCGTGCTGCACTGGCCGAAGTGCGATGAATTACCAGCCGGAGCAGCGCGGTATCTGCCGCGGATGCACCGCTGAACGCAACTGCCGCCACTTTGCCAAGGCCAACGCGCCAGTAAGCGGCCAAAGGAATATGCTTCCCCCTACTCGCCGCAAGCAGAATGGCGCGGCGGCGGATGAGAGTGTGCACCCATTCATGTATGACGCCTTTAATCATCGACCCCGCGGTTGGTGTCGTTAGCCAATGCAGTGGACTATGCATCAGAGGAGAGAGCTGAGATCGCATCGCCGCATTTCTGATCAGCGCATGCCACCTAAGTTTGCTCTTGGACAGCAGCAGTTTGACATCCGATGATCTGACAAAGGCGCGGATGGCACGCGATTCTCGACCGGCGATGATCACCATGTGCGCACTATGAGCCTTCAAAAGTTGTTGCCAAGGTAATGGCGACATTTTGGGAATGCCTCCATCGGTCAGGAGAATCAGCCAATCATGCTGGTGCAGAATGCGCCGCAATATCGGGAGCGCGGTATCGGGACGTGTAGAGCCGTCGGGCTTGATGCGGAGAAGCTCGCTTTTGATCTGCTCTGCATTTTTCCCGCGGAGCTTGAGCGTGCGACCACTAAATACCAGCACATGAACAGGTATCCTGGTGCCCAGCAAATGCATCGCACCCAATACCCCGTCTGCCGCCAGCTCAAATCGCGTCTGCCCACCGGTACGTGAAACGTGCCGCCCCATCGAGCCGCTGGCATCAATCAGAAAGACAATACCGGGGTGCACAGGGCGTGGCGAATGTGACGATAGGGGTGATAAGCCATTAAGAAGTCGCGCGCTGGTCGTATCTGCTCCGTACCCACCCGCGCCAAATGCGTTGCTGGCCCCCGCCATCACCAAACCACCAAAATCTTTTTGTACCCATTGGGCCAACGCTGCCGCCTGGGATGGGTGGATGTTCCAAGCCGCCACATTATGAAGTAGCACACATTGGTAACCCACTAATACCGATGTCCGCGTGGGCAACTGATCTGGACGGATTATTTTGACTCTCTTGATCGGTGGTGCTTCACCGGGCTGATTGCTGACCCAAAGTACCCGATCTGCCGCAACGGGTGGTAAAACGATGCTTGCATGATCATCCATTGGCCATGGGTCGCCCGACTGCAGTTGAGCGCGATAACGCAACCAATCTGCGGCAGGTCGAATGCCATCGGTCAGTTGAATAACCCGAGTTCCGCGATGTTTAGACTTGATGCTTTCATCCGCAATTATCTTCGAATTACAGCGAACAATTAACTGGGCGCGAATTGGCCCGGTGGCACGAATTATTATTCCCAAGTCCACTCTGCCATCCGCGGTTCGATGCGCACGCAGATTGCTGATACCGATATCAGGGCGATGGGGACGAAAGATGGTAAGTGCAGCAGGCTGCACCGGTGGCTGCGCGGGCCACTGATTGAATTGCGACGTGAATATCCATGTCGGTCTGGCCAGATGAGCGGCCGCAAGCGCCACCCAATTTAAATGATGAGCAGCACTTGTGTGAAATTGCACAGAACCTGCCACGGTGCCATGGAGCAATGAGTTTTTATGCAGTACACGCACCTGATTCCCAATTGACATCAGATGAATGTGGGTCCCGGGCGGAACGTGCCGGGCAACAAACCGCAGCAGTCGGCGCGGGTGTATAAAAAATGCCGTGCGAGTGGCACCGGAATTATCTATAACCACATTAATATTTCTAGATAGCCGGTTATAAACGAAGGACGGACCGGCGCCCGCCAATAGAGCAAAGGCAGCGCTGAATGCCAGCAACCAGTGGACCAACCTCCAGTGCGTCTGGCCGCGCCGAAGGACAAAAATAACAACGACTGCAATAACCGGAAAAAGAGCAAGCAACATCCAAGGAATTTGAAATATCAGCATGGGAAGTCATACTTCTTCTATGTACCCGGCCGATTGTCTTTGATGCGTGTAAAGGTCGCCCGCGGTCATCCCTTTCCCATGATTTCTGAAATTATCACTGAAGGGGTGATCTCGTCGGCCAGGGCATCGTAATTCAACAAGAATCGATGGCCCAGCACCGGTACCACAACAGCATCGATATCCGCCTTGGCAACGTAAGCCCGACCGGCAGCCAGTGCCCTGACCTTTGCGCATGCCAGCAGATGCTGACCGGAACGCGGACTGACACCCAGGCGCACATATTGTTTTACCTTTGCGCCTGCCAAAGGTGATTGGGGGTGCGTCCTCTCCAAATAGCGGGCTGCAAGTTGCAACATGTCTGGGGCCACCAGAACATGCTGCGCCAGATTCTGCATCTCAGTAAGACGGTGCGGTTCTAAAACGCAATCTGGCAGTTGGTCGCCAGTCGACCCACCGATTACGCGCATCAAATCAGCACCCGATAAGTTCCCCACGCAAAGTTTCATCATAAAACGATCCAGTTGCGCTTCTGGAAGCGGAAACGTCCCTTCCATCTCGATGGGATTCTGTGTGGCAAGCACAAAAAACGGACGGGGTAATTTGTGCTGCTCGCGCCCCACGGTCACGGTTGATTCGTTCATTGCCTCCAGCAGGGCAGATTGAGTTTTCGGCGCAGCGCGATTGATTTCGTCAGCCAAAAGGAGATGGCCAAAAATGGGACCTGGCTGAAACTGCAGCCGCCGAGATCCACTTTCATCGGTCAGCAGGATATGGCTGCCGATGATGTCCGATGGCATCAAATCTGGCGTGAATGAGATGCGCGACATCTGCATATCGAGCAGGCGCGAAAGCGTTTTTACCAGCAGCGTTTTTCCAAGCCCTGGAACGCCCTCGAGGAGTACATGCCCGCGCGCGATCATGCAGATGATTGTCATCTCTACCACTTGGTCATGGCCAATGATGACCTGCTGAACACCCTCACGCAAACGCTTTAAATCGTCGGCAAAATCAACAATTTGTTGCTCAACGAGAACGGAAGCGGTGCCATCGACATCGATCGCTGCATCAGGGGGCCGACCTGTGGATTTCATGCGGTCCCTTTCACATTTTCCGCTCCAGATCTTAACCGTTGCGGCTCGGAAACCTTCAAACCGAGGCTTGCAATTTTTGGCCTCTCAGTTTCGCGATATGACCCGGTCTGCACCAGCTGGAAATATTCCAGGGGTGCACGCTTGTTGTCAGAAAGATCAACCGGGATCAGAAACAGATAACAATTTAATATAATAAACAGCAGAACCGCGACCGATATCTTCAGCCAGTAAGGCACAACTGCATTGGTAAGCTGGCTGAATCCGCCTTCAAAGATGCCGGCAACGACAAACATATGGGCCGATCCCAGCAGCAAAGAGACAATGTCGTGTCGCTGAGCACGCACGGCAGCCAGTATTGATCCATACCGCCCTCCGCCAGTAAGTTCCGCACGGGCTATAATCAAGCCCGCAGCGCTGGCGACGCAGATAGCAGGAAGTTCAAAAGAGCCATGTGGCCCCACCCACGCCATCAAGTAGGTGCCCACTCCATCTGCAAAATAACGCTGCGCCAGCGACCCAAGCATCATGCCGTTATAAAAAAGCAGACCAATGCTGACGATGCCGAACAGCGCGGCGGTGGCAAATCCAAGCACCCCCACCAGGATATTGTGAGTAAAAAGCATAACCGTGAAGGCGACATTTTGGCCTATTGAATAACTGAAATGCTGGCCGGATTGCAGTTTGAATCGCTCTTTGACACGATGAGCTGGGCGTTGTCGCCAAAATTCCTGTGGCACAATCGACAACGCCGTGGAAGGATGAAGGCTCGTGGTAATCCAGCCAAACGCTGTACCGCCGAACATGACCCCTGCCGCCAGCAGCAGTACCATCCATTGTCGCCGGGCAGCCGCCGGGAAATCGTGCCGCAGCAAACGCCACCACGCCATGAATGGTGAAATTTGCTGCGGCGGTGAAAGTGATTGATACGCCCTGGCGATCAGACGCTGCAGATATTCCCTGACTGCCGCGCTGCCACCCGCGGTACACATAAGACTCAGATCACTGGACACCAAACGATATAGGTTAAATATCTCGTCTGATTCCCTGGGCGTCAGCGGCAGCCCACTGTTGCCATCGTGGCGATCCAGCAAAGCACTGAGACGCTGCCAGCGCGGTCGGCGTAACGATATAAAATCATTAAGATTCATGTACGCCGCTCCAGTAAAATTCGACCGACATCATCTTCGTTAAAATGTGACCAAAAGGCAACCATACAGTTCGCCCCCCTGCTTTCTGGCAAACCAAAGGCAATAGTCGTGAAATTTAGGGGGTGCCGGCAGAATCCAGCGCGGACAGCGCAAATAAAAAGGGGCAGCCCATGCGGCCGCCCCAAGTTGATAACTGCAGAGGTTTAACTACGGCGCCAGCGGCACCGCGAACTTATTTCACTTCGACTGCAGCTCTGCGACGCAAACCAAGCAACGCAACCGCCCCGCCAAGACCCAGCAAAGCAAGGGCCGCAGGCTCCGGCGTAACCACGGATGAAGTTGACAAATTCGTCACCATTATGCCACCATTCACCATGCTGGCACTGCTGAGGCTTACCGTCCAAGTGTTGGTAACCGATACCGACGAACTGGGCGTATTGAGGTTCACACCCGCCAAATCATAGGAGGTAGAGGACGACGGCAGCACCGGGGTGGGCGAATTGAGGGGTAGCGCCCCAGAATCTTGGCTGGTGGACGAACCACTGCCGGGACTCACCATACCATTAAAATCGATTGTCTGGCTGCTGCTGGCGTTCGTCGCGGTCGCAGAACCCGACGTCTGCATTGATCTAAAGTTCGTTGAGTTACCACCAGTTGAATAATCATTGGTCACGGCAAATGAGATGGCGGCAGATCCAGACGTGGTATCGCTGACGCCTGAAAACTGGGTCTGCAAGGTGTAGCCTGATGTAGAAACTACCACACCACCGTAACTGAAACCGTCAAAGCTGCCCGGCGTCGCGATATAAGTGCCGGCACCAAAAATCGCCGCGGCGCTGGTGAGCGTGACGTTCTGATGTGAACTGCCAACGGTTACAACCATCGTGGGCGTTGCAAACGCCGCCGGTGCTGCAAGTGCAGCGAGCCCAACGGATGCCATTACCGATGCGATTGACTTTTTCATCTGGATAACCTCCCATAACAACTAAGTATAGACACCGAAACGAGGCGACTGCCCAAAACAAAATGGGCCTTAACGCACTCGTCGCGACCGAACGACACCTTGATAATAAAATTCAAAGGCCAGCGTGGCGAACCCAAAAACCCACAAAGGGCATATAACTGCCACCAAAAGCGACCGCCGGATACTTCGACTTGCTCTACTACTCGCCCCGGACGAGCGACAACATGAGTCTAACTCATACTCGCCGCGTTGTCAAGGACATCAATAATTTTTTCGGCATTTTCGGCCCGCGGCGATGCGACCAAACGCGCCTTTTCAAGTGCTTTGGATCAGGCTTTGATTCGACGGCGCAATCCTACGACACCCACCAAGACACCTAGCCCGAGCAATGCCGCTGATGCAGGTTCGGGTGTCACCACAGTGGTAGTTTGCAGATTGGTCACCACGCCACCAAAATTAGCCGACACGCCATTGGCAACATCCAGCGTCCACATATTGGATACATTGATAGTGGGGCTGACAGGAACAAGATTTGCGCCAGTCGTATTGTACGCCACTGAAGAAGACGGCGAATATGGATTGGTTGTGTTTAGTGACATGGCACCGGAGTCTTCCATGCCGATGACATTTCCGCCGCTGTTCGTCACAGTTGAGTTAAAATCTATCGTATCGGAGCTGGTGGCACCGGTTGCCGATGCTGAACCGGTGGATTGAATGGACCGGTACGAGCTTCCCGTTACGCCACTTTCAGTGACCGTAAACGCGACAGTACCTTTGCTGCCACTGCCGTTGCTGACAGAAAAAAATGAGGTGCTTAAGGCACTACCGCTGGTCGAGGCCATCAGTGGTCCCCAGCTAAACCCATCCAGACTCCCACTGGCCGCCGAATAAGTACCTGAACTAACAGACGTAAAAATCAAGCTCTGCGAATTTGCACCCACCTGCACTGTACCGGATACCTGAACACTGGCAAACGCAGCCGGGGCCGCTGACAACGCCAAGATACCGATCGCCGTTGACAAGATCTTATTCACAGTCCGCTCCTAAAGAGAAATCTGGACAAATCCGCCGCGCCAACGGCGGACAGAAAAAGCGCAACCCCGATGGGCAACGCCTACATTTTTAATTAGACTTCTCGAACCAACTGCCCGCTGTTTGGACCAAGAGAGATCCAACAAAAACTACTGCGAACACCGATTCCAAGACTTGCTCTACCGGTCCCTCTTACGAGACTGCAAGGAGTATAATCCCATAACCACCTATTGTCAAGTAAAAAATTAAAGATTTTTCTTGATTGCTTAGAATATCGCAAATGCGTAACACATCACTCTGATGGATGGCTGGGAATCATGATGGCCTACAAGTGACCCGACAGACAAAAAATTGCACCATTGGCGGGCTTGGGGGGGAGCCGTGCTCCGGACTGAAGTGATGCGGGGCCAGTAAGCCACGCACATGCACAGCTTACGGCGGCCATGTAAGCGCGTGGCGGTGGACACGCCCGAATGACCACGGCGGTCGCAAACGCAGCGGAGCCATCCTATCTACATACTCCGCCGGCGCAGGGTATACCGCTCTCATTCCACACTAAGCAAGCGTAAAACACGAATTCTGTTTCTCAAACTCCGCGGGTAGGATTCGAACCTACAACCAGTCGGTTAACAGCCGACTGCTCTACCATTGAGCTACCGCGGAAAGTAGCGACATCAAGGCCCACATTGTGCGCCATGGAACGACAATGTCAAGAGACAGGATCTCGTGATCAGCTCATAAATGGCGAATCGTTTTCGACTTACAGCAAAAGCTCATTGTCAACCAGATCTCCTTTTACCTGTCATGTCATGCGAAATATTATTGTAGCCCATACGTCGGCATAAAAGACCCATAACTTTTCTGTCAGCCTTTATCCATCGTCAATGGGCACGCGTCCGATAAAAATGTGCTGATGCTGATGCGAAGAATTATTAGCACCTTCGACAAAAAACGCAAAAAAATTACTTGACAAAACCCAAAACGTGATTAATACTAATACCATGTAATTTGCTGAAAGCGTTGGGCAAGTCGGCAAATTTGATTTTTCGTGGAGCGGTTGGAGAGGGTCACCTTCAGGCGGCTTTATCAACCCGACAACGCAGTTGAGCGAATTCACCGCGAGCAGCATGTTGCTGCGCGCAAGTGGAGATGTTCCATGCATAGGGAGACAGATTGTGCGAAAATTTAGTTGTTACCATCGGCGGGGTGTTTCGGCCAGTTCAGTTGCCAAGTTGGCTACCATGGCGGTATTGGTGCTGGCCGCTGGTTTGGCCGTAAATGCCGATGCTGATACCACGCTTGGTCAGTTTACATTAAGTAATTACTACATCCCCATAAGCCCCGGCAGCGCAACGCTATCAGACCCTGACAATCCACTTAGCGCGACCGTCAGCTTTACGTATTTGACGGCCGGTCCAAGCGGTGACAACCTTGCGGTGGCTATCGAAAATACATCCACGCCGGCCTCCAGTAACGAACTCATCCGCGATGTGGTATTTCAAGCATCCGCCAATGGCAATTTGTTGACAAATCCGGTAACCAGCTCATCCGCCTATCTTGCGACTTACGCCAGCGAATATACGTCGAATGCGGCAAACCAAATCTCGCCGAGCAATCCTTTGACTTACCCATGGTCGGTTGGCTCATCTGGCACCTACCGAGATTCATATGACCTCAGTAGTTCGACAACCGGGCTCAACGGCTATACCGTTAATGCTGACATGATTGGTGCGGCCCCCGTTTTGATGGGCGATGCCACCAGCAGCGTTTACGTATACGACAATCAAATTCCCGCATTGGTTCCGGTAAACAATGACGAGATCACTTTTGATGTCAAGATTCCAAACTTGATCAGTTCGGCCACCATCCAAGATGTCTATATAGGTTACGGCCAGACCACAACCGTGGGTGGCCGCATTCCTCTCGGTGGCTACGTCGAAATACCATCCAGCGAGGCGGTTGCGGCACCGGAACCATCGATGGCGCTCACCGCCGCCACATTGTGCGCGGGCGCTGGTCTTGTCTTGCGTCGACGGCGTGTATGAAAGACCCGCTACCGGTTATGAGCAATCTTTGCCACCACCTGGTGATCGCGGCGATCATTGACCATGTGAATAACGCCATCGGGGGATGGCTGAGAGTCCAGCGTCAATTCTGAACTCTCGCCCAGCTCTACCGTGATGTGATAGAACGTTTCGCAGTAGCGATAGTGCAACTTAAATGAGGTCCAGTTGCGGGGCAGGCGCGGTTCAAGCCAAAGTTGATCCGCGCTGACTCGAACACCCAGGAAGGTTTCAATGATAAGGCGGTACATCCAACCGGCGGAACCTGTATACCAAGTCCAGCCTCCGCGACCTTTGCACGTTGCCAAGGTGTAAATATCTGCGGCGACCACATAAGGTTCGACGCGGTACGTCCTAATACGATCTGCTGACGAGCCATGGTTTACGGGACTGATTAGTTGGAAAAGCTCCCACGCCTCATCAACATGACCGGCTTGGGCAAATGCCATAATGACCCAGATGGCCGCATGTGTGTACTGGCCACCGTTTTCACGCACGCCCGGCAGATAGCCGGCGATGTAACCGGGGTCATGAGTCGGGTTATCGAAGGGCGGGTCGAATAATTTAATCAGTCCTAGTTCTCTATCGACCAGGCGACTTTTGACCTCACGGAGAGCGCTTTCGCGCCGGTCAGGATCGCCAACTTCGGCTATCGTTGCCCAGCTTTGTGGAAGGGAGTCAATTTGACATTGCTCGCTGGTGTGCGAGCCTAGCGGTTGGCCGTTGTCAAAAAATGCACGTGTGTACCAGCGGCCGTCCCAGGCATTCTGCTCGATGGCTGAAGTCAGGGTTGCGATTCGACTGCGACACCATTCCACAGTTGCGTCATCTTCTTTAAGCTGTGCAATTTTCACCATTTCTGAAAATACGTAGCATTGGAAAAACGCCAGCCATACGCTCTCGCCTTTGCCTTGCTCACCAACCAGATTTAAGCCATCATTCCAATCGCCGCAGCCGATGATCGGCAGGTCGTGGGTGCCATCCCGGATGCCACGTTTTAATGCCAGCAGGGCGTGTTCATAAAGGGTGGCACTTTTTGCGCTGGGCTGTACCGCGTCGTACCACGATTCCTCATGCTCGCCAACCGGCCGGCCAGAGATGAAGCCAATACGTTCATCCAGCACGCCGGTATCGCGGGTCAACTGGACGTAGCGTGCCGTGGCCAGTGGCAACCAGAGGAAATCATCTGAAAATTTGGTTCGCACTCCCCTGCCGGTGGGCGGATGCCACCAATGCTGAACATCCCCATCCTCAAATTGGCGCGAGGCGCAGGTGATAAGATGTGCACGGAGGATGGATGGGTCCGCCAAGGCGGCGGCCATAGCGTCCTGCAATTGGTCGCGAAAGCCGAATGCTCCGCCGGACTGGTAATACCCCGATCGCCCGAAGATGCGTGAGGAAATGGTTTGATACAAAAGCCAGCCGTTGGCCAGCACATTGACGCCATCGTCCGGGGTCTCCAGATAGATGGTGCCGAGCGTGCGCTTCCAATACCACCAGACGCCCTCGAGCGCATTTTTAGCGGCGGCGACAGACTGGAATCGGTTAATCATGCTTTTCGCCTGCGCTTCATCAGGTGCCGCACCGAGAATAAAGGTCAATTCACGTGTACCTTGCGGTGGCAGTTGAATATCGCACATGGTGGCGGCACATGGATCCAGCTCAGCGCCCAATCGCCCAAGCAACCTGGAAAATCGCATGGCTGCCGGTGCCTCGACAGAGCCTGACCGCCCAATGAATTCAGTGCGATCGCCAGAAACGGTGCGTCGCGGTTCCGATGTACCGGCAAATGCAACCCAATTGCCAAAATCCAGATTCCATGCATTTCGGGCCAGAATGGCACCCGACTTTACATCCATCTGCGTCCAAATGTGCTGGGCGGTTCGCTGGTCCGATTCACCCAGAACCCACTGGACGTAATTGGCAACAGTTAGTTTGCGGGCGCGATTGCTTCGGTTTTTCAATTTGATGAGCGCAAACTTAATCGGCTCATCCATATGACAAAAGATGGTCAGCTCACAATCAATCTCCTGGGATGATGACTCAAAAACAGTGTAGCCAAAACCGTGACGCGTGATTGCAATGCCTGGTGAACCGGCAGCCCCGGCGGTCGGCGACCAGAACTTACCGGTCTGATCATCCCGAATGTAAAACGCCTCACCAGTTGGATCGGAAACCGCATCATTGAACCAGGGCGTAAGGCGGTACTCGTGGGCGTTGTCCACCCACGTATACATGCTGCCGCGGTCAGAAACAACCGATCCTATGCGTCGCCCGGCAATTACATTGCACCAGGGGGCGGGTGCAACGATGTTGGGGCGAAATTGCATCACATATTCGCGACCGTCCCTGGTGAACCCCCCGACGCCATTGAAAAATTTCAAATCCGGCCGCTGGCCGAGCGATGGGCTGGTATCTCGGGTGGCTTGAAGCGTGGGTACCAGCAGCGGTGGGTTCATGGGCGTGCCGCTGGCCAGTTCGCTCTGCTGTTCGAGAGATCCGGCGACGTCCGACATGCTTATGGCGGCCGCCGATTGAAGCAGGCGTCTATCTTCCTCCGCAATAAGATCTGAACGTCGAATGAATATGCCGCCTGGTTTATCGATCAATTGTGAACCTGGCCCTGATGCGGCGATGGAAGTAATGGCGTCGGACAAGTCCTGCCTGTAATTGGATGAATCTTGATTCCAGATGACCAGATCAACCATTAAACCCTTTTGCCGCCAGCAAGCGTGGGCTTGAATCATGCGCCGCACAATTGCCAGATTCTGCTCGCTGGAGACGCGCAGCAGAACGATGGGCAGATCGCCCGATATTCCCATCGCCCACAATCCGGATTGGCCGCGTCGATTAGAACGTATTAAATCTGCATTGCTTCGGAATCGCGAGCCGGGATAGATCAGTGCGCTGGCCAGTTCGCTGAAGAGTTGAGCGTCCTCACTGCCGATGCCAAGCTGCCTGAGCATGACCTGCCCATGCGACCATGCCAGCGACAAAGCACGGTCGGTGAAGCGTCTATCGCGGTAGCGACCAGCAATTTCGCGACACGCCGTTTCCGATTCTGCCGCACCAACGACGATTTCCATGGTTAAAGTCTGATCAGGTTCAATGGTGACGGTACGACGAATGGCGATGATGGGATCCAAAACCGCACCATCCAGATTTGTCAGCAGCCCGGCGTGCAGCAGTGCAGCGGGATTGGAAACCGAGCGCCCCCGACCCAGAAACACCTGGCGGTCGGTCTGGGCTGAGAAAGGAACCGAATCATCATCGCGAACCAGAAAGCTCTGGAACATCCACCGGGTTGAGTCGGTAGCTCGACGGGGCCGCCGATGAGCAAAGACAGTTCGCGCTTCCGGCACAATTTGCGTCTTTACAAAAAGATTTTCAAATGCGCGGTGAGCCAAATCAGCCGCATGTGGCGCTAGAACCACTTCCATATAAGTGGTCAGTTCCAGTGTGATGAGCTTTCGGCCACGATTGGTGATTGTCACGCGCCGCACTTCGACATCGTCTTCCGGAGAAACAGTAACATGCATGGTCTGCTCAATCGAGCCGTCGCGCCGCTGATATTCGGCTTTTCCTTCGGAGAAGGTTGCGGAGTAGGAATCGGGACTGCTCTGGATCGGTTGATAGGGAAGTGCCCACGTCCGACCCGATTCAACGTCTTTAACATAACAGAACAAGCCCCAATGATCCTGAGTGCGATCACATCGCCAGCGTGAAAGCGCAAGCCCGTTCCAAATGGCGCGTCCTCCACCACCAGCGGTCATCATGAGCTGATAACGACCGTTGGAAAACAGCTGCACCTGGACGTCGGATGGAGTGGGTGTGGTAAAGCTGCGCCAGGAGGGTGCCTCGGTGGAGATAGGCGTGCGGGCCTGGGCCACCTCGGTTGAATGGGGAAACACAGGCTCTACTCGCGGCGTTTTTTCCTGCAGCAGCAATTCGCCGGATTTCAGCATAGCATCGGCGGAAAACCGTCTTTGCATCGGCTGATCAAGAATGTACCCTTCCAGCGATAAAAGCCCCATTCCAATGTGATGGGCCATGAAAGATCGAACGATTTCCGGTCTGCCCGGATCCGGAATACGGTCGGGGGTAAAGTCGATGGCCTCGTACATACCACAGCGTCCGCATGCCCCCATTTCGGCAAGACGGTGCAAATTGCGAACGGCCGCCGCCGGATTTACCAGCATGGCGAGCAAGGTGGCATAGGGCGCAATGACGACATCTTCAGCCAGCCGTCGGCGATATCCCAGCCCTGGTACGCCAAACGCTTTATATTGATAATTCAATTGTGCGTCGGTGAGGTTATAGCCCGATTCGGAGACACCCCATGGAATGGATCGATCGCGGCCATAATCCATGTTGCGGTCAACGGCTGCCTGCATGCTTTGATGAAGCAGAGTTTTAGGATAGCTGGGCATGACGATCAGGGGCATAAGGTATTCAAACATGGATCCGCTCCATGAGAGCAAGGCCGCTTTGCCCCCCACGGACGTAAGTTGACGACCCAACGCAAACCAGTGCTCGCGTGGCAGTTGCCCGGACACGATGGCCGTGTAGCTTGCCAGCCGTGCTTCGGAAGCGAGCAGATCGTAAAAACCTTCATCGGGCTTATTCTGATCGACATTAAAACCGATGGTCATGAGCTTGCGGGTCGGCACGTAAAGAAAGCGAAAATCCATATCGGCCAATTGCCGGCATTGCTCAGAGAGCCACTCGATTTCCTTGATTCGACTTTGCACCGCCTTGCGACTCTCGGCGATGTGATCACCAATTGCCATGTAATCGCGCTCAATGGCCGCATCTGAAGATGGCGGCGCGATGCTGCGGAACATTGCCTCCAGACGCTCCAGCTCTTGAAGCATGTCGCTGAGGGACTGGTCGCATCTAAACGACTCCAGAGCCGAGATCAGATTGGCCATATCAGACGAAGCCGCCTGCCGCATCGAGTTAAAATCGTCGCCATTGAGCTTGAGCCACGGCATGAGAAGTTGCCATTCGTCGAGGGATTCACAGACCTGAATTTGAAGCGCGGTCAGATACCATGGCAGGTTCGGACGCCCATCAACCAATGGCACCACCTGCGCCGCCGCGGAGATTGCCTGCCGCATGGACAAAAGCCATTTCGATACCTCAAGGGCAGTACTTGGTGGCGAACGATCTGCAGCGACTATTTGTTCTCCAATAGATTTTATCGCATCAATTAATGGGTGGTTAACGTGCCGGGATTCAACTAAGGATTGCACCTCGCCCTGCAGCGCTCCCCATGTGTCGCTCAAGCCCTTGACCCACTGAGGTGACTGGACAGGCTCGCGTAGAAAACTTACCAGCCCTGATCGCAATACCAGCAGGTGGCCTGCAAGATTTCCACTGTCTACCGTGGAAACATACTTTGGGCTCAGCGGCTCGAGTGTTTCGGTGCTGTACCAATTGAAAAAATGACCGCGGTAGCGGGCCAGTTTGTTAAGAGTGCTGATGGAAAGCCTTATGCGCCGGAGCGTATTGGCCTGCGTGATCCATCCGAAGTCAAATGCCGCCAGATTTGCCAGAAGTGCCAGGCCGATATTAGTCGGGCTGGTCCGCGGAGCTACGGTCAAATGCGGTATTTCCTGTACATTATCCGGCGGCAGAAAGTTGCTTTTCTCGTTGACGAATTCCTCAAAGTAACGCCACGTTTCACGCGCAAGGGTGCGAAGAAATATCAAATCGCCTGGTGGCAATTCAGTCTTATGACTGATGATGGGTTGGCTCAATGCCCACGCCATAAATGGACTCGCCAGCCAGATCAAAATAATTAGCCCGGCAATTACCGCGTGTACGCCACTGAGGGTTACCGTCAACACGGCAGCGGCAACCGCAACTGCCAGCGATCCTGCAAAAGCCCGCAGAAATTGGCGCAGGTTGGTCGCACCGGTGCGTTGTACATGTCGACTGGTCTGCCATTGCAGCCGGTAGCGTTTGGAAATACAAAGGCGGTAAAAACTGCGGACGATGGCGTCCATATTGTTGAGGGCCTCGGCCGGAAGCAGCATCAATGTAACGATTGATTGCGTGACACTTTTGAGCAATGTCCGGCCTGAATCTCTCAGATGCATCGCCCACGGTGTGCTCTTGGCCTTTGTAACGGTGCCGCAGAGACCCGCGATCATTCCGGGTGCCGCGATGAGAAGCACCAGAAAGATATCCGCGGCAATCGGCAATGAGGAAACGCACCAGGCTGACACGAAAAGATACACCATGGCTGCGGGCACAAGGCTTCGCCTGAGGTTATCGAAAAGCTTCCATCTGGCCAGAGCACTCAGCCTGACTGGCGGTTTGCCATTTGGTCCACTGGGGTAAAAACCCATAATCCAAGGCAAAAGTTGCCAGTCCCCCCGCACCCACCGGTGGCGACGGCGAAGCTCTGCAAGCATCGTCGATGGCTGATCCTCGAGGACAAGAATGTCACTGGCAAGCCCAGCTCGCGACAGGCACCCTTCGAGTAGATCATGGCTCAGGACGAGATTGTGCGGCATGCGGCCGACGAGCAGACTGTAAAATGAATGGACATTGATAATGCCCTTACCGATGAAGGACCCTTCGCCAAATAAATCCTGATACACATCCGAAACAGCTCGCGTGTAGGGATCCAGCCCAAGCTCGCCGGAAAAAAGGCGCGCGAACAAAGATTCCTGTGACGATGTCAGGGTTGCAGCCACGCGTGGCTGGATAATGGTATAGCCCCGTAAAACGCGTTGTCTATCAGCCGCGTATAATGGTTCGTTGAGCAGATGCGCGGCAGTGCCAACCATTTCTGCTGCGGCCCCACTTGGCAGTTGCGAGTCGGCATCCAGGGTGATGACATACTTCCAGAGCCGCACCTGTTCCAAATCTGCAGTGATCTGTACGAAAGGCGTTTCATCGCCGGTGGCGATTAATGCGATAAAATCTTCAAGCTTACCCCGCTTGCGTTCCCGGCCCATCCACACATTTTCCGATGGACTCCACATGCGCGGCCGATGAAACAGGCCGAAAGGCTTTTGTCCGTCGATGCCGTACCGATTATTAAGATCATTGATCAGTTCGGTCATCTGACCAAGCAAAACATCATCTGAGGGATGAGTCTGGTTGGGACAATCCGCAAAGTCTGAAAGTATGGCGAAGGCGAGATTTGGATCACGGTTTGCCAGATACTTAATTTCCAGTGATTCCGCCAGTTCCGACACCTCAGCGGGATCTGTCAGCAGGCATGGAATCACCACGCAGGTTTTATGCTCAGCAGCGATACCCAGATCATAATTAAGCCGGGGCAAAATACGGGGCGGTATTAACCGGGTATAGAGATAGTTCACCATTGAAATGGCAAACTGGCTCGAAGCGAGTCCCATGGCGATGGCTGAAATCACGATCACCCAGAATGTTTCCGACGGTGCAAACCAGGTCTGCCAGGCCCAAATTAGTGTCAAAGTCAACATGGCAATGGGTGTCAGATACAACACCAGGGCACCACGGCGAAATATCCAGCCAAACCACTCTGAGAGGCGCGGGCGCATTCGCAGGGCGGCGAGAAGTTCGCAGTAGCCGTCGTCCAATAAATACCAGCCCACGTGGGCGCGACAGGGAGATCCTTCCACAGAGGGATCGGCTGCCTGCGCAATCTTGATGGCTGCTTCAGCCACGCGCCGCTCGGGAATGGATTTACGTCGGGCCAATTGCTCAACAACATGGCGTGCTCGATCGCGTGTGGAAAAATCGCATTTTGCATATACGCCAGCCGGGTCCTGCCGCAGGATATGCTCAACAATGCTGTGACGCTCGACAAATTTTCCCCAATCGGTGGCGTCTAAAAATCGAAAGCTGGCGAAACAGTTGCCCATGGACGCCTGGTCGGCAGCCTGCCGCTGGCTTTCCAGCACCACCATGCGTTCCGGCGTTTCACTTTTGCGCGCCAAAGACTGCGATACCCATTCCAACACCACGTGGAGTGATGAGTGCTGACCGTGCAATCGACGCATAAATTCAGCAACAAACGCGCTCTCCAGCGGGGGCTGTGACTCCACCAAGGCGGAAAGTGCTACGATTACCTGGTCGGGGCCGTTGTCTGCCGCGGCAATAAGCTGGTCGGCCCACTGATTGGCCATATTCCGCTGGCGTCGCGCATCACTGATTAAGCCTGAAACGCGTCGCAAATTCTCCACTAAAGCCAAACGAAGCATAATGGGAGTGGCCCACAGTTCACCCAGGCTCAATGCCGTCGCCTGCTGGTAGGAATAAACGAATCGATCCAATACCTCGGCGTCGACGCGACCATCCAGATGGCTGATCAATTTTAAAATCATGTCATATATGCGAGGTATGGGCGGCTGGGCATTGATATGCGGCAATTGACGGCAGTAGCCCCGCGGAAAGTGCTGGGTGATGAGGTGAATTTGCTCCTGCACAACATAAAAATTGTCGATCAGCCATTCTGACGCCGGCGAAATAGGCTGGTGGCTGGCGGCCGCGTCCGTAATCAGATCATGTATTTCACTGATAATTTTATGGTTTTCGTGCAGGCGGATAAGCAGCCAGTCGGATGCACGGCCGTCGGCGATGGAGTGGGTCTGCCCCAATTGATATGCCAGATTGCCAAGTTGCTCAATAGCCAGCAATGGCAGGCGTAACGGTTCTTCTCTGGTGTCGGGTTGCCTGACGCGTTGGCGGAAATGCCGTCGAGTTTTCTTAAATGCTTCCTTGATTTCGGTCAATGTTATTCACCTTCCTTATGCCGATCATCACGCTCCTGATCCTTATCCGATTACCAGCGTCTGGTCGCCCTGCGCTGTTGTAACCTGCGTGGCACTGGTCAAAGTCAGCATGGGACGCACTATCCGCAGTGCGCACCCGGCAGGCTTGGCATTTGAAGAATTTAAAACAAAAATTCTTCAAAACGAGTATGCAACCGTTTACCCTTATTGGCAAGCTGCCCACATGAAGGATCGCCGGCCCAGTCAGCTTCGTCATACCCATTTAATATTTTATGGACGCAGCCATCCGCAGTAAATGCATACTATATCTACCGCGATTACTGCGGATAACCATCGGACACAACCGCCGTTGAAACCGATCATGAAAAGGAAGGCGGCGTTTGATACTATGGCGAAGGCCCCAGAGGTGCCCGCGGCGACACCTCTGAACTGCCAATGCTTTGAAGCTGCAACTGCGTAATCTGCCAATTGCCGGGCCGCGGATGGTCCTGCCAGATAAGCCGCCATCGAGTAACAAACGGACCATAGTCGCGGGCAATGGATAATACGGTGATATTGGTCTGGGCGCGGCGTCCACGGCGTCGCATGTGAAAGCTTCGAAGATAATTGGCGGAAAGGCGAACCTGCGCAAGACGGTAGTTCAGTTCCGAGACGATGCGATATCTGTCCCAGTCGCCGAGAACCGCATCCGGTGCAATGTATCCTTCTATCTTCATCACATCCTGGTGGCTGGCCGCCGTCAATATGTTTTCGAGGGCCGCACGCAGGCGCTCGCCGGGAGTAACCACCATCCACGCCATGATGAGCCAGACCAGCCCTACCGCGATGATCGATCCGCCGGACAGCAGATATTTGGCGTTGCGTGTCTGCTGCCATCGCCACAATAAAGCGATGGCAATCACTGCCATGGCAAGCAGCGCCAACGGGTGAAGGTGAAAAAGCCATGCACCCAGCGTCTGAGGAAATGCCTCGGATAAACGAATCAACTCAAATCTACCTCGTAAAACCGCGCAAGCGGGCCGAACGAGACAAGCCAGTTGCCCCTGTCTACCTGGTTTCCGCTCATCAATAGTATCATATAAGCAATGAGCGCTTGCGGCACTGCTCACATGCACTTGCAGCCGCCATACGCGCAAGCCATACCGACCTAATCTGATTCGGCCGCAGGAATCAACGCCAGCGATTGGCGACATACGCCGATTGAGCATCGGCTTGCGGCCAATAGATCCCTCTTTACAATTGCCGATGAGCAATAGGGTTGCTTTTAAGGAACGCGGTATGCCGATAGCGCCCCGGAAATTCGACGCTCCCACCGAGGAAGTGGTTAATTACGCGAAGCGCGTTCGCCACGACCTGCATCAAATACCGGAACTGGCGTTTGAGGAACATCATACGTCCCAGTACATATGTGACGAATTAAAGCGTATCGGTATACCGTACGTCGCAGGTCTTGCCGGTGGTACAGGAATTGCGGCTTTTATCAGCGGCCAGAAAACGTCTGGCGGCGTGATTGGCATCCGGGCAGAAATGGATGCCCTGCCGGTACATGAGGCCACAGGTAAAGCGTACGCCAGCCGAAATAAAGGGTGTATGCATGCTTGCGGACACGACGGTCATATGGCCATCGCGCTGGCTGCCAGTCGCTGGCTTTGGCAGCGGCGCGACAACTTCGCCAGTGGATTCATTGTGTACTTTCAGCCGGCCGAGGAGGGAATGAACGGCGGAAGGGTCATGTGCCAGGCACTTGAGAATCTGGGTGTGATGCCAAACATTGTCTATGGACTGCACGGCTGGCCGGAATTATCTGTCGGCAATATTGCGACCCGCGCCGGCGTACTGCTGGCCAACGTAGATACCATCGAAATAAAAGTGGAGGGAAAAGCCACGCACGGATCCCAACCACATCGCGGCATTAATCCAATTCCGTGTGCCGGCGAACTATCGACTTATCTGCAACTGTCGCCCAAGAGCGCGATCACTAATGACTCCGTGGTTCTGAGTTTTGGGTCTCTGCAGGCGGGCAACGCTGCCAATATTATTCCTTCAACGGCTGTTTTACACGGTACACTGCGAACGCTTTCTTCTTCAGTTCGCCGAGATAAACTGCATTGGATGGAATCCGTCTGCCGCGCGGCGTCACGCCGTCATCGCTGCCGCGTTAAACTGCAGGTTACATCCAGCACCCCTGCCGTGGTCAACGACCATGGGTGTGCAGAACTTTTATTCGCCTCTGCCGATTCCGTATTGGGAATGGCCCACGTAAAGCGGGCCGCGACGCCTTACCTATGGAGTGAAGATTTTGCATATATTCTGCAGAAAACCCGGGGCTGCTTTTTCGTTCTCGGCACACGGCCGAGGGGCCACCGCACCTATCCCATGTTGCACAGCCCACACTATGACTTTCCTGACTCGGCACTGGCAGTCGGCATACGCATCATGTGCGCATTGGCCGAAAGCAGTTCAAACTACCTGCAAGAACCACATTAGGGCTTGCCGCAATCGGCTACACAGCATGCTTTCCACCGCCGGTGTTCTGGCCGCGGCGGCGCTTTTGCTGACAACCGCGACATGCATCGGTCTGCCGGTTCTAAGACCTTCACAAATTGCAATCATTGTGAACGGTAATAATTCTCAATCCATAAGGCTTGGACAGTATTACGCCAAAGCCCGGCAAATTCCCCTGGCCAACATGATAGAGTTGAACTTGCCATACAACGCTGAAGTGATCACCGCCCCTTTTTATGATACGCGTGTCGCATCAGCCATTCGGCAAATACTGACGGAACGACATCTGAGATCGCAAATCAGGTGTCTGGTAACAACATACGGAATCCCACTGAAAGTCGGTCCGCAAAGCCCAACGTTTGCCGACATGGCAGCGGTGAATAAACTTCGCGAGAAATTGGTTGTCATCCGGACCCATATAAGGGATGCCATCCGACGATTGACCACCATGGACGGTCTGCCCGCTCCGAAAGCGCCAGTCCCCGGTAATCTGACGTTGCTGGCAAATGGCAGATTGCGCACCAGCGTGTACGCATCCACTTTGCAATTCAAGACGGCGCTGGCACAAACGCTGGCCTTTTTCAATCGCAATCCAAACGCCAAGACCAGTGAAGATAATACCGAACTGTTGTCATTATTTCGGCACTGCCTCGGTGTGGCGGTGATGGCTCAAACCCTGCACATCCACGGGAGGAGTCTGCAGTCGATGGAGATGGCTGACTTTTTGCGGCAGGAAGAAAACAAGTCGGTTATGGCCATACGCGAGTATGAAATGCTTAAGGTGCACCGCTACAAAGCGGCCAACCGCCGTATCATGCGTCACATCAAGCGGCGGTTTTTTGGGCTGGTGGGAGAAGCGATTGAGGATATATCGCAAATTACCTATCTGCTTCAAGGGCACAGCAAATCCAGTCTCGACAGCGATTTAATGATGCTTTGGTATGGACGCATATTGCATTCCAACTGGTACAGCAACCCGATCGAACTGGAAAATTGGCACCCGACGCTGGCGGCTCTGCATCCCCGAATCATGATGGTAAGCCGAATTGATGGACTTAATATTCAAATGGTTGAAGCGATGATTGCTCGGGGGTTGCGTGTCGAAAAAAAAGGCCTTCGCGGTAAAGTTTATATTGATGCCCGTGGCCTGCACGGTACGGACCCGTACAGTCAGTTTGACCGTCTGCTGCGGCACACAGCCGCCATGTTGAAAGTCGAAGCGAAAATTCCGGTTGTGCTCAATGATGTTCCGGCGCTGTTCAAGCGGACCGACTCACCGGATTGCGCTGTTTACTGCGGATGGTATTCGGTACATCATTTCGTGAATTGCTGCCAGTGGGTGCCGGGATTTGTTGGCTATCATGTGGCCAGTTTTGAACTTGACTCGCTGCATAACCCCACCGATACTGCCTGGTGCATTAATTTGCTCAAGCATAAGGCATGCGGAACATCGGGACCGGTCTGGGAGCCCTACCTGTTCTCGTTTCCGCAGCCCAATTTGTTTATACCATTGCTGCTTTCCGGCAGATATCCGCAGGTGGAAGCATACACCGTGTCCACACCTGCCATGGCATGGCGTCAAGCTTATGTGGGTGACCCCCTTTATAACCCTTTCCGTCGTGATCCACGGTTATCCAAGGCTGACATCGCGGGTAGCCACACATTGCGCAAGGTTTTAAAAATTCAGGATGCCTGGGTGCCGTTACGTGAATTTAAACTGGCATATATATTGAAGCACTATTGATTTGGGCGGCAGGTTTGACGTTTATCGTCGTACATAAGGTGGGATGTCTATTGGGATATCGCAGACTGCAGTGACGAAAGAGACATCAACCTGAACTGCCCACCGGTCGATTGAGCGATCTTTTTCAGAATGCGTTCTTCGCCATTAATGGACAAAATGTCTATCCGCTGCCCGGGCCCAGCCGCCGCGCCCACCGCCGCGGCCAATTTTCCAGGCACAATAATTTTCTGTGTGGTGAAGATATTCTGTTCTGCGCCGAGTTTAAGCGTATCAAGCATCATTTTTGTAATCGACGTACTCCCATACGGGGAGTACGCCAGCAATTTACGCAGAGCAATGGGAGTGGTTCGCGTTGAGAGCCATCCATTGGCCGGAAAAACCTGCAATCCGGTTGGCTTCCATATGGCAAATTTGATACGCATGGTCGCAGGCAGCGACTGAACAGCTTTTCCAACCAGCGATGCGAGAAGGTTAAAACTTTCGGAGTTGGCGGACGATCCATCCAGCGAAAACACTACCGATTTTCCTCGGATGGGTATGCCAAGAAACCGGGTTCGGCTGGCGGGGGCTGGTACTGGCGCTGGGGTATGTGTGGCTTGCCGTGGTGATTGCCTTCCGGCCAGAACCCCAATAGCGAGCACAATTACGACAACCACAATGAGAAGCAGCACTGCGACGAGCGCGGCGTACACCCCGACCGGCAGGTTGGCCCATTTTCGGTATCGACGGGCGCTGTTGCCGTCGTTGAGGTGCGATTTAGCATAATTACCTGGCGCAGATTGACCGGAAGCGGGCGGCGTGCGATGACTTTTATTGGATGCCCCCACGTCTGCCTCACGCGAGCGATGTGACCGCTGGGAGAGGTTTTCTGACAATGGCGATTCTGGCCGGGCAGGGCGCATTGCGCCGCTACCCGCAATGGCACCGGGTGGCTCCGGGCGGAGTTGCCGTGACGATGAAAGGTCAGGAGATTCCGGCCGGCTGGCGGGAAAGCCGCTTGAGGCCTGATCGCGATTCTGACCTTCCGCCGCGTTACCGGATGCCGGTTTGGGCTTGGCGGCCGCCGGCTCAGCCGGACGCGATTTCTGCACCTGGTGGGTGTCAGTCATCGGCACCCGCAAAAGGGTGCCGCACTGACGGCAGCGACATACACCGCCCCGAAAACCGTCGTCCAACTCCAACACTTTCCCACATTGATGACATTGAACCAGCAGCGACACCACGTACTCCACATTTGCGGCTATGAGCGAATGGTAACGACAGAAAACGTCGGACTGAGCATTTTTACCAATTCCGCCAAAGCCTTGGTCGACATCACCATATCCACATCTGGTGCAGGGACATTACTTACTTTAACCATTTCCCGGCTTCCATTGATCTCGCCGGCAAGAGTCACACTGATCAATTCAGGCACCCCATTGGATAGCGCCGTCTGCGACGCACGGACAAGAGTATAGTCGCCGGGCGACGGCGTTATAGCGCCCGAAAGATCAAAATGGTAGTTTAACACAAATTGATGGTGCAGGACGACATCGATGCGCCTACGAGATAAGTTAATCTGTGCATTAAACGGGCCTAGGATCACCAGCAGCCAACTGCCTGCTTGTAAATCGCGCGGCTTAATCATCGGATTAATGCTTAGAAGCATATTGGTAGTAATGCGATACAGATGAGCAATCCGGTCCAGGCTGACACCAGACGGAATCTGAATAAGCCTTATCCAGCGATCATGCCGATGCGCGACGCCAGAAAGCACCGTGTGGATATTGATCTTCTTCAACCATTTTCTAATACTGCTGGCTAATGCATTCTGATGTCCCCTTGCCATTCGCCAGGCTTGTTCAAGGTCGCTGCGTGCAGCGATCAGATGATTGCCATCCGCCATGGCAACCGCCAGTTTGAAGAGCAGGTGCACACGCTGGATTTGCGATGGGCTGAGCGGTGACCGCTTGGGACTTGCATAACCACCATCTGCCGACGGTACGTCAGCCGCCGGGTTTGCACTTGACCCTGTCGATGCCGACAATGCCGTGCCACCTGCGTGCGGCGGCTCGGCAGCCTGACTCTGCTGGCGATTGATCTGGCCGACAATCTGCTGATGGACGCGCCACATCTGGTAGCCGCCCCACACAATCAACAGAGCCAGCAAACCCCACCACCATGAGGAAATCAGTCGGTTTTTTCGTCGTCTGCCTTTCGCCATGCATCTCCAAAGCAGCGCCGTGGGAACCACAACGGTGCGAACGTTGCTCTATGTCGCTATCCGAATAATCCTTTGATCGGTGACAATCATCTGCATGCCCACATCGTGCGGTTCAGTCGGAATGTCAGCGAATAATTGCTCTTCAAATGCAATGGCCGCACGCAAAGCCCTTAACGATGGCTGCGCCAAAAAGCGATCGTAAAAGCCCTTTCCGCGACCTAGACGATGTCCAGATTCATTAAATGCTAATCCGGGTACGACAATAAGATCTATTTGTCCTAGCGGAAATATTTCACCTTTCGCGGGCTGCGGTATCAGCGGCGTATTGGCATCGTGCCGCACGTCAAAATTATTTACGCGTACCGCCTGCAAGTGAATACGGCTCCAATCCACCTTTGGCAACAGAATGATTTTACCGGCATCTAAACCGGCCGCCGCCAGAGATTGCAACTCCGGCTCTCCGGGCATCGACAGATAAAGCATAACCGCGTTCGCATTTTGAAATTCTGGAGTCAGAAGCATCTGGTGGCAAGCGGCGTGCGATTTGCCAAAGATTTGCTCCGGTGTCATGGCTGCCAGCCGTCTTTTGGTCTGCGTGCGACATTCGGCTTTGGTCATGATGCCTTTCCATCGGGCTGGAATGTTACGCTGGCCTTTCTCCTTCTATTTGCCAAGAATTCGGCAAAACGCTTTTCTATCCCCCTGTCGGAAGGAAAATAAAATTGATGGTCCGCCCCCAAGTAGTCCTGCCTAACCCAACCATCCGGATAATCGTGCGGGTAGCGATAACCGGTATGCCCCATTTCTTCTGCACCGGCGTAATGGTTATCCCTGAGATGAAGCGGTACGGGCAGCGCAGGCCCTTTACGCACTGCGTCCATCGCTGAATCGATGGCGCAAATGGCCGAGTTGCTTTTTTCCGAGCAAGCCAGATAAATGACGGTCTGCGCCAGCGGAATACGCGCCTCTGGCATACCTAAAAATTCTACCAGCTGAACCATGGCGGCCACGATCGAAAGGGCCGCCGGCTGAGCATTACCGATGTCTTCACTAGCGGCGATAGCGATACGCCGGGCAATGAAGCGTACATCCTCTGAAACCACCAATAACTTTGCCAGCCAGTACAGCGCCGCATCTGGATCGCTGCCGCGGATGCTCTTAATCAGGGCACTGACCATGTCATAATGTTCATCACCGGTCGGATCAAAATAGACACTCCGCACCTGTTGTGCCTCACTTATGTCCGTCTTGGTCAGCGCAACGTCCCCGCCAGCACGCACACCCGCAAGTTGAATGGCCGTCTCCAAAGTGGATATCGCACGTCGTGCATCACCATCGCTCTGGGACGCCAGCCAATCCATGGCATCGGGGCTGAGGGTAACCTTTCGGTGCGAATGTTTATCCGCGTCGTCGGCGGCGTTCCAACGGTCTAACACACGCGCGATAATTGCGGCAATTTCATCCTTTGACAGTGCCTTGAATTCGAACAGGCGGCAGCGTGAGATGAGAGGCGCATTAATAGCAAAAAATGGATTTTGCGTGGTCAAGCCCAAAATACTGATCACCCCCGATTCCACATCGGGTAAAAGAATATCCTGCTGTGATCGGTTAAATCGGTGGATTTCGTCAATAAGCAAAAGCGTGCCACACCCTGTCTGCTCCAGCCGAACCAAAGCATCTGCAATAATTTGCCGCACTTGCGGTACTCCGGCCGCTACGGCATTGATCGACACAAAATGCCGACGCGTTCGAGCCTCAATAAGCCGCGCCACCGATGTTTTGCCACACCCCGGCGGTCCAAAGAATATCGCGCTGCCCAATAAATCGTTTTCAATAAGCAGCCGCAGCGGCGCCACTGATGAAAGCAGGTGCGTTTGACCGATCATATCGTCGAGTTCAGTGGGCCGGAGCTTGGCGGCCATTGGCAGGACCTTTTCCATTCGCTTTCGTCTGTTTTTTTCAAATAGATCGGGCATTTCAACTCCAACGCTGCGTCACGCGCACGCATGCGAAGCCATTAAAATATACCAGAACTTGCTGAAAAACAGGCGAGCGACTTGGGGCTACACCATTTGCTGTCATTAAGTGATGGCGGGTATGCATACAGCATTCCAAAGACCATTTATAGCACTTGCCAAAAGTTTACTGCTTAATCGCGCAAGTTCTTGTGTTGTCGCTGGCGCGGTCAACAACCCAATTCAGGGCTTGATCTGATTGAGGGCCTGATCTGGTCTGGGCGTGTCATCAACGCTTCCGTACCTTTGGCGATGAAATCAGTGAACCATTCTGCCTTGATCAAGAACCATAGCTGCTCAATGGGATTTAAGTCCGATCAATAGGCTGGCAGGTAGATCGGCTCAAAATCGCCCCATGGCAGGTTTTTAGCCTTGTGCCAACTGGCGTTGTCCATAATCAGCAAATTCCGGGGACGTGTGCGCTTGATATCCTGTTGGGCACGCTGGAGGAAAAACGTAAACACCTCCGTGTCGATGTGGGAGAATTCCAGCGCGTAGAACGCTCCGGTGCGGGGACAGACCATTCCCGTCACGTTCATGCGAAGGTGGCCGCCGTTCTTGGTCACTCGCGCCTTGGTGCCTTTTTGTGCCCAGCGCCTGCGAGGACGTGGATCACCTTCCACCCCACACTCATCGAGATACCATAGATCGATTGATTTATCAGCCAGAAAGCCGCGAATCCTCTCCTGGAAGGCGTTTCGCTCGGCCTCATCCTGCCGGTCAGGCCAAGGCTGCGGCACCTTCAGGCGAAAGTTGTTCTCACGGAGCCAGCGGATGACGGTGCGATAGCCCACTTCCAGAGCCATGAATTCACGCAGGTAACCGTGAAACTTCCTGCCCGTCCAGTGGGTCACACCAACCCGTGAGGGCTCTTCGACCAACGCTTTAAGCTCAGGTGTTTGTTGAAGAGAGATTTTGCGCTGTCGGCCGGGACGCGGCCGATCAATCAATCCATCAATGCCCGAGGCATTGAACTTATTCACCCAGCACGAGAGGGTGCGAGGTTTGACCAGCGCCAGCCGGGCCACAATGCCGGGCTCCACCCCCATGAGAAGACTGCGGATCGATTGCAGCCGTAGGTGGCTCTGTCGACTCGGAGCACAGACGACCGCCTTCTCCAACTCCGCCAGAGGGCAGTTCTCGCCATTGGGTTGTGTCGGCTTCCTTGCCATACACGAGATTAAACCACATCATTCGCAATCGCGCAAATGTCATTTGTGCACTTTATTTTTGGCAATCGCTATTATCACTGCCAGAAGTCAAGGGTATAGTTATACAATCTGCAGCGCATTTGACTGGCATTTTTCCAGACGACGTGACCGTCGTTGTAAAGCACATTTCCGCCCGTTACGCTGTGGTCTCCGCCGTTAAAGTGATTGGAGAATCCCTGCCACTGACCCGATTGCGAAATCGCCAAATCCGAAGCAAGAATAGTATCATCCCCAGATGTGGACGATTGAGCGAAACCATTCGGGACGGATGCAAAGGCCAATTGGCTCTCGCCGGTCACAGGACTGATGACGGTACCCCCAAAATCCGGATTGGTGGTCTGCCCACTCTCAATCCCCACCTGCATGTGGTAGTAGTAGGCGTAACCCAGATAAACAGTACCAAAGTTCCCGGGGCCGCCCGGCTTTCCGAGGTTTCCAAGATAAAGTTGTGGCGCGCCCGTCGGTGTGAAATAGGTTCCCTCCGGGCAATAGAACAGGGTGGGATTGGTAACTAAATTCGTGGTGTAAAGGAGCCCCAGACCCCACGGCACATAAGCATTTGGCCCCGTTTCATTGGAGATCCAGCCAGCCAAATTACCGAACGGCCAATTACCATAGCCAAGCGAAGATTGGGTCGAGCCTGGAGGTTCAGTACCGCGATATGTGCCCGCGTAAATCCGACAAGCCTGACCAAGAGAGCGGAGGTTGGATGCACAGACAATCCTCAGAGCTGCGTGACGGGCTTTAACCAGAGAGGGCAATAGAATGGATATCAGCAGAGCGATGATGGAGATTACCACCAGCAGCTCGACCAGCGTGAAGCCTCTACGATCCGACGGATTGCTCGTCAAACTCTTCATGGTTCGCTTGGAGCTCAATGCCGAACTTGATGATCGTTTGGTTAACACTTAACGTACTCCTTAAAGAAAAACCGAGACGCAATCGAAACTTCAGTCTAGGACGCACCAGTTTCTCAAACACGGTGACGCAAGAAAGGGGGTTCAGGTAAGTGATACGATTAATATCTATTACCAACCTTCTCGATAAATTATAGTCGATCATTTCATAAATGAAAAGCTCAAATTGCGTGAAATAATAGCCCATTTTGCGCATACCTATCTCCGAAAGTGCCGCTGAGTGAACCGATAAAAAATCCTTTCGGAAAAGAATTGCGAATCTATCAGCGTGTCGTCTACCTTCCGGCGCACAGTTTGCGTGAAAATGCGCATGGCGGAATTATTATGGCGCGTGCACCCGGTCACAGCACCGAATTAAACCTCGAGAAATCCGTCATTAAAATTGTTTTAGATGCGAGGGTCGGCGCGGTCACGTCATCGGGATGTCATCGGCATCGGCAAATTAAAAAGCCTGCCGAGGGAGAACCCCTCGACAGGCGTGAGATTTAAAATTAACCGTCAGCGCGACGGGCTGCTCTCAGGCGGATTTGCGCCGCTTTAAGCCCAGCAGGCAGACGCCGGCGCCCAGAGCGAGCATGCCGAGAGCGGCTGGCTCGGGCGTAGCTGCCACCACCAAGTCGATGCTGGAATTTGACATGTTGTCTAACAGCGAGTAGTTGAAGCCTGAGGGGCCCGTTATCGTCCATGAGCTGAGATCGCTCGGATTAACCAGCGAGCCGTAATCAAACAAGTGGTAGGTGCCAAGCATTGGCGTACCAGAGAGTGATATAACACCGGTGGAGGAAAGGGTCAGGGCACCCGTAACAGAAATCAGGCTGTTGGAGCTGCCGGAGAGGTAAAAATCAAACGTGCCCAGTTTTCCGTTCATGTCCAGCGCCCCGAGCGAGAGGGTTCCGGTGGAGGGAGACGGTGTGGTGAAGGTGCTGTCAAAGGTGATGCCGGGCTTCAGTACGGATGCCGCATTCATCGTAACAGTGCCGCCCACGGTACCCACACCGCCGAGGATAGCACCGGTCTGAGCCATATTGACCGGTCCGGAGCCAGTGGCAGAGTCGGTGTTACCATTTTCAACCATGAGAGCGCCAGGCCCGGTATCGTCGCCTGTGTCCCCTTGATTGCTGATATTGACGCCGCCGATCCAGGGAGAATAGCTGGAAGAGGAGTTTACGGACTGGGGTTGAAACGAGTCGGCTGCGTTGGTCAAGATGGTGTAGCCACCCACAGCGTTGGCGACTTTGAGCAGGTTTGCATCGTTGTTGCCCGAGTTGGCGTTTGCCAGCCCGCCTTCGATGACGACATTGGCGCCTCCGCTGGCTTGGAGCGCGACAGAATTGTGGATGTCGTTGCGAAACGCTACACCTTCGGTCATGACGATGTTTTGCGTCTGCGCGTTGAATATGTTTCCGTCTTGGAAAGGCCGCACCGTGCCATTGAGCGTCAAGGAGGCCCCGGTACCGCCGTCATCTTGGACCGAAAATGTGTTGAGGAACTGGAATGCCGAGTAACCGCCATTGCCGTTGTTCACAGTGGTTGGATTAATTGTTATGGAATAGGGTTGATTAGCGCCACCGCCGACAACAATACCGCCAAAATTGCCGGGAACGTTCAACAGCGTGTTGTTTTGAGTGACACTGGCTGTGTTGAAGAACGTTGTCCCCGATGGAACGCCAACGGTCCCGCCCGACCAATTGCCGGAGTCGCTCCAGTCGCCGCTAGCACCTCCGCCCGTCCAAGTGTACGTCGCCGCGGATGCGACCGCCGGGACCGCGAGTGCAACCGCCAAGGCCGTGGCCGTTAAGACCGCCTTTTTCGAATTTGAGAAACCCATGGAAAACCTCCTATAACAGCGGGTTCGCTTACGCTCAAACACAGTGCTGAGGCGGATAAGCTCGCCCAAAAAAAAGAACACTATCGAGTTCAGCCGATTCGCATCACCACATCTACTCGCTGGGTGATGAAAAACGAACTTCCTCCGAGCCAGAACCGCGGGAACAACCCGCACTATCCCAAAGCCCTTGGAACTACTGGCCACGAGTTACGGATGGCCATGAAGGGCACCAGTGTAGCGGGCACCGCCAAAACGAAATTCACACCCAGCGCCTGCCCGGCAATGAATCCCTTTACCCAACCGAGTGAACACCCGCTCACTTCCTCAGTTGGCAAATCCCAGTTTTTGCTCCACTCTTGCCGAACTTTATAGAGGGTAACACATGCAAGGCGACTCCGCCATACCAATATGCGAGTATTTATAGACCATTTTGCGCATATTATTGATGCACGCGATGCAGGATAACTGCGTCTGACAGGGTTTTTATTGATTGGATAGACGTGGATATTGTCTTGCGTTTTGCGCGAATCGTTGGTATACCCTTTGAAGGTTCTATATGACAGATGTTCGCACCGATGGAACCAGTCAGGAAAAAATAGTCTCGCTATTCAATTTGGAACAGGACATTACCGCATGGATGGATATGAAATTCGCAATGGCAGCAAGCGAATTGCACTGTTGCTGGATGCCGACCGGGAGTATGCGCGATCCAATATTCGGGGCATTCAGCGATCACGATTGGAATACGCGACGGCGGAGGGGGAGCCGCCCGGGGCGTGGGAATTTCGACTCTTCAGACGCCAGGTAGGGCCGGGTCAGGATGAACATATTGCCAAATTACGACAATGGGCGCCGCATGGCGTATTAATTGAGGCGGGGAATGTCGCTGAAATCGAGACGTTAAACAAGCTTGGATGCCCGTACATCCGACTGGGTTTCGAGTTGAGTTCGGAACCATTTCCCACCGTCACGACCGACGAAGCAGCGATTGGCGAATTGGCGGCGCGCCATCTGATAGACATTGGGCTGGAAAACTTCGCCTATTACCATCAATATCACACGCCCTGGACACAATGTCGGCTCGATGGGTTCGCTCGAGAGGTCAAACCACGGGAGTTGCATGTATGCCCCGCACCCAAGGCGACGTTTTTACCGGGCCGTGATTTTTCGCCTGATGCACGGAAAACCCTTATTGACTGGCTTTGCGGCCTGCCGTTGCCGGTGGGTATTTTTGCCGCATGCGATGATTGGGCAATAAACGTGATTGAGTGTGCCCATGCATGCAAACTTCGTGTGCCGGAGGATGTGGCCATATTGGGTGTGGATGATGATTACCTTCTTTGCAATATGGTAATTCCAGCACTCTCGAGTGTTCGCCAGGCGGGAGAACAGGTGGGCCGAACGGCCTTCCAGATGTTGCGGAAGACCATACTCGGATATCCGATTACGGCCACCCAAGCGGTCATCCGTCCCTTATCGGTGATGGCGCGTGCGTCGACCGACGTTATTCACGTCGATGACCCTGCGGTCCGGGCGGCGATTTTGTATATCCGTACTCATCGGGATGAAAATTTCGGCGTCAAGCAGCTTTTACCGCACGTGGGACTAAATCGCCGAAGTCTGGAAATACGGTTTAAGCGGGTGTGTGGGCGCACGCTAGGGGCGGAAATTCGGCGGGCGCGGATGGAACGGGTTAAGACGTTTCTGCGAAGTGACATGACGATTGATCAGATTGCCCATGCTCTGCATTTTGCCTCCGGCGGGCATTTGGCCCGGACGTTTCGACGAGAGGTAGGTTTTTCGCCAAGCCAGTATCGGCGTGAGATAGGAGAAAACAACTGATGAAATGGATGGTCGTCGATAGATATGATAAACCGACCTGTGGTGGCGCGGAGCGGATGCAAAGTGGTCTCTCACTGCGCGAGCGCACCTGGAATCGCCGCCAAGGGATGAGGCGGATGCTCACCGGGCTGGTTTCATTTTCGCTGTTGGTAGTAGCGGCGGTTGCGGCGGCCCGAGGCGAAACCAGAGTTGGCAAGCAGTCCTCACTGCGCATGCCGGCATCTGCGATGCGACTCCTGCCGCACCAGGACCAATACATCAACCGATTCGGCTCGAAATTTGGTATTCAATTTTATCCGCATCACGTCGGCCTTCTGCCTGCGGGACTGGGTCCGCGTCACAATCATTCGTCTCTGACGGACGGCGTCTATACGCACGCTCTGCTGGGGGTTTTGCTGAAAGGGCATCGCTACATTCTTCCCCTGCTTCCACAGAAAGATTTTGGCCACCGGGACATACGAATAACACGCTTTACCCTGCAGCGCACGATGACCAGTGCTGATTTGCTCAGCAAGCAATATCCGCATGGCGTGAGCGTGCGTTGGAAATTCATCTCCCCCTTTTACCCACGCGCTCTTCATCTGAGTCTCGCGCCTGTGATTCTCGTTCGCTGCACCATCATCAATCACACAGGGAAGATGATTCACGCAGCGGTTCTGGGAGGTTTACCGGCCGGCGGCTCCACGGTGGTGAACCGGGACACGGGGATTATTTTACGTCACAAAACGGTGCATGTGATATTCCGCGGGCCGGAGACGGATAAATATCCCAAAAACTTGCCGGAGACGCAGGCCGTTGCCACGGATGGTGTGCGTTCATTTAAATCGGCACCGGTGGATCATTGCACCTGCGTTCAAACCGCTGTGGATGTGGCGCCGGGGAAGTCGAAACATGTGTGGTGGATACTGGCGCAATATGTTGATACTCAGCGTGTCGTGAGTTATTTCGGCGCGCCGTGTGAATTTGAGTACCAGCATTTATTTTCCAATATCGGCTCCGTCATCGATTATGCCCGAGAACGTCGTCGTTCCATGCTCAAACGAAGTGCAATTTTTGATAACGTGGTATCCGGGGCCGCGATCCCCGCGGATATTAAGGCATTTATCGCCCGTAATTTTCAGGTTTATCTCGGGGCGACGTGGATGTTGCGCCGGCCCAACGGCAAACTTTTGTTCACCTCCTATGAGGGGGGCACCGGTTATTTTAGCACCATTGATGTTGAGTTTAACCTGGCACCGTTTTATGCCATGTTCTGGCCGGCTTGCCTCAAGAGCGAGCTGAATCTCTGGGCCCAATGTTACTATCATTGGCCGAATCTCAAGCCATATCGCACCGGTCCGGGGGGACCGCTGATTTGGTTCGGGCCCCAATATGGGGTGATGGAACACGATGTTGGGGGCGGATTTCTCATCAGCCGACAGGTTTATCTGCTGGGTCCGATGCCGGTGGAGGAAAACTCAAACTACATTTTGCTCAATTCGCTCTACTGGCGTTACACGGGACATCTGGATGTATTCCGACGTCATGAAAAATTGTGCGTGGCACTAGCGAACTATATCCTCCATTCGAGTACCGATGGTACGGGCCTTCCGGATACTGGGACGAATAACACACTCGATGGGTTTGGGGCTTTGCACCGGAATTATCCCGATCAGGTATTCCTGGGGCTTAAGGCGGCCTGCGCACTTCAGGCGCTGGCCTCCATGCTTCGGGCGACGGGACAACCGCAGTTGGCGCATCCCTATGCGGCCCGTGAACAACTTATTATTCATAGTATTGAAAAATATGCCTGGCAGGGAAATCATTACGCCATCACCATCAGCCCTCGTCATCCGAAAGGATGGAATAACCCGTGGGCTCTGACAACCAATGCTCTGCTTTATGATCTTCTCACCGGCGAGCCGCAACCGCTGATTCCATCGCGTGTACACAGCGATCTGCTCAGTCAGATTAATCGATACAGCAAATGGCCGTCGATGGGTATTTGGCGGGATATGATCGCGTGCTATTTCGGGATTCATCCTGAGACCCGTTATATTTTCCGGCCGGATTTCTTTGGTGATATGTATCCACGTAGCTTCAATTCCATTGCCATGATCCAGGCGTGGGCAGGCATTGGCGTCAACGTGCCGAAGCATCAAATCATCATCAGCTCAAGCGCCCGAGGGTGGTTTCCCCTTCCGGCCCTGGCGGATTGGAAGGCGGGGAAAGTGCCGTGGATAAGAGTTCATCGCAGAAATGTGGAACTGTGGCACGCCGGATGGCTCAAGAGGATGCGAATCATCCTGAACGGTGGCGGCGGAAGTTGACCGTTGGCCCCTGAAGCTGGGATTTGCAGTCATGGTGAGAACAGGCGATACATCTTCGGTCTGTGTGCGCGCCGGCATCAAGGGTACCGGCGCGGGGCCTCCGGTACCCGAATCCGGCCAGATGGTTGATTGGGCGGCCCTGATTCTGCTCACGCTTCTTTCTTCGTTGATGCCGATTGCCGTTAGGTGGGCGGTGGCTACAATCCCCCCTATCGTCGGCGGCATCATGCGATTTTCCGCGGCCGCAGTGATCATCGGCGGGATTCTCGCATGGCAGGGGCGGCTGGTATTACCGGCGCGACAGGATTGGCTCCGGCTCGTTATTCTCGGCATTATCTGTGTACCGATTAATCAGGCGACGCTCTGGGGTGGAACAGCGCTGGCGAGCCCTTCCCACGCAGCGATGTTTTACAGTACAACGCCGGTCATGGTAACCGTCATCGCCTGCCTCGTTGGAGTGGAGCAGTTCAATTGGCGCGTCATTTCCGGCGCTTTATGCGCGGTGGTCGGTGTGCTGGTGGTTCTGATCAACTCGGGTCTCACATTGACGCCAGCTTTTCTTGACGGTGATCTTCTGCTGCTTATGGCGGCTATGAGTTGGTCGCTGTACCTAGTATTCTCGCGGCCCCTGACGATTCGTTATGGGACACTCGTGGCGCAATTCTGGGTTTTCCTGTTCGGTTCTTTGATATCTGCACCGCTGCTGGCGGTCGGGGCCTCGGGCGTTGATTGGGGGAATGTCACGCCGCTATCCTGGGCAGGACTGCTTTATCTGACGGTCTTCGTCGCTGTCGGCGTTTTCTTTCTCTACAACTGGTGTATTGGTCGACAGCCCCCTTCGCGCGTAACCACTTTTGGAAATGCGGCATTCCCTCTTACGCTCGTATGGGAGTCCGTCATTAAGCAAAAATTGCCCGGCGGATGGTTTCTTGTTGGTTCGGCATTTCTGATTGCCGGGATGATCATGGCGACCCGTCGGACAGGCTCACGTCGCCAGGCAAACGCAGCGCTACCCCCTGAGGGGTAGCGCTGTATGAGATGGGACACAACGTGCACGGGGACGGCGGCGGGCGGAAACATTCAAAGGCTGTTGGAAGTCCCGGTCGGAGGGAATTCGGCGCGGGGGAACGACGGCTTTGCTGATATGCTGGGCGATATGAAAAGTTCTTCACCTCAACCTGACAAATCTGCGCCTGAAGGAAGATTATCGCGGAGGGATTTGCTCACGACGGCGATATTTCTGGCGGCCGCGGGACCCGTGTCGGGAAGATCAGCGCCTGAGGCCGATCGATCGTCTGACACAACCCGGATGCCGATTCCGGACCACGGATGGCGACTCTGGCTGGATGAGGAGGCGACGTGGGCGGGAGATACGATCTATCTGCCCGATGAGGTTCGCTTGGAGAACCTACCTACCCGCTCGCCGACTGGAGGATGGGGCGTATTGGATGCGGATCGCGGATTGGAGGTGAGTCTGCCCTCCACGGTTGAAGCGCATTATTGGGGGACGACCCGGCAGGGTCTCCGACCTTATACCAAGCGGGAATACATGTGGGCCCATGCAAAAAGCCAGGTCCGCAATGGGGCATATTTCGGCGTCTCGTGGTGGTGGCGTGAAATCCTGATCCCCCCGGCGATGAAAAAGCATAAACTGCTTTTGTCCATCCGAGGTGCCCGCCAGCGGGCGGAAGTCTATCTCAACCACCAGCTGGTCGGCTACGACATCATCGAAGAGACGGCCTTTGAGTGCGACATCACCCGTGCCGTGCGATGGGGTAAACCCAATCAGCTGGCCATTCGCATTACCAATCCGGGTGGGCGGTTTGACTGGATGGACGACCATATTCTGGAATGGGGCGGCATACCGATTCAGCGAAGTCATGGCTTCGGAGGCCTTGACCGTGGAATAAGCCTGCGTGCCTGCGATGCAGCCTACATTGAAGACCTTTGGGTTCTTAATACGCCCGATCCGCACACCATCAACGCCTTTGTCGATATCCGTAATGAATCGGAGCACAATCTTAACGGTCAGATCCGGTGGATCGTCAGGTGCCTTGCCGACGGAAAACCGGTCTTTGCCACGGTCTCCGCGGTTGAAGTGCCGTCGCGAAGTCGCCGTGAGTGCTCGGTGAGGATCTCCTGCAACGAAGCGGAGCTCTGGGACATTGATCATCCGGTGTTGCACGCGGTCAAGGCAGAGTTTTCAGCCCGGATGACGGGTGCCGGGATTTGCCGCGACGAAGCGGAGAGGGCCTTCGGCTTTCGGTGGATCAATGCGGAAGGTATCGGTCGGCGCGCGCGATTGATGCTTAATGGAAGGCGAATCCGACTCTATTCGGCCATTTCCTGGGGATATTGGGGAATTAATGGATTGTGGCCGCTTCCGGAACTGGCCCACAAGGAGGTTACCGCGGCGCGTGAGCTGGGACTGAATTGCCTGAATTTTCATCGCAACTTCGGTAAGGAGGAGGTGCTGGAGATTCAAGACCGTCTCGGGCTGCTGAGGTACATGGAACCGGGAGGCGGCGCCCTGGCGGCGGGGATTTTTAATTCTCTGCGTCCGGCTTTCAAAACCTCTCGTCTGCGGTCGATCCTTGCAGCCCCGGTGAAAAGGGAATTTCTCATCAGATATGAGAGTGAGAAACTGCGTCGGATGGTAAAGCAATTTCGATCGCACCCGTCCACTTTTGCCTATTACCTTCAGGATGAATGGTTGCCTGAATTCTGTCCGCTTCGAGCGGCGGAGCTGCTGCGTGAACTGCGGAGACTGGATCCGAGCCGCGTGATCGTTGCCAAGGACGGAATTTCTCCGCGGGGAGAAGCATGGTTTCGCGGAGCGGATCGGCAATTGATGCAGGAATCCACCGGACGGCCGTCCGGATGGTGGTGTCAACATACCGTCGGCTCATCCCACGGCGTGTGGCAGGACTGGATGTACCGGAATCCGTCCGATTACATGTATCGGAGCACCCGGCATGGACAGATCGTCGAGTGGGGAGAGATGGACGGGGGCGCGTCAACCGACAACAGCAGCCGGATGCTTAAGCAGATCGCGGCCCTTGGTGGAAAGAGTTATGATCTTCTCGATCACCAGCAATTGAATGAAGCGTACGGCGCATTTATCAGGCGATGGAATTTCCATACCGCTTTTCCGAATACCGGGGTGCTCTTTGAGGCCATTGGAAAGCGTCAATACCAATTCTGGTTTAATCTTCTGGAGAACGCCCGGCTTTCCGACGCCAATGATTTTATCGTCATCAGCGGATGGGAATCGACCGCCATCGAAGACCATTCCGGACTGGTGGATAATCTTCGGAATCACAAGGCCCCGCCGACCATCATTCGGCAGAAGCTCCTGCCGGTCCTTCCCATTGCGAAACCGCGGCACAGCGTCGTAGCTTTGGGCCGATCGGTGGTACTCGATCTCTATATGGTGAATGAACTTCCCACCGTAGTGACCGGAAAATTGATTCTCGCATGTCAAAGGCCTGACGACCGGATTGAGACGTGGAGCGAGTTTTCCATACCCGCCTGGCGCCGAGATCAGTTCTACTATTCGGTGCACACGGGCGTAAGATCGCCGCCGCTTGAATTTCCCGGCTGGTATCAGATCTCGCTGCAGGTTCAGGGGCATGGCGATTATGTAGGTCGGCATGATGTTTTGGCGGTCGGGCTTCCAGCTCGAGATGCGCATGTTCCGACGCCGGTCGTCTCGATACTGGCGGATGGCTCCCTACGGCGCGACATTCAATCGCTGCATCGCACCGGGTACATCCGGGGTGGGAAAGGGTTAGATTCTCAGGTGATCGTTCTGACCGGCCGCGGGCGACCCCAGGACGCGGGTAACAGGGATGTCAAATTCGCGGCCCACGCGACAGGGAGGGTGTCTCCGATCGGTTCAGCCGTCATGGATGCCGTCAGAAGAGGCGCGCACCTGCTGGTCTGGACTTCAGACGATCGGTATGCGGCAGCGGTGACGGGGGAACTCGCCGCGCAAGGTCTGCTTTCTTTTCACGGTCTTGTCGGTCGATGCCGCGCCTCATGGATGGGAAGTTGGATATTTATTCGGCAACATCCCCTGTTTGAATCTCTTCCGCATAACTGCGCCATGGACGGCTATTACCAGGTGGGTACACCACGATCGAATGGATTGATGATTGATGGAGAAACCGTGGAGGTGATGGCCGGCTATGGTCGCGATCATGATCGAAACATTGGTGCTGCCATTTTCTCTTTACCCTGCGGGGCGGGAAGCATCACCCTGGTGCTGTTGCCGGGGCTGAACCCAATCATTCGTCGGCGGATGTTGGTCAACGCGATAAATTGGTTGGCGTCAGGCGGACCGCATCCCAGGTGATGGGAAGGCCGGTGCCAGATCGATCCCACGGACCTTATCGTCATTAAAGATGCGCGTTCGAGTCGGTGTGCCGAAAAGTCTGGTCTTCTTCGGCACCGAAGGCAATGGACCCTCAATTTGATGGACTTGCCCACCAACGGTGCAATGGCGTGGTAGGTGCGGGTCCAGCGGCGCAGGTAAAGCGGATAGCTGTCGTGTCGCCAAATTCCTCCAAAGCGGCACGATCTACTACCGCAACCTCTGTGCCTCCATCCCTCTCGGTGAGAAATAAATGCGAATTGCATCGTGCGATCAGCATGATCCCATATTTGGCACGGGCACGCAGGCGGGGATGATCTATTACATTCATGTGCGCAGAAGCTGCGGTATCGGGTGGTTAATAAAACACGCTAAAAAAGAAATCTGGGGTGGCGTTAAGCGCTTAGCCATACAATAATACACAAGTGCACCATGAATTGACTTTATTGGAGGCCATGCCCTATGGAGCTTGCAACAAATACTGTTTCCAGGCGGATGCGGCGCTGGCACGCCGGATGGCTGCCCATCCATATCCTTGCCCTGCTGCTGGTTGTAGCGGGTAGTGCTGTTGCCGCACAAGCGCACCGATTCAAGATGGCGTTCCTATGCTCTGGCTCGATTACAGATGGCGGCTGGAATCAGGAAGGTCGAGACGCAGCAGTTAAGGTGGCGCAGGCGCTGCATGCCAAACTTTCCGTGCTTGAACATGTGACACCCATTCGCGCCTCTGGCATTATGCGCGATTTTGTGCGGCGGCATTATGGACTGATCATTGGACATGGCTATGAATTTTTGGTGCCCGCGACGCAAACTGCCCGGATGACCTCACATACCCACTTTGCAGTCAGCGGTGCGGATAAATTTGAACCGGGCGTCACAACGCTTAATTTTGATCTCTCTCAGCCATCTTACCTGTTGGGGGCCATAGCGGCGATGGTGTCGAAGACCGGCAAAATCGGCTTTATCGGTGGCCAAGCTATACCATCGGTTGAAGCTTGTTATAAGGGCTTTAAGGCCGGTGCACAATTTATTAATCCAAAAATTCGTGTTGCCCAGGCATACACCAGTTGGGACCAGGTGGGATTGTCTAAAACGCAGGCGCAGGCATTCATTCAGCAGGGGATAGATGTGATCTACCAGAACGTAGACGCCGCCAGCCAAGGCGTCTTTGAGGCGGTGAAGTCGGCCAACAAACATCGCCCCCATAATCCGGTTTATGTATTCGGTTGCAACAGCGATCAAAACAACAACCCCATCTGCGCCCGGTATACCCTGGCCAGCGCCGTGATAAGGCTGGATCGGGCGTTCATGCACGTGGCCATACTGGCGAAAAAGGGCAAGCTTAGAGCGGGCATTGTAAATGAAACCATGGCCAACCATGTGTGCCTTGCCGTGCTTAACCCTCGGCTGCTGGGAAAGGTCATTACATCGAGGATGCAAATGCGGATCAAGCAGGTCAAAAAACATTTATTAGCTGTCGGGATCATGCGCCATCACTGATTGCCATGCGTAACCGGAGTCCACATGCCACCCTTGCTGGAACTTAAAGAGATCACCAAGCGATTCGGAAATCTTGAAGCGCTTAAGAACGTCACTTTGCGAGTGGATCAAGGGCAGATTTACGGCGTGCTGGGTGAAAACGGGGCTGGTAAGTCGACGCTGATGCACATTCTGGCTGGTACGGTTGCTCCCACTTCAGGTGACATTCGTTTCGATGGCAGGAAGGTAATCATTTCATCGCCACGAAAGGCCTTCAATCTTGGCGTGGGGATGGTTTACCAGCATTTTAAGCTGGTTGGTAAGCATAGCGGACTTGAAAACCTTGCCTTGTTTATGGCAGGAGGTTGGCTGAGGGGAATATCCTCTGGATTGCGTCAATCGGTGACCAAATGGACCGAGGAACTGGATTGGGAAATTGACTGGCAAACCCCCGTCGAACGCCTGAGCGTGAGTCAGCAGCAACGGATCGAAATTATTAAGGCTTTATGCCTTGGCGGACGTTTGCTGATACTCGACGAACCCACGGCCGCACTGACACCCGCTCAGGGCAATGCCCTTATGGCGGCGGTACGGCGGCTGGCTCAGCGCGGAATCACCGTGTTGCTTATCAGTCACAAACTTGCAGAAGTGAAGAACACCTGCGATCGACTATTGGTGCTGCGCCGGGGCCGTGTCATTCGAGAAGATGCAGCCAGGGATGTTTCGACCAGTGATATCATTTCCGCCATGATTGGCCAGGATGTTGCATGGCCGTCAGTCAACCGCCGTTCTACGCGCGGGGCGCCAGTTCTGGATTTGATCCACGAGGATGCAAAAGGCACAGCAAATCACCCGGCAAATGCACAAGCACATCAACTGCTACAAGCCAACCTGCAGGTATGCCGAGGCGAGATTGTGGGAGTATGCGGAGTTGAGGGCAACGGCCAGGAAGCTCTGGCAGGCCTTTTGACGGGCGACATTGCTGTTCGCGGTCGCTTGACCATCAACGGAGAGCCGGTGGGGCGGCACGACCTTCGACATCATCTCAGATCGATGGGGTTAATACCTGCTGATCGGCAACGCGATGGCCTGATACTAACGTGGCCACTCAATTATAATTTAGTACTTAAAACGCATGCCAGCCCTCCGCATTCGAAATGGGGTATCCTGCGCTACCGCCAATTGCGTTTGCGCAACACAGCACTGGTGCGGGCATTCGATATCCGGGCGCATTCGCTGGAGGTGCCGGCAGCGGCACTGTCCGGCGGTAATCAGCAAAAGCTGATTTTGGCCCGCGAGCTGGGAATGGAACCGAATTTCATCCTGGCGATGAACCCCACACGAGGACTGGATGTCGGGGCAGCCGCTTTCGTAATGCGGCAGATGTTCCAAGCCCGTGATCGGGGGGCGGGCATTGCCCTTATTCATGATGATCTGGATGAAGTCCTACAGATGAGCGATCGGCTTTACATCCTGTTTGGCGGACGCCTCTACCTGACGCCATGGCCGCAAGCCACGCGCGATGAAATTGGCACATGGATGCTGGGTGAAAATTTGCCGCAATTACGCAGCCATTCACACGGCGGAGGATTTGCGGCAAAATGATTTTGTGCTTTCGCAACGATATCGCCTCCACCTATCCTGGGATATCTAAAGGCCAGTGCACGCTGCAGTCGATGGGGAGAAAACCCGCGTAATGGTGACCGACATCACGCCATCTTCAGTACCACGTTTTCATCGCGTAAGGCAATTAACCATTGAAGCGATGTTGATTTTGGGCGGATGTGCCATGGCGGCCGGCGTGGTGCTGCTGATGCTCGGATTGCTGGGCTTTGCCCCCGACCATGTGTTATGGCTGTGGTACCGCGGTTCTTTCGGCAGCCGATATGCATTGGCTGACACATTTACCAAAGCATGCCCATTGCTTTTGACAGGGCTGGCCGCTGCGGTAACCTTTCGTGCTGGTGTATTTAATATTGGGGCTCAGGGCCAACTGCTTATGGGTGCCGCGATGGCGGTGGCCATGAGCACGCGCTGGCTCTCGCCTCACACCGCCCCCTGGGTTGGCATACCGCTGTGCCTGCTGGTGGGGGCTATGGCCGGTGCCATGTGGGGTCTGCTGGCAAGTATGCTGGAAGTATTTCGTCGCGTGCCCATAGTACTTTCCACCATTTTGCTTAATTTTGCCGCTCTGTATCTTGTTAAAATATTACTACATAGCTTTTTACAGGCGCATGGTACGTCAGCGCCCCAAAGCTCGCAGGTACCTGGTAACTTTTGCCTGCCCATTTTGATGAAATACACATCACTGCATGCTGGAATCTTTCTGGCTGTCGCCATAGCAGCCATTTTGGAAATCGTTCAAACCATGACGGTGTTTGGTTTTCAGTATACCGCCACCGGTCTGAATCACGCCGCGGCGAAGCTGGCCGGTATTCCAACCATGTCGCGGCAGATACAGGCGATGCTGATCGGCGCAGCATGTGCTGGCCTTGCCGGGGCGATGCAGATTTTGGGGGTCGCCCATTTTATGACCGCCAAAATGGGTAATTATGGCTACGCCGGCATTGCCGTGGCGCTGCTGGGGCGACTTGACCCGATCGGTGTGGCGATAGCCGCCATATTCTTTGGAGCGCTGGATGCAGGAGCTCAGCGGGCAGAAGAAAGCCAACTGGGCCTTCCGCACGAAACCGCCAACGTGATCAAGGGGGTTGTCATTCTGGTCATGCTGGTCGCAGGCGCATGGTCAATGCGCCGCACGCTGCGCAGCGGTTTATGGATGGCCAAAGATGATGAGGCGTCTAACGTATGAGTATTTCTGTTTGGACATTTTTAGCCCGGCAAACGATCACAGCGGCTGCCCCCATGGTGCTTGCGGGCCTGGGTGAATTGATTGGCGAGCTTGCTGGCGTTATTGACATCGGCATTGAGGGCCTGATGCTCTCGGGCGCACTAGCCGCGTTTTTAACCGCTTTTGCCAGCGGGCATGGCTTGGCAGGTTTGCTGGGCGGTATTCTGGCAGGTGCGGCCATGGCCGGCATTTTCGGCTTATGCAGCACTATTTTCGGTGCCGATCAGATTGTTGTGGGTACGGCCATCAACATTCTTGCGCTGGGGGCTACCGGTACTATTTGGATGCTGTTTCAAACCTGGTCGCAAAGCCATCAATTGTCCATACACCTCACCGCTGCGGAATCATTTCGACGACTGCCCCTTCCCGGCCTAGCTGCCATTCCGTTTCTAGGCCCGTCTGTGTTTGATCAATACACACTGGTTTATGTGACAGCCGCCATGGCGATTGGCGTGGCATATCTACTTAAGCACACCCGTCTGGGATTGGCTATCAGAGCCATGGGCGACGCACCTGAAACGTGCACAGCAGCAGGTCTGTCCGTAAAGACGTGGCGGCTGACAGTCACCATTTTTGCTGGCGGCTGTGCGGGTGCGGCCGGTGCGTATTTAAGTATTATGCAAACTCACAGCTTCGCCCAAAATATGACCGACGGAATCGGGTTTGTGGTTTTGGCGCTGGTGATCTTCGGTCGCTGGACGGTCCGGGGCCTGATCGCCGGGTGCCTGCTTTTTGGTGCCATAAACAGCTTGCAACAAACCCTGCAGGCTGCGCGCTATACCAGTCATTCCGCCGTCTTGCACGCCATGCGTCATTTGCCATTTGAGTTGTTCCAAATGCTTCCTTACATCGCAGCCCTGTTGGCGCTGGCGATATTTGCCAAAAGCCGACCGGGACCCAAAAGTCTGGCTAAATAGCCTGTGCAATGGCGTGGTGGCGACGGATCAACTCTGTGCAACACTTTTTTCTGCTGCGGTGCCGGGTGAAATCAGGACTGACATCAGCAACAGCATGGAATACCTTTTTCTTAATCACGCTGAGTTCAGAGGGCAAAAGTCGACTGGCACTCGGCGCTCGGCCGTTCTGGGTGCGATTATGGCGACGCCTTGCTGACCGCTTCAACAGTTGATCGCCGATTACTGGGTGAAAACAATTGAATTTTGGGTTATATTGCAGGGCTTGGTTTGGAGCCGGAACGCGGAGTGCCTGTGCTGGCCGGACGGGGAAATTTGACCGCAAACATGCGGCTTAGCTGATTGGGAATAAACTGAAATGAAACGTCGAGATGAGTTACGAAATATCGCCATTATTGCACACGTCGATCATGGCAAGACCACACTGGTTGATGCCATGCTGCGGCAATCGGGAATGTTTCGGGCTGGGCAAATTGATGACAAAACGCTGATATTGGACAACAACCCGCTGGAGCGTGAGCGAGGCATCACCATTCTGGCAAAAAATGTGGCGATGACCTACACCGATGTGAAGCACATTACTCGTAAAATTAACATTATTGACACACCAGGTCACGCCGATTTCGGCGGCGAGGTAGAGCGTGTGCTGAAAATGGCCGACGGCGTCCTGCTGCTTGTTGACGCCTTTGAAGGCCCCATGCCGCAGACACGCTTTGTATTGAAAAAGGCGTTTCATTACCACATTAAGCCGATTGTAGTAATCAACAAAATTGATCGGCCGGATGCCCGTCCGGATGAAGTACTTAACGAAATTTTCGACCTGTTTGTTGAACTGGAAGCCGACGACGACGCGCTGGATTTTCCCGTCGTATATGCCTCAGGTCGGGCGGGATATGCACGTCTGGATCCGAATGATGGATCGACCGATATGCGGCCGCTGCTGGAGACCATCGTTCACCGCATTCCTGGCCCGGTGGCGGATCTGGAAAAGCCACTGCAGATGCAGGTAACCAATATTGACTACAACGAATATGTGGGACGCATTGGCATCGGCCGTGTATTTAACGGCTATCTTCGCCGGGGAGAGAAAGTAGCGCTGCTGAAGAGAAACGGTCAGCAGGAGACGCATTCGATTGCGGAGCTGTTTTTGTTTGCCGGATTGGGCCGTGAAAAGGCTGAGCACGTTGAGGCCGGGGACATTTGTGCGGTGGTTGGGATCGACGATGTGGATATTGGCGATACGATCGCCAGTCTTGAGCATCCCGCCGCATTACCTTTGATCGACGTGGACGAGCCGACGCTGAGCATGATTTTCAGCGTGAATGATTCGCCATTTGCCGGGAAAGAGGGCAAATTTGTAACCAGTCGAAATCTGCGTGATCGGCTGATGAAGGAACTGCAGAGCAACGTGGCCTTGCGGGTGGAGGACACCGCGTCCGCAGATTCATTGCGCGTCAGCGGACGCGGCCTGCTGCATCTGGGTGTACTGATTGAAAACATGCGCCGCGAAGGTTATGAACTGCAGGTCAGCAAGCCCAAGGTGATCTTCAAAGAGGTCAACGGACATAAGTGTGAACCTATTGAAAATTTAGTTATTGACGTGCCGCAAAGCTCCGTTGGTGCCGTCATGGAAGCCATTGGCAATCGCCGGGGTGAACTGGTCAAGATGGACACCAAGGGAAATATCGCCCACCTGGAATTCACCATTCCAGCCCGCGGCCTGATCGGCCTGCGTACACGATTGCTTAATGCAACGCAGGGCGAGGCGATCATGCATCACACTTTCCACGACTATCAGTTCATTCGTGGAGCACTGCCCGGCCGCCAGAACGGCGTGATGGTCAGCATGGAATTGGGCTCCACCAATGCCTATGCACTGGATACCCTGCAGGACCGGGGCGTGATGTTTGTTAAGCCGGGCGATGAGGTGTACGAGGGAATGGTGGTAGGTGAATTTAACAAGGACTCTGATATTGTTGTGAATGTTTGCAAAGAGAAAAAACTTTCCAATATGCGTACCACTGCGAGTGACAAGAACATTATCTTGAAGCCACCACGGGATATGTCACTGGAAATTGCACTTGAGTATATTGAGGACGACGAGCTGGTAGAGATAACTCCAAAAAACATTCGTATCCGGAAGCGCCATTTGAAGGAAAATGAACGCAAGCGAATTGGCCGGGCAGAAGCCGCCGTGCTGGGAGACTGATCGCGGCTGGTCGCCCGAGGCACTGTGACGGGTCGAGGATATGCTGGAACGTATTGACGTACACAACCATCTTTTACCAAATCTGGATGATGGGTGCAGTTCCACAGCGGACGCATTTGAATGTATTGCAGCTTTGAAGGCCGCCGGCTACCAACGATTATTTGTAACTCCCCATACCGGACCGACGGATATCTGCTCGATCAGGCCTGAGGAATCACAGCATCATTTTGATTTGTTTGTTGAATCTGCCCGCAAGGCGGATATTGACGTGAAATTTAAACTGGGTGGTGAGGTGCGGCTTTCGCCGGAGCTGCTCAAGATGCGAGATTTATCTCTGGCCGTCACTTATGGACTAAAGTCGCCGTACTGCCTGGTAGATATCTGGGAACCGGATTGGCCGCAGTGGGCGCAGGATAATATCAATTGGCTATTGGCCAACGGCCGAAAAATTATCCTGGCACATCCGGAACGCATGCCAGTCATGCAGAAGGACCCTGGATTGATGGACCGGCTGGCCGGTCAGGGGATACTTTTTCAGGGCAATTTGGGTCCGCTCGGCGGCTCCGAGCCAGAACCGGTGCGTATGTTGGCTGAAAAATTCCTGCGTGAGGGGCGCTACTTCATGCTGGGTACTGATTGCCATCGGCCAGCTCACCTTCCGGCACGACTTGCGGGTCTTCGGCGCGCTGAAGAAATTCTTGGCCCGTCTGCCGTTCATCGGCTCACATTTGATAATCCATTGACGATCTGGAACGCAGCATAAAAGTACCCGACCCGCGTCCTGAGCATATCTGAAGACTGGCGGTTGATTCGCTGGGCTTGGCGACCTAGCATTGCACGTTGAAGGTTCGGTTATTTCCATGTGAGGTGGTATGCAGCAGTACAGTGATCCCCCTAAGGCGCGAACGCTTGGCCAACTTCGGCAAACAGGGTATACGCCCGTCAGCGTCAAGGATGAGCTGCGCCACAATGTGATGGCCCGGCTTCGGGATAAGTCGCCGCTGTTTCCGGGGATGACTGGCTATGATGACACGGTTATACCCGAGATCATTAACGGGATTCTTTCGCGACATGATCTCCTGTTTTTGGGCCTGCGAGGGCAGGCCAAAACACGGATGATCCGCATTTTGCCATCCCTGCTCGATGAGTGGATACCCGTGCTGGCAGACTGCGAAATTCCCGATGACCCGGTCAGCCCCCGTTTAGCCATGGGCAAACGCCTGGTGGCGGAGCAAGGCGATGAGGCCTTAATACGATGGATGCATCGGAGTGAGCGTTTTCATGAGAAACTTGCAACGCCCGATGTAACCATTGCTGACCTGATCGGCGAGATTGATCTGGTTCGGCACGCGCAAGGCAAATTTTTATCCGATGAGTCCACCATGCATTTTGGACTGATTCCACGAACCAATCGTGGCATTTTTGCGATGAATGAATTGCCTGACCTGGCTCCCAAAATTCAGGTAGGGCTTTTTAACGTGCTGGAAGAACGCGATGTGCAGATTCGTGGGTATCCCATCAAGCTTGATCTGGATATCAGCATGGTATTTTCTGCCAATCCGGAGGATTACACCAACCGTGGACGCATCGTCACACCGCTGAAAGACCGCATCGGCAGTGTAATTCGCACCCATTATCCAATAAATATCCGGGATGCGATTAGAATTACGCTGGACAATGCGTGGATTAAAAGAGACGGTGGCATCGCCGTGCACATTCCGCCGTTCATGATGGAGATCATGGAGGAATTCGTGCGGCTGGCACGTAACAGCCCTCACATTAATCAGGCCAGCGGGGTAAGCGTTCGCTGTTCGATCACCAACGCCGAAAACCTCGTGTCCAGCGCTGAACGTCGGGCAGTGCTTTGCGGCGAAACAGAAGTGACGGCCCGAATGGATGACCTCGCATTTGTGAAGGCCAGCAGCCGCGGAAAGCTTGAATTGATGCTGGCTGAAGGCGACACCGCCGAAGACAAGCTGATCTCATCGGTCATGGGTGAGGCCGTCAAAAGCATCTTCGGCAAAGTGGCTGAAGTAAGCGACTTTGAAGACGTGATTGATCAATTCAAGGGTGGATTGACGCTGGAGGTGGGCGATGATGTAAGCACAGCCACCATGGTTGAAAACTTCGGCCTGGTAAAGGGGATGAAAGCTGCCATTAACAAATTATGCAAAGAAATGGACTTGCCAGCCACCGACGGCTGCGTAGCCAGCGTGGGTGAATTTTTACTTGAAGCGCTTTACGTCAACAACCGGCTAAGCAAGGCTTCGGCGAGGGGAAAGCAATTTTTCCGTAAATGAATCACCGCCCTCGACGATTGGTACCAGATTAGACGCTAAGGAACGGCGGCGGGAGACGGCCCGAAAATGGCGGTACCCACACGTACCAGCGTTGCACCCTCTTCAATGGCCACCTCAAAATCGTTGCTCATCCCCATGGAAAGTTCGACAAAATCCATCGGCGGATCGCTCATGAGGCGTATTTCGTCAAAAAGCTCCCGCAGAATGATAAAACATTCCCGTGCTGTGGCAGGGTTTGGATCGTTGGGTGCCATCGCCATTAAGCCGACCAGTTGCAATGCCGACAATCCCTGGAACTGCTCAAAAAGATGCCGCGCCGCCGGAAGCTTAATGCCATATTTGCTCGCCTCACCAGAGACATTTACTTCCAGCAAGGCGCGAATTCTCCTGCCGCGACGCCGGCCAATCTGTTCTAATTCTTCGGCAAGCCGCATTGAATCGACACCATGAATTAACCACGAGGCATCGGCAGCAGCGGCCGCCTTGTTGCGTTGCAGATGCCCTATCATGTGCCAGCGAATCTCCGATGCCAGCGACGCATCGAGGTTTGCGGAGGCGATAGCAGCGGGCAGTTGGGCTATCCGCTCCTGCAACTGCTGCACGCGGCTCTCTCCAAAATCTCTCTGACCAAGCTTGATCAATTCTACTATTTGATTAATGCTTCCGGACTTGGATACCGCAATGAGTTTAACGGAAGCCGGATCCCGGTTTGCGCGGCGCGCGGCGGCCATAACCCTGGTCCGTACCGCCTGTAAGTTATCTGCAACGGTCATCCTGCTCGTCCAATCTCAAGTCCTTGTTGGCACGCGGCCATTACCCCCATAAGTTTAACCAAGCAGATCGACTTTTTGAATCTTGCAGGTGGCGGCCTGCGTGGGTATCAATGATACACGCGGAGTGACATGCGGACATCCATCAGGCGCTACCCGTTTACGCCTGCCATTGGATGACGCCGCTGGCATTCAAGCTGGTCCGCACCTCATCCCCTGCAGCCAGACTGCTGCGCCATGCGAGAAATTTGGACACCGCCTGATCAAATTCCAATGGCGAATTCAACTTGCGAATGGCCTCTTTCAGATCTGCACATGGGTGCATGTGTCGAGCATACCAACTGATCCGTTTGCGAAATTCACAAACCGCGACACGCTCATTACGAAAACGAAGCAAATTGTAGAAATGGTTGGTCATCCAATGGCATTTTTCTTTGATGGATGGCGCGGGCAATAATTCTGAGGTACGAAGATAATGAGCGATATCACGCAACAACCACGGAGCTGATAACGCCCCCCGCCCCACCATCACGCCCTTGCACCGGGTTACGCGAATCATCTCCGCTGCGCTTAAGGGGTCGGTAATGTCACCGTTGCCTATTACCGGAATTTTATTGACGGCGGCCACAACGGCGGCGATACCGTCCAGACGCACCGATCCGGTAAAGCGCATCTCGGTAGTGCGACCATGAATCGTGATGGCCGCTATACCAAGCTGTTCAAGCCGATTTGCAAGAAATGGTGCCACCATTCGCCGATCATCCCACCCCAGACGCAATTTCGCAGTCACAGGCACCGACTTTACGGCTTGGACTACTTTTTGCACCATTGCCAGAGTCGTTGGCAACCGGCACAAAAGAGCCGAACCGCCGTTGCGCTTGGTGATTTTATCGACCGGGCAACCCATGTTGATGTCCACCACATCGGCCCCATGATCAACCGCCCATCGGGCGGCATCGCAAAGCCGATCAACATCCGCACCGTAAAGCTGCATCGCCAGCGGGCTGTCTTCAGAGCACGTGGCGGCTAACTCCATCGACCTCTTATTTTCGCGCAGAACACCCTCCGGGCAAAGCAGATCTGTACACGCCAGGCCCACGCCGCCACAGGATCGCGCCACCAATCGAAACGATACGTCGCAATAGCCGGCAATGGGTGCCAGTAGCACGGGGCTCCTAAGTTTAAGTGAGCCAATTTGAAGCGGTGAAGGAGGCATCAAAGGGCGATTGGCACTTTGACCACTCGTGCGGGTCATAGAAGGAAGCATCATCCAACACTCCCTGACAAAACTTCGGCTGACGCGGCGCGCTTAATGGCCACCAGTTCCGGATAGCGGTGCCAATCATTCAGATATCTGGGCATTGGTGTATACATTTTGTACATCGTCATTGTCTTCAAGACCATCCACCAAGGCCTGGAGTTGCTCGGCCTGCTGGCCGCTAATTTCAATTGTCTGGGCGGGCACCATGGTCAATTCCGCTGAAAGTATTGGAATTTTTGCGGCCTCCAAAGCCTTGCGAACTTTTTCAAAATCATTGTGGTCGGTTTCAATCGTAAAGCCTTCAGTTGCGGTAACCACATCCGTAGCACCGGCTTCGAGAGCCAGATCAAGCAGCTGATCTTCAGTGACCGCTGACCTCTCAATGGCGATGATTCCACGGCTGGAAAACATCCAGGCCACGCTGTTGGCGGCACCCAAGGCACCGCCATTGCGGTCGAAGACTACTCGTATTTCGCTGGTGGTCCGATTGCGATTATCCGTGAGCGCATCTACCAGTACGGCAACACCACCGGTAGCATACCCTTCGTAAAGAGTTGGTTCATAATGGTCAGCACCCAATTCGCCAGTGCCCTTTTTCACGGCTTTATCTATTGTATCGTTAGGCATGTTTGCCGCCCGGGCTTTATCCATTGCATAACGCAAGGCCAGGTTGTCGTCTGGGTTGCCACCTCTCTTGGCCGCAATAATGATAAGGCGTGCAATTTTGCTCCACTGTTTGCCACGGCGTGCATCTACGACAGCCTTTTTATGCTTGATGGATTTCCAATGCGAATGTCCGGCCATAAATGAATGATTCCTCCAGCTTTCCATGCGCTACGATCAACCGTGCGTGGCATGATAACCAACAGTCTCCTGGGATGGAATTCAACGCCGACTTAACGACTGGGTTTAGATTCGCCTCGCACGGATCAATTTGCGGCGGCCAGCGACTTCCATCGCCTATAGGGCCGCCGAAGTCTCGGACTTGGCTGTCGACGGTGGTGCCTCGTTTAAACTGAGGTCGGGAACTGCAGTTTGCGATTTCTGCGTATTGACGGAAACCCACTCGGAGGCGTGGGGATCATCCATCGACAGGAGAGTGTAGGCGCACCCGGGCGGAACCATGTCAAAACGGGAATCAGCGCCCTTAAGGTTAATAATAATATATTCGGCGTATTTAGCCTGCTTTTCAAAATTGGGGCTTACCGTCTGCGGGCGAATGGCGGACACATCAATACGCGCCAGACATTCCAGAAGCACCTGCCGCTGACCTCGCGACGAATTTATCATCGTCGGCGTCGGTTTGGCATTACCCGGAATTTGAAGGCCTACCGAAAAATGGTCCATCAAACCGCGGCATATCCACGCGGCCGCCAATTCAATGGCCTTTTCCGCCAGGGCAGCGCCATCCGGTGTGGTGGCCCAGAAACGAATATCCACCACTACAACAATCGTCGGGGGTGAATCAGAGGTCATATTGCGAACGACCAGTTGTCCGGTGTGCGCCGAGCGCTTCCAGTGGATCGACCGAATTGGATCACCGGGAATATATTCGCGTAACGAAAAGAATTCGTCTGAGCCTTCACTCCGCAGGCTGGTCATGGCCCCGGCGGACGCAAAGGTTCTCGATCTGGCAAGCAACTGGCGGCTTAAAAATCCAATACGGGGGTAAACAACGATGCGCTGAACGTGCAGCACATGCAAGGCTCTGGTGATAAAGCCCAGCGGAAAAGAACTGCTGATTCGCTGTTCTCTCAGTTCAATGATGCCGCGTTTTGCCGGTACGAGATGCGCCATGACCAGCGTGGATTGCCGCGGCCCCAGGTGCAGGCAATAACCGTCGGGGACCAGATCCAACAAACCGACGTACCGTGCTTCGGTGATGCGAATCGCGCAACTGGGAAGCCAGCGTTTTGGATTGGTTAAACGATAGTGCACATCGAGCGATTCGCCGACCACGCCGTGATCAGCCACCGCTCGCTGAATCAACATATTTTTCAGCAACAGGTTGCCGACAACCGCTGCGAGAATCAATGCTCCAATGACCACACCCAGTGCCCAGAACAGTACATTGGTCTGGCTATTAACCGCCGCAATGAGCACAAATGCTGCCACGCCACCAAAAATAAATCCGGTGAATGTCAGTTCATAATAACTGCGCCGATTGGTGTTTTTTTTTGCGGCGGCCTTACGCATGATCAACCTTACAGCGGACAGGGCACACTTTGCAGGATCTCCTGCATAATTCGCTGGGCGGTGGAAATATCACCGTTTGAGATATACGCCTTGGTGATAACACGATGCGAGCACACTGGTACTACCAGCTCTTTGATATCATCAGGGGTTACATAATCGCGCTGGTTCACAAGCGCCAGGGCCTGCACTGCCTGCATCAGTGCCAGCGACCCACGGGGCGATAGGCCTGTATGCAGCATTTCATGCCGTCGCGTGGCCTCGACAATATCCATCAGATATTCCAGCAATACCTGATCAACTTTCACCTGTGCCGCGCGGCCCTGCAACGCAATAATCTCATCGGTGCTTATGACCGGCTCAAGGGCATCAAGTTTATGCCGGCCGGGCTGCTCGGTCAGGATGGCCATTTCGCGATCACGCCGCGGGTACCCCAGTTGAATGCGCAGCAGGAACCGGTCCAACTGATTTTCCGGCAGGAAATACGTGCCCTCAAATTCAAATGGGTTCTGGGTGGCCACCACCATAAATGGCTTGGGCAGACTCATGGTCTGGCTGTCGATGGACACCGACGCATCATTCATCGCTTCCAGAAGGGAACTTTGCGTTCGCGGGGTGGTGCGATTGATTTCATCCGCCAGTACGATGTTGGCAAAGATGGGGCCGGGCTTGAATTCAAAAGTCTGTTTTTCCTGATTAAACACAGACACGCCTATGATGTCCGCCGGCAGTAAATCAGGCGTAAGCTGAATGCGATTGAACTGGCAATTCAGACTTTTTGCCAGCGCTCGTGCAAGAACCGTCTTACCCACGCCTGGAACATCTTCAATCAGCACATGTCCGCGTGCCAACACACCTACCAGCAGATGGGTGATGACCTCGGGGCGCCCGTAAAAGACGGATTGAATATTTTGTCTCAGACGTTCAAGCGGTTGCATAATTCGTTTCCTGCCTTGGATTCACTCGTGGCGGTTCTGTGCGACCGCCATACCCGCACCCCTGGTCAACCGGTGCATGAAGCGCAATTATCACGCCGCCGGTAACGATGTAACCCCCGCCCCGCCCTCCACAATCTTATCGGCCAAAGAATGTTTCGGCACCAACTGGAATTTATAACTTCAGACGGCACCGGTGCACCGCAAACCATGACTTACTTCCAAAGGCCGGTGAACGCCACTGGAAAAGCCAATTTAGAATTCATAAGGGACTTCAATTCATCGGTTGCAGCGACGTTTTGCCACGGACCAAGCGCATTAAATGACCGGAAAGGGCACCAGCAAAATGACGACGCTTGATGACAATCAGCGTGCATGGGGGCTAATCCGATGTCGCGGGTGCGGCAACGGCAAACTTAGCTACCAAACGGTGGATCAGCCGCTGATTGGGATCAATCGACAAACTTTTCTTCCATTGTGCAATGGCCTCACGGCGCAGTGCCTTTCCATGTGCGGCGCCATTGATCGCCTGTGCCTCATAAGCGGCACCAAGACCATTCAGTGCCGGCACATAAACTGGGTTTTGCTTCAGCGCAAGCTTATAACTTGTCACAGCTTTTGCGTAGTTGCCGCTACGGTAGTAGCAATAGCCGAGGCGCTCGCTCAGCAATGGAGTGGGGCAGACTTTCTGACCGGTTCGCAGTACTCGGGCGGCCTCATCGTAGCGATTGTCTGCCATGTACATCTGGGCCAAATTCAGATATATCGCCGGCTGCCGGGGTTGCAGTTCCAAGCTGGACCGAAAATTTCTGATCGCCAAAGCGCGAAACTTAGGGTCTTCCTTGGCGCATTGAGCGTAAATGACGCCGAGATTGGCATATGAGTCAAAAGAATTGGCACCATCTTCGATGGCGCGCTGAGCATATATAAGCCCCAAAAATGGGTTGCCGTTTTGAGCGTAACTCACCGCGATATTCATCGCTGTGCGTGAACTTTTGGGATGGATGGTCAAAGCATGTTGATATGAGTTGATGGCACGAGCGAACCGTTTAAGCTGCTGGTAACTAACTCCGAGCCAATACCACGAGTGAAAGCTCAGCGGGTTCAAGCTGGTGGCCGTTTTGTAATTGATGGCGGCACGCGCGTAGTCACCATTCTGACGAAAAACATCGCCTCGAGCCTCATACGCAAGCACCATCCCAGCATTAAGTTTGATGGCGGCGTTAAGCTCCTTCAAGGCTTCCGATGTTTTGCCCTCGGAGGCGGCCATCGCACCTTTTACATAATCCTGGCGCGCCATGTGCTGCTGCGAGCACCCACCCAAGGCGATCACCGCAATGACACCCAAACCCAAAACCAGCCAAGTTGACTGTTGACGTGAATGACGATCCAGCATCGGAAGTGATCCCTAGCATAAAAACTTGCACACCAAGCAAAAAACGGCCGACAAGCCGCCGGCGGCGGGCAATTTACACCGCCGCCAACATCACAGGCTAACCGACCGCCATTATCTGAGCTTCGCAACCAATGCCAATCACCGTCACCGAAGCGATAAAGGCACCGCCATCAATGCATCGGTACTGGCGCGTTGGTGAGTGTGCTTGGCCGGTCAAGTAACAATACGCTCTCCGCACCTGATGGGACTTCCCGCAAATTCGTATCCATCGTAAGCCCCACGCGATTGGCATTCGCCCCCGGCGTGTCGGTCAATGTCTGGCACCCTCCCAAAGACCCAAGTGCCGCGATGGTGGTAATGGTAAAGGCTACTGCTATGATGCGTTTCATTAACGCCTCCAGTCTAGACAAACCCGCCTGCTATTGCCTGCGTTATTTATCCGCAGAACGGCCGCCTGTCAAATGCGTCGTGGCATCTTGACCATCCGGTTTATCGGATAGATAGCCTCACACACATTATGCGAATGCTTGTCTTATCGGCCAGCCACACCATGGGCATACACAGGGCAGGCATTAACCCGCCCATTGCGTCACGCTGGACGCCGGGCCATCGGATGCTGCCATCAGCGCAGCCGTCCCGACGAGCTGCACGCCAGCATCCGCATGCCGCCATTCTGAACAGTCATGCAGGCGAATTTTTCGGACACAAAAATTATGGGGCGGAATGTATTTCCTATAAAACTGCCATGTAAGTTGCGTTTCCGGGCCCGGTGCCACCGAAGAGGTTCACCTGTCTCTTTGCCACTAATTCCCATTTTCGTTAAGGCCGATATTTCCTGCGGTATGAGGTGGGGCATCGCCAAAGGTCGGTACAGCCTATCGCCCCATTTACGGCGGACCACCCATACGATGGAGATTTTCATGAAAGCCACTCGACTTAAGAACAGGGCGAACCAATTCGGAACCTACGCCAGAGCTTTTACGTTGGCGGAACTGCTTGTTGTGGTGGCGATCTTGGTGGTTGCCTCGCTTATATCGATTCCCAGTCTGGCGACCCTTTTCCAAAACAACGACCTGGTGCAAGCAGAAAATGAAATTTCCGCCACCCTGGGTCAAGCCCGTGCCATGGCCATTGAAGAACATGCCAGCGTGGCGGTCATATTTTTTGAGGAACCCGGAAACGACTCGCAGACGGCCTTAGCCATCGAAAGCGCCACACCGGGTCAGCCCGGCGGCGTAAGTTCCACGGTCAGTTTTGTTGCAGATCTCGGTGCACCAGTCAGTTATCTCCCCAAGGGCACCTACGTCGCCACCATCGTAGGCGGGTTGAACAACGATGGCTTTGCGATGCCGCCGAATTCCTCCTCCAACGTCAACAACCCTTTGCGTGCCATCGTGTTCGATCCTCACGGGCATGTTGTGATTCTCAATTCAATGGTCTGTGCGCCACCGGAATCCCTGCCCAACTATCCAGCCTATTGGGATGCGTCCGATGCATATGGACCAAGCTCACCGGCGTTGGCCGTTTTTCAGCCCGGTGCCTGGCCGACCAGCGTAACATCCAGCACCGCCACCGAGGCAGCGTATGTAGCGTCGCACTCGGACATTCTCATGATAAGCACATATACCGGTCAAATTCTTAATTGAATATGGCAGAAACGAGTTACACCATGCGAAATTATTTCAAACTAAGTGGAATCCGTCGGTTACAAAAGCGAGCCAGATACCATCGGCAGATGCTCCGAGTGCAAAGCGGGTTCAGCTTGATTGAGATGCTGGTATCCATCTTCATTCTTGGAACGGGAATGCTGATGGTGGCTGGCGTATTTCCCGTCGCCATCAAATGGACAAATCAGGATACGCAGCGCACTGTGGCGCAGGTGATAGCCAGCAATGCGTTGGGCATGATTGAGAACCAATATGCCGGTACTAATCCCCCTCAGCTGATCGGGCCGGTTCCATACGCATTCGGTACCGACCATCCATATACCGTGCAGGGTTCGGCCGCAACGGCAGGCAATTCAAGCTATTACTGGTGTGCTTACCTGGCACCTGTACTGAGCCCGACCGGCGGATCCACCACAGACGCGACTACTTTCCGCGTTTCCATATTTGTTTTCAGCAATCCGGATCCCAGCGCCACCTATCCCACTGCGGCAACCGGCGGTGGCCAGCCTTTGACAACTGATGGAAACGCAAGCTATCCCCAATTGTTTTACGGCCCGTTCAATGATGTCACCGCCGTCAGCGGCAGCGGAACCATGGCCATGCCGATTGGATCGCTGGGCGAGGATATGACCACGGGATCGACCTTCCGGGTGATTGTCGATCCAACGTCGCACGCCATCAGCATGAGCGGCTTGACACCCGGCACCACCGCACCGGATGACTATGTGATCTACGCGCCGCCCGCCAACGGCCAGGCTGTCACGCCACTTGTATATGTTTACGAAACAACGGTGAACCTATGAATTATTCACGATCGGTCCAACCAGCTCATCAGCCCCCGGCGACCTTAAGCAAAACCTTGCGACCACGGGCTTTTACACTGCTCGAAATGCTTGTGGCACTGGTGATTCTGGTCATCATGATGGGGGCCATCGGCGAAGTGTTCCATCTGGCCGGCTCGACGGTACGGCTTGGTCAGGCGACGCTTAATACCATGGGATCGATCCGCGTGGTGGAGTCGCAGATCGATCGGGACTTCCGCCATTTTGACACCAATGAATTTTTAGTGATACGTCAGCACTATTACGCACCTCAATGGATGGCGAATGTAGAGTACACGCCCGGCGATGAGGTGCTTTACGACGATAATTTTTACCTTTGCATACATGCTGGCATGACGCCCGCCTCGGCCGCCTCGACTTCAACAACGGGTAGTGGGCCAGGCGGTGGTCCCGGTGGCGGCCCGGGCGGTGGGAATGGTGGTTCCACCACTTCCAGCGACGGAGAAAACCCCTCGACGCTCCCTCTCATGTGGCGGGAACTTTACATTCCCCCATTGGCGAACACCGGTGGTCCGACCGGTGGTCCCGGCGGATCGATAGGATCATCCTCCGGCTGGACGCCATCGCAATATCCTGCCTGGCGCGACGACCAACTCACTTTTGTTGTTGATGGACATTTTCAGGGTAAAACCGGCAGCTATGCGGGATCTGGATCCAGTGCTACCCATAGCGTGGCGGATTATCTGACGGCAAATAAGGCTCAGATATGGTACGGCCAACTAACCGCCTCTTACGGCCCATCAGCAGAGTACAACAACAACCCTAACATGCCCTATTGGCCGGAGAACAGCTGGAACCCCACACCGATGGAATCAGGTGCCCCCGCCGCCATGCCATCGGGCAATACCGCCGGACAATATTTTTTCGGCCGCGAATGCATTTTGATGATTCCTCAGAATAGTCCAACCTATGGTGCAGGCATTTACGGTGATCTCAATGGCAACAATGGCCCCAATGGCAACTGGGGCACTTGGACAGCTCCGGACGGTGAGACGTTTGATGAGACATCGTCCGGCATTGATGCCGCGTACGACGTCGGCTTAAGTGGCGGTGGAGCAGGTGGTGGGCCGGGCGGTGGTCCCGGTGGCGGGCCGGGCGGTGGTGGCGGAGGTGGTAGCGGCAGCAGTTCCGTCCAGCAGACCTTGGCCGGTTACCTGGCCAGCCTCTACGACAATCAAGGTAATATAAATGTCCCAATTGCTGACCCACTTTGCAATCGCTACGGCACTGTTGCCACACCCTACGATTCCACTCATGGAGTGATCAACGGTTGCGAGCGTATGGCACCGATTATGTTGCGCGGAGTCCCCAGCTTTTCGGTCGACTGGACTGACGGATCCATCGTGCCGGGAAGTAATCCGCCGCAGCTTGAATGGTGGGGTTTGGATAACAGCGGCCTGCCAGCCAGCTACGCAGCGGATTTACTGCCTGGTGATGACGGCTGCCCCGAGACCTGGGTGTTTTACAAGCAAAATCGCGAGGACTGGCCCAAGGCATTAAAAATAACCTACCTGGTCACGGATCGTAACAACCATGAGCAGGGTGGTCATTTTGTTACCCAGATTATCTATTTGCCTCGCTGATTAACCATTGGAGCCAACGAAATGGAAAGCCAATACGTGCCGCCATACGTCCATAACATAGCTCTGCATCGATTGCGCCCCGCGCACGCTGCGGCAACACCCGTGAATTGCCGCGAATTGAAAAGCCGACGTGGTATTGTGCTTATTGTGGTTATTGCCCTGCTGGCGATGCTGGCATTGATGGGGACCATTTTCATCCTGTCGGCCGCCACTGATAAACAGGTGGTCTACGCATCCAACACTTCCGCGGGCCTGAGTCTGGCTCAATCGGGTGTATTAAACACGCTGGCAGGTGATATGCTCAATGCGACCCTTGACCAAAATGGCAACACACTGGCACTTGGAAGTTACAACGCCTCGGCGGGCACTTATGCGCCCGACTCGCACATCGCCCGCCTATGGGATTGCCCACGTGCTGGAAATGTTGCAGCATGCACCCCTTCGGCGTCACAGCCCTTCTTTCAAACGATCACCGGCGGATCACAATCCGTTAACACCGAGCCATGGCTTACCAATGTCACACCGTGGGAACCCTACACCAATTACCTGCCGGGCATGACGGTCATGAATGTCAATTTGTCCACCACCCCGGCGGTTCAATCGGTTTATGTTTGCGTGGCCACCCACACCTCCGGAGTGACATTCAGTGGTTCGGCCTCCAATTGGACACAAGTGAATCAGATTGCGTCCGGCGAACCGCTAATAAGCGAATTTGGCCCCTATCTTTATGACCCTAACGATGGGCTTTATGACATCAGCTATCAATCCTCCACACAAAATGCCGCCCCAAGCGGCTCGGCAGCAGTGGCAGTGCCCAATGCCTCGGTCACAATACCGGCGGTCAATACAGCGGTTGCCGGATTGCCCTACCCGTTTGGAACCCGTGACGCCATGTGGAATCTCATGCCGCTACGTGCGCCAAATGGGGTGAGATACCGGTTTGCGGTTCGCGTGGTTGATACATCCGCACGCTTGAATTTGAATACCGGTTGGGTTCCCGCAGCTGATGGCAACGGCACCAGCGATCCGGTTGGCATTTATGGCACTTACCCCACTTCGTGCCCCATTTTTAATATCGCGGGCCTCAACTTTTCTGGTAACGACACGCCTGCAGCCCTGCAAAACGGAACATCCACCAATATTGGCCGCGGCGGTACGCTTCTGACCGGAAGCAGCTATACGCCATTAGCCTGGCAAACTGAAGTGATTAACGATTATGAGCAGGAAGGTGCGGGTACGGGCGGAAACGGCGGCACGGCGGCTGACCTGTTCAATGTAAATTCAGCGATTGATTTACTTACCCAGGGCGGCGGCGTCTTTGGTACGCCTGCCTATACCCGCCCCATGATGCTGGCCCCCAATACGTTTGGCTTTAGCACGCAGGCCAGCTACCCATATTACATTGCGCTGCCGTGGCGAAATTTATACACGACCAGCAGCTACACCCGCGATATTGCCTCGCTGAATTTGTCGTCGACCAATACTCCATCGCCTGCACGCGTTAACCTTAACGCGCCCATCAGCAGCTCAAACTTCAGTACGTTTTCACAGCAGTTGTACAACACGCTGATCGCCTGCGGCTTTAATCCGCAGCACGCGTGCGCATGGCTGGTCGACTACATGACCTATCGTCTGGATTCAGACGGCTACAGCGGTTCGCCCGCCTATTTGTCATCATCGGGCGTGTTAACAGTGCCAACATCTGCGGGAACCTTGTCCGCATCGCTGAGTGTCAACGCAGGTGGTCAGGGATATGTCGGAAATACCGCCCAACCATTTATCAATCAGTTTGACGAGAAACTGGGGCGTAAAAGCGGCTCCGTGGTATCGGCCGATTGGGCTGTCGAATTGGCCAATCCTTTTCCGGGCAGTAATTCATTGCCGCTGTCGGACTATTCATTGAAGATTATCCCCAAGTCCGGCTCAGCCGTCACCATCAGCTTAAGCAGTGCATCGCTGGCTGGTTACAACGCCGGATCAAACAAATATCTGGGCGTGGTGTGTTATTCCGGCGGCACATATAAAAACATTGCATCGAGCGCCGGCGACGGATTCGTGATCACCAGTGGGGCCACCTTTGCTCCTGGCCCGATTACGATCGAACTGATCCGCAACAATATCGCCGAGGGGAGCGGGTCGAGCGGATCTGGTGGATCTGGTGGATCTGGTGGTCCCGGAGGCGGTGGTGGTGGCCCAGGGGGCGGAGGCGGTGGTGGTGGCCCAGGGGGCGGAGGCGGTGGCCCCGGAGGCGGTGGTGGTGGCCCAGGCGGCGGAGGCGGTGGTGGATCGGGGGGCGGCGCATCGACTTCAGTCGTGGTCGACTCCATGACGGTGGCAGTGCCGACCAGCATCCCCGGCTCGGTCACCTACGCGTATGCATATAGCGGACGCAACAACTCGGGCATCGCGGGCATTTGGGGCTGCGATTCAGCGGTACAGTCCAGCCTGCCATCCACTTTACCGACGACCGACCCGGGAACCATTGGTTACGCCAGTAAGGTAAGTGTCAGCGGTAATCCAGGTGTCCCGCTTTATGATCGCTTCTACAGTGGATCGGCCGCCGCAAATGGATCCACAGCCATCGATTCCAATGACGACTTTTTTAATATAAACGATGTCAATTGCTGTGCTCGCCAGTGCGCCACCACCAATGCCCCCCTGCCGGAACAACTGGAATACAACACACCGGGTGCGGGCACGTACTTTAATCAGGGCATGGTATATCCACTGGATGCTGCGGCGCTCTCCATGCCGCTTCTGCCGGATGTAACCGGAACCCACATCTCATACGAAACCTATCAGGCCGCTCTGTACTTTGATTTTGCCTATGACCCGCGCGCCGCCAGCACGGTTGCCGATGAAAACTTTACCGACCCAGCCGTCACAGCAGGCGGCGGTGTACCAGGTGAAATAGCGCCCAGCATCCTGACAATGACCACTTTAGCTGACCGCACCAGCAACACGACCGATGCCATTGCGCTACCCAACGGAGCCGCCGATCTGGTGCGCATGCCAGGAAAAGTCGACGTGAACACGGCAGATCAAGATGTGCTTTATACCGCGATGAGCGAGGATGCCGCCGCCGGCGAGATTAATGCTCCGGCAAACTTCAGCGGAGGCACATTCAATCCCGTGTGGCAGATGGTGGCTGACATCATCGCCTACCGCAATCGGATGTCGGCGGGACAGACCGTTGCCACCGGCGGCATGGCGACTGTTGTGCCCGCCGATTGGTACGCCGCATCCAGCGGACGCTATGGCTCTACCGTCGGCATGCATTCGCTGGGCGATCTGCTGCTGGCATTTATCCCTTCAGAAAGTTTGACTAATATGCAAACACTCCAGCAGCGGGATGCGGCCTGGGGTGATGCAGCGGGATTTTTGACCGTTCGTACCGATACTTTTGCCGTTTATGGATACATACAGGCGCTGATACTCAACCCGCAATGGACGCAAATTGCAAGTTATCAACCAACCGACTGGTACAACGCGAATCGAGGCATACCCATTGGAGAGGCGGGATCAATCAGCACCGATCCAACGGCAAATGCCGAATTTGTCCTGGAAGGGTCACGGCGCTTTATCGCGGTCATAGATCGGTCGCTGTGCAATGATGGCGCATCATTCATGCCACAGATTGCGGCCATAAAGTCGCTGCCATAATACTGGCACTGCCTTCGGCCAGGCATGTGCTATCTGCCGCCCCGCGGCCTGCGGGCTTTCATGGCCGCGGGGTGAGAAAATTTCCATGCTTCCGATTATCCTAATGCCCCGGTGCGGTTGATATCCCACCGGTTTATGGAGTTGAAGCCAGGAATGGAAGCAGAAAAGAACAATCTTTTAGATGCCGATTCGCCGACCGTTGCCATCGATATCATTTTGTGGATTCGCCGTTACGGGGTTTATATTCTTCTCGTTTTTGCGATGGCGGTCTTAGCACTTGAGCTTTATAACTTTTGGCAGGTAAGCAAGATGCGAAAATTGCAGCAAGCCTGGGTGGCGCTGCAATCCGCTTCATCACCGGGGGCCATTGATGAGTCGGTTCTGTCAGTTTATCAAGCCCCGCGCGTCACGGCTCAAGCATACCTGAAGATCGGTCGAATTTATCTGCGTCGTCTTCTGCTCGGCTCGGGAGCCAACAAGGCATTGGGGCTCAAAGCCACGCGTGCTCAAGCCATTGCCGGTGCCAAAAAGGCCTTCAAAACCGTCATCCAACGGTACCCCATTCCCATGATTAATAAAATCTCGGCCGAACTGGGCCTTGCCCAAGTTTACGCGGATGCACATGAATGGAAAAGGGCTGCGGCCATTTATAAATCGATCATCCGAGACAGCAAGAACCCGACGGCGGCGGCTTTCGCGGGCCTGGCAAAATTTAATCTGGATAATCTGCACCATTGGGCAGAACCAATTCTGCTTGGGCCGGATGTTAATTTAAGTACCGCAGCCACCGCGCCGGCCAAAGCCAAGTCTGCTTCAGGTGATTCTGCGCGGGCCAACGGTAAAGCCAGATAGAAATATCACCGTGCCCATCTAAAGGGCTGCTCATGGCAGCTTCACGCGCCCGTTGGTATATCGGGATATGGGATCTCTGGTTTTACCCAAGGGAGAATGCTATGTCGACCTCAGAGGGAAATAATCAACCACCTGAATGGGCGCTGCTTTCGGTGCGAGAATTTCTTGCCGCGCTGGCCGCCAAAACCCCCGCACCGGGTGGTGGTGCGACATCGGCTTTATCTGGAGCATTGGCGGCAGCTCAGACTCTGATGGTGGTGGAGTACAGCATTGGCAAAAAGTCGCTCATGGATCATCAGTCCGCTTTAACCGGCTACCGTGCCAGGCTTTCAAAGATACTGGAAATATTTCTGCAATTGATGGATGAGGATGCCGCGGCTTATGCGCAGCTTTCGCCCTGGTTGAAACAATCTGCCGCTGACCGCAACCGCGATACGCGGTTCAACGCTGCGTTAACCGCAGCCATTCGTGCACCGCAAACCATCGCTGCGCTGGCCAATGAGTTGCTCGAATGCTGCGTGGCTCTATCGGCCATTACCAATAATAATTTAGCAAGCGATCTGTGGGTGGCGGCTGATGTTGCGGCCGCATGCGGAAGATCCGCATTGCGCAACGTGCAGACCAACCTCCCGTTGCTGCCTGATGCTGCAGCACTGGAGATGGAACGCACCCAAACTGCCGAACTGGATCGACACTTTCGGCAACTGACCGCACAAATTCCGGCATTCAAAATCTGACAAGACCTGACACACCGGCTGCGTGGCCGGACCAGCTGCCATCTGGCAGACCATCCCACATTACAACCGCTGCCTGATATCACCCAACCGTCGCCGGCGTTTTGGCATTTGTTTCGGTCTGAGTATGAGCGCTCCGGCTTTGTTCCGCATTTTTCGTACCCTGCGTCCCGATGGTCTCAAGCTGCTCGTCGGTAATCCAGTCCATCTGGGCCACATCATTCTTAAATACGACCGCCAGCGCCCAGTCGATCATAATGCGGATACGTCGACTCCATTTTGGCATTTGCAGCAGGTAGTAACCACGCCAGACAAACCACGCTGGAAAGCCGCGTATCTTGAACACCAGCACCCTGCCGATGGCAGAATAGCGACCAAGGGCAGCCAATGTACCCTTGTTTTTGTAAACAAATGGCAGGGGCGTTTGGCCCTTGAGACTTCCCACAATGTTTCTGGCTAAAAGCCGAGCCTCCCGCAGGGCGTGTTGCGCCAACTGCGGGTATGGCTTGCCCTCGGGGTCCGGGATAACGGCACAGTCTCCCAGTGCCCAAACCTCGGGGTGATCTTTCACACGCATTGTCGCGTCGACAACGATACGACCGCGATTTTTCTCCAATTGGATGGTAGCCAGCAAAGGATTAGGTGCAACACCGGCGCACAAAACCACGGTTTGCGCCGATACATATTCGCCGGTCTTCAATACCACGCCGTCGGTACGAATCTGATTCACCGGCGCTTCCAGATAGATGGCCACCCCCCGCTTCGCCAGTTTTTCTCTGGCATAGGCCGCCAAGTCCTGCGGCAATTCTCTGAGGAAACTCGGCGTGGCTTCGTACATAACCAGTTTAATATCCTGCATGGATATATTTTTATACGTGGCGGTGAGATTGTGCATAAAGTCGTTCAACTCGCCGGCCAGTTCGACGCCCACAAGGCCAGTACCAATGATCACAAACGTCAACAGTCGCTGCTTGCGCTCCGGATCGGTCTCGATGTCGGCTTGTTCAAACATGTCCAACACATGATTGCGCAGCAGTACCGCATCTGCTACCGTCTTAAATGCCATCGCCAAGTCTGAGCCGGGAATGATTGATCGGTTCGTTATCCCCCCTACCGCAATGACCAATTGGTCATACTGAAATTCGTAATTGCGTATTCCCGACCGATGAGCTGCCTTTACCACCCGGTTGGCAATATCAATTTCGGTGACGTTGGCCTCGCAAAAGCGCGCCTTTTTTAACAATGCGCGGCACGGACTTACCACATGACGAGGGTCCAGCACTCCAGAACCTGCCTCGAACAGCAATGGTGTTACCAGAAGAAAATTATCTCGACTGATAAGCGTCACTTCCACGGTCGGATCTTCACGCGTCAGTTTGTCCAAGGCGCTAGCTGTATACAGACCGCCAAACCCGCCGCCGACTACCACAATTCTTGTCTTTAATTTGCTCAGATCACTCATACGGTTATCACAACTCCTGCTAGAAATCAGCAGTGTAACGGAAATGCCCCGCTTTTGGCAAAGCGCGGTACCCGTTTGAGAGTTGGACGTGTCAACGCAGCGGCGGTCGACGGATCAATTCCCCGCATGGCGGCGACATGCTTACCGTGGTTCAGTTCCAGTAACCAAACCAATGCGCGGGCCGAGAATCACCTTCTCAAACTGGTGGCTTGAGAGCGCCTCTGGGCTAAGTTCCGCCAGGATCGTGCTGGTGGACAGCCGCATCGCCTTGGGGCTTAAGCCCAAAAGATAGGCTTCATAAATCAGCGCAGAAATTCGGCGTAAATTGGCGGCCGCACCCGTTTGACTCCGAGAATGCAGCAGATAGCGGCGGAACCCCATCGCGCTGGGACGAGCCCCACGCTGCTTGTGCGCCTGGGCCACATACGCCGCCCACGCGCGATTGAATTGCTGATGTATCAAGTTTCTTCTGGACTTGAACTCCGGCAGCCCGATGGCGTTTTTGACCGGTTTTCCGGTTTTGGGATTGATAACCGGTGCCAGAAATAATCGTTTATAGAGAGCGATAAATGCCAGCGTGCGGTGGTAAGGCAGGCGCGAAGTGGTTACGTAATAGTCAATTAAAGATGGGTTTTCCAAGATTAACCCGCCAGATTGCGGAAGGTCGTTAAACACAGCGCGGCCGTCGCTTAACGCCAATAAGTCCGCAAGCGTTGGGTTTTTGGCATTGATGCCGGCTGACCTCAGCACAGCACGCTGCGAGGACGAAAGGGTGACATCCGTTTTAACCTGCGGTATTTGCGGTATCGCAAATGCCGTGAATGAATCAAACACATTGGTGGTAACCGGCCCGGACGCCTGCAAATCTAGGTAGTATTTCTGACTTGAAGTAATCCCCGGCGAAACAACGGTGGAATAAAGATCCGCAGCCGTTAAACCACCCACCCCGGCTTTAAACACATGGATGGTATACCCCGGAATATTTCCGCCACCGGTAGGTGTGGCAAATTGCGGGTAGGGTGGTCCGCCCGGGGCCGCGGCTGGAAGCGGAGTCGGCATGGTTGAAAAAACAATGTTTCCCGCAACCACATCCACACCGTCAGGCTTGGTTGCAGAATTGGCATGCAAGCCCTGCGGTATCAACAGCGATCCAAATCCGCGGGTAAGCATGTTTATGGTCGGTGCCGTAACCGACAGATTTCCCAGCACATTCAGATCGCCAAGGTTGACGGTGGAGCCCGTAATGGCGAGGGAACCGAGACTGGTCCACTTTTGATCGCGTCCCATGCTTACGACACCACCGCTGATGGTGATTGCTGCCGGCCCAGTTGATGCCATCGTCGCCGCGTCAGGAACCGCCACACCAATGCCCGGCACCAAGGGTGAATCAGGGTTCAGCAGGACCGTGCCGCCGCTTATATCGTTATTGACAGCCAGCAAGGAAGTGGGGCGAAAATCAAAATTGGTAATTCCGAACGGGCCAACGGCAAGTTGATTGTTGTCCTGCAACAGAACCTGTCCATTGGCGCGAATGCTGCCATTGATCGTAACGTTGGCACCTTCGATGGTGACGTTGCCGGAATCGGCGAGAGACCCAATGCTTGCATTCGAAATGACATCATTGGTCGCCGTTCCACCCGCAGGCTCAGCCGTAAGCGTGCTTCCATTTTGCAGGTCAATCTTCCCCGCCAAGGTCAGCGGCCCGCTAGAATTGGTATACAAGAGCGAGTTTATCAAAGAAAGATCACCGCTGTTATTGATGGTCGATGCCAGATTCAATGTGCCAAGCTGCGACAGGATCGTCCCCTGGTCGATGTTAAAACCACCCAGGACAAAATGCGATGCAAGACCACTTCCAATCAATCCGTCAACGCCACCTGCCTGATTGAGCGTAAGCGCGTCACCCGGCTGATTGATGTTGCCCAGCAATTGAATTCCCGCACTTCCCGCCGCCCCACTGTCGGTGAGAGTCGTATTGCCGCTAAGCAACGTCGTACCCGAAAGCACCTGTCCCAACGATGTAGATATGGCGCTGCCAATCGGCAACTGAATGGTCTGCCCTGTTATTCGAATCCCAGCCGGAGTGATGGCCATCGTCAGGGCCACCGAATCGGTCGGGGCCATCACCGTCAGGATGGACGGCCCGGTAATGCCCTGAAACGAAAGTGTCCCACCAGAGGAATCCTGCAGCGTGGTGGGTGCCAGAACGTTGAGTGTGCCGGTATAGCTCTGGCCGGCCGTGGTCTGGATGGTCCCGCCGTCCAGATCAATCTCGCCCGGATCGGTCGTCACCGATAATGACTTTACACCGATACTTTGCCCGGCTGAGCCAAGATTGACGGGTATGCCGCTGCCTTCCTCAACGAGATTCAGCAATCCCGTAGTTCCAGTCACCGGGCCGATTATTCTGATGCCAGCCGAACCGGCTGCCCCCGCATCGGTCAATGTACTCAGCCCCCCGACATTCACCGCCCCGTTATACGTCTGCCCCAAGCTGGTAAAGATTTGATTGTCGTTGAGGTTCAATGTGGAACCATTGGATGTGTTAATCGTTAATGCATCCAAGGGCTGGTTGGAGGAGCCAATGTTATTGCGCAAATTGATTGCACCACCACCATCTGCGATGATGGTAAGTGCTGACGAAGATGACGCAGGTAAGATACTGGCGTTAATGTTAATGGCTCCGGGGCCTGTGTTCTCAAGTTGCGCCGATCCGCCCGGCACCAGGGAGCCGTCATAGGTCTGCGCCGCTGCGGCTGAGCCGCCGGTAACGATGCTGCCGTCAACTTCAACAATGCCATTTGCTGACAGCGATCCCAGATTGAGGCTGTTACCCGACGATCCCAAAACAACCTCGCTGTTGGCCGCAGATACCGACAAGTCAGCCCCGGTCAGATCATTTTGACCGTTCAGCGCGATCACCGGACTGGAAGCTGACTGAGGGCCAGTGTAGGTGATGTTGTACGGCATGTGATTAAGTGATGTGACGTGCGTGATGCTCGGCGTTCCAAGCACACTGTCCACCGTAATGAACTGGTTCAGAGTAGGGAGATTGCTGTCGGTTACCTCCGATGCCTGGGCGATTGAAAAACTTGAAGGTAGGTTGTTGACCGATAAAAAAAAGCTGTTTGAATTAGCCGGATACCCGGTAAACTCGGCGTTACTGCTTTGGAGGCCGAGCGTCCCGCTGGGACCGCTGGCCGTGAAGCTCTGCGTATTGGCAGCAAGAATAAATGAGCTGCTTCCACCAAAGCTGATAGCATCTGGGACGCTGTCTGAACTGTTGAACGCGATTGATTGGGCGGTGAGGTTTCCTCCAATTGTAATGGTGCCCGCACTCTGAACTGTAAGAGTACCCAAACCACCGAAGAACAGCTGCTGGCTGCCGCCGCTGAAATTGACGTTGCCCCCAGCATTGACAGTCAGGTTTGATGAATTACCCGATGACAGCGTGCCGGTGAAAGTCATTGCCCCACCCTGAAGCGTATTGGCTGCGTTAATATTTATCGAACCGGTATAAGTTTGGTTGCCCGTACCTGTAATGCTGCCACCATTAAGATTGATCGCCCCCGCCGAAACCGCTAAATTGTAGGTGCCCGTTGATACGGATTTGTCAAAGGTTACCGAACCCGTTCCACCATTGAATGCCGCGGCCCCAGTCAGAGAAACCGGCCCGGTGTAGGTCTGGCTGGTGGTGCTGAAGATATCAGTCGCACCAAGATCAATTCCGCCGGTGGATGAGGTAACCGCCAGCGAACTTAAGGGCAAAGCAGAATTGCCTACTGGGGAAAGAATTTTCACCTGGCCCGTGCCGCTTTCATCAAGCGACACACTTGAACCAGAACCATTGATTGCAGCACCCTGCAGAGTAATGCCCGCTGCACTTGCGTCATCAAGGGTGATTTGTCCAGACGCAGGCAGATTGATCGCCGGCGTGTTTGCGCCAACACCCTGATAAAACTGCCCTCCCGATGTGGTGACCGAGTTGCTGATATTAATGGCGGTATCCGCATTAACGGCGAGGCTTTTAACATTAACTGAAGCGGCGGCACCAACCGTCACGTATCCACTGTCGGAGGTGAGTATGAGAGCGGTTGTGCCTGGCACATCCAGACCGCCATTGAGTATTACATTTCCATTGGTTGATTCCAGAGAGAGCGAATCAGCGGAATATATTGGCAGGATGGAATCCGCTATGCTGGCGCTCTGCTTAAGCGAGAGTGATGTCGCAGGAGTTGAAGCACTCGTACCAAAGCATTCGATGCGTTGCGCCAGCAGGCCCAGGCTGGCACCACTGCCGCTGGCCGTGTAACTTTGTGTGGGGGAATAGATGACAACCGAACTGCCGGTGCCATTGGTGAGAGGATTGGACAGCGCGCCCGACGAAAGAGAAAGCTGTCCCACATTGATTACGCCGGTATCAATGGCAACGGGCCCGGTCGCATCAGTGACCGACAGCGATCCCAGGGTGGGCAGAGCCGGCACCACGCCCGAAAATGCCCCAATCGTTCCACCAAGATTAACGGTTCCACTGCCTTGCTCATCAACTGCGAGCGATCCGGTGCCGTTGATCACACCTAATACGACGCCATTGGTACTGTCATCGGTTAAATTAATGCTTTGCCCGCTGGCGACATTTATCGGCGCGTCAAATGTCTGCCCCCCGGTGGTAGCCACGCTGCCGTTGCCGGAAAATTGCACCTTGGAGAGACTCCCGTTAACGACCAGCGAGCCGATCGTCACCGATTGTGGCAACGTGATGGCACCGGAATTGATCTCATTGATGGTTAAGCTGCCGCTGGAACCGCTGATGGCGCCATTGATGTCGATCCCCGCCGAGCTGTTATCCGTAAGGGTGGCCGCATTGACTGCAACCGCAGGGCCGTTCAGTATCAGGCCATTGCGCGTGCTGATTGTCCCAGTAAGCTGAAGCGTGCCACCGGTACCAAAAGTAAAGCTGCCGCCGCTTTCAAATACGGGCACACCGGAGGCCGAAGGTGCGCTCAATGCCATCACCGGCGCACCCGAACCGGATGGGTTCAACTGCAAATTGGAGGAAACCGTGCTGATCGGTGCTCCCCCAAGACCGCCGCCTGAACTGCCAATTGCTCCGACCGACAATGAAGAATTACCAGAGTAATACAGGTCGATTGCTCCGGCGCTGGATCGAATCCCCGCGCCACCGTTGCCACCAATGTAACTGCCGGAACCATTGCCACCCGCACCACCGCTAATGGTGAGGCTGGCCACCGGCGAACCCGAACTGCCAATGATGACGCTGCCACCGGTAGACACGCCTGCTCCGCCGACCGCACCGCTTGCAGAACTGCCAGCCGCGCCTCCCGCACCGCCTGTTATTTTTACCGTCGATGTGCCGGAAGCAGTAACCGCGAAATTACCAGAACCGGTATCCAGGGCATCACCACCAGGAACACCACCGCCGTCACCACCGGTCAAATTAATTTTACCCCCGCCGCTGGCGGTAAAGGTTGCATTTCCACCGGCAGTATTAATTATTGCCCCGGGTGCCGACGAACCCGAACCTGCGGAACCCATAACCGTCAGGTTACCGCCGCCAGAGCTGGTCGCATTAAAGTATCCACCACCGGTCTGGATCGGTGCCGCAAAAACGATGGCCTGCCCGCTGCCGGATGCTCCTCCTGCACTCATGTTCAGATTGATTTTCGATAAATTGGTCGGGGTGATGGACGCATTTTCGGCAATGTACCCGCCGGAAGAAAGCACGGTGAGTGTGGTAGGGTTTGCGGACGAATTATTGTAACTGTTGGTCAAGGTGTCGCCAGGGGCCCCGATGATAATATTTCCCAACGAATTATTGGGTCCGGCATTTTCCTGAAGCGTAACAGCGCCAGGGCCAAGATTGATAGATCCCTGATATGACTGCCCTTGGCCAGATGTGTAAACGCTGGCGGCCAAGTTGATGGTCTGGCCCGAAACAGCGTCAACGGTCAACGACTCAACGGGATTGTTGCTCAGTCCGACACCGGCATTTATGCCAATTGAGCCAGCGGTAGATTGCAGTTGGATGGTAAGTGTGGAACTATTTCCAGTCGGTTCGATAGGGCTGTTGATCTGGATCGATCCGCCCTTCAGGGTAAGCGATTCGGCGTTGGTGGAAACGATGTCAGGGTTGATTTCAGAATCGACTTCAAGCAGACCGGCTGCGGTGATGGAAACATTGGTACCGCTGTTGGCGTGGACCGTGTTGCCCGCCAGCGCGGAGATAATGTTGCTAACATCGACCCAATAGGAACTTGTACCGGAGGTTGCCGCATAGGTTAGTGGCTTTGAGCTGGACGGCGTAAGGGCTGTATATCCGCTTGGTGAATTGGCGCTGATGACAACATTGGCGGGGTCCAACTGCCAAAGCCCCGCTCGACCGCCGCCCGCCCCACCGCTACTTACAGCGGCACCCGCCGCAATGGACAGCCATTGACCCGAGGTATCAATAAGCCCGCCTGAGCCCGCCACGGTTGCCGATGCATCGATGATGGTCTGACCGCTGATGCGGTTGGTGAGCGCCGTGTCCTGATAACCACCAGCAGATGCAACGCTTGGCGCGGCGCCGATGAGTATTTTCCCGCCGCCGGCCGGTCCATCAGCCGTCACATCGGCCGGCGCAGCAGATAACACGCCCGACGCATCGGGTGTGTATCCAACGGCAATATGCCCGGCCTGAATGCTTACATTGCCGCCACGCTGACCGGCCACACGTGTGGACGCATCCACACGACCACTGACCAACGCAACCGACTTGGTACCTGCGGCCTGAAGATTGATCTGGGCAGCACGCAGAGTTCCTGAATTGATAATACCCAATGCCAATTCACTGCCCGCACATACAAGTTGATCACTTTGGTTAACGGCTTGAATCGCGGCCGCTGGTATTTTGCTTTGCATCGCGATGCCGTGCGATGCCGGTTCCGCTGCGGCATCGGATAATTTGGCCGTAATCAGCCCTCCAATTCGTGTCAGATACACATCATGGGCCGATGCCAGAACAATCGATCCGTCAGGCGCGGTAATCGATCCTGAATTGATGACGCTGGCCCCCAGCAGGCTTACCGCGCCGGCACTGATGTTGCCAGCGTTGGCAATGTTGCCGGATAGATCAGTAAAGTGATCGACACCGGCAAGAAAATTGGCGTTGCTTAAATGCCCCGCCGCCGCGTACAGATCGCCGACATTGACCACCGAGTGCGGGCCGAATATCACCCCCGCCGGGTTGACCAGATACACAACGCCGTTGGCACGCAGGGCGCCATCAATCTGAGACGGGATATTGGTAATCACGCGGTTAAGCACCCGGCTTGACGCGTTTGGCTGAACAAAATCGACTGCCTGCCCGGCCGGGATATCAAATTGCCGGTAGTTGATGATGGCATTGTTGGATGCATGGATGATGGTCGTTGCGCCGGAGTGGGCAAACTGCACCTGCCCCGCAGCCACATTGGCAACGCTGATGGGGCCAGCGGCGTAACCGCTCTGTGTACTTATCAGCATGGCGGCCGCGGCGGCTGCCGCCATTAATTGCATGCGACGCCTGCGGAGTGGAGGTTCACATTTTCGACTGCCGTCCGATGGTGCTCTTTGCCTGCGTGTCATTGTCGTTGTCTCCCATGAGCTAATAGCTGACCTCAAAGAGAAAATTAAACTGACTGGAACCTGCCGACACGCCACCCTGACCGGTGGCACGCGGACTTATGCTGTGCAGCGCCACCCCCCAGTCGGCCAGAAATTCCATGTTGCTGTAGAGCGTAATGCGTGCGCCAACGCCGGTGCTCAGCAGCGTCGCGCTGCCCTCGTATGGCTGCGCCTGGCTGTCCTGTACGACACCGCCATCCAAAAATGTAAAAAGCATTAAATCCCAATCCGGTGTGGCGAAATGATTGGGCGGGGCAAAATTGAACCGCCGTCCGAAAAGCTTGGTTTTCTGATGTCGATTGACCGGGAACAAATGCGGAACATGCAGGCGATATTCAATGGTGCCATATATCGCATTATCGCCGGCCACAATCGACTGTGGGTACCCCCGAACACTGTAAAGACCGCCAAGCACATCCTCCTCCTGCGGAATCAACCTCTGCCCGAATGCCTCCTGCCCGCTTATCCGCGCGTATATCTGATTGGCGGGAATGACCTGGCCGGACCGGTATGCCGACGGCTCGAGTAACGGCTCGAGATAAAATGCCCCATGGGCATCGCCCTGAAAAATAGCCCATGTAGGATTGGTATTAAATCGCCCCAGCGTGTCAAGGGATGACTCCTGTGTCGGCGTCCATTGGCCCAAAACCGTTGCGTTGGCAGCAAAATTGGATATAGCGCTGCGCTCAGTGAGACGCAGCGTTGTGTACGGCAGCAGAAAATCGCCCGATCCCGACTGCCCGGTGGAAATATCATTCACACTTTCATGCAGATATTGCAGGCCAACAATGCCGTAAACAAAAAGCCTGTGAAACTGCGCCAGATTAACTATCAATTCACCACCGCCGCCCGACGCACGGCCATTAAAATTTAGATTACCCAATCCGACGTTGGATGCGTTGTACTGGTTGTAATTAGCAAATATGCGTCCACGAATCCGGCGCAGCCCCAGGATACGAAATTCGTAAGACCCCTGCACCGACTGCATTTTGCTGAAACCGGCCGTGGCGTAATTCAAATTCAGTATGTCATCATTACCAGTCAGCTGGTTCTCAATAAAACCGAAATCTTCTATCCACGGATTGGTCTGCGGCGTGCCGGTATTGGATATCTGGGCGTACGCCAGCCACGGCTTGGTCTGATGCACGTCGTAGTCAAGTATCATCGAGTCCGGCAGATCACCGGCGGAAAGCCCCACACTAACCTGCCGCCCCGGCTGCTGGTTAAGCCGCAGCAGATAGTCATCAATTTCTGCCCGGTTAAATACATCTCGCGTGCCCGCCGCATTTGGCCCGACTTTTACAGGTGAATGCCCGATCACGTATTGATTCATCGGGTTATCGATCGGATGCCTACCTGAAAAAAGGGCACCCGACGCCACTGTGCGAATTTGCGTGATGATCAAGTCATGAATGACAAGATCAATCGCCGTATCTTTTGGTCCCCGCATGTCGCGCTGACCGCGAAACTGGCGGGATGACCGCGCCACCAGCACATCCGGAAAGCCGTGATGATCGATATACAGGTACACCTGCGCGCCGATGCTGTTAATAGCGCTGAGATGAATCCGATGCACTTTGCCCATGGCATTAAACGCCGCCAGAGTGGTATGCACCGTCGGATATCCTTTGCGACTTACTAAATGTCCATCTTTATCCACCACAGCCGCCACATATCCGCTGCTGGATAGCCCCAATACAATGGGGGCATGCATGATCTGCATGATCGTAGGCAGTTCAGTTCGAGGATATTCGTACGAGAGTTTTATCTGGCTGACAGGATAAGCCGGGCCATCCTGACGCGAAGCCGCCGGCAATTTAGCTTTTCGGTGGGCATCTGAGCGGCCAGCATTTTTTGCGGAGCGCGTTACACCCTGAGCACCCGAAGCACTAGGCCTGGCAAGAACGGGAGTGGATTTACTTTGCGGGCCGCGCTGTGATGCAACCGCATCACTTGATGTAATGGCAGCAGAGGCCACCAGGTGAACGCGGCCGGCCTGGTTCGCGGTCTGCGTGGAGCCTGAATTCTCAACGCCGGGCGATCCACCACCATAGTCGCGCGCGGGCACAACCACTGAAATGTGCACGGGAAGAGGCGATGCACAGATCGCGCCGTACGACACCATGCACCAGCCTACCATCATGGCAGCAGCCAGCGGCTGACGCCAGGTTCTCTTTTGCTGTTTTTTCCCCATAACCTTCATGAGTCACCGCAGCCGACGGCCCACCCGCAAACCCATTGCCCAATCCGTCCCAGTCCATTGGCGACCTGAAAGCTGACGCGATCAAGGCGGACCAAACACCTTAAGTATGTTGATACCTTACCTCTGCCCTGCTCACGTAATGGTATATGAAAAATGGATGATCTGCAAAAGCTTTCTGGCGACATCCGCATCAGAGGAACCTTTCGCCTTTGCCAGCCATCGCATACGAAAGCAGATTTTCGTTCCCAACGCGTTTGAACGGCGCTGAAAGTATTGGCCGATCTGCTGGGCGAGGTCTGCAGAACGGCAGATTCCAATGGTTCGGCCCTGTCAATGGAATAGATCGCTGCGGGCGGCCCACCGCCGACGGGTAACCCCTTCGGCCTATAACATTCGCGGTTTTACCGAACAGGTTTCCCTAAAAGCGGCAATGACAGTGGCCGTAGAGGAGAAACAGCGATTGCCGTTGCCACCCATGCTCAGGCCGCTGCGGCAAACCGCGGATTCGCCGGTGAAAACAAACGCCTCTGCTCCATCGGCGACTCCTCATCGAAATCAACAAACCATAAATTACCCGCCGGCAAAATCCCCGCCAGATAACGACGACCTGACGTTTACCAATCACCGGAGGGCGGCAAGCCGGAATCCACCTCCATCGCAGCCCCCGCCGCCACCGAAGCCGGGGCAGCCCCGGCCACCAAAGCTGCGTAGCACACCCGGAACGCAGCACACCATCCGCGAGGAACACCAAATCAGCACTAATGCAACACACCGACGAGAAAATAAATTTCCACGCCAAAAAATCATCGCCAGAAAAAAACAGCGGCCGCCGCCGGCACCCCCTGTGCTTGGCCGGGCGTTTAATTATAAACTACAGCGACACAACGGCCACGACGAACGACGGGGGGGCCCAGCCAGCGACGATCGCCATTCTCGGCCGGTAGATTTGTTCGCCGCGCGATGGGCCATAAAACATTAACAATGTATTTAACCATGCATAGCCCCGGGCTTGCCCGGGGTCGCCGCGAACTGGGGAACAGGGCCACGACAGATGGCGGTGCAAGATGCCCGATTTTTAGCCGCACTGCTCGCACGCCACGCCGCCGGGCAACATGGCCACCTGGCATGGCTTTGTCCGCCTCGTGGATATGCATACCGGCTACTGCATCGGAGCTAAACTTGTGAGTAGTTGAAATCTTGGCCGGACGTTCACGAAGAACGACGCCTGGCATTCAACCAAGTTGCATTAAATATGAGACGATGCACTGGCGCGTACGTGCGAAGGTTGGACCAACCATGGATGCGCCTGCCTCTTTGGCCCCGCCGGTCAATGTGGCACGGGAGTCCGGGCCAGCCTCGTGGCCCGGACTCGCCAGAATGCGGGCGGTGGTGGCTGGGCGAAAAATGGACAAACCACCCGCTTGAAATACGCGAGGCTGCAAAGTCGTCGAAATCTCACTACCCCCGCAAATGTCTCGCCCCCGTCGCGGTTGAAGACACGAATTTGGCTGCCGAAGAGCACAATCCTGCGCCCGCCTGGCAGGCGCACCCATGCGGCCCCTTTTGGAGCAGACAACCGCATCTGCAGCTCAAGCGCCCGCCACACGCTGCCAGCGCAAGCACCCACGCCTCCATGGAGAAGCCACGGTAGAGCCTACGGCCCTTCAGGAGTATCCACAGTTGCTCCCGTGCCGGAAACCATACGAACCTCCAAAAATACATTCTGGCGATCGGCATTGTCACCGAGAAGCCTGCGGGCATCGCCAACCGCCCTATGGAGATATGGATTGTTTTTGCATCCGCCGGTACTAAATATTGGCGGTGTCGAACGGATAGCACCGTGGCACCCGGCGGCGGCGTGTAGTATTTCTGGGTGTAGATGATTCTCGCTGGGTGCGCCCCCCCCGAACGGCATGGTGTATGCGACCGCCAACACGCGAACCGGGTGGACTTTGGCGACAACAATAACACGGATTCTTTTTGCGCCTGGCGGGGCCACGAACGAGTAACCCCCGACCGTGACCCTGATGCCGCCCAGCGCTGGCAATCGCCGCTCGCGCCGATGCACAATTTTGATCGGGGCCCTAAACCCATCCCGCAACCCCTCACGCCCGAATGCGGCAGAAAGAATGCGGAGGGCAAATTCGTGGCGAAGAATTTCGCCCGGACCCTTTGGGCGATGGACCCAGAGAGACATCGCTATGGCTCCGATGGCAGCAACCGCCACGGCGGATACCAAAGCCACCGCAGGCCACCGTCGCTGTTTTTCTGATTCTACGGTCGGCATTGGGGCTACCTGTTTATAGTTATCGTTTGGTCATTCTGGTTGCCCACTTGGTAGGCCTTAGGGGCGTAACTGAACCCGGGCACTGTGGCCCCATATTGGTTCAGGACCGCCTGCCCCATTCAGGGCTGTACGGGATATCTGGGCTGTCCGGCCCCATTATTATTGGTTTGCCATATGGGCCACTACCAATGAGATTGTTGAACGCATTTCCCCCCTCTTCGGCGTCCAATTGGCCCACGGCATTTGCGGCATCGGTCCATGCATTGGCGCCGCACGCATCCACATTACCCACTGGGCTGCTGCCGACGTAGGCGTAAAGATTTATCCTGCCATCGGTGCCAATCGGGTCACGAGTAAGCCAGCGGCCCACGACTGGTGCGTAATATCTATTCCGCACATAATAATTTTCCGTTTCGGCGGAATATTGCGGACGGTATCTTTTACCACAAAGGACACGACGGTCACGAAGGCCGCTCAGCCGACTGGCTCCAGCGGGGAGAGCAAATTTATTTTCAGCAAATGCGACCATTTGGTGGCCTCAATAAACTTTCGTTGGCTGCTGACGCTACCAGATTCCTACGGCACCGGCAAACGGGCGATACGCAAAATGTTCCGGGCGTGACCATTATTTTGGGCGCGGTGGAAATCTGGTCTGATGTTGTCCGTGGGCCGTCGCACGGGGCGTTTTAGGCAACGGGTTTGCATTGCGCCACTGCGTCCGCAAGATATTTTGTGCAGTGGTGGTGAACAGTCCAGGTGCCGGTCTGCGGCGGGGCCGGGTTACCCGCGCGAGACAACGTCGGGCAAGCCTGACACTATGTAACGGGCGGGCGTACATGTTATGCGGGTTGCCACAAATTATTGTCACGTGCCATGGTACTTTGCAGGGCGGACACCCGACGAGAAAACAGCGTCATCGCAGCGGTGGATAATGTTTTGGTTTGCGCAATGCCGGCCATGCGGTGGATGGATGCTGCTGGCTGCCTGCTTACGCCGATCCTGCCGAAACACATCTGTTGTGCCGCCGAAAGCCTCTGCTCACCATAAGGCGGGCGGTGCCAGCATTTGCTTTTCGGTTCAGGCCATTATTGATTGACGGATGCTGCGTGGTGGAGTAGTTTCCTGATACTATTAACGATTCATCGGGATTTTGTGACACGGTGGAATCTATGGGGCAGAAAATGGCGAGACGTAACCGGGCTGCGACGCACGCCGATGGAATGCTATACTGCGGCACCAGTGAAACGCAGCAAAGATCAGCCACCGCAGCCGAAAGCATAAATGGGGGGCACAATGGCCAGATTGCGTAAATCAAATCGGGTGCTGGCGATCTTGCGGCAACTTCTGGACGGTCACGTCTGTGAAGTTGAGAAGCTGGCAAACGACCTGGACGTTTCGTCGCGGTCCATATTTCGTGATTTGGCCACCCTGAAAGGTGCGGGTTTTGATATTGAACGGTCCGGTGCGCAGATTGTTCTCAAATTGAATGATCGCACGGATGACAGCAACTCATTTACCAATGCGGAAATTCTGCTTTTACAGATCATTCTGGAAAATGCACAGCGCGAAAATGGCCTGCTGCGCCTGCCCGTGGCGAACAGCCTGCGAGACAAACTGATGAAGCGTCTGCCGCAGCTTCAACGCATGCCCGCGGCATACAAGCACAGGGTCAGCATTAAAAGCATGCCGATAACAGAGCTGGATGGCTGCGGAAAGCATTTTGAGACCGTCATGAATTGCATATTAAATGAACAATCAATGGCCTGCGTTTACGAGCCGGCACACAGCAGCAAAGATGAAAAGCAGCAGAAGTTTCAATTTGAACCCTACGAACTGGTGTTTGCATCGCACGCATGGTTTGTCATTGGACGACGGCACGATCGCGAGCAATTTCGCACGCTGAAACTGAATCGTTTCAGCGAAGCCAAAGGCACCGGCCGCAAATTCAAGCGGCGCCGCGACTTTTCGCTGGACGATTATCTGAAAGATGCGTGGCGAATCATTCGTGGAAAGCCGACGTTGACTGCCGAACTAATTTTCGCCAGGGAATTTGCAGATAATATCGAGGAAACCATCTGGCATAAAAATCAGGCCACTGATCCGATGGACGACGGCCGGTTAAAATTCAGTTGCAAGGTTGACGGTATGGAAGAAATTAAATGGTGGATACTCAGCATGGGGCCCAAGTGTGAAGTCATTGCACCGGCTGAACTGCGTCTGGAAGTGCATCGGCTGGCCAAAGAAGCGGCGGAGGTAAATAGGCCGTAATCGAGGGCAGATCATCCCTCGTCACCGCACCTTGCCGCTGGCGCTATTAATCTCATGCTAATGTGCCATGAGGGTAGCGAGCCAGTATAGTGGGCTGACTCGCCCCCACATTGGCATCGCCTGCGTGCTGATACCGACATTCAGCAGCGCCAAGGCGGGCAGAATAAATAACCACACGACCAATCCCAATCGGATCAACAGATCAGCAGTTACTGAAAGCCGGCTGCTCCATGCGACAATGGTCGCAAGCGCGGCCGCAACGGTCCATATGCAGATGACGGGCAGCCAGGGATCGATTGGGCGTGTCATCCAGCCCGCAAGCACCAGCATGGGCACCGCCCCTGCAGATGCTGAACACGCAGTAAGCAGGGCCCGTCGCACACCGCCATGCCGGGCAAAAACAAAATGTGGAACCGTAATCAAGTAAAGCCAGATCGCTGCTGCGGAGGCGTAAAGTACATAAGGCCAAACCCATGCTGACCACGGCGAAAGCACTGGTTTAACGGACCAGTGAACGGAGATGATGGCCAGACATGCAGCCGCCAACGCCGCACCGGCGGCAAACAATGTCGCTGCGAGCAATCGCCGCAGGAATGCCCCGCTGTCGTCTGTAGGGACATTGGCTGAGGTCGTGGCACTCATTTCCGCTCCGCAGTTCAATTGGGATACGTCGGTGTCACCGGCGCATAAACGGGCTGGGTGGCGGCCGCCCCGCTGGGCACCAATACCTGATCGCCGCGTAAATCAACAAATCCATATCCGGCATCAATGCGATGGTACTGATGGTAAATCGCCTGCAGATATTCCAGTTTTCGGTCGGTTGGCACTTCAAAAAAACTTCGCACGCCGGGAGGCTGTCCCCAATAAACCTGCGTGTGCCAGCGCGTGATGAGGATAATTTGCGGGCGTTTCTGTGAGGGCTTGCCAACGCCGGCCACATTGATATCGGCAATCTGGCGGGAATAAGGACGGTTGCGCAGTAACCGGGCCAAAGCCAGACCGGCGGCAATCGATTTCGCATTAAATGCGTGTCCGACCTTCAGCAGGTCGCCGTTGTAACCCGTAAGTGTGTAAAGCCAATTCACCTGGGCGTGCTGGGCAGCGGTGTATATGCCGGGCAGCCGCAGGCCCGATCGACTGATCAGGTAGTACTTATTCTGTATCTTTAAGAACGCGGCAGGACGCCTGTAAGTGGCGGCGATCTCGATGATCTGCTCATTGGGCAGCATATTACGGCGGATAAAAACAATCTGCCGGATCCAGGCGTTGTAACCGAGATCCGGATGATGGATGTAATGGGCGGCAAGTACCTTAAGAATGTGCCCATCCAGGGGGTTCCTTATTTCTGCTGCGTACTTGGGGTGCCTGCGATTGAAGATTGTGTAATCGACAGCCTCCTGCGCCAGCGAATCTAAAATAGCCCGTGGCAGGTAGCTGGGCGTATCGACCATCACTATGCGTTTTAGCGGATGCCGTGATGAGGCGGCAATCGCTGCCATGGCGTATCGGCGTATCTGCCCAAAGGCAGCCAGAATCGCCCCGATAATCAGCAGCACGGAACAAAGCGACAAAATGGCCTTGCGGCGAGAGGAGCGGGCATCCTTTGGAGATATTGACATGGCCGCTTACCTCATACCTTAACGAGCCGGTCGTTTGCTGCGTGATCGCGGACGGCCATTGCACACAGGCGATCGCATAACACATCAAACGGGATGCCACACCGTGCTGCGGCCTTGGGCACCAGCGAATGCGAAGTAAAGCCGGGCATGGTATTAATTTCCAGCACAAACGGCTCAAATGAGCTGGCGTCAATCATGATATCAATACGCGACAGATGTCTGGCCCCGATAATGCGGTGGCAATCAAGCGCCGCCTGCCGCGCAGCATCAAGGCTGCGGGCTGGCAGATTAATATCAAAAATATATTGCGTATCTTCACGTTTATACTTGGCGCTGTAATCGTAAAATACCGCTTTGGGCCGCACCTCAATGGTCGGCAGAGGCTGTTCATCAAGAATGCCGATGGTAATTTCAGGACCGCGGATGCATTTTTCAATAAGCATCCGGTCATTACGGGTCAGCGAAAGCTCCAGTGCTTTGAGCGCTGATGGGGTATCCTGACAAACATGACAGTCCACTGAACTGCCGCCGTCAACCGGCTTAATAACCTGCGGATAGCCGATTTCAGATGACAGCTCCGCCCATACAGCGGGGGCTGATCTCCATGCGATGCGCCACGACGGGGTGGATATGCCGCTATCGAGAAGTCTTTGTTTGGTGCGGGCCTTATCCATGGCAATTTCGCTGGCAGCAGGCGTGGACCCAACATAGGCCAGGTGGCGTGATTCAATGAGGCGCTGCACCTGACCATCCTCACCGAAAATGCCATGCAGCAAGGGAAAAACCACATCGTAGGGACGATGGTCAAGTGCCGAAATATCGGCCGGCGAAATATCGCTGCTGGTCACGCGGTGGCCCCGGCGTGCCAATGCCTCCGCCACTGCCGCGCCCCCCGCCAAGGACACTTCGCGTTCCGTCGAGATGCCGCCACATAAAACCAAAATATCTCGCGTCGGCTCTGCATTTACCATGGCATTCCCTTGCATGCTACCAGATGACCACTTCAGTCTCTAATTTAACGCCAAAGCGACTTTCCACCATTGTCTGGACATGTTCAATGAGGCTTAGCACGTCAGAGGACCGGGTTCCCTCGCGTGCCACAATAAAATTGGCGTGGCGGCGTGAAACCATCGCCCCCCCCATCTCTGCACCCTTAAGCCCCGCCATATCGATGAGCTTACCAGCCGATTGGCCATCCGGATTTTTAAACGTGCAGCCGGCACTTTTGTCTCCCATCGGCTGTGAATTTTTCTTGTACAGCCATATCTCCTTCATACGCTGGGTAAGTTGCTCGGGATTTTCAGGCTGCAGTTCCAAAACCGCCTCCACAATCACCTTGCCCGTGATATTGGTATGGCGGTAGCCAAAAACCAGATCGTCACGGCTTCGCTTATACATTTTCCCTTCGGCATCAAGCATGGTTACCGTTGCCACCGCCGCGCCAATTTCGCCAAACGCACCACCCGCGTTCATGCGAATGTGCCCACCCAGTGTACCGGGGATACCTGCCACCGGTTCAATACCGGCAAGGCCGGCCTTGCAAGTGGTGCGCACCAGTTTCATCATGTCGGCTCCCGCGCCGACCGTGACGAGGCGGCCATCAATTTTCACTGCGCAGAAAGCCGGGGCTGAAAGTTGTATCACCGCACCATCAACGCCCTGATCACGAATTAATAAATTGGCACCGTTACCGAGGATGTATACAGGTATCTGGGCGTCATGAAGCCGCCGGATCACCGCCGAAAGCTGATCGCCGCTTGTTGGCGTAATAAAATACCGGGCCGGCCCGCCAAGACCAAACCAGGTAAACGGTGCCAGATGCACATTCTCCTGAATGATGGATTCAAATCCGTTTTGCCAGCTCATGTGTCACTTTCCAAACACTTCCTGCCCCCATGGAAATGATTAAATCGCCTGGGCGATGGTGCGTCACAAGATAATCAATAACCTGCGGAAACTGAGGCAGATGCAGGGCCGTCTTGCCAGCGGCCAGAATTTTTTCCACCAGCATGCTCGCCTTTACGCTGGCTTCATCCGATGCGGTGTCCCGGGCAAAATGAATGTCAGGCACAATGACCAGATCGGCATCATCGAAACTGTGCGCAAATTCATCCATGAAGCAGCGCGTGCGACTGTGCTGGTGGGGCTGAAAAACGCAAATCAGTCGTGTGGGCTGCCACCGCGTTTTAAGCGCCGCGAGGGTTGCGCGGATTTCCGTGGGATGATGGGCGTAATCATCCACCAATGTGACGCCAGCCACCTGTCCAATAAGCTCGCTGCGGCGTTCAATCCCGCGGAAGCTTTCCAGTGCTTCCCTCACGTGCCGCCACTGAACGCCGGCCCCCATGGCCAGACCCGCCGCTGCCAGGGCGTTAAATACATTATGCTGCCCGGGTACCTGCAGACGGACGCGTCCCAGCACCTGGCCATGTAATGCAAGGTCAAAGGCGGGACACCCATCCACCAGAGCGTAGTTTTGCGCGGCAATGTCGGCATCGGCGCCCCACCCAAAGGTATGCACCTCGGCGGATGCGGCGGCAGCCAATTCGCCAAGATGCGGCGATTGGGCCGGCAGAATCACCAGCCCGTCGGCATGCACCTGCGCAACAAACTGGCAAAACGCCGCCAGTATATCATTAATGTCTTTATAGTAATCTAAATGGTCCGGCTCCACATTGAGCACCGTCGCCATCTGGGGTGATAAATTCAGAAAGCTGCGATCAAATTCGCATGCCTCTGCCACAAAATGCTCGCCATCGCCGCCGTGCGATGATCCACCAAGCTGCGGTATAACCGCGCCGCCGACAAACGATGGATTCAACCCCGCCATCGACATGATCAGGGCCGTCATCGCCGTGGTGGTCGATTTGCCGTGGGTACCGGCTATGGCCACACCGCGCTTGAACTGCATGACCCGCCCCAACATTTCTGAATATTTGAATATTTTCAGATGCCTCGCTTCCGCAGCGACCCGTTCAGGGTTATCGCGGCCAACGGCGGCTGAGCAGATCACCCATTGCGTGTCAGCCGGCAGAAGGCCCGCCTGCTGGTTGTATGAAACTTTGACCCCCATCGCCTCCAATTGCTCAGTAGCGGGGCTGGCAGATCGATCCGATCCAGTGACCAACGCTCCGCACTGAACCGCTATCTGGGCCAGGCCGCACATGCCGCTTCCTCCCACACCGATCATATGGATGTGCATACCGCTGAGAGATTCCGCCTGTTGGTGGTCGTCGGACATGGATATTCGTATACCCCTGGCTGTTCCTGCTGTTACCTGGCTCACGGGAGTCATTGGTTTTAAGCCTCCATGCTTATGGTTCAAACTCTACGCGATTGATCGCCCGGCTGCGCGACACAGCCAGCCGGCTATCTGCATGGCGGCTGACGGCTTACCATTGGCCAGCGCCGCAGCCCGCATGGCCTGCCGCCGATTTTTATTGTTCAAAAGTTCCAGCAATGCGATTTTCATCGCGGGCACATTGGCGGCCGCTTCGCGGCGATCCTCAACCATCACCGCCGCGCCATGCGACAGCAGCTTTTGCGCATTGGCATGCTGATGTCGATCGCGATGATACGGATATGGCATCAAAATGGCCGGCACCCCGCATGCCTCAAGTTCTGCGCACAACCCCGCCCCGGCACGAGTGATGGCCATATCGGCAACAGCCCAAATGGCCCCCATGTCGTCGCAGTAATCCATAATTTTCCAATGTTCATATCCAATTGCCTCTGCCGTCTGACGGATCTTTTCATATTCTGCCGTGCCGGTAAGGTGCACAATCTGCCATGGCTCGGACGGGCTGTTGAGTGCCTCTCGCACCTGCCGATCGCACATCAATTCACACCATGCAGCGTTGATGCTGCCTGCCCCCAGCGACGCCCCGGTAATGATCAGCGTCTGGCGATTCGATGCCAGATGCAGTGCCGAGAGCGATTGTTCCCGTGAGCGATGAAACAGCGACGACCGCAACGGCAAACCGGTAATGCTGACGCGATCGCCTCCGTGGCCCGGTACATCGATGGCCCACTGCGTAAAGATGCTCGATACCCGTCGGGCCAGATAGCGGTTGGCCACGCCCATTTTGGCGTCGGGATTCAGCAGCGCCACGGGAATGCCCCTCTTTGCTGCGATACGGCCCGCCGGTGCAGCCGCATAACCACCTAGTGCCAGCACGGCCGCCACGCGGTTCTGACTGAAAAATTGATCCCAAAAACGGCAGGATTCCCGCCATGACCTGTAAAATGCTGGCCAGCGGCGAACGTCTTTGGTCAGCGGCTGGACGGTTTGTCGAATGTAGGTGTCCCCTTTTTCAGCCAGTAAGCGTTCATCAATCCGCCGCGGCGTGGCGGCCCAATATATCCGCGAACATGGCATCAACGCCTGCAGTTGCTCCGCCACTGCCAGCCCCGGGTAAAGGTGCCCGCCGGTGCCGCCACCCGCAAAGACAAACAGCACGTCCTGAGTCGAGCATTCAAACGCCATATCCGCACCCCGTGCGGGAACTAAATCCAGACTTTTTCGCCGGGATGGCCGTGGCGATCGGCTGGCCGCCTGCGTCACGCTGCCCCCCGAATACCATTTGCAATATCCGCCTTCTCAGCCGATAACGCTCTGGCACCACCGTCCTTCGCTGCCGCACGAGCCCGCCGACTGGAGCGTTCAATATTCATCAGCAGTCCCACCGCGCCGGCAGTAAGTATCCAGCCGGTGCCTCCGGCAGAAATCATTGGTAATGCAATACCCTTCGTGGGTACCGTTACCGTCACTACCGCCACGTTCATCGCGGCCTGCAGCCCAACCGTAGCCGTGGTGCCAAATGCCACCAATTTTGTGAACATGTTGTCGGCCAGATGCACAATTCGCCAGCCGACGATCACCAGAGTGATATAAAGACTTATGACCAGCAGGCACCCCATGAAGCCCAATTCTTCGGCGATGAGAGAAAAAATAAAATCGGTGGAATCTTCTGGCAGATAGCCCATTTTCTGCACGCCATTACCCAACCCCTTGCCCCAGAAACCCCCACTGGAAAAAGACAGCAGCGACTGGATTGGGTTGTAGCCGGCACCCTGCGGGTCCATATGGGGATGGAGGAAAATCAGAAAGCGTTCGCGGCGATACGGCACATGCCACACTGCGTAATAACCCACCGCCAAGGCCGGCGGGATCAAGATGGCCAAATGCCACCACCTGCATCCCGCCATCAGCATCATCATGCCGGCGATCCCCACCATAAGTGCCGCCGTGCCAAAATCTTCCTTTAAAATCAGTGCGGCGGTAATTCCCACCACTACAATCAGCGGTACAAAACCCTGCCAAAAGCTTCGAATCTGATCGGCCTGATGTGCCGCATAGGCGGCAATGAAGACAATCAAAACCCATTTGGCCAGTTCGGACGGTTCAAACCCGATGTGATGCGAACCAACCCGGATCATCAGCCAGCGCCTGGCACCATTGATGGTGGCACCAAAATGCGTCAAAACCAGTGCCAGGCATAAAATGGATATCGTCATCAGCACCGTGGCGGGCGACTTTAATAAGCTGTTACCAAGCAACCGGCGGTAATCGATCCGCCATAGTACTACCATCAGAGTAACGGCCAGCAGCACGTGGACGCCGCTGATGTTAAAAAAGAAATGCATCAGAAAATCGTGCGGTGTGTTACCAACGCGGCTTTGGGCGCTTTGCACCATCAGCAGCCCGATACCCAGCAAAGTCAGCACTACAATGAAAAGGACACGATCCAATTCCAGCGACACCGGCCGCAATGAAAACTTCAACCCCTTGGCAATTTTTCCAGCGACGTTGGCGGTGGATTTAGCACCTTCACGCCCAGGCCACCGAGTCAGGGTAGGCCAACGGATTGCAGGTTTGGTTGCGGACATTGTTCACCCGTTCACTATTAGATCACTGGTCGGCCATATGGGGCTATACAGAGGCGGGCAACGCACCATCCTTGTGTCACCATACGCCAGCCTTCCATGGCCGACCACTCAGTAAGCGTAATATACCTTGAGTGCAGCAAATGTCAGCACTTTGATGCGAACATCTGCCCGATAACAACACTCCATACTCATTTTCGTCCAACCGAGGTCATCTTAACCATAAAATTTAACGCAACTTAACCAGTGCCAGTGCCCCGGCGGCAAACAGTGCCGACAGCAGCCAGAACCGCACCACCACCTGAGGCTCGCTCCACCCGGCCATATGAAAATGGTGATGGATGGGTGCACAGCGAAATATCCTCTTTCCGCGGGTGGCTTTGAAGATAGAAATCTGCAATACGACGCTCATAAGTTCAATGACGAATATACCACCCACCAGAAACAGCATTGGCTCCTGCCGGATGACCACCGCCACATAGCCGATGACGCCCCCCAGCGGCAACGAGCCGGTATCCCCCATAAACACCGATGCCGGGCTGCAGTTGTACCACAGAAAGCCGAGGCAAGACCCGGTCATCGCACCACATATGACCGCAAGCTCACCCGAATGCCGGATGTGATTAAAATCAAGCGTGCCGGCCCAGCGGGCGTCGCCGGTGACATATGCCAGAATCATAAAGCCAAAGGCGACAATCGCCATGCAACCGCTGGCCAGGCCGTCCATGCCATCAGTAAAATTGACAGCATTGCTGGTACCGGCGATGACGCAAATGGTCAAAATGGCAAACAACCACGCAGGCAGAACAATATCGCGAGGCAGAAGCGGCCAGTTTAAGTAATGTGCCTGGTGGTAATTCCCATGATGGTATATAAAAAATGCCAGGATCATGCCCAGGCCGATCTGGAAAAGGAGTTTTTCCCACCAGAAAAAGCCGTCCCTTGAACCTGGGGTGCGGCGCTTGGCGGTCAATTTCAACCAGTCATCGACAGCTCCCACACCACCCAGATACACCAGGCAGACCAGACCCATGCGAACATAAAAATTATCCAGCCGCGCAAAGAGCAAGGTTGAGAGAATGATGCTGCCAATGATCAGCACGCCCCCCATCGTGGGTGTATCTGCCTTGTTGGCGGTCATGGCATTAAGTTTTTCATTATGAAATTCCGGCTGGTCACCCAGCTTTTGTTTCTTCAGCCAGCGGATCACTGGCCCGCCGGCAAACAGAACAATCAAAAAGCCGGAGATCACCGACATGGCCGAACGAAAAATAACCACATCCAGCGACGACCCGCCGCTGATGATTTGGTGCAATTCCAAAAAGTGGTATAACCAATACAGCATAAACGCTGACCTCCCTGTCAGGCGTAATCGGCCGTCTGCGACAACTTACCAACGGACAATCCCTTGACCAGATCCTCAAGATGCATGCCGCGCGAACCTTTCAGCAGCAGCGCATCGCCGGTACGCAGCCATTGATCCTGGCTTTCCACCGCCCTTGGAATATCCGGAAAATGATACGCGGACAATCCAGATTTTTCAGCCGCAATGGCAGACCAACTCGCCAGCGGGCCGATGGCAACCAGCACATCGAGCTTTAATTCCGCCGCAAGCTGCCCCATGCGCAGGTGATGCTCGCCCGCACTGGAACCCAATTCAAGCATATCGGCCAGCACCACCACTTTTCTGGGATGCCGCCGATTGACCAGCGGCAGCACAAGCTCTGCAAATGTCCGCAGTGCCATTTCTGTACTTGAAGGGTTGGCGTTGTAGGCGTCATTAAGTACCCAATGCGTGCCAACTGTCTGCGGCTCCAGACGCATGGGGCTTGCCGTTACGGCCGCCAAACCCATGCGTATCTCATCCTCAGAGAGCCCCATTCGCCGGGCCACACCAATGGCAAGCGCCGCGTTAACCGCATTGTGCCTGCCCAGAAGGGACATGCTGAATTCTGATCGGCCATTGATGGTAAAAGTAAGGCCGGTAACATCCTGATGGACATGGGTAACTTCCATATCCGCCCCAAGCCCGACGGTGCCCACCGTCACCCGTGGAATTTTGCTCAGACGCAGTGCCTGCAGCAGTTCCGGCGATGATTTATTAAAAAACAGCATGCCATCATCGGCCGTAAAACGGGCCAGTGAAGCTTCCTCAACGGCCACGGAATTCAAATCGGTCAATTGTTCAAGATGTTCCAGCCCGACACCGGTAATGACCGTCATGTCGGGCGCAGCCAATGCCCCAAGAGCAGCAACTTCGCCCGGCGCATTGGTGCCCACTTCAAGCACCACGTAATCATGCTGTGGCTCAACCGATAACAGCGTCAGTGGCACGCCGATATTGTTATTAAAGCTCTTCGGACTGGCTATACCATTAAATTTTTGCGATAGCAACGCGTGGATGATCTGCTTGGTAGTGGTTTTACCATTTGATCCACCGACCGCAATTACCTTGCTGCGGATATCCCTGCGGTAGGATGCCGCGAGCCGCCCCAACGCCCGCACCGATTGATCGGTCTGCATGACCGTAGCCGAGGTGCGGCGCAATTCTGTCAGAACATCAGCGTCAAGCGCCTGATCCACCAAAACGCCCGACGCCCCGGCCGAAACAGCCTGCATCACAAACCGATTGCCGTTGAATTTCTCACCCTGCAGCGCTACAAACAGATCGCCTTCGTGAATCTGACGGCTGTCGGTGGAGACACCTCCACGAAATTCCCGCTCCCCGCGCAATACCCAGCGCGACAGCGTGACTCGGCGAATATGATCAAACGAACATGGTTTCACGTTATGCCTCAAACTCCGATCACGGCGATACGCCGGGCCTATCGATCACATGCCCCGCAAAGCTTAAGTTCCAGAGCCTGCGAGGCACACTCGACATCGTCAAAATGATGCCGGTCGTTGCCGATAATCTGATAGTTTTCGTGTCCCTTACCAGCAACCAAGATCGTATCACCACGTTGCGCCATTTCAACTGCAGCCGCGATAGCCGTCTTACGATCAGCCAACACACGCACCTTTTCGCCACTTTCGCTTGAAACACCCTTGAGAATATCGCCTATGATCGCATCGGGCTTTTCTGTTCGCGGATTGTCGCTGGTAATGATGATGCAATCCGCCAGCTTTTCCGCCACCGCGCCCATCAATGGCCGCTTGGTCTTATCGCGATCGCCGCCGCAACCAAACACGCAGATCAATCGGCCCGCTGTCAGTGGCCGCAGTGCACCAAGCACATTTTCCAGCGCATCATGGGTATGGGCGTAATCTACAAACACGGCGAACGGCATTTTTTCACCCGCTGCTTCCGGCAATCCCACACGCTCAAGTCGCCCAGGCGCGGCCTTTGCCTGCGACACCGCCGCCACCAGTCGCTCAAGTGGAAAACCAGCGGCAACTGCGCCCGCCAGCGCACAGAGGATATTTTGAGCATTATGCAAACCCACCATCGGACTGCGCACATCCAGCGGATGCCCACCCCGCAGGGAAACCTTCATCTGCATGCCAGATTGATCCATCCTGACCACCACCCCAGTCAGGTCGGCTTTGCGTTTCAGACCGTAGGTCATGATGTGTGCCTGCGTCTGACGCACCATCGTTGATGCATAGTCATCGTCTGCATTTACCACGGCCCATGCGCTGGGTGCAAGGCCAGTAAACAGGCGTGCCTTCGCAGCGGCGTAGCGCTCCATCGTCACGTGATAGTCAAGATGGTCACCTGTCAGGTTGGAAAACATCCCCACACCAACCTGCACACCAGCCAATCGATCCTGATCCAGCGCATGGCTGCTGGCCTCCATTGCAACTGCCCCAAGGCCGTTGCGATGCATGATCGCCAGCAGACCGGCCAGTTCGATGGCACCCGGAGTCGTCATAGGGCTGGGCATCCGGCTGACCCCGTCATCAATCTCGACGGTTCCGATCAGACCGCAGCGTACTCCCATGGCGGCGAACAGACTGCGCGTCAGATATGCTATTGTCGTTTTGCCGTTGGTACCGGTTACAGCCATCACACGCATCTTCTGAGATGGGTCGCCCCAAAATCGATGCGCCATTTTTCCGGCGACAGAAGCTAGCTGGCTGGTAACCAGCACGGGCACCGTCAATGGGCTGGCGGCGGTGCGATCGGTCAAAATCGCTGCGGCTCCATTGGCCAGGGCCTGAGGAATAAAATCATGGCCATTAAACTTAAATCCGCTGCGTGCCACAAACAGATGACCAGGCTTAATCTGGCGCGAATCGTCCGTCACCCCGGTGATGGTAATGTCTGACCAATTCCCGCCGAGAGCCGATTCAGGCAGGAGATTCAGCGAATCGGCGACGATCAGATCACGCAGGGCAACAGGCATTTGACATCCTTCATCACGCACGACAGGGATTAATGACTCAGGCCCTTCATCTTTTTCAGTTCGCTCTCTTTGCCCCACCATGGATCGGTCTTGGGCCCTTGGTCGGGTGGCACCTGCAGGTATTGCAAAGCTGCAGTCAGCATTTTCGATGCCGCCGGCCCCGCCACGGTGCCACCATAATGCCCCAGGGTCGGATCGGGTCGATTGACCGCAACCACGCAGATCAGCCGCGGAGAAGGAGTAGGCCCCCCGCAGATGAACGTGGCATTGTATTCATGATGGTGATACCCATCACCACCCGCTACAGCCAGATTGGCCGTTCCTGTTTTGCCATAAAACTGATAATAAGGCGATATTGCATATTGCCCGGTTCCCTGAACCATAACCTGCCCCATGGCACCGACCAATTCATGGCAGATACGGGCGGGTACTATTTTTTTCATTGGCTGCGGCCCGGCAATCTGCGCCCAGGTTGCCACATGCCCGGGTTTCACTTCCACAGCCTTGACGATCTGGGGTGTTGGCAGATAGCCGCCATTGGCGAACACGCAGAACGCTCGCGCCAGTTGCAGCGGTGTCACCGCGATACCGTAGCCAAATGACGCCGATATCTGAGTATTTTCCGTCCATTCAGAAAGAGGCCGGACAATGCCGGGAGACTCTCCGGGCAGAATACACCCCGTGACATGGCCAAAACCAAAGCTGTTGATCCCTCCGTAAAGCATGGGCCGTCCCATTTTCAGGCCAATCTGCGTCATGCCGATGTTGCTGGAATATACTAATATTTTTTCAACGGTTAAATATCCCCATCCGCCGACATCTTTGATAATCCGCCCGGTCGGTGCGCGGTAATAACCGTGATAGCAGAAAAACACATCACGCAAATTCACCACGTGGTGCATAAACGCACAGGCAAGATTAAACGGCTTAAACACCGATCCCGGTTCATATGGGTCGGTCACCGCCCGATTACGCCAGAAATTCGGCGGTGTTTTCATGTAATCGTTTGGATTCAGCGTCGGATAATTGGCCATCGCCAGGATATCCCCATTAAATGGGTTCATGATGATGGCGACACCGCTATGTGCCTTAAAGTGTCCGCACGCTTTGTCCAGGTTCTTCTGCGCCGCATCCTGTATCACACTGTTGATGGTCAGCCACACCCTCATTCCGCTGCTCGGTGGACGGTAGCCGTTCCGCTTGATCCACAAGGCTCGCTGCGCTGCATCCTTCACATACGCCAGGCGGCCATTGCGACCCACCAACAACGAATTGAGTTGTGATTCCAGCCCCTGCAGGCCACGATTGGAATTGGCAAAGCCGATCACCTGCCCCGCAAAACTTCCCAATGGATAAACCCGCTTGGTGGTGCGCATAAATCCGATCCCACCCAGTGCGTGGTAATATTCCATTTCCTTGCTGACATTCCCATGCCGCATCGCAATGCGGGAGACCCTGATCAAATGCTTTTTAATTTTCTCAAAGCGATCATAAAACTGCCGGGGTGCCACCCGCTTAAGCCATACAAATCGGCATAAATTGCCGGAAGGATAGTACAGCCTGGAATGCAGCCACGCAAGGAAATTATCCGGGTTTTCGTCCAGCAGTTTTCCCATGGCCCGAGCCATGATCTTCTGCGATTTTTTCAGCTCCGTACCGCTTAATGCGTTTAAATCACCCTTTGGATCAAAAATATACCCCGGATCGGCAAACAGGTTGTACATGCGGACACTGCCCGCCACCAGTGTGGAATCGGCCGTGTAAATGGACGCCCGCCGCGCCATAACGCTCACGGCCACCTGATGCTGACTTTTCAAAGCGATGATGTCGCCGCGCGTGACGTGTGTTTGCAGCCACGCCACCCTGCCAACCAGTCCAATGAGTATTAACAACGTGGCAGCCAGTGCAAAAGACCCGACCCAGTTGGCACGCCTTAAAACCTTCTGGCCATCGGTTGGAAGCATTTGCTTTTTACCCATGCCTGGTTCTCCGCATTATTGACCAGCACCATTCTGTGCCGCGGTAATCGGCTGTGGCACGACAACACCTTCCTGGGCAACGCTGATATCCGGCAAGGTGGTGGCCGCCGGAGCCGTGTCCGCCGTCAATGCTTTAAGCTCCCGACTCAATGCTTCGGGGTTGGCGTGCTGGGCAATCAGAACCTGCTGATCCCAAAGTTTATGTGTTTGCTGCTGAATGTGATGTGTTAATTCAGCACATGTGCTGCTTACATCGAGCCGACGGGCACGGATCGAAAACAGCTCAGCGGCTATCAACATGAACGCCAACAAACATGTGATGATTTTGGCCATCTGTACCAACCGTCCATGAAGCCCGATGCGCCGCTTCCAATGCGACGCGGGATAAATCAGCACCAACTGCAGTGATTTTACCACACTCGAAGCAAAATGCACCAAATCGCCATCCCCGCATTCAGGAACCGCATTGGTTGTTCCCGCGGATGCCAGCATATAATTGAGAATGTTACGCCGTACAGGCTTGGCCAGTTCAGGAGAACCCCATGAGGCCTCATGATTCGCCGCAAAAGCAATTTGAAGCAAATTCTTTGGCAAAAATTTTTAATCCATCGGATGCCGTGGCCCGCACAGCGCGTTTCCATTCAACCCGCCAGTTATGGATTTCGTCCATCCTGGCCATTACCCTCGCACTGGCACTTCCCTACCCGCTGATGGCCAAAACCATCCGGTATCAAACGGCCCACAATCCGGGAAGCTTGAAGATCAAAGGCACCTCCACCCTGCACAACTGGACGATCCGCTCAAAGGGCCTTGGCGGCACAGCCGTGTTTAAGGCCGGCACCAATAATAAGTTGCCCAGCCTTATCCCCGAAAAAATCCACCTGACCATCGCTGTGCTCTCCCTTAAAGGAAGCGACGGCAGTGGGATGGATGCCACCATCCACCGCAAGCTGATTTCCGGCCAGGATCCGAAGATCACCTACGTGCTGAAAAAGGCTGTTCTATTGCACGCTGCCGGCCGCCATCAACCCTGGTCAACATGGAATGCGACGGGCGTACTTACCGCTGCTGGTCATCCCAAAACCGTGCACTTGAAGTTGAAAGTGCTGCGGGCCAGCAACGGAACCATATCCATCGAAACCCGAACCATATTAAAAATGACCGACTTCGGCATAAGCCCCCCCACCGCGATGCTTGGCATTATTCGATCCGGAAACAAAATTAAAATAAAAGTGCTATGGAACCTCATGCCAAAGCACTGAAAAATGATCGCCAAGCCCTGGCGGATATCAACCAAATCCAATAAACCGTTAATTTAATTCGCCGGAGGCTTCGATGGTTGCGACCATTGATAGCCTGATACTTTTGCAATCCGCCGGTGGTTATTCCTGCCAGCGGTAGCCGGGGTCGCCGCGTTGCAGGGTGATCATGATGCTTTCCGGCTGCACAAACCAGCGCACCGGCAGGCCGTAACCGATGCCGGTGGAAACCAGGGCAAATCGGCGGTGGCCAGTGGCGGCGGCCGGCGGCAGATCAAAAATACCGCGCAGGTATTGGCGATGAACCACAGGCACAAACAATGGCCCAAGCAATGGCAGATCCACCTGACCGCCGTGCGTGTGGCCGCAAAGCATCCAGTCCCAGCGATACACAGAGAGCGCTTCGATGGCGTCGGGGTTGTGCTGCAGACAAATGACGGTTGATGATGGGTCAATACCCGCAAATGCCTGTTTGGGGTTGCTGCGTCCAGTCCACAGTTCATCGAGCCCGACGAGATGTAACACAGCATCCTTGCGGCGCACCGCCGTGGATTGGTTGCAAAGCACGCCCACACCGGCAGCGGAAAGCTTTTTGCGCAAGCGTCGATGGATGACGCGATGGGATGACCTCTCACCGACATGCCGCCAGGAATATTCGTGATAATCATGATTGCCAAAAACGGCCCACACGCCATGCGGTGCTTTTAGCAATGGCAAAATGGCATCTAAGGCAGGCAGCGCCTCGGGGCAGTAGTCGATGAAGTCGCCGGTGATGGCAATAAGATCGGGCTTATGCTCCAACGCCTTTTTTAATGATCGGACAAGGTAATCGGTGCGTGTCATCCCGGCATGCAGATCGGTGAGGTGCAATATCTTAAAACCAATCAATTCGGGGGGTAAATTGGGCAAACGGGCTTCAAGGTGTCGCAAATGCCACCGGAAGGGAGCGATGAATCGCGGCCAGATAAGCAAGCTGAGCCCGCACCGCCCGGTGCATTTAATCGCTTTCCCAAGGTTGGGATGGCGAAAAATAATGCGTTCCAGATGGCGCCTTTTAAAGTCGCGCGCCAGATCAAATTGACTAACCGTCCGCTTTGCCAAAACGTCATCACGCTCCAAGCCAACGCCCGCCAGCGCGCCGTCCACGCACCATGCCGGGCATTTTGAGAGCATAGCCGAGGTTAATCGGCCAGACCATGGTGGAAGTGCGGCCACCTTGTGGCCGGGCGATTAGAAATAATTCGCACGCCATTGAGCTGGCCAAACGCCTTGGTGCAAGCCCGGCGGCTGAAGGATTGAATACAGCGACACGCATGGCTGGCGACTAACCACCGCTGCTGGCAGCATCGCCCCGTTTAAGAGCGGCCATTTCATCCTGCAGGAAGGCCTTTCGCCGGGCGTCGTGAATGTGATCGATGATGGATTCAAATAGTTGCAGTGCGCGGTTTGGATCAGAGAGATAACGCGCATAGATCAGTCCAAGGATTTGCTTAATTTCATCGTTATCCGCACCTGAACCGCCTGCGGCCAATAGCTTTTCGTAGGCATCGGCAGCGCGCTTAAAATCCTTCTCTGCCGCCAGTTGGTTGGCCACATCCAGCAATGTATCGCGCGGCAGGCGTGCTTGTGGAAATTGATCCACCAGTTGCCTATAAACCGCGGTGGCTTTCGGCAGGTCATGCTCGCGCCGATGCTGCTGAACCTCACTGACAAGCCGCGCCATTTCCGGGTCGGTGGCGGTAACTGGCCCGGCGATTTTTGTCTTGCCGACGGTGGGCGGTACCGGCTTATCAAAGGGGTTGTATCCACGGGAGACCATTTGCCGATATGCGGTACGCCGGCGATATCGGTTCAGTAACGAAAGCAGATCGTAATGATCGCGTGGTACCAGGCGAAGGAGCAAGATCACCATGCCGGTGATGAACCCCGTTAAATAACCGGTCAGGTGCGCCCAATGGGCCACATTGCCACTGTGCGTAAAAGCACCGTAAACGTCAAAAAGCAGAATTTGGGCCAGCAGAAACCAGAAACTGGCCACTTCAAAAATGGTGATAAAAAACCACACTCGGATATTGACCAGCGGGCAGAGCGCCAGAAAAAGCCCCGCCACCGCCGCAATGGAACCGGAAGCACCCAATGTCGGATTGCCATGCACCGACGTAAACACCTGCCCGCACCCGGCCAGGATGCCACCGGCCAGAAAAAAGAATAGATACGCCAAATGCCCCAGACGGTCATTGACCTGATTACCGAAAACCCACAGAAATATCATGTTGCCGAGGATGTGCATGATGTTGGCATGCAGAAAGATGTAGGTGACGAACTGCACCATTTTCAGATGGCGCGGATTAAGCATGAATCGGGCCCATCCATGGGCTAGTCCGTAGGGATGGGCTGGCGATACTGCGCGATGCGAAATGAAATAGATCACCACACATGCAGCAATAAGAAAGTAGTTCATGTACGGGGTGCGACGCTGCGGGGCGTCAGTTCCAACGGGTATCATCCAAACCTCAAATCAGGACACCAAGTGGTGCAATTATTCGCCCTCCGGCACCAATGGTCAAACGAGGCGGGAATTTGGATCATGGTTATACTGCGTGCATACGGCGCTCGCGATGAACAGTCGGTGAGGTAATTCAAGCAGGCAGGTGGCAAACCATGAGCAAATTACGTGTTGTTGTCTGGAACGAAGGGCAGCAGGAAAAATCTGATGCCGCAGTCAAGCGTATTTATCCCGATGGCATTCATGATGTGATTGTGAAGGCATTGAATCTTCACGATGGAATCGACGCAACCGCCGCGACGCTGGATGAACCGGAACATGGTTTGCCCGCCCATCGGCTTGATCAAACAGATGTACTGATCTGGTGGGGGCATCAGGCGCACGACGCGATAGATGATGCCATTGTGGATCGCATCTACCGGCGTGTGCTGGCCGGAATGGGCTTGATAGTGCTGCATTCCGCCCATTTTTCCAAAATCTTTAAACGTCTTATGGGTACAAGCTGCGACCTTAAATGGCGTGAAGCCAATGACAAGGAAATAATCTGGGTTACAGCGCCGGGGCACACCATTGTACAGGGCATTGACGATCATTTCGTGCTGGAGAGGGAAGAAATGTATGGAGAGCATTTTGACATTCCTGAACCGGACGAAACCATTCTGATCAGTTGGTTCAGCGGTGGGGAGGTGTTTCGCAGCGGCGTCACCTACCGTCGCGGCATGGGCCGAGTTTTTTACTTCCGCCCCGGTCATGAAACGTATCCCACCTACCACAACCCCACGGTGCAGAAGATCATTGCCAATGCCGTGCATTGGGCCAAACCCACTGCGACCACAGTGGCCCGCTACGGCCACCAGAAGTCGGGCCCCGCGGCTTAACAGCCCACCGAGTGGCTTTGCGTCGCCTGTCACCGGCGCAGGACGCGCCAGCGCGCATTGACACCCGGTAAGGTATCGCCTTTGACCTGTTTTGCCTCTGACCGCCTCGGGGGAATCTTTTTCAACGCTCCGATGGCATTTTCGGTGAGCTGTTATTTGCCGGCCGGTTCGATGTGAGAGTGAATCTCGGCGACATTGGGCATCCTGGCTTTGATCCGTGATTCAAGCTCGCTGACTTTGGCGTGCGCATCGGCCACCGTCCAGTTGGCGGGCACGTCAACATGAAAACTCAAATACAGACGCCCGTAGATGTTTTGCACATTAATGGCATGAACGGAAAATTTCAGTCCTTCCGCCAGCGATCGCACCACCGACGACGGGTCGTCAAAGCCAGGCCCCGGCTCCACATGCACCATGACATCAATGCTTTCATCCACGGCGTCGGCGGCCAATTCCACACTGGTGGCAATGCGATGGCTTTCCTCCAGAGAGATTTTGGCCGGCACCACGATGGTGGCGTCAACAAAGCGCTGCGAGCCAGATTGCCGGGCGCGGACCCGCGGCACCTCGCTGACACCGGGCACACGACGAATTGCATCCTGAAGCTGACTCTCCAGCCCGGCCGGTGCGCGGTCCATTAATACATCCACACTCTGTTTGGCCAGTCGCATCGCGGCAGCAAGAATGATGACGGCAATCAGCAATGCCCCGACAGGATCAACCCACAATTGGTGCGTCAATTGATCCAATATAAGCGAGACCAGCACCACAACGGCACTGACCACATCCAAAACAAAATGCAACAGGTTGGCGCGCAGTGCACTGCTGCGTTTGGTGGCATATGACCGCACCAGGCGGATGGCGCGGTAGGTGGTGATGATCAAAACCACGGCCATCAGCGCGATGGCAACGTACGCCGCTGACGTATGGAATAGCCGATGCGGATGCATCAGCCGGATGACAGCGGCATAACCAATCCCCAATGCGGTGAGAATCAGAATGAGGCTTTCACCGAATGCCGACAGGTTTTCGATTTTGCCGTGACCATAATTATGGGTGGCATCGGCGGGCAAATCGCTGACGCGGACCGCAATCAGCGTGATGACAGCCGCGACAACATCCGCGGTGCTGTGAATCGCGTCGGATATGAGTGCCAGGGAACCAATAACAATCCCCAGCACCAGCTTGCCCACGCTGATGACGATTCCCGCCACCAGTGATCCGATGGCCAGGCGTTGCTTTTCGTTTGCCACGTGCACATCCCCAACAAACCCGTTTGCCACCTCGCCCGCTGACACAAACGCGTGGTTCTGCCGTCTGCTAGATTACAATTGCTCGGCTGCATTGTCGCAAGCCCTCAGGCTGGAAGCGGCGTGATGCATAGCGGCGGATCTTTCCTGCGGCACACAGATGGCCGCAAGCGAAGCGGGCCAAGGCTACCCGGCTTTGGCCCGGGGGAAGGACGGTTACAAAAAAAGCCCGACCTCCATGTTGAAAGACACGGCGGTCGTCGAGCGAGAAATTTTTAGTGTACATCAGCCCCTCAGCGGCTGAATATCCAGTTTTGGTGACCGGTAGCGCCGGGAGGCACGCTGGCAAAGCAAGGGGCCCGCCATGTGATGGTCTGGGTGGGCAGGTAGCGAATGCTTCCACCAAAGCCATCTTTAACATTTACCACTCCGCGAAATGATCGGCCATTGGGTAAATGAATGGTGCCGCGGACAATCTCCTGTGGGCGGATAAAGCGCATAATATTCGGATTTGCGACCGAGGCCCCCTCTTTCGAGCAGCTCATCCGGGCGATCTGGTAATCAACCAGGAATTGGTGCAGGTTTGTCCCATGGCCGCGCATGGGGGGAAGATGATGAAAATCATGCTGATATTCCATTAAACCTTCCTGAAGGGTGGCCAACGTGATGCGTGTGGTGATCAGTTCGCTTTTAGCTGCGGCCTGCACCTTAAACCAGGCCATTACCCCAATGAGAATCACAGCGCCCGCGATCAGAATGGGAATATCCGAAGAGCGGAATTGAAAGTTGGTTCGCATGACTCTCTCCTGTTAAAAACTCTTGGATTGGACTTGACACATCCAATCACTTCATCTGTTTTCATCATAGAGCGGGCGAGCAGAATCGAAAGCGAAACTTTAGTATTTTCGCCTCAGAACGCCGCCGATAAATCATGCCCGAAGTCCGTGCCGAACTGATCGCGATTTTATCGCCCCGGCACGGCGCATTACTGGTTGTAGCTGTAGATGTAGTCCGATGGACCAAAAGTAGATGTCGCAGCGTTATTGGCTTGGGCAGCTGAAAAGAGCGGACCAAAGCTGAAGAAATAGGGCGTATGGTCGTAATTAGGCGTCGTTGACCCCGCTGCACCGGTAGTTGGGTACCAGCCCTTGGTATTACCACCGCTGACAGTGGCATATTGAAAGGTGTGCTGATTGACGATCACGTTAGGGAGAGCCGCAAGATTTTGGGAAGCGTAGGTGCCGCCATCGAGCCAAGTCTTGACGTTTGAGTCACCATTGCTGGGGCTGTTGGGGTTTGCATACAACGTTGGTGAATTCGGTGCCGGAGGCATGTACTGAATTGGATTGCCAAAACCATCGAGCACGCAAATAACACCTGTCATGTAGCCGGAGCCGCTCATGGAGCCGGAGCCGCCCGGGCCTGGAAACGTGCCGGTGACAACAAGATTAGATGGCATAGCGGTAAGCACGTCGGGCGTTTGCTTCCAGAAGCCGTTGGGCCCCGGTGTGGCATGATCAAGCTGGTAATCTTGTAAAAATTGCCCCATGTTCTGGGGTACCTGCCCCCCACTTTTGTGGATGTACCAATTAAGGGCGGCCTGCAGATTTTTTAATTCGGTCTTGGTTAAATTCACCTCGGAGCCATTCTCCACCTGGGTGCCCACAGCCAGACCGATCCCGATCAGAATGGTGATAACCAGTAAGACAACGAGCATCTCTACCAACGTAAACGCGGCATATGTTGGTGCTGCTTCCATCGCTGTTTTCGGTTTTTGAAGTGTCATGGACGTTCCTCATCTTCATCTTCCGCGCATCGGCAATCCGTACTCCACCTCTGCGCTTTTTTACTGCTGGACAGGCGGGCTCGGGTAGCCGACGCCGCCCGCTGGCAACCCTACTTCCGCATGGTCAACGCCCTGATCATACCGGGAATATCATGCTCTGCCGCCTCGGTCAGGTGTAGACCCCACCCCAGAGGGCCTAACGCCTGGCTGGTTACCGGCCCAATCGAAAGTTTTGGCATATCGCAAACCTTTTGACGCAATTCTGGTGGCAGCAGATTGAAGAGGTTCCTGGCGGTTGACGCGCTGGTGAACGTGACAAGATCAATCCGATTTTCGGATAGTGCGGCGACCGCATCAGATGGAAGTGCCGCAGGCGGGCGCGTCTGATAAATGGCAACATCCTCAACGATGGCACCGGCTTGCTCCAACCCCGTCCTCAGCGCCGGGCGGGCGATTTGCGCCCGAAGCAACATCACCCGTAATCCTGCCACATTCCCCAGATGCGATTTAATTCTTTGCGCCAGCTTGTCGCTGGTAAATTCCTCCGGCATCAAATCTGCAATGATGCCGATCTGCCGCAGAGCCGCTGCCGTGGACGGCCCTACGGCAACCACGCGTTGCGGAAACCAGCGAGCATCGTGGCCCGCCTGCAGCAAATAATCCCAGGCAGCATTCACGCCATTGACACTGGTAAAAATAGCCATGTCGGTTTGCGGTAAGCGGCTTATCGCCGCGCGAACTGCGTCGGTATCCGCGGGAGGGGCGAGTTCAATGGTCGGTGCCTCGATGACTTGCGCTCCCAACTCACGGAGGCGACGGGACAATTCTCCGGCTTGCTGGCGGGTACGGGTGACAAGCACCGTTTTGCCAAACAGCGGGCGTTTTTCAAACCAGTTTAGATCATCGCTCAAGCCGGCCACTCGCCCGATAATCGTGATGGCTGGTGGGGCGATTCGGGAGCAGAAGTCGGCATCGCGAAGTTGACTCAGCGCTCCCCGATATGTTTTCTGATCCGGATGGGTTGCACGATGGATGACAGCAGCGGGTGTTTGCGGATTCATGCCGGCGGCCATCAGCTTGGCGGCCAAGTCCGGCAACGTCTTAACACCCATGTAAAAAACCAGCGTGCCATTAAGCTGGGCCAACGCGTTGAAGTTAAGCCCCGCCACTGCGTTGGCGTCTTGCTGATGGCCAGTGACCAGCGTTACTGAACTGGTGAAGTCGCGGTGCGTAACTGGTATGCCGGCGTAGGCCGGTCCGGCAATACCGCTCGTGATGCCCGGAATAACTTGAAAAGGCACGTGTTGCGCACCAAGATACTGGCCTTCCTCCCCTCCACGACCGAAGACATACGGATCGCCCCCCTTAAGCCGAACCACATGGCCCCAAGATGATTTTGACATCGCAAGGGCCATTTGCTCTCGCCATTTGGTAACGAGTAATTCGTTGATTTCATCCTGCGTCAATGTGTGGCGATCAGCCTGCTTGCCAGCGTAAATCAGTTCAGCATGAGGTGGGGCATGACGCAGTAAATCCGGATTCGCCAACGCATCATAAATAACTACGCTGCATGATTTTATAGCTTCTTGTCCGGCGATTGTCAGCAAGCCGGGATCGCCGGGGCCGGCCCCTACCAGAAAAACCATTGGTTGCGTCATCAGAGGCAGTCTCCATAGCTGTTTCGCCACCCACTGGCAGCAGCATGATTATGACATAATTTGCGGTTGTGGGCGATATGAGAGAGAAAATTTAGATAAATTTTGGATTTGGTTAAAGAGTATTGAAGACTAAGCCGATGACAGTGGTGGTCGCAGTTGCAGTTTCCTCCCATAACCGAGATAGCCCGCTGTGCGTTACAGCGGGCTATCTTTTTTATGCTGATTTTACCGGCGTCGGCATCCGGCTCTTTTACAGGCTGTAAGTCTCGCCAGGTTTCAGCACAACAGGTTTTAGCCCCTTTATGCGAATATCTTCCGCGAAGGCTTCGGTGTTTTGTGCAATGGGCGGGAACGTGTTGTAGTGCACGGGCATTACCAGCGGAGCACCGATCATCTCAGCCGCCAATGCAGCATGGCTTGGCCCCATCGTAAAGTGGTCACCTATGCACAAGACCGCCATGTCAGGCTTCCAGAGCCGACCAATGAGCGCCATATCGCCAAAAAGTGCGGTGTCGCCAGAGTAGTAAATTTTTTTACCGCCAATCTCTATCATCATTCCGCTGGGGACGCCGCCCGGGCTGCCATCTGGAAAAGTGCTGGTGTGAAAGGCCAAAGTCAACGATAGCTTGCCGAAGGGTGTTTGACTTGTTCCTCCCACGTTCATCCCCACCACATTGAGGCCTTTGCCAGCATAGTATTGCGACATTTCAAAGTTGGAGTAAATGGTGGCTTTGTTCTGCTTTGCAATTGCCTCCGCATCGGCTACATGGTCAAAATGGGCATGCGAAAGCAAAATGTGGCCGGCCCGAACAGCAGAGGCCTTGATGTCTGAAAGCGGATTTTGATCCAAGAATGGGTCAACGATCAGGCGGTGATCGCCGCTGTGAACTTCAAATGTTGAATGCCCGTGATACACAATGCTTACTGCCATGAACAAACTCCTAAAAAAACGAACCGAATTTCAACGCTCTGGATTCTAGGCGTTGAGGTCACCGGATCAACCCCGGCAGATTGTTATTTATTTCGACACTTGCGTGGAGGGTTCACCGGTCGAAGATGGTTTAATCAAATCTGCCAGCGGATTGACCTTCGGATCAGGCAATGCAAAACGTTCGATGAGATGCGCGATGGTAATCTTGGCTAAGGTTCGATGCACCCGATCCCACCGCGTGGACTTTGCCCGACGAAATGCCACCAAATCATTCAGTGCTGCATAAAATGAGCGGTCACGAAGGATGCTTCGCCCCAGTCCATGGCAGGCCGCGATGACAAGCTGCGCCCGCTGATAACGCTCCATGGGTGTCGGATTCCGCGCCAGCAGCAGAGCGCCAAGCTTGTAAACATCGGAGTGCGGCCAATGCCGCATGATCCGCCGGATCAGACTGTCTTGACGCTGAACATAAGCCGCGTGCAGCAGAACGTACATGGCGGCACGTGGACTTTGGTACACCAGCGGCAATTGTGCGCCGACAAAATTTATTTCGGCAATACTCTGCCGTGTTAAAGCGCGTACCGTGCCCATCTGGCTCATTAGCAGGGCGTTGCGCCTGACTCGATTGGTTTCAAGAATGGGCAGCATGGCCACCACTTTTTGGGCCGCGGTGTACTGCCCGGCACGCAGCAGATCCATTGCCAGTTGCACATTAGCCTTTTCCGCCACAACTGACATCTGTGACCGTATGGCAAACGGTGTGGCACCTAACCATGCCAATTCGTGAGCCATCGTCCACACCGGTGCCACTAAAACTGGATTTTTAATATCTCCGGATGAAAGCCGCCGAAGGTAAAGCCTGAGCGCCTTGACCGCGATTGGAGAACCGCTGGTATGCTCGAAGGTATCGGCAAACGCCCGCAGCACCAGCAATCGGGCATAGCCATTGTGCCTGGATTTCGCGGCACGAGAGAGCAGCTGCCGGGCAAAGGCGTTTCGCTGCGAATCGAGTTCCAACAACAAACGCCGCTCCGCGGCCGCGTACGCCCGGCTGAAGCGCTGCCAATCTTTACGGGTGTACACCCCGCCGAAGCCCGCAAACTCGGGTGCCGGGTCTTTCTGAACCGTATCAAGATTCGGCCAGAGTTTCGATACCTGCCATTGGGCCGGAAGCAACCCCCTTCCCGCTGGCGCAAGCGTATCAGCCAGGGAACGGCGGCCGACAGCCAGAATCACAATGGCAGCGAGAAACAACGTGCATTTGCAAAATCCATTTTTGAGCAAGGTCTTCACGTCCATGTCACCTCTAAATTTGAGGGCCAGTATACCGCAGCGGATGCTTGATAGGCAGCGCATTTCAGAAATATCGATCCGCCGCGCTCATGGGCTCGCTATAATCCAAAGCGAAATATGCCCTTAGCAGGAGCCACAATGCACTACCGATATGGTGAATTTGATGGTGAACCCTTTCCGACGCCGGATAGTCTCTGGCCATACGATAAGGTTTTTGACTTTATTCTGGCCTATGGTGACGACGCGGTCGATGCACTAAATGAACTTGGCGAAGATCAGGCCCAACTGCTGGACCAACTGATGAAGGATGGCCTGCTGGAGAAAGTCGCAGGCCGCTATCGACTTACCCCGCGGGCCGTCAACCAAATGCAGCGCCGGGCCTTGATGGAGATATTTGCCAACCTACCGCGAACCGGACGCGATGGCCATCCATCTGCGCACTCGGGTGCCGGGGCCGACCGCCTGGAGGGGACTCGGCCCTACCAGTTTGGTGATGCCGTAAGTGAACTGGATTTGCACCAGTCCCTCCGCAACGCACTTGCTGACGGTGCAAAGAATCCGGGATCATCCTTGCTGCCAATTCAATTCAACGAAGACCACCTCGAGATGCATCTGCATGAAGGCACAACCAATTGCGCCTTGTGCATTCTAATTGACATGTCAGGCAGCATGATGCGCTACGGGCGCTTCATTGCCGCCAAAAAGGTTGCCATGGGGTTAAGCGCGCTTGTTCAGCAAAGTTTTCCGCAGGATACGGTGGATATTGTTGGCTTTTACAGTACAGCCAAAATCATCCGTCATAGTGAATTACCTCTGCTGATGCCCAAACCTGTCAGCACGAATGAATATTCAATTCAAGTACGCATTCAGTTAAAAGATGCGGAGAAAACCCATCAGCACTTCACCAATCTGCAGATGGGTATGCAGTTGGGTCGACAGGTATTGAACCGCCGCAGTGCCGCGCAGAAGATCATGTTCATTATTACCGACGGTCAGCCCACGGCGCACCTGGATGGACAAATCCTTAACCTGATATACCCCCCCAGTAAGAAGACGGCACTGGCGACACTGCGTGAAGCGCTGCTTTGCGTGAGAAGCGATATCCGAGTAGCGAATTTTGCCCTGATTGAAGATTATTGGGATATGGAGTGGGTACAATTTACTGATCAGCTCACGCGGCTGGCGCGAGGCGTGGCGTTTTACTGTACCGGCTCGGATCTTGCCAGTTGCGTGATGGAAAGCTATCTCAGCGGTCGCCGCAAAAAGGCGTATATTTCCTGAAATTGTGCCCGCGTTAATCCCCACAAATTTTCGGGAAACCGAATCCTACAACTCAAGGTGCAGATCAACACCGCGGGCGTCAGTAGCGGTAATAACCACCTGATCGCCTGCGATTTGCTCATCCGCCACGATACTGATTTTGCGGTTGCTTCGATCCTCAGCGGCAATCAATTCGCGGCGTTTTTTGTTCAGCAGATAGTCGGCCACGGCGGTGTAAACCTTCACCTCCAGTGTCGCCACTTTACTGTGCATGGCGGCCGCCGCGATACGCCGCAGCACATCCAGCGAAACACTTTCCGGGTTCTTTATCAGCCCGGCCCCATGGCAATGGGGGCAATCCATGTAGATGCTGCGTTTAAGGCTCGGTTTCATGCGCTGGCGGGTCAGTTCAATCATGCAGAACTGACTCATTCGCAACACTTTGGTTTTTGCACGGTCCTTTTTCAGCTCGTCCCGCAACAGATTTTCAATATCCCGTTTGTGCCGCTCTTCCCGCATGTCGATGAAATCAATGACGATCACACCACCAAGATCTCGAAGCTTCAACTGGCGGCATATTTCGCGCACCGCCTCCTGGTTAACCTTAAATGCGGTCATCTCGGCGTCGCGATGTTCTCGGTATCGGCCCGAATTAACGTCCACTGCAACCAAGGCCTCAGTGGAGTCAAACACCAGCGACCCCCCATTGGCCATCTCCACCCGGCGGGAATTGATTCGTTCCAATTCGCGTTCAACCCCATAACGGCTGAACAGGGGTGTAGGCTCGGTAAAAAGCTCCAGCGATTGCGCCCCGCCCGACTCCACACCCGAGAGAAACGCGCCGATCCGATCCAGAACGGTCGGATTATCGACAATCACCCGCTCGATACCATCGAAATCCAGATCGCGCATGGTGCGGGTCAGCAGATCACTTTCCTCATAAAGCAGCGCGGGGCTGGGCTGTGTGTCGATGCGTTGCGAGATATCCCTCCAGCGGGACAGTAACTGCAGCAAATCGGTTTTAAGATCGTCGGCAGATTTGTCGACACCAGCCGTGCGAATAATAAATCCAAGATTCTTGGGAGGATTGATCTCCCGCAAAACCTGTTTCATCTGCCGCCGCTGCTGATCATCAACCACTTTGCGCGATACGCCGAGTTGACTCATGCCCGGCATCATCACCAGGTAACGACCCGGTACACTGACATAACTGGTTAACGATGGGCCTTTGGTACCAATACCCTCTTTGGTGACCTGAACGATAATTTCCTGCCCCCGCCGCAGACATTGCTGAATCGGCGGTCGGCTGGCTCGGGGTGTTTTACGACCAACTCGTTCCATCGGCGCAATATGATCATTCTCAACCGCCAGCGGATCGATCAATTCTTCCGGTTCAGCAGCAAGCTCTACGTTGTCGCCGCCGGCTTCGCCACTGGAAATCTCAGATGTCGGATCAGTGGCCGAACCGGCAGACGGCTGCGCGGCACGGAGAGCAGCCGTATGCCAGCGCTGCTGCAAATGCTTGGGAAAATACTGCGGATGCAGATCGCTTATATGGAGAAAGCCATTTTTGCTAATGCCAAAATCAATAAATGCAGCCTGAATTGCAGGCTCCACATTGGTCACACGTCCCTTATAAATATTGCCAACATGCAGATCATTGCTGCCGCGTTCAATATAAAATTCGTCCAATATGCCCTGGGATAAAATGGCAATGCGGCACTCATCCGTATCGACCGCATTGACAAGCATAATCCGTCCCCGGCGTGCAGCGGGTTTGCGGCCATCAGCCAGTTTATCACCTGCTTCTGACGATGCCGCATGCTCCGATTGCACGTCTGGCGCTGTATTTAATTGCAGTTCATCAGATGCGTCCGTGGGCTCTGACACCGAGATATCGGGTGGTGCCTCAACTGACTCGGTGGATGACGGAAGATTTTCCCGATCCATGGCCACAGCATCTGCAGCCGGTGCCGCTAACTCAGGTGAACCTGGACCGAATAGCGATGGAGTCTTCACCGGATTAATAGCGGCATCGGACGGTGATGCCGCGACGGATCGGCCTGCTGCCGATGAACGCGGTGCCGGCGCAGGTGGTTGATTGGTGGGCGAGCTATAACCAGCGGACGATCCATCACCAGTCCGCGATTGGCTGGACGGCCGAAACTGCTGCCGATAAATGGTTTTACCGCCGAATGAACGTCGGCCGAAGCGACTGGCGAGTTTGGGACCGGTACGCAACACAGGACGCGGCCCTGCCGCAACTGGCCGGATGAGTCCAGCTTTGGCTGGATCGCCGGTGGCAAACGGGCCGGCCGAAGCCGCTGGGGCAGGTCTACTCTGTTGGTCGTCAGGCAATCGAGGCAGTGTCGGAACGCTGCCTGCGTCATCACTCGGAACATGGCGTTGATTTCCGCCGTGTGCATTGCCGGGCGCTGATTTGGATTCTGGCGAGATCACCGGCTGGTGCCCGTGTGGCACTGAATGCGGTTGCATGCGACCATGCAGTTGGGTGGATGCGTGATCAGCTCTCTCCGCTGCAGCACCATCCGCGGGTAAATTCTCCGCCACCTTGATGGTTTCAGCGGCAGCAGGAATGGCATCCCCGGGCGGGACGCGACCAGCCTTCTGTGCGGGCTTTGAATTGCGCCGTCGACTACCGGTTGACCGCGTGCCTTGCACCTTGGCGGCGCGACTGTTCCCGGAACGACTTCGCGATCGGCCTGCGGAACGGCTTTTCGGTCGGCGTTCGGAGTCGCCTGCATCTGGCCCCGCCGTCTGGGTGGGCATCGCTGACTCAACATTTAGACTTGACAGACTTCTACTGTCCGCTGCCCCTGATGACAGGGGCGTTTCTGCGCTTGGAATAGTTTTTATACCTCATTCTGCAATATCATTCATACGCTTACACAAGCGTTCTCTCTTCCTGCCCCCTTAATCTTATCGAATAGGTTGACAACTGCCAAATATCAATTGATGTTCCTCATCCCTCGGCACTAATTCCGTAGGTGCGCAACAGCTTTTGATACTGTTTTTTGTAATACTTACCCCCGATCGTAGACCCGTAGATGGCCACGAGCGACTTTAACGTCTGCACAGTCTGCCGATGATACATGTTGCTGCGGATATTGCTGCGAATCAAGTACAAATAAGCCTGCCAGTAAAGGGATGTGCCAGGCTCTAACTTGGGAATAATTCGCACATAAAGACTATGGGCAAGACTGAAGTTCGGAATGGCATACGCCGCTCGGGCGCCACCGATAAAGTTGCCCAAATCGCGAGGGTTCTGCTTTTCAAGCCTCTTATAAAGCGCCAGTGCCTCTTCGGGCAAGCCGGCATAAATAAGTTCCTGCGCACGAAGTTGCTGATAAACGTACATACGCCGTTTATGCTTCTTCGGGTTGGCCACCATGGCATTAATCAATTGCTTAAGCAAGGATGCCGCGTTGGCCGCCAGCGCCTGCGATTTTGCCAGGTCCGTGTGCCGCAGCCGACGGCTTTCTCGAAGGTATTGACCGATAAGCCCTTTAATTACATCGTCCGCATTCTGACTTGTACCCTTCGCGTAGCGCTTGATAAGGGGCAGAATCTTGTCCGACTTGCCCATGAGCTGATATTGGCGGATGCGATAGCGCAAAACAATGCCCCGTTCTGGATCGGTCAATGATGATTTCATGGCGTCGAGCTGGCGCAATGCATTGCCAGCCAGAAGCGGCTCGCGCAGCGGATCGAGCGCCGTGCTGGCCATAAGCATCAGCAGTCTGGGGCGGTACTCGCTGGTCTGCTTGAGAAGCCCTGCTGACGTACCAGCAGGCGGATGTTTAATCAATGACAGCAGGCGCTGGGCCGAATGTATGACCTTCCGCGCCACACTTCGGGTGCGGATGACATCGGTATTCTTTGCCATCAGCTCAGTTAATTGCCGCGCGTAAATTCGCACCAACTGGTACTGGGCCTGAAAGTACTGCGGGTCTTTGGCACTTATGGCTGCAAAAATCCTGGCTGCCTGACGGTAATGCCTCGCCTGTTGCAGTGTGACCGCATAAGCAAAGCGCCACTGCTTTTCATGAAAAGTTTTGTACGCCAGGCTGATCGCCTCCCCCGTCATGCGGGTAACTGCCGCACTGACCGAAGGTGCCTGATTGAGAGTTTGCAACTGAGATAGGGCAATATTCAACACCGGACTGGCCTGCTTGTTATCTGGATTTTGTTTGACAAATTCCAGATTGATTTGCGCCGCCCTGGCTATGTCACCTTGGGAGGCGTAGCAGATGCCGGCGATAAGTTGCGCCTGGGCTTTGATCGCGGACGGCTCTCCCGGCGATTTAAGCAGGTACTCGGCCGCCGAAAGAGCCATCTTTACATCGGCTGGATTATTCTTCTGGGCGTTTATCCACGCTATTGCGAGCACCTGTACCGGTGCAATAGTTTTCATATCCGGCTTGGGTGCCAACCCCGCCGTAATGTGTGTGAAGATAAGTTGCTGGTATTGCGGTGCCTTGGCAATAATGTCAAGCAGTTGATTCATCGCCTGTGCAACAGCTTTGCGCCGCTTATCTGGAGAATGGATGGCATCAGCCTTGGCGTATGCTATGCGGTATTCCAGCAATTTAAGCCCCATCCGGGCGCTTTGCGAATCCAGCGATTTGTGCTGCAACAACCATGCGCGAAAATTTTTTGCCTGCTGGGCCGCTTGTCCGTAATGCCCCCCGCGTAAATCAGCGACTACCCATTGGTATTGTGCCTCGTATGCCAACCAGGCTGGACTGGGAGGTTTGCATGCTCGCTTCAAATCGGAAACAGCATCGGCAGTTCGGCCCGCGCGCATATTGGCCTTGCCGCTCAGCAGCAGCGATTGAAATTTTACTCCGCTGCTGGCGGGCCCATTGGCCCATTGAGCCACCGCTTTTACTACCGATAGCATTAACCCATCGCGGCGCTTGGACCGACGGGAAAGGGACAGACCGCGGTAGTAGTCAGCATAGGCACCAAAATAATTTACCTGCGTAAGACTGGAATCCGCTCGTTCGTACAGGATGTCGTCCGCATGGGTAAAATTGCTCAGGTTATTCATGCGCGTGGTGATTGCCTGATAGCGCCGGCGTGCCGCGGCCAGCAGCCGCCTGGCGGTTTCGGCCAGAGGCGCGAGCTTCGCCCGCGTGGCAGCCGTGCCGGACCAATATTCAATCTGATTAACGCTGGGGATGGCCAACTCGGCCAGGATAAATTTAGCGCCGGCAATGAGCCAGGCGCCGCTTAGCTGATTTCCATCGCTCTGCAAGATTGCATTGACATCGGTTATATATTTTTTGCCCATGGCGGTGCGGGTGCTGAACTGTTTTTTATATTGTGACCAGTGGATTTCTATCTCTGCCACGCGGTAAAGCAGGTGCGCGGGTCCCGTAGACGATCGCAACCGGCGCGCAAGCGCGGGCGGCTTTGATGCACTGACGTACCCCGCCAGTTGTGCTGAAAGCGCATGAATGCTGGCGGACGCCTGTGCGGCCCGCGATACATTAGCTGATGCCAGCGCACCCGCCATCGCGCCAACGAACAGCATCACGCGCAACGGGTTGGCATGATTATGACGATCCGTTTTATTTTTATCTGCCAGTTGCAGATACATGACTACCCCTTATGCGTGTGGTGTCGAATAGGCGTATGGAAATTGGTGACCATTCTGGAATTACAACTGCATTTATCGCACAGGCATACCAAATGCAACCTCATGATACCGCGCACGGACGCAGTCACCGTAAACGGTAATTACATCCTGATACGGAACGCTTTGATGCGGTTTGATGATAAGCTGCGTCTTTTTTCCAAGTATTTTGCGCCTTTTATTAAGCCACTTATACAGACTGCCCTTGAGATTTTCGGTTTGATAAGACCCGATGGTGGCCATGGTATGCCTGCCTACGCGATCAAGTTTGATGATGAGTTTGACCGGCGGAAATTTGGTGGTTTTAACGTTGCTGAATCCACCACGGATCGCTGGTGTGTTGTTGGTCAGATACCATACCGGGCTGGTAAAAGAACTGCCCAGCATGAAGAAGATCAGGATTACCATGACCACATCGACCATGGGCGTCATGTTGGGTCCCACATGCGACGCCGTGTGCATGCCGATTTTTGAGCGTTTTAATGACATAAATAAACATTCCCGCTTATATTCAACCTTGCCGCCGCGTCATAAAATGAACGCTTACGATTTTGGCCTTTGCACAGGCTATAAGCACCGGTGCAATATACCGATACTGCGTGTGCATGTCGGCGCGAATCACCAGCTTAAGGTTCGGATGGTGTGACTTGTACTCGCGAAGGCGGCTGGCCAGATTCTCGTAGCTGTAGTACTTTCCCCAGATGTAGATGCGCGGTCGGCGTTGAACGCCCTGCACTTCACTGTGACGTGGCACCAAATTAATAATCAATTCATTACTTTGACTGCCAATTGACTTACCCGTTACCGTTGACGGAAGTTTAATGCCCTTGATCGACATTTTTTTAGCGATATGCCCGACCAGCAGAAAGAAAATAATCAGGCACATCACCACGTCAATGAGCGGCGTCACATTGACGTGCTCCCCTTCCATCGGCTTTATTCCGCGAATTTTCATTCTTAAAGTCACCTCTGCAGAGCTGATCCGGTGGGCAATCTCTTAAGCGACCACCCGGGCAACCCGCCATCTATAAACCACTGCCTCAGGATGCCGGCGTGTCAGTGCGACGGGGTACCGGTCGGGCGGCCGGTTTCGATTCAGGTGCAGGTGCCGCCATCACCGCCCCTTTCCCATCCGGAGTCCGCAGTGATTCCAATAGTTCTTCCGTCAGAATGGATGCCCGGGTAACGATTTTGTCCAGGCGCGTGCGGAAAAATCCAAATGCCACCAGAGACGGAATGGCAACTGCCAGACCACCAAAGGTGTGCCAAAGCGCCGCCGCAATACCAGCAGACAGGTCCGTTACCTTGGCTTGCCCGCCCGTGTGATGCAGCGCATTAAATGCCATAATCATACCCAGCACGGTACCCAGCAGACCCACCAACGGGCCGATGTTACCGATGATGTTGAGCATTTCGATGCGGCGAAAAAGATTAGCGCTGTTTTCTGATGCTGAATTTTCCAATGCTTCGCGCATGGCGGGATAACCCAAGCTGGCTCGACGCAGGCCCGCATCCAGCGTTTTGCCGATAAATGATGTATCCGTCGCCGTAAAATCCGTTAACTCCCTCAATTGCCGAGCATTTATCAATGAACGAATGTGCTCAGCGGTGTCAATTGGTGCAATTTTTGATTCTCGCAGATGAATGGCGGCATCGATGATTAAGGCGATGCTGATGAGCGAAAATGCCAGCAAGACACCCGCAACCGTCCAGTCCAGCCCAATAAGGATGGGACTGGGCCGATAGACGCTCTGAGCGGCGGCGCTGGAAGCCGTCTGGGCCATGGCAGAATGCACCATCAGGGCACCGGACGTCACCAGCAGCCCTGATAGAAGCAGGATACGAAACTTAGACTTGGCATAGGTACCGAACATACATGTCTCCAAAACACTTGCAATTTGAACAAAAGTTCTGCCGATCTACATTATCGGCTCTTCATACGGATCCGGATAAATTCGGCCCGTCACGTTGCCATTTGGTCATCCCCCCACCATCTGACGCGAGATAAATTTGTACTGGCCACCATTCTGCTTCGCAATCTTGCGCAGCGTCTGAGCACCGATGCCGTTTCGATGGCGATCAGCATAGGCATAGGTGTAAATGTGCACGGAATGATCTTTGTTCAGCGACGTAATAAGCGCGATCAGGTGAGGATCAATGTTTCCGTTAGCGAGGAAGTATATGATCTGCGGCCGAAGACGGAATGCCTGCTTAAATGGAATGGCAAAATACAGGTACCGATCCATATTGGGTTGGCCCGGCTTGAGATTAGCGAGCTCACGTCGAAGCGTTTTTTTGTTAATTCCCGTGGCGTGCGCAAAGCCGGGATCTAATATTCGGCTATGTCCGGCAAAAACAATCACACCGAACTGCTGGATCGGCACCAGACGATCAATTGAACGTATCAAAGCACTCTTAATCTGCCCCAAGCCAACCAGCAAATTCCCTCCGCGATCTATGATGTACACAATTCGAGTGGCATTTCCACCACCGCTGCCCATAAACGATGTGGGCGGGCCGCTACCCATTCCACCGCCCGGAACGCCAAAAGTAGCCAGTGCCCCTCCATTGGCCGCCCCGCCCTTGGAACCGCGAGCAATAAAGTCCAAAGAATGCTTGGCGCTGCTGTTGAGCAGGCTTTTTACCGAGGTCTGCGACATGTGCGTATGATGGCTCATCAATTGCTTGATATCCTGCCGCACCTGTCGAAGCGGATTGTGTGCCCCCGCACTGCTCATCTTCCCCGGATGCAGAGAAAACACTTGGTTCATCGCCTGCGGCACAATGATGGGATGCGTTTTTAGCGGCTTGGGGCCGGTGACCGCAAGCAACACAAATGCAATCAAGAGAAACAACGCCAAATGGATCAATATGGAGGCGATCCAAGGAAAAGCGCGGTCAAGCCATTCTGGAATCTCGCCCCCCCCCGCCTGCACTTCATCATCATTGGAGTCGCCTTCAGGCGGATTTGGGGGTAATTCGCCACTCGATTTGCGCCGCGCCGCCGCAGGGTCAAGCCCGGTGTTGGGGCGTTTGGCACTTTTGTCTTTTGGAGCGTCAAAGCCCGCCCCAGATGCCGCCTGACTCATTGACCGTAACCCTCAGAAAGAATAACCGCCGCCATATCTCCAATACCCGATACACAATCGGCGTGCCAAAAAAAGATTTGATGGACGATAAGTGAGAAAACGGCCTTATGCATTCATTTATCGAGTCAGAACACGCCTGTGCCCCACAACCAGCCAGCTTGCCATAACTGGCACGGAATACCATTTGAAGTGACAAATCTGGCACAAATTGGGCTGCCCACATCAAATGGCTTGAAAAAGGGCTGGACTTAATTTCTGGCGTAGAGTTGTCGGCGAGTAATGAGATGGAACGTGCCGCGGGTCATTTCCGCTATTCGGCGCATTTCCCGCTCAAATATCGGGTCCCTGCTCAGCAGCGAAAAGGTGTTGACAGGTACGGGGTTCAGCCGCGTTTGAGCCGAAATGAAGCGGAGCAACTTTGGATTAAAATGCCCATCGGTAAGGAAATAAATCGCATCCGGTTTCATGGCGTAGGCCACGCGAAATGCCATGGCAAAGGGCCGTACCATCCCGTCGTTACGTCCCACCGCCAGAAGGTGGTGGCCTTTTAGAAGATAATCCATTTCAGCCAGAAAAGGCTTGGTGGCACGCACCAGCCCGGTCTGATTTCCCAAAATGTAGGGGTGGGCCGCAAAAACAACGATTGCAAATTTCTGGAATGGCATTAAATGGTTAATAGCATGTCGCACTTCCGCCCTTACTAGGTGCAGCCGTCCGATCATTGAGCCGGAGTGGTCAATGATAAATACCACGCTGCGGGCCCTGGCTGTTACGCCAAAAAATGTGACGGTTGCGCCTCCAAGCACCGCACCACCGGGCACGCCGAGACGCGACCCGGCCCCGTGCGTATAAACATCCCAGCGGGTACCGGCCGTTGCAGGGGCAACGCCGATAATGCTGAGCCGCTTGGCCTTGCTGTCTGATAAGAGGTTATTGGCGTTAACTGGATCAATAGCGTGCGCCAGTGATTCCATGGAATGTTCCTTGGCGGCCAGCCGTCTGCCATCGCGTGCTTCCGTCTTCTGCAGCAATCTGTCGGTTGCGCTGCTGTGGTAGAAGGATTCAGGCACCACCATCTGCTTGGGCGGAGGCTTGGGTGGAGACTTTAGCACCGTATAAAGAATCAACGCCACCATAAATACAATGGCGTGGATCAGTATCGAGCATATCCACGCAAATATTTTGTCAAACAGCGTCTGCTGCTGATTGAAGACGGGCTTCCGGCCAAAATACACCAGCGGCGGTCGCCGAGCACCAACCATCGATGATAAGGTTTTCTGACCGACACTTGCCTGCACGGGACGCGCTGCCTCTTTGGCCCTGCCGGCGGGCGGCCTAGTTACGCCTATGCCGATGAATTGGTTCTTCATACCAACCCGCACGGATTTCGACTTGAGTGTAACGCCCTTGTGAGGCATCGCAAACCCTTAAAACAGAACGAAATTCAGCATCGACAATCCCCTGCCCAAAGCTACCAGCTAATCTGTCTACTTCCTCCAAATGAATCTTCAGCAATCCTCGAATCATTACGGATTGTTGGGTGCATATGAAAACTGCCCACGAAATTATCGGCTGAATAAAATTTGCGCTTGACATCACCCTGCATTTTCAATACAAATAAGGTTGCGTTGGACTGATAACGTCCATCCGCGAGTTGGGCTGCTTGTATGGGGTCTAAGTCGAGGACTTCCGTAAACTGGCGGAAGAGTCCGGAATGAAGGCGGAGAGAGGATTTCCGCCCCGGACGCGTATTGATGGAGGTGTTTGTAATCGGCTGTAGAGCCGAATGTAAGGAGGCATATCATGCCAGCAAGAAAAAAAACCACCACAGCAACCGAAAAACCGGTCGCAGTCCCCGTTAGCCGTTCTGAAGCCAAAGGCAGTGGCACAGCATCTTCAAAAACTCAACCCTCTATGGCAAAAGCAATTACGCACGAGCAAATTGCGGAAAGAGCTTACCAATTATTCCTGAAACGTGGATTTGGTCCCGGTGATGCCGCTTCGGATTGGCTTGAGGCGGAGCGTCAGCTAAAAGCCGGGCTTTGAAGGGTTTTCGGTACCCTAACAAGCTTAGTCGACTGGACATCACCGGCATCGGCTGTCCGGGCCGTGGGTCTGATCCGCCTTGGTTGCCTTAGTCGGCTGTCAATTCGTGGTCATTTTTCAAGCCTCTGGTAGGCCTCGACCACGTTTTGAACCAGTTGGTGACGTACGATATCTTGACGCCCTAACTCCACAAATCCGATACCTTTAATGCCGGCAAGCTTACCTCGCGCGTCGGTCAACCCGCTCACTTGGTCGGCGTCGAGATCAACTTGGGTTGGGTCGCCCGTGACGACCATTTTGCTGTTGTGGCCCAAACGGGTCAGAAACATCAGCATTTGTGATGGCGTGGTGTTTTGTGCTTCGTCCAAGATGATCATCGCGTCGTTCAACGTACGCCCACGCATGTAGGCAAGCGGTGCCAATTCGATGACATCATTGGCCATCAGACGACGAATTTGCTCGTAGGGCATCATGTCGTGCAGAGCATCCATCAAAGGGCGCAGGTAGGGGTTTACCTTGGCCTGAATATCGCCTGGTAGAAAGCCGAGCTTTTCGCCCGCCTCCACGGCCGGGCGTACCAAAACGAGGCGCCGGATGCGTCCCCGTCTAAGCAGGGTGACCGCCAATGCCACAGCAAGGAATGTTTTTCCAGTACCGGCCGGACCGGCGCAAAAGACTAAATCACGTTCCTCCATGGCGCTGAGGTACGCAATTTGACCCGGTGTGCGAGGTGCGACGCCCTTGCCCGATATCGCAACGTCCAGCACTCCATTGGGCGTTGGTTCACCGCCGAAAAGGGCGGCCGCTCTGCCCACATCGTCGATGGTGACCGAACCGTTACGCGGTAGATGACGTCGCAATTCACTTACGACCGCCACACATCGCTCGACGGCCTTGGCATCGCCGCTGATTTTAAGATGATCACCGGAGGCAAAAATCTGGACACCCATTAGCTCGCGAAGAAGTTTGAGGTTACGGTCGGCCGGGCCAAAAAGCGCCAATTTGTGCCTCGGCTCAATGTTTAAGGTAATCATGCCGTTCCGCACCGCTCCATACAATGGCAATCATTGTTCGGATTATAGGTCATGATGATATGTCCGGCGAATATTGCTCCAAGCCGCGCCGCACCGCAATCAGGAGGGCGGCTGATACTTTACTGCCAGACCAAAGTGTCCAACGCCGGCGGCTGCCTTCCAGCAATTCGCCAGCCACAAAAAGTGTGTCGTGCGGCAGCAAGGATGACACGCGCTGCGCCCATTCCACCACAATGATCGCACCTTGGCCAAATAGGTCATCCCAACCGACGGCCTCAAAACCGCTCGCATCAGCAATACGATATGCATCAAGGTGAAAGACCGTTTTGGCATCGGCACGGTGCCCCGCCATATAGACATTTAATAACACGTAGGTGGGGCTGGAAACAAGCGCCGCGTCCGCCACGCCGGCCCCCAATGCGATGCCCCGCACCAGCTCCGTCTTACCCACGCCCAGATCACCATCCAGAGCAATACACTGATCCGCTCTGGCCGCGGTGCCCAATACACGACCAATTGCTCGGGTCTCATCAGCATTGGCACTGATTATGATTAATTTGCAATTCTCAACTCTGGTATGCATGCCAGTCTCGTCTTTCAGCTCTTGCCATTCTCCTCTCGGCTGCCGATATTCCTTAACCGCCGTGATTCCATCCTCCCACCGGCCACGGCTGCTTATCCTCGTCATGTAACAATATAATTTCATTAATATTGCCGGTAATCTCTCCGATGATGCTCACCGGCAGGCGAGCCGTACCAAGTTTAGCAGCATCGCGCCGCGACAGAGTAAAAAGCAACTCGTAGTCCTCGCCGTCGCACAATGCGTGATACAAAGCTCTCTGTCCGTCGTGTCGTGAAAGTCGATGGGCATCCGGATGAATGGGAATTCTTCGGGCAACCACTTTGGCACCCACGCCGGACATCGACAGCAGACGAGGCAGATCGATTGCCAAACCGTCTGAGATGTCCATCATGGCATGAACGCGGCAAATTTCTGTCAAACGTCGGGCCAGCACAATCCGAGGCGAGAATGATAGATGGCGACCGAGAATACTGCCACCAAGCCGCCCGGAAACGCACAATACATCACCCGGCTGAGCTCCACTTCTCAGCACTGCGTACTTTGCAGGCATACCCACCGCCGCGACGGTGATGGCCAGTCTTTGATCCCATACAGCCGTGTCGCCACCGACGATGGAGCATGACCCTTTTTGTGCCGCCGTGCGACAGCCCCTGAAAAGCCTTTTCGCCCACGGCAATGAAGCTGCCTTTGGAAGCGCCACCGATATTAAAACAGCCACCGGCAAGGCTGCCATCGCTGCACAATCCGAAAGGCATCGATTAACCGCTTTTCTGCCAATCTGTTCAGGCGTGTGACGCCGCAGATCAAAATGTACCCGATCCAGACACTGATCAATCTTCAGCAGTGTCAGGCCATTCCGTGTGCCCTTCTGGGGCAGGAGAATGCCTGCCATATCATCCCCAATGGGCAACGGGACCACTGCACTTTTGGAGGCACTTTTATAAAGCCATGCTAGCAGATCGGATTCCTTCATCACCTACATTGTACCGGGCTGATGAAGTGCGATGTTGATCGGTGATTGCGTGGCAATCCATGAGCTGACAGATGATCACGGATTCGGTAACTTGAATGACGGCGGCATAACGCATCACTTTTCAGATTATGGCCGGGTCAGAGTTGGATGGCTATGTGGCGTGGTGCGGGACAACCAGCGCCGCATGTGCCAACTTGTTTGCCGGCTGCTTCTGCTTCGACTTGAGGTAATTGCCGGCACCAACAATCAACGTTGAAAACACCAGCGTAGCGACGCCAGCAGTAATAAGCCAATGCGTCTTTTTGCTGGTCCCCTTCCACTCATGCAGTACCACGCCCCAAAGTGTGGCAAAGATAATGATGCTGGCCATATGCAGCGTCCAACCGGAAAATTTGCCCGCTTTGGGCATCTTGGTTTGTCCCATGGTGTAGAAGAAAAATTGAAAATACCAGATAACGCCAGCCGCAGCGGAAAAGGCATAATTGCCCAGCAGCGGAACGCGCTGTAAATCCGAGTTCCCACCGGCACCTAGGGGCGCGGTGTAACCGGGGCCTTCCAGACCGGCCACAATACGATCAGCATCAGCTTCCACCGCTGGGGCCACATACTGCTTGCCACTTTTGTTTTTAAAATGCAATATCAGACACCACACAAAATTGGTCGTAAATCCGCCCCAGAGCAAAATCACAAGCGATGGTAGTCCGTCCCAAATGACAGACCTGTGACTATTTTCAAGAATAGTCTTGGACGCATGCACAATCGGCGTTGCACTGGTAAGGCCGAAATTGAAACAAGCGCTCATGATCCCAGAGAAGGTGGCAACGAGAATCCCCTTGGTGAAGTTAAACTCTTTCACCACTTTTTGTTTCTGTTCCTCAGGCAACTCTCTCTCTTTTTGCCATCCAGCCCACCCGCTGATGGCGATACCGCTGAGACACACCAGCACGCCGAGCAAAATAACTTGGCCCCAGTGCTCAGTTAAAAGTTTTCCAAAAGTACCGTTATGAATGGGCACCGCCAGAGTGCCAAAGGCCGCGCAGTAACTCAGTGCGATGGCCATCCCCAAACCGATACCCAGATAGCGCATGGTAAGGCCAAAGGTCAGCCCCCCCATGCCCCAGAGCACGCCGAATGCGTAGGTCCATAGAAGCACGTGCATGTCAGCACCAGAGATGGCATGCCAAAAATTCGGAACCAGTAGCCATGCAAAAAAAATGGGGGCTATGATCCAACTGAAAAAGCCACCCACCAGCCAATACGTTTCCCAATTCCATTTGCGTACCCACCGGAAGGGCAAATAAAAACTTGCCGACGCCAACCCACCAGTCCAATGCAGTGCTACCGCCTCAATCCAATTCGAGCTATCACCCGTCTGCAATGTAACCCCCTTTAACGTTGTCATTACGCCGCGCAATATTTTACGGGGCAATTCCAAACGCCTCAACAGTAACCGTAAAACGATACCTACCGTGCGCAAAACGCGCTTTCTGTCTTAACGAATACCCCCATCTCTTCGCAGCCTTCGTACATTGGTGATAAAATTGGGGTTATGGTGGAGATCGATCCGCGAAGTAAATGTGCGATGTCCACCCGACGGAGTAAGACACGGTTATGCACGAACAACATTACTTGGCGATAGATCTGGGCGCGGAATCTGGCCGCATCATGTCGGCGAAAATAGGTTCCAACGGGATATCATTGGTCGAGCAACATCGGTTTCTCAATGAACCCGTAAAAGTAGGCTCCACAATGTATTGGGATGTCTTAAGCCTCTGGCGCGGGATCAAAAATGGGATCGCCAGAGCCATTCGCGCAGGGGGCCCAATCCACGGCGTGGGTGTTGACACATGGGGCGTCGATTTTGGTCTCATTGACCAGAATGGAGACTTGATCGGTAATCCCGTTCACTACCGCGACCAGCGCACCGAAGGCATGGTTGAGAAGTTCTTTCAGCGGATGCCACGCTCGCAGCTTTACTCAGTGGCGGGAATTCAAACCATGCAGATCAACACGCTATTTCAGCTTGCCTACATGGCAGAGCACCGCACGGAGATTCTGGAAAGGGCCCGACACCTTCTCTACATACCCGATTTACTTAACTACTGGCTCAGTGGCCACTTGAGCAACGAATACACCATCGCTAGCACCTCGCAGATGCTCAATGCTCGGACGCGGCAGTATGACAGCCATATATTAAATGCGATTCCAATACGGGCGGCGTTGCTGCCCGCACTCACCGCTCCGGGCACTGTGATCGGCACCCTCCTGCCTGGCGCCGTTGACGGTGCATTGCAGGGAGGCATCCCGGTAATCGCTGTTGGCAGTCATGACACCGCCAGCGCGGTGGCCGGCGTACCAGCGGCCGGGGACGGCTGGCTTTTCATTTCCAGCGGAACGTGGAGTCTACTGGGTGCCGAGATTGACGAACCGATTCTCACGCCCGCAGCGGCGGCGTTAAATCTGACCAATGAGGGAGGCGTTGGAGGAAAGATCAGACTTATCAAAAATATACCTGGTATGTGGCTGCTCCAAGAATGCCGTCGCGCTTGGGAGGCTGAAGGTCAATGCTATGATTATGCAGAATTGGTAAAAATGGCCGCCGCTGCACCAGCCCACAAGGCATGCATCGATCCGGACTATCCACCCTTCAGTCAACCCGGCGGCATGCCGCAGAAAATTGCCGATTACTGCCGCCAGACCGCCCAGCCGATACCCGAATCACCTGGCCAGACAACACGGGTCATTTTAGAATCTCTCGCCGCAGCTTACGCTCGTGTCGCCGCGATGATTACCAGCGTAACCGGAAAGCGCTACGCTCGAATATGTATTGTGGGCGGTGGATCACAGAATGATCTGCTCAACGCTTTTACCGCCGATGCGACCGGTATGGAGGTTTTGGCCGGCCCGGTGGAAGCAACCGCGATTGGCAACGTCATCACGCAGGCGATAGCCGTGGGGCAATTGCAATCGCTGGCGCAAGCTCGGCAGTTGATTGCCCGCACGGCGCAGATCAGAGAATTTACGCCTCGCCATTCCGATGTCTGGCTGGCCATGGCGGAAAAGCATAAACACCTATTTGCCACTCAGGCGAAGGAATGATCACCACTTCGACCAACGCCGCGTTTGCCCGCGGCTCGACGCTCATAGCCGCTGGCGCGGTGGGCCGCTAAGGGATCAGCCGGCAAACCGTGCCATTTTCGCCACTCGGCCACAAGTGGCCGGGTATCGGTGAAAAATGCGGCACGCAGGATGTTCTCACTGCCAACCAAATCCTCCTTGGCCTGCGACGCGGCCAAGGCCTTGCGGTCCACAAGAACCGCTTTGGCATACAGCTGCTGGGCGGTATCTACCGTCTGGATCATCGCTTCAATTTTCGGCTTAAGGTTGTGGCTTTGATCCACCATATAAGCAAGCGGTGGCACAGATCCATTACGAAAACGATAATTTTCTATCTCGTGAAATATACGAAATATCTGGTACGGATCGATCGAACCAAGTGTGAGGTCATCATCGGCATACTTGCGATCGTTAAAATGAAACCCTCCCAGCATGTTATCGTCCAGCAGCCATGCGACAATCTGCTCAATATTGGTAGCTTGATAGTGGTGTCCGGTATCAACTAGTACTTTGGCACGAGGACCGGCGGCACGGGCCAGAATCATTGCCATTCCCCAATCTGCAATATCAGTTGCATAAAATGCCGGTTCAAATGGCTTGTACTCGACCAGCATCGTCATATCGTCGGCCATCGCATCATGAGTTGTTTTCAATGCTTCTGCCAGATAATGTTTCCGTTCAATTATGTCCGCCTGACCGGGATAATTAGTTCCGTCAGCAAACCACAGCGAGATGTATTCACTGCCAACTTGCCGTGCAATTTCAATTGAATCGCGGATATGCGCCATTGCGATTTCGCGAATTTCCGCAGAGCGATTGGTAAAGCTGCCCCACTTGTATTGCTGCAACTCAAAAACATTTGGGTTGATAGCACCAATTTTGACGCCATGCCTTTTGGCGGCTTTTAATACTGATGCGACGCTCCGCCCCTTAGGAAAATCCCACAGCGTATGAACGGCAACAGTTGGGCAGGCACCGGTTAGTTTATGTACCTGTCCGGCATCGGCTATCTTTTCTTCAATATTCCTGGCTGCAGCCGGCTGGATAAATTTTCCAAATCGAGTGCCGGTATCGGCAAACCCCCACGATGGTAGTTCAATCTTAAATTCATCGAGCCGTTTCATTACGATGTCGTTTTTAGCCACAATATCTCCTTCAACATGCGTCCGTTACGAAAAATCATCGCGACGTGCTAACGAAAAGGTAAAGGTAAGACCTAAGACTCGTCAAGAGTCTATCCAAACGCCCATATGCCCCGGGGCAAGACTTGTGCGAGGCTATCACTCCTGCCGGCTTCTAAATGAGACGATTTGGTCAGCGCAGGGTTGTATCAGGTCGACAATGAAAAAAGCGAACATGCGCAGACGCTAATTGGATTTTGCCCGCCATCACAATGCAGCCATCTTCGTCGAATTTGAAGACTCCGCATTCCCTGGTCGCCAGCGACTGGCAACGTAGGGTAAACCTTCATGCCAAACACTCTGCTTGGTGATCGTTGGGCCTACATATTTCCCGCATGATTCACTGGTGGTAAACTACGCATCGTGTCGACTGCGCTGTCGCTTAGAAGATGGCGATGTCCAATTGGAAATGAGGAGTATTTTAAATTGCCAACCCAGTTAGAAATCAGGAAAGAAATGTGCGACGTCGGCTACCGTATCTGGCACCGCGGTTACTGCGCGGGCAACGAGGGCAATCATAGCGTACGGATTTCGGATGACCGTGTGCTTTGCACCCCTACTGGTGTATCAAAAGGGTTTTTGGCACCAGATCAGATTACTGTGGTTGATATGGATGGCAATCAGATCGACAAAAAAAACAAGATGAAACGGACGAGTGAGGTACTGCTGCATTTGCAGATATACAAAGCGCGATCAGATATCCGTTCGGTTGTGCATTCACATCCACCCCACGCCACGGCTTTTGCCATGGCCAATATCCCCATACCTGAAGGCATACATCCCGAGGCCGAGGTTTTTCTTGGTAAAGTACCGATGGCAGCTTACGCCACGCCCAGCTACAAGGAACTTGGCGAGTCGGTTCTCACAGTGATGAATCAAGAAACCAATACCGTGATGCTTGGTAATCACGGTGCGGTTTGCTTCGACTCAACTCTGATGGGCGCTTACTACAAATTGGAAATCTTGGATGCCTACTGCCGCATTTTGTTACTGACGATCGGTCTGGGACAAATTAATCAACTGACCCCTCGGCAAATGTATGATCTGCTTGAGGTCAAGGCAAAGTTTGGCATGCCCGATGCTCGAATTAAAACTGCGATGGAGGGGGGTATCGGCAAGGAGAATCACGGCTATCTGAAGGCATTTCCTCAGAAAAAGAAAAAGTAGGCATCCATATCGCGACGGAGCGTAAACAAAAAAGGCGTGCACTGGTAAACGTGCACGCCGCTATTCTTTTGCGCCGGAGAGCAATCACCCCCGCGGTCTTACAGAGGGCGCGCGATCGTTTGATTACGCAGGTAATCGTTGAAAGTTTCTGGGCTGTTAACGCCGCCACCCATGCCGCTGAGATTCGCCCCACCATAAGGTAATCCATACGCAAACACATTGTGGGCGTTGATCCAACTGTTACCGGCCACCATTTGCTCTGCGACTCGATGCGCGCGCTTAAGGTCATGACTCCATACGCTGTTGGCCAAGCCATAAGAAAGGCTGTTTACTTCCCGAACGGCGTCATTTTCATCCTTGAATTTCAGCACATAAGCGGTGGGGCCGAAAATTTCCTCGCGGCAGCATATGTTATCGCTCGGACCGGTCAGAAGGCTGGGCGTTACATAAAAGCCGCCTTCATGGCCAGTGACGCGAAGTGTCTGTGGTTCCAGCAGCAGTGTGGCCCCCTGCTTGGTGCCATTTTCAATATAGCGTGTTACACGTTCAAGCTGAACACGGCTGACCAGCGGCCCCATCTGTGTCTGCCTGTCCAATGCCGGTCCAACACGGACGGCCTTAAGCTTTTCTTTGGTTTTGGCCACCAGGCTGTCATGAATTTTTTCATGAATTATCCAGCGCGTTGCCGTACAGCATACCTGCCCGGTGTTCAGGGTAATGGCAGCCGCCAGTTTTTCAGCGGTGGTGTCAATATCGACATCATCAAAAATAACTGCCGCCCCCTTGCCGCCAAGTTCCAGCTTGCAAGGCTTGAGCTGTTTGCCGCACACCTCACCTACGATCTGGCCCACACCCGGCGAGCCGGTAAACGACATGCGTTTGACCAGTGGATGGGCCGTCAAGGCACTGCCCGCCCTTTGACCGGTACCCACAACGGCATTGATCACTCCGGCCGGGAAGCCTATTTCAGCGGCGAGGTGGCACACGTAGAGAGTAGTAAGGGGCGTTACTTCGGATGGCTTTACCACCACGGTGTTACCAGCCGCCAGCGCCGGCATAACCCCCCAGATCAATAGGTCATAGGGGAAATTCCATGGAAAGATAAATCCGCATACTCCGTAAGGCACCCGGTGCACGCGTGCCTCAATATTTTTAATACCGAGCGGAATATTATAGTGGGCGTGCACCGCAAGATCGGCAAAGTACCGCACGCCCTCAACACCAAAGGGGATATCAAAACCTTCGCTGTTCACAATCGCCTTGCCCACATCCAGCGATTCAAGCTGGGCCAGATCAGCGGCATGTTTTTCCAGCGTGTCAGCCAAGCGATGCAGCATAACACTGCGTTCATTAGGTGTTTTAGATGCCCATGGATGGAATGCCGTCTGAGCCGCCGACACCGCCGCCTCAATTTCCTCCCCGCCGCCCATCGCCACCTTACAGATGGACTTGCCAGTTGATGGGTCGATAACGTCCTCAGTTGCGCCGTCGACACTGGGACGCCATCTTCCATTGATAAAGTGTTGCAGGGGACCTTTTATAAAGTTGGCTACATTAGACCTGAGGGCTTCTGCCATGATGACTTACCTCCGCAAAAAAGTCGAAAGACAATCTTTCGTTTCACATTTTCCAGCGCGATACGGCCTTTACCGAGCCCTCCTTTCGTGGGGTCGATAAGTATCCTAATCGCCGAGTAGTATCGCACAAAGATATTTGGGGCCATGCACTCCGGTTACCAATTTCATCTCAATATCACCCGTCTTACTTGGGCCATTGATCACAACGGCATTTGACGGCATTAGCCCGTTGTTATCTGACAAAATTTTAGGCATGGCGTCGATCAGGTCGGCCACAATCAACCGCTTCGGCAGCAGCACAATATGCACAGCAGTTGTCAGCGTGGTGGACCGGCCAAAATTTCGATCACTCCAAACCAGAAAACCACCGCTATCGGCCATTCCGTAGCGGCAATCGGTTATACTCGCATCGCAGTTGAAGGCCTGCTGCATGCAATCGGAATCGCCCCAATGCCGCAAGGTGTAACCGGCAGCAGCAAGTTTTCCCTCAATTCCCGGGGCCGGATTAGCTGAAAAATTTACCATAACAGTGCGGGCTCTGTGGCTTGTTAAAAATTCGATCGCCGGCGTAGCTGCTCCGTCAACTGAGGCCTCCACCACCGTCATACCATTACCGCGGGCTTTTTCAATCCAGCGACTGATAATCTGCGGGCTATCCGCCTCAACTTGTCGAAGAAGGCGTTCCGAGAGAATGGGTCGAGTATCGGGCGCAGGCGATGCGGCGTTAACGTTGTGGCCAAGGGCTTGGCGGACGGATGACAAGAACGAGCTGCGTCGCTCTTCATCACTCAGAATTTCATTTATTTCCATACCCGGTGACATCGATGCAAAACCCTCGCCCGTAATTTGAAAAATCTGTTCATCATTAAAAGCTAGTGCCTACCTGACGGCTTTTGATTCTGCCGGTAACGTTTGTAAACCCTTCGAAAATTTTCCTTGGCCGGCGCAGGAAAGTCGCGCTGCTTCGTCCAGCCATTGACGGGTGGAGGCAGATTTTTTACCCAGCCCTGCTTATCCATCAGCAGGCGCATACCGATTCGCTGTGCAATTTGACTGAAACGATACGTCCAGCCGAAGCGCAGGCCTACGGTCCAGAGTTTGAAAATGGCGCGTTCCACCCATGGGGTGATGTGAGCTTTAACCTGATCGCCCCGCAGCATAATTAAAAATTTAGGAATATCAATTTTGACGGGGCAGGCTTCAAAGCATGCGCCGCACAAGCTTGATGCATGGGGGAGATGCTTGTGCTTTTCCAACCCGTTAAACAGCGGTGTAAGCAAAGCACCGATAGGCCCGGGATAAACGCTGCCATAAGTGCGGCCACCGACTTTGCGATAAATGGGGCAGGAATTCAGACACGCTCCGCAGCGGATGCACCGAAGTGTATCGCGGTACTCGCCGGCCAAAATCCGCGACCGGCCATTATCCATGACGATCAGGTGAAATTCTTCCGGGCCGTCGATTTCACCCGGCCTGCGGCAGCCGCTGACAATACTGGTGTATTGCGTCAAAGATTGTCCCGATGCCGAACGCGCCAGCAGTTTAAGAAAGACCGGCAGGTCATCAAGGGCGGGAATCAACTTTTCCATACCCATCAGCGCTACATGGATTCGCGGCCGCGACACGCACATGCGACCATTTCCTTCATTGCAGCACACGACGATCGACCCGGTTTCGGCTACGGCAAAATTTACGCCGCTGACACCCAGATCGGCTTCGTTAAATCGGTTGCGCAGATGCACACGCGCCATTTCAGCCAGCACCTGGGCGTTATCCGTGTAGTCGGTCTTGAAGTACTTTTCAAAAATACGCCCGATATCACCCGCATTTTTATGCACCACCGGCATGACCAGATGGGTGGGGTGGTCGTGATCAACCTGCAAAATGAACTCGCCCAAATCAGTTTCCAACGGCTCGATGCCTGCTTCCGTCAGAGCGTCATTAAGCTCTGTTTCTTCGCTGACCATACTTTTGCTTTTCACCACCAGCTTACTGCTGGTGCGTTTGGCAATCTCGACAATCAGCTTATTAGCCTGCTGACTGTCGGCGGCAAAATGAACCTGCCCTCCTTGCCTTTTGACATTGGCCTCAAGCAATTCCAGGTAGTAGTCAAGGTGGTCTAAGGTGTGCCGCTTAATTTGCCCAGCAAGTTCGCGCAGTGCGTTGGCGTCAGGCAATTCAGATAGCGTTGTTTTCCTGCCCATGTCGCGTTTGGTGACGGAATTGTCCATGGCTGCCTGAAGACGGATATCAGTCGATGCCTCGTGGGCGTCAGCCATGAAGTCAGACCGAAAGACGGGCAGCGAAACCCGCGTGCCAGATGATTTTGACTCTGTAAGAACGCCGCTCATACCCCCACCACTTTCTTTTGGGCTGAATGTTCGATGGCGGCTGCGATAATCTGTGAGATATGCCGCACCTTCATCGGCACACCCTGCCGATGGCAGCCACCACTGATGTTCATCGCACAACCGCCGTCATTGACGATCATGGTGTCGGCCCCAGTGGCGGCCCCACATTGGACTTTGTCGCGCACCATGGCACCGCTGATATCAGTGTATTTGATTGCAAAGGTACCACCAAAACCACAACACTGATCAGCTTTTTCCATTTCTGTATAACTGGCACCACCCAGTTGCTTAAGCAACGCAATGGCCGACGCACCCGATGCGCCCAGCGTCCGCAGATGACAGGTGTAGTGGTAGGTGAATTTTTCATCCTCTGGCAGAGACAGATTGGAAAGATCGACTTTCAGGATTTTGGTGAGGAATTCGACATATTCGTAGGATCGCGCCGCCAAGTCCACTGCACGGTCATAACGTTTTGGATCGTCATGGAAAAGTTCCGGGTAATGGGCCCGGATCATAGCGCAGCACGACCCCGACGGCGTGACGACATAATCCGCATCTTGGAATACATCCAACATGCGGATCGCCAAAGTTCGGGCATCGGCAGGGAAACCGTTATTAAAAGCCGGCTGGCCGCAACAGGTCTGGGCCGTGGGAAAATCTACTTTGCAGCCGAAATACTCCAGCGACGTTACAACTGCCATACCGACATCCGGTGCAAAAAGATCTGTCAGGCAGGCTATAAATAGGCTTACACGCATACGGGTAGCATACGCCGCCAACTAATCGATTGCAAACAGCCTAGGCCAGATAGTGGCAGAATTCCAAAGATCGAACAGACCAAAACGCGCGCCGAAAAGCTTTATCCAGGATACCGGATGATCACGGAGAATAGCTGTAAATATCGTCCGGAGTGAAGTATGTCCTGTCAGGCCCGGCACTGAAAAAGAATGGTGCTCGAGGGCTCTGCAGCGGTGATGCCACCATTTTGATGGGGGTGCCAAACCCGTCCCTAATTGCCGCTACATAAACAACTTGAGAACCGCCCGGACCGGCCATCGTACCCTGAACCAAAACTGACAGCGGGAGCTGATTAATCAAGCAGCGGCCCACGATCCAGCCACCCTTGGGCCCCGGTTGAAGGTACATTTGCTGATCTTCCTGTAAAAAAGCAGCCATATTGGGGGGAACCACTCCTGTGCGGTGTTCCAATCGGACGAGTTCCGATGAAAGCACTGACAATTCGGTTCGCGTCAGAGCAACCTCGGAACTTTCTCGCACCTTAGCACCAATGGCATAGCCCATCCCAATCAGAATGCCAACAATGATGAGCACAACTACCATCTCGACTATGGAGAATCCGCGAGCTTTCAAGCTGGCTCGTCTATTAAATTTAGATGGGCACCACACCTCTCTAAGCTCCTACCACGATAACCATTACGGTTGCGTAACGAATCCGACGAATATCTGCATGTTAATTTCATGCAACCCAATCAACTTCATTATCACTTATCGATAAGAGTGAATCAAGAATATTTTAGCACTTTGAAACCATGTGGATGATCTGAGCCGCGATAATAGAATCGCCTTTTAAATTTCTGTAGGCAGCGCCCGGCATGTCTCAGTGCGCCGCCTTTTGGCTTGGTGTCCGATAAAATCCGACGGCCACACTTGGCAGGAATGATGGTCAATTATTTTGCGGTCGGGTCTATTGCTTGAAGAGACCACTCGAGCGATAAGCGCCCATGCGACATCCCTCGCTCTCCGCTAAGCGGTACCGCCAGACCAGTCCGCTGCCCGTCAGTGAGTATCGTTGACGCACGCAGCACCCGCGACTGCAGAATTCAAGCAAGTCAACTGGGCCAACCAACACACAACCAAGAATTGGCGGACGACCCTCGCCGCTTGTCGCAAACCGCACAACCGAGGCAAGATTACCTACCGGGCAACCGGGCACGCCCCTCACGCGATCCACTTGAATACTGGAAAAATGCCCGATAATTCTGCCGGAAATAGCCCGAGCTGAACGCCTGGGTAGCATTGAGAACCAAGCCGAGCAAATTCGCATGGACTGAACGCAGTTGATCACGAATACGGCTCACCGTACCGCGAGTTATCATGCCGGCACGCAAAACGGCGATCACACCATCGACTCGGGCCGCGAGATTGATTGAATCTGATACAAACGTAAGCGGTGCCCCGTCGAAAATGACCATGTCATAAGACGACTTGAGTTTTTCAAGCAATTCGGGGAACGCTCGATGCTCGGTAAGTTCTGTCGGCACCTTCTCCCGCGATCCGCCCCCAAGGAGGAACAATGTTGGCAGTTCTGGCGATGAAACAATGGCATCTTCCAGCGACGCATTCCCCGCGAGAATATCCGTAATTCCAACATCCGGTATGTTGTTGTAAATGCCTTTGAGATTCGGCCGATAGAAATTGGCATCCACCAAAAGCACTCGGAGTTCACTCAGGGCAATCCCAATAGCTAAATTGCTGGCCACGGTCGTCGCCCCCCCACCAGGCGAAAAACTTGCAACAAGAATTGTCTGCAATGGTTTGTTGGTTACGCAGGCCGCCAGACGACCACGAATTTGGCGGAAGGATTCGGCCGTCATTGATGATGGCGCGGTCCTCACGCTGGTCATTGGATTTCCAGCGAGCATGGGGTCGTCCGCATGATCGGGAATGAATCCCAAAAGCGGAAGCCGCATAATGCCCGTAATGTCACGAGGCGTGCTTACCTTGGTATTTGTCACCTCAACCAAGTAGGCAAGCCCCAAGGCCAGAATCAGTGACGCGATAATACCCACGATTAAGAAGTGACTCAGCAGCGGAAAGGCCCGTCTCTTCGGCGTTACCGCCAGCGAGGACAGGCGGACGTGAACCATGTCGCTTGCACGGTCAAGATTTAATAGACTGGCCTGCTTGGTAACCTGTGCCAAAAGTTTTTCCGCATGGCTTAGCGATGATTTTAGCGCTTCGTATTTGGTCAGTGCGGTTTCCAGATCGCTGATATTTTGATGCTCCGCCTTGAGCCGCTTAACGGCATCCAATGACATGGCCTCTGCTCCGAGCATCTTGTTCTTTGCCTCTTCGATCATCTCCAGCTTTGCCCTGGCCTTGAGGCGATTTTTTTCCCTTTGTATCTGTCGCTGGATGCTTGCTTTCCGAATCAGCAGCTCGCGCGTGCCTCCAAAATTCGTTCCGTAAGACTTCGTCGACACCGCGATGGATTGACGAACCTGGTATAGCGACGCCTTTAAATTCAGCAGCGTGGGATTGTTGTCCACGGTGATTTGCATTCTGGGAGATAAAGTCAACGTGTTATCTGCCGCTTGCTTTTTCAGCGACAGATAGTCTTGCCGAGCCTGCTGGGCGGCGATTTCGGCGTGAATCTTAAGGGCATTAAGGTCTGTGAGCGTAGTGGCCAAAACCGTGCGCCGTTCGATAAGGCCCGGTATGTCGTTGGCGATTCGGTAGGTCTCTACGCGGGCCTCAAGATCGGCGACTTGCTGCTCAAGTTTTTGTTCGTCCTGATTCACCGCGCTCGAATCGCCCGCGAGGCGCTGCACCTCGTTATCGTGCACTTGCTGCATGTAAAGGTGCGCGATTGCATTCACCAGAGTCCGCGCTTCGGCCGGGTTGTGCCACGCAAAGGACATGATAAAGTTGTTTGAGTGCGGAATCGGTGAAAGCTGAAGCTGTTTGTGCAATGCCCCGCCCGGATCTAACTTATTGGCGTTAAGCCATGTGCTGTTTTGGAAAACGGGAAGCGTGACGGCTTGGTCTAAAAAATGGGGGCTGCGGATAAAATTAATTTCCGTGTTCATCAGGCGTTCGACGCCCGAATTGGTGGTACCGATCAACTGCTGCTGGCCCGAAGTTAATGGATTGGTCGGATGTGGTACAACCTCAAAGTATACCGTTGCCCGGTAGAGAGGATCGTACTTCCGAAAAGCAAGGAATAGGCCAACAGCAATCAGAACACCGACGATGGTTCCGATAATAATCAGCCAAATGTGTTTCCGAAGTACCTGCTCCAGCTTAGGACCAGGTGATGGCGGTGCGTCCGTGAATTGTTCGGCAGCTAAGGTCATCGCATTTGACTGAGTCATAAATACCCCCAGATTTTCGGATAATCACCGAAACCATCAGTATCGGCGAATTTTCGCAGTAATATAAGCCTAGTTAATCCATCTTGCCAATTGACGTCAATTGTCCCGTCGCTTCTTCAACCACCCACATGCGCAAGCAATGCCTTGATTTGACCGTAAACAGGCGATTTTGCCTTTGTTGCAAGTGTCAAGCCAGCTTCCAAGACCGTCCGGGCTTTGTTGATTCGCTTGGCAGCCATCAAAACCTTTCCATAATGGAGATACATTTGTGCCGTGGCCCCATTCAGCGTGATGCATTGACCAAAAGCGGCTATGGCACCTGACAAATCTCCCGTCTTATACCGCAGCCAGCCCAATGTATCGAGCACGCTGGGCACGCGACAGAAGGTGGTCGCCCCCGTTTGCCTTGCCAAGATGGTATTCGCTTTTTCCGCTAATTGCAGCCCTTCTGCGGGTTTGGAAAGTTTTACACCCAAGGTGTAGGCGTAATTATTCAGCAGTTGGGTATCGTCCGGCGAGAGCTTTAAAGCTTTGGCATAGGCCTGTGCCGACTGGTGGTAATGCTTTTCCTGGTAAAGAGCCACACCCGCAGCCGTGTAAGCCTGTGCTTTAAGGCTGGCAGTCGAGAAACCCTTGGCCGCGGCATCGGCGTAATTTGCCGCATCCGCAAACTGACCAGCATTCAAATCGTCTTCAGCCAGTGCAAGATCCACGACGGGCGTATCTGCCGGATTGGACTTCATAATCGATTCCAACGCCGCATTGACCATATCCGTACGGTGATGCGGAAGAAATGCCTGATCAAAAGTGCCAGCGGACTGCAAAAACACTAAAGGATTGCTTTCTGTAAGGCGCAGAACCTTTTCAAAGCTGCGGGCCCCCTGCTCCATCTGTCCTGAGCCAGTCTCAGCCAGCGCCCTTGCCAGGTAAAGATTGGACACGCCGGGGTTGACCGCAATGGCCTTGGAAGCAATTACCTTCGCGGTGCTGAACTGCTTGTAGTCAAGTAGAACCTGCAAGTACTCGACTGTCGAGACCAAGTTCCGATTGGCCAGCACGTAGGCCTGGTGAGCCGCTTCAAGAGCCTGATGCTGGTGACCGGTTAATCCCGCCAATCGAGCCCGCCATAACAACCAATCTGGATTTTTAGGATCCTGCTTAATCGCCTGATTGACAACATTCGTCAGCAGGCGAACTGGATCAACGCGCCGCAGCATTGCTGCATAACCCGACTGATCGTTTGGACCGACATTTTTCAGATCATTGGCAAGCTGGTAAAGAAGGCTCATGAGAGATGTCCTCGCCATGGCGTCACCGGGGTCCAGCTGAAGTATTTTGCGATATTCAAGTACTGCCTCATTGAAGTGGTGACTGGAGACATATGCCGATGCGAGGGTGCTTCTGGCCTGCAGGTTATTTGGATTTTCCGAAATGACACCCAGCAGATCGCTGACGGCGGTGGTGTAGTCTGGATGGGGACCTGAGAGCTTGAGCAGCGCCTGGTCAACCAATGCCTGCGGGTCATTTGGATTAAGCGCCAGCGCGGCATTAATTGCTTTCAGTGACGCGTTAAGGCGGTTCTCCTTTAAATAAGCATAACCCTTCAAAACCAGTGCCTGTTCATCACGCGGATCAGCCCGCAGAATCCTGCGGTTGAGCATGGCAAGTGCCGCCTTCGGATGACCAAGCCGGACCTCTATCTGCACCACGCGCAAGATAACGGCATGCTCGTTGGGGTACTTTTTAAGAATGGTGTTGTACAGAACCAGTGCCTCTTTAAGATGCCCCAACGCATAATAAAGATCCGCCAGATGCTGCTTCACATAAAGTGCTTGCGACGGCTCCGCCTTGGCGGCTGAGCGATACATCTGGATCGCGCCTGGGTAGGCACCTCGCGACTGATAATATTCGGCAAGTAGCATTCGGCCAGAGTATGCGACCTGATGATTGGGCGACTCCGAAAGTTTACTGTAAACGGCTGCGGCGTGGGCAAACTGATGATTGGAAACATAAAGCCGGCCCAGAATTGATGCCACGCGAACCGATTCGGGATGTGACTTAAGCGCTGAACGAAGCAGTGCGATGGATTTATCCGTACTATGCACCCGGACATACAGCAGAGCCAGTCGAATAATGTTGCTTAAGTCGCCGGGTTGTGATTTAAGAACCGCCAGCCGCCGCTCTATTTCCGGCTGCGGATTGCCAATCACATCCTCAATTTGATGGCTCCATCGCGTGAGTTGCACATTCAGCGGGTCGTAGGTAAGCCCCTGATTCACCAGCACCCGCGCTGCTTTCAAATGCTGCGTTGATGGATGTACCAGATAATACTCAACAATTGCGGTCAGTGCATCGATCTGATTCGGCTTCTTCTGCAAGGCTGCCTGAAGCTGCGCAATTCCCTGCGGCACATTGCCCGTCTGCAGAAGCAGCTTGCCATAACTTGCCTGCAAAGTGGCATTATTCGGATTTTTTGCCAGCAGTCGCCGAACAACTTTAAGCGCACCGACAAAATTCCCCTGCGCCTCCAGCAGGTCCGCGTGGAACAGCTTGCCACTGGCCCCATCCGCATTTTCAGCCGTGGCCTTGGCCACCAGTGCTTTCGCCCGTTTGAAATTTTTCTCACTTAGCGCGATCTGAAATTCGATAGTTGTAATCTGACCATCGTGCGGCGATATCTTTCTGGCTTTGGCCAGTTCGACCAGCGCCTTGCTGTTTTGCTTGCTTGCAAGATAATACCGAGCCAATAACATGGCCCGCTGCAACGGATTTTTCAACTGCTTAATCGCTGCCAATTCCGCCTCAACTGCAGTTTTTCCGGCAAACTGGAATTCAATGGGTGCCATGATTGAGGGCACAATCACCTGAGGCATGGCCGCGTGCACATTGCTTAATTCATATTTCAAAAGAATCAACTGAAGATTTTCCGGGTTGTCCTTCAAAGCGGTGGCAATCATGCTGCCAGCCGCCGCCCTGTCTCCCAGGCCCGCGGCTGCACCGTACGCCAGTCGAACAATCTGCACTTTTGATGGGTACCGCTTCAACCATGGAGCCATGGTTGCACTTGCCTGCTCGAACCGATGATTCATAAGTTCAAACCGCGCTTTGAGCAATGCCATTTGCAGATTTTGCCCGGTATTGACTCTCGACAGGAGAGCAGCCAGACGTCGATCTTCATGCAACTCGGCCAGCGCGGTCGCCTTAATGAAGAGTGCGGATGGCTCGCCGGGCACGGCAATCAACACGGCATTGGCACGCGAAAGCGCCAGCCGGGGATTTTGCTGCACGGTCAGGGCAGCCTGTTTGAGTTCGATAGCAGGTGATTCACCGACGCGATCTGCAATTTCGTCGATTTCATGAAGTGCCGACCCCGACTGCCCCAATAACTCATAGACCTGTGCTTCAATCTGCTTATCCTGCACCCAAAGTGCCCGGTCCACACTGTTATTAGGTGATAGATTATTTGCACCCTTTCTAAGCCATCGCAGGGCCGAATTTAACCGCCCCTGAACAAAGCGCACCTCACCCTGTCGCACATAAACCCACGGGATATTGGGGTGCGCCTGCTTAATACCACGAAAGACCGCCGTCGCAAGTTCGACGTATTTGGCCCGCTGTGCAGAGCCAGCTGGATATCCAGACGCCAACTGCAGGTAGGTGTCTACAAGGGCCTGATGAGTCTCTGCCCGCAGCTGCTTATTTATCAGCGGGATGATGCCCTCGCCAGGCTGCGGATGCTTGAGACCGGCAAGGTAGTATTTTACCGCGGCTGAATTATCACCGAATTCGGACAATATTTTTCCAGCCGAAAAATAATTCTGGCCATTGCTCGGATCAGATGCTATCAACATTTTCAACTGCTGCGATACCTTCTGCAGCGTTGGATGGTTTACCAGCAGCAGCTTAAGTTTTGCCGCCGCAACAAGCGGGCTTTTGGGGTTAATCGCTTCCGCAGCGCGCAGATAGGCACCGGCCGTCGGCCGCAGTGATTTGGTTGAAAATGACAGGCTCCAAAGCGACAGCCAGGTCTTGATGTTATGCGGATGCTTCACCGCGAATTGGTGCAGGGCCGCTATGCCCTTCTGACGCAAAGCGGCTGCCTGAGCGGGGGAGATGATATGCTCCTGCCGCTGTTCCGCTGCCTGCAGAAAATACAATTGCGCAAGTGCCTCCCAGCATTTGCTATTGTTAGGATCGATTTTCAGGGCTTTTTGCAGATATTTCTCGGCTGTGACAAAGCGATGGCTCGTCAAAACGATAACCTGCGACTTGGAAAAAATTTCCGCTATGCCGCGATCCCGGAGCGCGCGGGCGTCTTTCGCATCGACGGCCAGAACGGCGTCGGCAGCCTTCAGCACGGCCTCCCAATCCGCGGGCTGATGCGTAACCTTCGCTACCGCATCGTCAATCTTAAGTACCAATTTAAGCGCTTTAAGATATTTTGGATTCTTTAATACCGCAGCCTGCCAATAGCCACGGGCTTTGGCAAAACGGGACGTATCGACCGAGGTGGAATTGTAAAAAAGCGTTCCGAGTTTGGTGTACAGAGCCGGGAGCTGTGGAGAACCCTCGTGCGCAAGAACCAGAGCGGCTCGCTGATACAGCTTGATGGCAGTCGTCACATGCCCGCTCTTGAGTGCTTTGGCGGCATCGGCCTCCAGCCGGGTGGGGTTGTTCTCGAATTTATTAAGGTACACCCAGATTCCCGCGATGAGCGCAATAGCCACCATGAGAAAGGATACGAGAATGATCAAAAACCTGGTATTAACTCGTCGGGCCATGTAATACAGTTCCTATTATAAAACAATTATTTATGAACCCGCTTCTTCCGCACTGACGCCGGCCGGGCGTTGAGCTTCTTCCAGTTGGGAAGGCATTCTTCAATTGCGGGCAACGCAGCCCGGAAGAACCGGGCAATCTGCTTACGGGCAAACTTAGGCGAGGTGGCCCCCAATACGTCCACTTCGATCTTTGCATCGTATCCGTATTTGCTGTGCTTCTGCCAGAATAGTTCGCTGACTTGTGCCGGGTTGGGCACATATTTTCCATCCACCTGAAACACATAGGCAGTATTTAAATACAACCCGGAATTGCCGCTCGTTGCCACCGGCAAACCGGTGATATCGGTCTGTGGAAGCGCAAAGGACAGAAAGCGCAAAGTCAGATTACTTTTTTTCCCGTCGGCGTGCGGCACGTTGTGCAGCTTAAGATAAGAATCCTTCTGCAAAACCAGCCCCGCCCCCTCCCAGCAAACGTTGGGCACATGAGGTGAGGCAAAATTTGTCGGATAATAATTGATATTCAGACGCACCACAGCTCCCGGTGTTGATCGGGACATCGGGCGGTACCAGTAACGGCGAATAAGGTAATGGTGCGTGCCTAGCACCTGCACCACCTCCGGTGAGAGCTTCTCATTGGCCCATGCACTGCGCATATGAAATACACCCAATGTGCGCGGCAGATCGTTAAGAGGTTTTTGCAGGGGCGTTCGCGTTTTCAACAGCACCAGGTGGAACGCGCTTTGAGCCCAGAGGAGTGCTCCGTATCCGACGAAAAATATAACGGCGGCCGTCACGACGGGCACATATTTTTGCTTCAAGTTTATCATGGCGTCACCGCCTCGGTGGAACCTGACGCCGTACTGTTGGGCGGGCCACCCTCCGAAACAAATAAATTGTGGCCTACAACGTCAATCAATTTCGCTATGCCAATTTGCATTAGACCTGCAGGGATCAGCATCAACAGGCCCAGGCTGGCGTGAGTGCTGCCGCGCGCCCACTCCGGCCCCAGCGTTACAAACATGACACCGGATAGCGCCACACGCAGAGAATTGGAAACAATTGCAACCGGCAACGCACATACCGCCAACGCAATTTTCTGCCACATCGGCCTTTGCGTGGTGTAGCCCAGAAGGATAGCCAGCGCAAAAAAGGTTGTCAGCAGGCGAATGCCGCTGCACGCCTGCGCCACGTTGATCGACTGCCAATTGGTGCCAACCTGCATGTTGATCTGCGTTGCCGTGCGGACGGCGTGAATCCCAAAAAGATTCAGCATTGATACACCAATGGCGGCCGAGAGCACCTGAAGCGGCCCGGTGATTTTCACATACAGCGTGCCAGGTGGTGGGATCATAAAAATGAGATAAATGGCCGGCAGCCACAAAATTCGCATGTAATCCCAACCCAGTATCCACAAAAGCAGGCCGAGAATAACCGAAATCATTGACAATTCTGAAAACTGAAGCTGTCCATAAATGGAGAAGATAACCTGCCCGAAAACAGAAAGGCACAAAATTGCCAAACCCACAAAACTGGGTTTGGGCCGCATGCTCAGCAATTGATCGCGCCGGACATAAACAAATACCAAAGCAATGAGTGGAATTAAAAACCCATCGCTGAAATTGGGATTCTTCGACCAGACGGAGATCAACTCCGTTATTTGTATTCGGAAAAGCAGGTAATAGCCAAGCACCAACACGGCGCTGCCCACCAGCAGCGCATTTGTTAACCGAAAACCCGCCGCAGCATTCTGCCCTTTCAGTGCGGCGACGTAGTCAAACCGCCCCCGTTGGCTACTAGGCGTAGGCGTCGAATTGAAGCCTCCCTGAGGCACGTTCGACATGATCAACTCCAAAATCCGGTGCGACTTTCCAAAACTGCAGGGAATCTTCCCTTCAATCATTACCAATGGCGATCATACGTCGCAACCGAAATCCCGCTTCCGTCAACCCCATCACCCAGATTATCGGCACGATAGACGCAGCCATTTAGCTGAACGGAAGCGTCTCCCCTCCTGCAAAAACCAGCCCACCGGCAACCGATCCATCAGACGGCAAAGGCCACGTGCCGGTCCTCGTTACGTTGCCACCCCGTCCAGCCACTTTTCGCTCTGTTGCCCAAATCACAGCAACTCGGACCTGCCGCAGAGACGTACCCCTGGCGTACCAGCAACCTGCTATCCACCAGATTGCACAATCGTCGGCTGGATGTAGTAGTTCCTGTCATACGTAAAGCCGAATCCATAGGCCGCAGAGAAACCGTTGCGTATAACGGCAATTGGCTCGGCAAAGAAATCGGTTCCAACATTCAGAACATCATTGTTTTTCAGGAAGATGTCAGGTGCGGTACCATCAAAAATGGCCTGCAGGTTAACCTGAATAATCATCTCACGATCGTGGCCAATCCGGCGGATCAGTTCGCAACGCCGCGGGATGGCTATGGGACCCAAATTGCCCGCCGCAGCTACCGCCTGCTTCAAGGTAATCCGATCACCGGAAATGGTATACGCCCCCGGCCGGGTTACATTACCCATCATGTAATAAAACTCCGGCTTGATTGCCGGCACATTAATCACATCGCCCGAGTGCACCACAATGTTGTACCTGGGATCACCCTCACGTAATTTCTTGACGTTGATTCGGATGACTTTAACTCGCGGCATGGCCGGGTTCGGCTTCTGCATCTTCATCGCCGCCGCAAAGTTGTACGACACTTCGGCGGTGGAAGCGGCAGGCTTGCTTGTGGCCTCACCATTTTGCATGCTCGATCCATTAAGCGCCACCCAATGCCCGTTCACGTACACATAGTGCGGGGCAGCACTCGACTGACTACTGGAGTTACCACTCAGCGCTTCATTAAGCAGTTCCTGTTCCTTTTCAGCGCGGGTTTTGGCGCTTACCTTCTTTGCCGGATGCGCCAACTGATTGGCAATTGCGCCAAGCATGCTCGGCGATAGACCCGATGCAGTCGATTCAGTTGCCGCTGGCGTGACCACCGCAGAAGCCTCACCACTGGAGGTGCTGGCCTTGGCGGCTGGCTCCTGCCGGATCACATACAGCCACTTAATCTGCGGCGACACAGACATATCCCCCGCCAGCGCCAATGCATCCAGCAGACGAAAATCGGGCGTGGTGATGTTGTAAGTACCGGCGTGAGCCACCGTCCCAATGAGAGAAAACACCCGTCGGCGGGCTTCCGTCAGTTCCACATTTACCTGCGGGCCGGGCTGATGCGGCCCTGGGGGTGCCATCTCGCCGGTATTGATAAGGGTATTGATAATCCGACGCCGCAATTCGCGGGTGGTAAGCCCCGCAGCATGCACCGTGCCGACGAAGTCAAGCGTGATATCTCCCTGCGAATTAACCTGCCGTGTCTGAACTGATTCCTGCCCGGGAACCACCAGTTGAAATACGGAAACGGTAACCACATCACCGGGCCCCAGCTTGTATGGCTTGTGCACCACCTGCAAATCGGCCGCCGTGGGCGCAACTGAATCCTTCCACGGCTCGCGCGGCGGATCATCCACCGCCAAGGAATCCAAGATCGGCCAAGTGACGGGTGTCACTTGGCCAAATGGGTTGGTCTTGTCAAAACGCCCAACCTCCGCAGGGTTGAAAAAAGAATTTCGGATGTTGAGGTAATCCAGCGGGCTGCTTCCATGGGAACACCCCAAAAGCGATGCACAGACCGTCGAAAGAGCCACCACGCCCACGCAACGCGCCAGCCGTCTGGCTCGGTCGGACCTGTTTCGCTCGGCGTCGCCCATACGCTTCTCGTTTCGGCGAGGTGTTGCAGTATCAGCCATGCAGGAAACTCCTATTCGTTATCATGTGCCGCGAACTTCGATTTGGCACGCTTCGGAATATCTTAACCCAGCTGCCCGGGGATTGTATCGGCCATATGTCTCGGGTTGTCGTCAACCTCGCATATTGCACCGCCCCAAACCGCGAAAAAGGGCAACGCCTTTTTCGACGCATGCATGAATGTTCGGCAACCAGGCACGTAAAGTCAAGCCTCACAAGCCCGCATCGCCCGTCCGGCGGTATTATCGGCCAGCGTACAGGGTAAAGTCTAACATAACATGCCCAATTTAGTACGTTTGCAGCCTGACTACTGCATCCGCGGGCCCGATTTTACCTTGGAAAAAGACAGCAGCACCCGCAAATTCGCGGTACACTGTTGGAGGTCATTAAATATCGGCTCTATACTGGTTGAACGCGATGGACGGAGAAATTTGCACAAAATGTCACCGCACGATCCCCTCTGCCAGCCAGTTGGTGGTTATGAATGGAAAAATTCTCTGTTCACGGTGCGCTCTAGACTTTGGCCACGTTGAAGTGCAAAAGCAGTATATCCCCCCGCCCGCTTCAAACATGCCGACCAACGATCCGTGGGCCGCCCGCAAACGCCGACCGCGCCGCACCTATAAGCCCGGCCAGTTTGGCCGGCTTGTAAAAAGGCTGGCTGCCGTAGCGCTGATCGGGGTGGCAATCTGGTATTTCAGCCCGCAATTAAAGCCCCTCATTCATCGCTTCCTGCCATCCCCGCAGACTGCCAAAAGGTCTTTATCATTGCCCAGAACTTTGTCATCCGCTGCGATCTCTGCAAAACCCGCCATGATAAATGCCAACGGCTGGCAAGTTTCCATATTCCGCTATGGATGGGTTAACGTTCCGCACACCTCTTTGGAGACCACTCGCGGATTGGTGGTTGAGGTCAAATTGGTAGCGCCGTCAAATGTGCACCTGGGGCAAAGCCCTCAATGGAATTTGAAATACCCCGATGCGCGAATCTGGCCGCCTGCCCGGCATCAGGCCGCCAGCGAGTGGATGCCTGCAAGCGCCGTCTCTTTAGCCAGACCAGCCGGTGCTTTGTCCGGCCACTTTTTAATGGAAGTCATACATTTTATGTTTCACGGTGTTCATCGCTGCAACTGGGTGACAATACGCATTACCAATCCGGTATTACCCGCAACCAAATGGATGCAATTTAAACTTTCCAGACCGCCAGCGATCAGCGCTTCCCAATTGCTTATGGGCAAATAACCGCCGGTCTCCCCGCTGTTGTCGCCATGGGGAACACGGTCACAATGGATGCAAAACGTTTTCAACCGCAGATGTCCGCAGATACGGTATGAACCACAACGGCACAACGATCAAAACGTCATACCAACGAGCGGCGTGGGTTTATCCCCGCGGTGGCCACCGAACCAAGCAGCGGCCACGCCAAAGCGAGTTGATACAGTGACGACAACTCTGTGTTATCTTTTTCTCTGTGTGCCAAAAAGCCAATGACATCACGCGATAGCGTGATTACTACCATCACACCAAGGCACGGACGAAGGGGAGGGAGGTTTCACGCAGAGATCACAGAGAACGACGACCGGGGGAACGACGTTTGGGAAACATGATTCAAATTGTGAAACAGGTAACACTAAAGCGCGCAGAGTCGAATAAAAAATCTCTGTGTTCTCTTTCTCTCTGTGTGCCAAAAAAGCCAATGCCATCATGCGAAGCATGAATCCTTATTCCACACAAAGCCAACGACGAGGGCAACGATGTGTCACCCAGAGCCACAGAGTTGAACGGGTAAAAGTAGCAGACATAAGCGGTTGGAAAAAAAAAGTATTTTTAATTGCCGCCGCGCGGCGGCAATTAAAAGGCGACGGACGCCGCATGGATAAATTGCCCAGGCATCCCCAAAATATAGCGACTTGACTTTGTTAGAAGAGAACCCAGAGAACGACTTAGAATGTTTCACCCAGAGATGCAGGCGTATCTTGCGTCGGTCTTGGCCGATGTTGCCGCGACGGGGGAAACGCGGCCCGACAGATGGCGTGTATATATGGCCGCAGGTGGCGCGCCAGCAAAACCGCCTGCATACCCAATGCCGTGCGGCTGGCACAGGCCCCATTCCAGGCAGATAAACTGCCCGGCTCGCGCACCAACCGCCTGCCCCACCGGCTTAGTGTTTGGGGGGTAGCTTGGCTGACAATCTGGCCACCGGCGTCAAAATCACGTTCCGTATGGTGCCTGATGACCACACCCTAAGCTGAATCGGCGTGCCCGGTGCCGAAAACATAATTCGGTTCTGCAACTGGGCTGAATGCATGATGCGCCGCCCATTGATTGCCAATATCAAATCCCCCTTTTTCAGGCCCGCCGCCGCCCCCGGCGAATTGGCCTTTACCCCCTCTACCAGCACGCCTCGCTTTACCGAAATACCGTGCTTCAATTTGACGATGACGGACGCCGTCTTGACAGTCAATCCGGCATGGCCATGATGCACACGGCCATATTTAATAATTTGGGCCGCCGCATAGCGAACCGCATTGGCTGGGATGACAAATCCAACGCCGCTGAATGACCCCGCCCCGCCTGATTTAATCGAATCATTAATGCCGATGACATGGCCCCGCAAATTCAGCAGCGCCCCGCCGGAACTTCCGGGGTCGGTCGGTGCGTCCGTCTGAATGTAATCCTCGTGGCGTATCATGTTCAAATGCGGATCGGTATCGCCGTTAACCGATATGTCATGGCGGTGCAGGGCGGAAATAATTCCTTGTGTAAGCGAGCCGGCAAATCGAAATGGTGCCCCAATATCCAATACCCGCTCTCCCACGCGCAGCAGGCTGGAATTGCCGAAGATGGCAGGTTGAATATTCGGGGCGTGAATGCGAATCACCGCCAGATCGGCCCGCTGATCGTATCCCACCAATGATGCCGGATAGCTGCGCTGATCCGCCAGCATCACCTCAATACTTTTCGCATGAAATACCACATGGGCGTTGGTAACAATGTAGCCGCGGCGATCGATAATCACGCCGCTGGCAACGCTTGTGGTTGTTACCGTTGTGGTATGGGTCACTACGCGGTCGGTATTGCGAGTCAGTATCCGGCCATTCGGTTGCAGAATCGGCCGATACACAGTCGTATGAACCCGGCGTACCGTTTTAACAATTATGATCGCCTTAATGGATACCACCGACTCATGGCACTGACGATAAACCCGCTCTGCCGCGCTCTCTGGCCGGTCTGAATGGCTCTCCATCGCCTGAACGCCGCGCGGCACCAGCACCAGGGCCGCCATCGCCAGCACCCCACACATGATTAAGAATCTGATTTTCAGTCTTTGCAGCGTTTGTAACATCGATACCATCCTGTTAATCGCGGTTGAAGCGGCGGTGCCAGGAGTTGCAGCCGTCAGAAGCGCTTCATAACACAGCCCGTCGCGCGCGGGCGTGCCGCGCACCGCAGCCCAGCACTTTTCGGAAATTATCCGCATCTCTGGATTACAACATGCCTGCAATGGCATGTCCAGTCACCAGAGCCAATGCGGTGTTGGTTCAGGTGCACCCGCCAGTACAAAACCAGCCCGGCGACACCTATTACATTACAAACTATATTTTCAATATCCGGCGGGACAAACCTACGGCGTCACCCCCACATGCTTCATTGCGACCATTGTGCCGTTGTGGTAAACAGTCGTCGTCCTCTGTGATCTCTGTGATCTCTGCGTGAAATATCGTTCCCCTGGTCCAACGCTTTGCGTGAAATAAGGACTCTCGCTGATCGCTCGAGGGCATTGGCTTTTTTGGCACACAGAGAGAAAGAGAACACAGAGGTTTTGGCATTAGATCAGTTCGCTTTACCGGGTGCAGCGCCTGGATCAGAACCAACCGATTTGGTCTGTTTATCACTCGTCGTCGTCCTCTGTGATCTCTGAGTTCTCTGCGTGAAACCTCCGTACCCCTCGTCTGCGGCTTGGTGTGATATTGGGAATCACGCTACCGCGTGATGTCATTGGCTTTTTTGGCGCACAGAGAGAAAGAGAACACAGAGGTGCCGTCAGAGGATCAGCTCGCTTTGGCGTGGGCCCTGCTTGGTTTGGTGGCCACCGCAGGGATAAACCCACGCGGCTCGCTGCTATGACGTCGTGACCGTTGTGTCGTTGTGGTAAACGGTCGTCGTCCTCTGTGATCTCTGTGCGAAATATCATTACCTCGCGCTCTTCCTGTCCAAAAATCGCCGTGTTGTGCTGGCACCCACGCCGCGCACCGCCAGGCGGTGCTGCTAAACGTTATCGTCTCCCCTTCATGACCTTCGCGCCCTTTGTATTTAAATCATCACCGTGTCAGCAAACCCTGGGTGTTTCAATCGCCGCATATGCCGCTATAATCCAGCCGTCGCATGTTTGGGGATTGCACCGCAGGATGAAAGTGTTATTCGTTATTTCTGATCTTTCCGCCGAAAGCGGTGGCGTGGCGACCGTCACCGCCGCCTTGGCAGAACACCTGGCCGCCCGCGGCCACCAAGTCACCATCGGTACCGTGGATCGTGGCGGCACCCACCTCAACCCGCATGATGTGCGGGTGGCACGCTTCCCCTTGGACGGCTCCGCCCGCCTTGCGCGCAGCAGCCTCCTGCGCGAATTCCTTGTTCATCAGGTACCCGCGCACGATGTGGTGCAAATACAGGGCCTGTGGCAAAGCCCCGGCCACCAAGCTGCCGCCGCTTGCCGCAAATTTAAGGTCCCTTACGTCGTCGCCCCCCACGGCATGCTGGATGCCAAATCGCTTCGCATGGGCAGCCGCTATATCAAGCGGCTAAGCTGGCTGCTGGTCGACGGCCCGATGTACCGCAGGGCCGCCGCAGTGCAATGCCTGAACACCGCAGAACAGCGTGTCTCGCCGTGGCTATCTGGCCTGCCGGTGGTGCATATTGCCAACGGCATCGATGACCACACTTTCGCCGACATGCCCGCCAAGGGGGCGTTTCGCGCAAAATATCTGGCCGATCACCCGGCCGCTAAGATCGTCCTGTTTCTTAGCCGCATCCATCCCAAAAAGGGGCTTGAACGCTTTTTACCCCATTGGCCAGCGGTGCTTCGTGCCGTCCCTGATGCCCGACTGGTTATTGCTGGCACCGGCGAACCGGCCCATGTGCAGGCGGTCAAAGATCACATTGCCCAATTGGCCATCGGCCCAAGTGTGCACATGGTGGGCCAACTTAACGGCTCGGCCAAGTGGCAAGCCCTGCGCGATGCGGATGTATTTATTCTGCCATCACACCAGGAAGGTTTTTCCATGGCCATTACCGAGGCCATGGCCGCCGCATGTCCGGTGGTTATTACGCGTGCCTGTCAATTTGATGAAGTGGAGTCCAGCGGCGCCGGCATCGTCACGCCGGACGATGCCATAGACGCCTTTGCCAACGCGGTTATTGCACTGCTGCAGCAGCCAAATGCGGCTTTGGGTGAAGCGGGCCGGGCACTGGTAGCGCAAAATTATCTGTGGTCAAAAATTATTGATCAATTTGAGGCGTTGTATCAGCGATTGGCCCCGATGGCCGATTTAGTCTGACGGCGCTGGCAGGTGAGGGCATTGGGTTAACATGGCAGAGCTAAACAGCGCAACCAAACCGCCGACCGATGGCGCCGCGCCGACCGTATCCGTCGTGCTGCCTACCTACAACCGGGCCGATATGGTAACGCGGGCGGTGGAAAGCGTGCTTGCCCAAACTTTCCCCGGCATCGAACTCATCATCATCGTCGATGGCAGCACAGATGACACCATACCCCGGCTCAGGCCCTACCACGATCGCGCCCGCGTCATTTACCAGGAGAACGCCGGCCTCGGAGCGGCGCGCAACGCGGGGATTGCGCTGGCCCGTGGGCGCTATATCGCCTTTCTGGATGACGATGATTTCTGGCACCCCGACAAAATCCGTCAACAGGTTGAATTTTTTCAAGCCCATCCGCAATGCAGCCTCGTTTGCACCGCGACCTGTGCCGTCAGCACCCCCGAGATTCCGATGGACGACATCTTGTCCATCTGCAACGCAGAGGGCATTGTCGACCGCCCCCTGCTCAAAAAGGTAGCCGGCAAGCTGCTCATGGTTCCCAGCAGCATAATGTACGACCGCACTAAAGCTCCTGATGCCAAATTCTACGCCGTGCGTGGATGCATGGAGGATGTGGCGTTCATTGTGGATGTGCTGGCCAATGGACAATTCGGCGTTGCGGGCAACCACCCCCTTGTACATTACAACGTAGGCACGCCGCGCTCGCTGGCTGCGGATGCTAATTTTTGGATACTCGGTGCTCGCCACATGCGGCTGGAATTTCAGGCCGGCAGATTGGGGCCACGCGCCGGCCACGGCGCCACCGATACGCGCGAGCTTGTGGCATTTATCGCGCGGTCGGCAGCCGTCACCAGCCTGCATGCCGGGCGCTTTGCCGACGGTGCAAAAATCTACCTGCGTGAATTTTTATCCCAGCTGCGGCTTGGGCGATTCCGGTTTTTGGCTGGCTTCCCGCTGATCTTCGTGAAAACCTGGGCGCTCCGTGGCGGGTGCAGCGGCTGATGGCTCGCGCCCGTACACCGCAACTTTCGCGGGTCGGCTCGCGGCCAACTTGTATTCAATCAGAGACGCGTTAGATTATGCCAGCGGCGGCGAGGCTGAGATTGGGAATCGGGGGTCGCATGTCGAGAGGTAAGGGTGCCCTCAATGAAGCAGCGGGGCGCCTGGTTTCAAGCGCACCATCCCACTGGAAAATAGGGCGGTTGATTTGGAGCGCGGTCGAGGCAACCGTTTTCCGGTTTTCCTTCCACACATGGTCGGGCTGGCGGATACTGTTATTGCGGCTATTTGGCGCAAAGATTGGGAAAAACTGTGTCATCCGCAGAACCGTGAAGGTCTATTATCCGTGGCAGTTGGAAATGGGCGACATGGTTATAGTTGGCGACGCCGTAAACATCTATTGTTTGGGGAAGATAACCCTGCATACTCGGTGCATGGTCAGCCAAGAGGCGTACCTTTGTGCCGGCACACACGACTATACCCGCCCAAACCTGCCGCTCGTGACGAGGCCGATAGCCATCGGGGCGGACGCATGGATCTGCGCCCGGGCATTCATCGGCCCAGGTGTCAACGTTGGCAACGGGGCCGTCGTCGGTGCTTGTGCGGTGGCAATGCGCGATGTGCCCCCGTGGGTTGTTGTGGCCGGGAACCCAGCGAAGATTGCAAAAACTCGACAGGCACCCGCCGCGGATTCCCGGGAATAGGGGTTGCATACAGAGAGGGCGGATGCTACAATCCTAATGCGTTTTGTGTTTATTGTTTCGCGATGGAGGGTGAGAACCCATGCAGAGACTCGTTGTCACGTTGCTTTTCACCGGTGCTGCCGCCATGCTGGGGACCGCTGGCTTGGCTGGTGCTTCCGACTATTACGTCAATTCCGCCATTGGAAGCGACGGTAACAGCGGTACGAGCGCCGCGAGCCCTTGGCAAAGCCTTAATAAGCTCGATGCGGCGGCCCTGCAACCCGGGGATACCGTCTATCTCGCGGACGGCAGCAACTGGTATGGCCAAAGGCTCGTCGCTGCAGATTCCGGCACCACCAGCGACCCGATCACATACACCAACTACGGCTCGGGTGCTGACCCAACGATCTGGGGGAGCGTTCCGGTAGCCAACACCTCGTTCCAACCCGTTGCCGGGGCGTCGGGCACTTATTTTGTTCCGGCTGCGGAAATCACCTCGACCTGGGGACCCAATGCAACAGCACCCGGCCCGGCGGCACCGCTACCCGTGGGGTCCGTCTTTGAAAACGGTAACTTCCTGCGCAGCGCATCGCTGCTTTCGGCTTCGCCGCTTTCTTATGTCGAGGCGAATGCGAACACCTGGTATTACGGCGGCGCTGGCGCGGATACCGGCCTTTATGTGAACGCCGGCGCGCCAATCAACGCTGCCAGCACGAACACCTTTACCGCCTCGGGCATTGCTGGCGGACAAGATCCATACTTGGGCGTCGTCTACAGCAACGGGCAAAATAACGTTACCTTTAAGAACCTTAACATTGAGCAGTCTGCCGCGATACAGGGCGGTGGGTACGGCTTCTCCGCCGCGGGTGGCAGCAACGTCGAGTTAATCAACAGCACGGTCAGCGGTGCGGGCAAGCACGCGGTGGCTGCGATAGACACTACGGGATTCCTCGCGCAGAACGTCTCCGTAAGTAATATGATGCCCGATCAAGGGTATGGAGCTGCGACTGCCTTCGTGGCGTATTCTGATCCAAGCAGCTCCAACGACACCTCCGTTTGGGCCAATGACAGTGCTAACATGGGCCAAAACAACGTATACCCCGCTTTTTACGATCATTGGACGGCCTCGGCCTCTGACCCGACGCCTATCGGAAAGATCACTATAACCAACATGCAGGTGCAAGCTGGCGGTATGATAGGCGCGGTTGATCCAGGCGCGCCAGCGGGTGGATCCGCGACGGTTGATGGCGGCAGCATCGTGGATGGCGGCCTCTCAGCGAACGGCAACGCCACCGTCAACGGTGTTGTAATCACGGGCCCTGCCGGGCAAATTGCCCTGAACGGCTCGAACAACGTCGTTGAGAATAGCATAATTTCCGGCGCGGCACCGAACTGGCAGGGACCCGAGTACGGCGCAATCCAGGAAAACGGCACCAACGACACCATCCGCTACAACACTGTGGTGCTGGCACCCGCCAACGGGACGCTTTCACCCGCGCTGGGGTTGGGGAGTGCCAGCAGCGGTGCCCAAATCTACGCGAACATTTTTAGTTCACCCGGCCTGGCCCTTTACGTTGATGGTGTGTCGACGCAAGCGATATCTGCGAGCGTTTTCGACAATCTACTAAATTCCACGGCCACTGGCCAGCAACTGCTCATCACATATTGGCCCCGCTCCGGTGGAACGTCCGCCACCACAACGCTATCGGCATCGATCATAAGTGCCAACCTGGAAGGTAGGCCGGATTTTGTCAATGCAGCAGGTGGTGATTTCAGCTTGCTTCCAAATTCCATTGCGGCGGTCGCCTTTGATCCGACCACAGGCCAATACCTCATGTACGATTTTTACGGGACGGTTCGCCCCCTCACGGGGGAAAGCCTCGGTGCCATCCAAGTTAACACGCCCGAGCCAGCCTGCATCCAATTTCTCGGGCTCGGCGCGCTAGGGATCGGCACTTTCATCCGGCGTCGCGCCTCGCTCCGCAGCTAGCATGCCTGAGGCGCTCCCGGATGCGGCTTTCCGTTGCGGCGCCTAATGACCAAAATTAGGGGGGGGGCGCCCGGCGGCGAACTGGCGTGGATCCCACGGCCCTGGCATTTGAGGTGCATGCCGGTCGTGCCGTCACAGCTGCGCCCGTTTCAGTTTGCTGGATCTGGACCTACTCGACGAGGGAATACCTCCCGGGGCCGCGATGCCGAACCGGCCAAAATAAATATTGCCATTATAAGAATGAAGCCGAACAACCAGTTGTCAAGGCTGAATACCGAATCGCCCCTCACCCAATAGGCCCACCTTATTTGGAGCGGAATTAAAATTGACAGCGCGAGCGAACCAGATCTCCGTATAAAAACATCCAGGACACCAATCAATACTCCGGCAATAAGTCCGACCACCGGTACGCCGATCCAGCCGAAGTTGGCGTAGGCCTCTCCCATCCACGCCGACGTCATGGTCGTGCCCGGACCGTAGTTCAAGTTGCGTGCATTCACAAAGGAATAGCCCACCGGCTTGCCCGCCCAAAATATCCTGGGGATTGGGTTGACCGCCACCGCCAAATATGAGCTGCCGTCGAGGTAATGGAACTGATTGCCGTAATCAAACATGGCCTGAGACGTCCATGCGAGCTGTTCGCCCTCCAGCACCTGCAATGGTCTTGCCTTTTCAAGGGCACGGGCCACCTTGACGTGCTCAAAACCCACAGAGCGGTAGACTAACTGGACGGAGATGACAATGAATCCGAGAATAGCGCCGATGATCGCCAGCCGCCAAAACAGCCTTCGGTTTCCCATGTAACGCGGGACAAGGATGAATAAGGCAAGAAGCTCGGCGGCAGATGAGCGCGTACCTGATAAGAACTGGGCCACCACGAAAAAGGCTGAGAGCACAAGAAGCCATCCACTGGGCTTCCTTCGCCAGAATAGGAATGCCGTTGCTGCAACTCCGAAAGGGATTAGATTTCCAAAAAGGTTAAAAAATGCGAAGTATGTCCCAGCAGAGTAGAGGTAGCCTGCGTTGCCCCGCACAAGCCTGCCGTGTGCTAGCGCGTCCAGAAGCGCGATGGGGTTATAAATTCCAGTGGCGAGAAACGGAATCAAGCCTAGTACCAACATGGCTAGCGCCCATCGCCGTTGTTGCGCCGGGTCGGCCGCGCGGGAATCAATAAATTCAGGGAGCGCAATTCTCCAAGCTCGGCGGCTGGACCAAAAATGCCCAACGGCAATGCAAGTGATGCCTAGGGCAGCCGCAATCATCGCTCGGGCGTACTCGGCCCAAGTGACATAATGCAGGGTTCCCGTGCCACCGGAGTACGTGGGGCGGGTTCCGGTTGACACGCTGTAGACGGCGCCGAGCAAAAGCATGATTACCGAGGCACCCCACACATAGCAAAAAGTCGAAATACTCGCGGTTTTGCGGAACTGGTGCCACGCGTAGGCGCCCGTCAGAAAAAAGGCCAACAACATGGCGGTGAAATCTAGGGAAACCAAAAGCCTTCTCCGAAAAACGACCTCGACAATTACCCTCCGTAGTATATCGGAATGTAACCCCCGCGTAACAACAGCATTTTCGTTCCCAACAACGGCCATCCCGAGGATCAGGCGACCAAAAAATTCGTCCGAAAGACGACGGCCAGCACCAGCTTCGCCACCATCGTGGTGTTCGAGCCGCGAACACCAAGTCGACACCGCACGCCAGCCCTGCCTCACCATCGCAAAGGCAAATCGTCTAGCGTGGCCTGCGCCCGTCCGTTAGCCTGCTGCGTACAGCGGCGGCCGCAGCAAGCGCGTATGTCATCACCTGCTTAAATTCCTTTCGGCAGGTGTACCACGCCAAGGCCGGATAGATGGCGGCCATCAACGCAACCGCGGATAACCCGCAGAGCCAGCTATGCGCCCTGAGGTGGGGCCAGATGTCTAATGGAGCGCAAGCAAGCATGGCCGCAGCGGCCGCGGCGGTGAATGGGCCAAGGTAGACGCCGAATACGGCGCCCCATTCAGAATCGCCCCGCAGGCTGAGCCTTATTGTGACGGGACTGCTAATTAACGCGAACGCCAGCCACGCCGCCGCGGCCCCAACACCGGCGCCCAGCCACGCGCCCATGAACACGGCGCCTACCTGAACAGGAGCTTGCGCGATTGTCCACCAAAAAAGGGCCGCAAACCGCCCCTGAGATTGCATCGCAGCGACGGCTGGCGCGCTGGGTATGCTGACGGCCGACGTCACGGCCATGATCTGCAAAATGGGGACGGCGGGTAGCCATTTGTCCCCGTAGACCAGCGCTATTAACGGCGCGGCAACGACGGCAAGAAGCAGGCAAGCAGGTGTGCTTATGAATGCCAACAGCCGCAATGCTCGCACCAACGCCGCGGTTTGGCGAACGGCGTCGTCCTGTAGCTTGGCCAGCGCTGGAAGCAAAACCCCCCCAAGGTTTTGTGAGAGTAGCAACGCCACTTGACTCGAGAGATTAAGGCCGAAGAAGAATAGGCCAACGGTTGCCTTCGTGCAAAGGAGGCCCAAGGCCAGGTAGCCCGCCTGGTACATGACGGCATTTAAAAATCCGGTGGCAATCATGTATCCGCTGTCGCCGACAAGGAACCGCCAGCGGCGAAACTGGGGGCGAATGCGTACGCGTGGCCGGGCCAGTCGCCAAAGCCAGATGCACCGGACTGCACCAGAGACAGGTATTGGGATTATCAGGCTATAGGCACCGAGGCCCCACCAGGCCAGGAAGACGCTCATCAGTGTCAACATCGCGTTGGTTGCCATATTGACAATTGCGATTTGCTTGAACCGCATGTCGATCATAAGCCTAGCTGTGGGTACAACAGTCCACGGGCTCAGCGGTGCAGCCGAGGCACTCACCAAAATCAGCCCGATAAGGGCGCGGCTGTGGAACACCGCGGCCGCGATTGGGCTGCTGGCCGCGAGCAGGATGGCGGTCGCGACACCGAAAGTTAGCTCGAACCAAAATGCGGGATTAGCCCAGCGGCGGAAATTTTCGTGTCGTTGTACGAGGATTTGCTGTATCCCCGTCTGCCTAATGACGCTCGCAAAGGAAACCGCTATTATCGAGACCGCCACGAGGCCGAAGTCGCGCGGCAGCAACAGGCGGGCAAGGACGATCTGCCCGAGCAAACCCAGCGCCTTCGATCCCAGAGTCTGTCCGAGAGTCCAGGCGAACCCAGCTGCCGCCTGGGAGGCGAGCGAACCAGCGGCCGGGCGGGTTTCGTTCCTATTTACCAAAACGCCCCCCGTAAGCTTCGGCGGGGAAGCCGCATTAGGGGAACAGGCCGCGGCCCGCCAGCCTTGAAAATCCTTGCCGATTCTTTTGGTGTGGGGAAAAGTTCCTTTTTCATAGGGTATTGCTCGGTGCCTTTCTACTATCGCGTGGCGCGGCCGACCTGCGCCCCGGGGGGTCAAACGCGATGCCAGTCACCGGGAACGGGCGATTTTTCAGCTTTATCGTCACCAAGCACCCATTGCTTCGGCGCAATAACCATTTTTTCGGTGTTGCCGTTCAGCCACGCACCCCACCAACTGAAAGAGCTGTTGGCGATGATGTTATGTCGGCAGCAACTCATCAGGAACATCTCCTCGTAATCGGCGCAGCCGTCCACGAAGCTGCATGCGCCGGCCTTCAGGTTGGCCTTGGCCCAACCAATGTCGTCGCTGAAGACAAATATCTTTGCTTCGGGGAGCCTCGATGATAATAACTTCAGGGCACGATCGTAGTAGTCTAACCCGCAAAGCGCAAGCTGGCCGGGCTCGGGCTTGATCCGAAGGTAGTCGCCCCTGCGAATGTGGAGGCTCACGGACGCGGGCTGCCCCGCGATCCTTTCCCGGTATGACTGCGCGCGGGGACGTAGGGGTGCCTTCAGCCTGAAATCACGCCGCACGGCATCGGCTTTCTCCAAAAAAAAACGCTGGTCGTGCCAATAGCCCACGAGGTACAAAGGCGGGTGGGATTCCAGCAGCGCGTCATCCGGTCGGACCCCCTCTCGCTCGCGGTAAACCGCCCACGGCGCACGCGGCGCCCAGCCTGGCACTGCGGGCAACTGGCTCTTACCCCCCCCCCGCCGCATGGCGGCAGCAGCCGGGCGGGCGACCTTACGCAACATTTGGAGCAGACCGCGGCCCATACTGCGACCCCGGGGAATGCCCGCCTCCACTTGGGAAATCGGACCCACGATCGCGTCTATATTAAACACACCCAGGGCGTATTGCCGAGTTGAATAGGGGCGATAGCTTCCCGCGTCAAGGAGCAACGGAACACCCCATCGGAGGCTTAAAGCTCGGCCCACGGCGTACTGAAACATCTGGTTGCCCAAGCCGCCGTCCAACTTTACCAAGATGCCCTGGTTCTCTTTCGTATCGGCCATCAGTTCCGCCTCCGCCACAACGAAAACTGCTGGAAAATTTCTACGGCCATGCGGGTAGTATAAGCCGATAATATGCGGTTGCAAGCGGTTTCCCTGTCGCGACCATTCTGCCGTTGTGCCGAATGGAGTGCGCTGACAAAGGCTTGCCGCACCGAAGGGGAGGACGTAATATCCTCGTGTCCATGGACGGCGTAAAAGAAGGTGGTGCAGATCTGAAAACAGCCGGTGATAACAACTGCTTGCGCCTTGCGTGGGTAATTGCCGGAGACGAGTTTGCCGGCGTGGGCCAAGCGGTGCGGGGACTCGCTACTGCGGTGCGCAGCTTGGGCATCGTGCCCGTGGTGGTCTCGCTGCGCCCCGGGCCGTTTGCCGAGTTCATGCATGCGGCGGGGTTTGAGGTCAAAATACTCAACGTGGTGTCGATGCCGGTGCTTAGCGGGGGATTGTTCCGCAAATTCATGCTGCATCTGCAGGTGAGGCGGATGTCCGCAGAAATCATGCCCCAGCTGGCACAGGTCCTGCGCGAGTCAAACGTGCAGGGCGTGCACGTGCTTTGGCCGAACCTTATGGTGCTGGCCGCCGCCGCCGCCGCCGAAATTGGCATTCCGTGCTTTTGGGAAATGTCAAACGCCATGGGGAATTACCCCTTCGGTGCCAACCGATGGCTGGTTCAGCGGGCAATTCAGCGTTGGGGCGTCACCGTCTTAGCCAACAGCCGCTATGCTGCCACGACGCTTGGCAGCACGCCGGTGGCACCGATTCTGCTTTACCTGGGTGCCGACCAGGCCAGGTTTAGTCCTGGCCGGCCGGACCTTATTGCGCGGCAGCAGTTGGGCATTCCGGCGGGTGCCACCGTGTTTGCCATCGTCGCTCGACTTGAGCGAGACAAGGGCCAGGCGGTGGTGCTGCAGGCTATGGCTGGGCTGCCCCGCTCGTTTTCCAACACCCACCTTTTGCTGGTGGGGGGGACGCCCGGTGACAACCAATTTGGTGATGAGCTTGCGGCACTCGCGGTTCGTCTGGGAATGAGTGGGCGGCTGCATATGGTGGGCAATGTGCCCGACCCGGAGCGCTACTATGGGGCGATTGATGTCGCGGTTAACGCATATCTTGGTGCCGAGTCGTTTGGTCTCTCGGTCGTAGAGGCCATGATGATGGGCAAGCCTGCGCTGGTGCATGCCTTGGGCGGCCCGGCGGAAACGGTGGTTGACGGTACCACGGGTTGGCACGTGAAGAGGCCGACGATGGAAGCATTTCATGAAGGAATGATGCGCGTGCTGACGGACCGCCGGCGATGGGCGGAAATGGGCGCTGCGGCCCGGGCGCGGGCCTTGGAGCATTTTACGCTGGAGCGGCAAGCAGCACAGTACGTCGGCGTGGTGAAGGAACGTCTTGGTGCCATCGAGTCAGGCCGCCGATAACCACCGGCGCAATAGCCGGGCTGATCGGGTGCGGTATTATTCCGCCTCAGGCAGTCGCAGTGGACTGGGCCCGGCATTGAGCCGATATGGTAGTGCCTGCGACGGCGACATTTAATGGAGTCTCAAAACCAATGCAAAATCAAAAACGGCCTGTGGCATTGATTACCGGCATTACCGGGCAGGATGGATCATATCTGGCGGAATTTCTGCTTAAAAAAGGTTATG